>Ga0302248_1001100_pt1 | contig 21541 bp, 17 predicted proteins | sample AAG_UR_Leu_MG_FD_193528 | JGI IMG/M metagenome (GOLD analysis project Ga0302248, IMG submission 193528) | Enriched activated sludge microbial communities from anaerobic digester in WTTP, New Holstein, Wisconsin, United States - AAG_UR_Leu | ecosystem: Engineered > Bioreactor > Anaerobic >... | reverse complement strand
TATTCCTTGAGCTTGTTGGCGACAATGACGATGTTTCTGATTTCATAGGTCAGGCCGTTGCCCGCCCGGGCGATATCGAATCTCATAACCCCCTTGGCTACCTCTTCTCCACATTGTTATAATCGAACGTTCCTAATACAAGTCGGAAAAAATATCCACAAAAATTTGTCGACACAGTTTAAGTTTGAAGTCCTTGACTGTTCTCGCATTGTTCCCTATGATGGCCGGCATGAGTTCATCCGAAAAAGCAGGAATCGGCAGTTGGGTGTGGGTGGATTCCGAAACCAAACGCGACGAGGCGGCCCTGGACATAGCCCGGGCGCCCGTTATCGGTATGGATACGGAATATGATTCCTTCCGGTATTTCCGGGAAAAGCTCTGCCTGTTGCAGATAAATTCGGGCACGCGCAGCTATCTCTTCGATCCCCTGGCGGAGCTGGATTTTTCCTTTCTGGGCGACGTTTTTTCCCATAGTGACCAGGTGAAGGTCATCCATGCGGGGGATAACGACATCCGGATCCTGAAGCGGGATTACGGATTCTCCTTTCAAAACGTATTCGACACCCATCGCGCCGCCGCCCTGCTGGGACGTAAGGAGTTGTCGCTGGCCGCCTTGATCAGGCAATATCTCAATGCGGGCTTCGAAAAACAGAAGAAGCTCCAGCGTTCCCGGTGGGAGATTCGTCCCCTGAGCCACGAACAGCTCCGCTATGCGGTGCAGGACACCTTTTTCCTCATCGATCTCTATGAAAAATTACAGGCGGAGATAGACAAAGCCGGCTGCCGTGATTTAGCCGCAGGCATCTTTGCGGAGATAGCGGCGGTGTCCTGGCACGAAAAAACCATAAATCACCATGGATACAAGCATATTCATGGCTTCGGCGAGCTGACTCCGACGGAAAGGGAACGGCTGAAACATCTTTACCGATGGCGCTTTCAAAAGGCCAAGGAAAGCAACCGGGCCGTCTTCATGATCTGTTCCGATCAGGAACTGCTCAAGATCGCCACCACCTCCACCCCCTCCCTGGTCACCCTCATGACCGGGGCCGGCCTCTCCCAGGAAAAGATCCGGCGTTACGGCAGCGAACTGCTGGAGGTCCTCGCCGGGCGTTGATGTCTCACGATTGCAGATAGGTGTGAAGTCCCGGCAGATAATTGACGCCGAGATAGGTGAACAGCACGGCGGCAAAACCGATGACCGCCATGACGGCCATGCGGTTGCCCCGCCAGCCCCGGACATAGCGGGCATGGAGCATGACGGCATAGATGAGCCAGGTGATGAGTGACCAGGTCTCCTTAGGATCCCAGCTCCAGTAAGAACCCCAGGCGTAATGCGCCCAGACCGAACCGGTGACGATCCCGATGGTGAGAAAGATAAACCCCAAGGCCGCATGCCGGTAGATGAGTTCGTCCAGGATCTCGTCGGCGGGGAGGAATCGCAACCGCGGATACCGGCGGAGAAAATACATCACGCCCGCGGCGAAGGCCACCGTAAAGGCGGCGTATCCCATAAAACAGGTCAGCACATGACTGGTGAGCCAGTTGCTCTGGAGGGCCGGAACCAGAGGCTGAATGCGGCTGTCCACATTCGGCGCCAGAGAGGCGAAGGCCATGAGCAGAAAAGGAACGGGCAGGACGAAGACCCCGAGGCTGCGATACTTGCTCCGCCCCTCCACCATGACGAACAGCAGGACCACCGACCAGGCAAAAAAGATAAGCGATTCGTAGAAATTAGCCAGTGGGACATGGCCGATGGACAGGGCGTACGACTCCCGCCAGCGGAGGAGAAGACCAAGGCTGTGGGCCGCCAGACCGGCAAGGGTGATATAGAACGCCCCCCGACCCCATAAATCCTTCCGGAAGATCATCTGGAAGAGATAACAGACAAAGGCCCCGAAATAGACAAAGGTCACCCCGCTCAGAATTATCGTATTGATCATGTCGATTCCGTTTCCATATCCGCCCTTAGCTGCTCCATGAGCCGCCGCACCTCCCGTTGCAGGACCGCGGGATGCTTGTTGCTCCGGGACGCAAAGCCGACTTTGGTTTTCTCCCCCCCCCGCTGGACCATGATCCAGACGCGGCGGTGGGAGGTGAAAAAAGTTCCCGCAAGGCCCAAAATCATCAAGACCGCGGCGACGCCCGCCAGCGGCGCCCCCGGATCGCGCCGCACCTGAAGACCGGTATAATAGCGCTCTTCCAGACCGTTCAAGGAAAAGACATAGGGATGGAAACGGGCGGGGTTGAGCATCGGCACCTGTTCCGTGATGCCGGGATTCATCTCCCTGATCCGATCGATATGCTGGAAGACCCAAAAGGGTTTCGCCTTTCCTCCCGACCGCATCAGCAGTTTCGCCGCCGGCCCCATCTGCATGAGGTTTTCCTCCAGACTCACCAACTGCACGATTCCTTCTCCTCCCGGCAGTTCAAAGTTCTCGCCTTCTCCGAGGGAAAACTTCTGGGGAGGTTCCCCTCCCCGGGATAAGGTGAGGGAAGCCCGTATGTCCGGGGACAGGCCGTAACTTGCCTGATAGATCCTTAACCCCTCAAGGGATATCGGATGATTCACCAGCAGCGGTCCCTGATAAATCGCCTCGTCGTCCCTCAGGATGGTCAGGTCCGAACGGTAGGTTTTCGGGGCGCCGTTGTCGTAAAATTCCACCACAAAGCGGTCGCAACGGATGGCGAAGGGCAGGGGCATGGTTCCCCGTCCTCCCTGGAGATCCACGTTGTCCGCCTTTTCGCCCTCCCCGATGTTCACATAACCCTCCCAGCCCCAGAAGGCGCCGATCAGAGCCCCCAGGATCAGGATCAAAACGGACAGATGCACCACATAGACGGCAAACCGCGAGTACCTTCCCCTTTCCCCGGAGAGGATGACCCGGTCGCTTCCCGACGCCGCTTTGACCACCCGTCGGAATTTCCTCCGCAGCAACATCTCCATCTTTTTCGACACCTCCTCCATCTCCCTGGAGGTCCAAAGAACTCGGTTTTCCGGCAGTTCACGGAATAGACCCTCGTCGTCGGCGGCGGCGATGGGATCGGATCGGAACTTTTTCCAGGAGAGGGGCCAGCGGTTTATGGAGCAGACGACGAGATTGAGAAAAAGCAAAAGCATGAGGAGGAAGAACCAAACGGAATGGAAGAGGTCGAAAATCTGCATGGTTTGAAGAAAATAGGCCAGACCGGGAGACAGCCCCTGGGTAAAGTCCAGGGACACCTCCTGTTGGGGGATGAAGGTGCCGGCGACGGACAGGGCCACGATCAAAACAAGGAGGGTGATCGTCAGGTGTAGGGAAGAGAAGAATAGCAGAAAAGGGTTTCGTTTTTTCGCCAAGAGGTAACCTCGTATCAGTAGAAAAGCGCCGCCCAGAGAATGAGCACGGTGAGTATCAAACCCAGGATAAGGCTGGTCAGACCGACAATGGAAGAAAACATTTGCAGCCAAATGCCCGGGCCTTCGCGCTTAAGGGATTCCAGGCGACCTTCCGCCACCAAGCGCTCGTATTCCAGGGGCCGCTCGTTAATCATGGCCTCCAGGCGATAGCGTCCGGTGAAGACATTCGGCTCCAGGGGAAACTTGTTGGGGACCAGATGGTTATTGAAGAAGTGAACGGTGAAGATGTAAATCGCGGCTCGGAAGGCCTCCTCGGAATGCACCACCGCGGCCACATTGATCATCCAGCCCGGCATGAGATAGGAGGCGATTTCCGGAAACCAGAGGACGAAACCGGACCCCCCGATGGCGGTCATCCCCCAGAAAACGGCAAGAAAATTGAATTTTTCCCAGTAGGTCCAGCGGTCGAACCGGGGCATCTCCTTCCCGCCGAAAAACCATTTGAACATACCGATAATAGCCCGCAGATCCTTGAGATTCGGGAAAAGGGAATCGGGACCGAAAAGACGTCCCAACCACCCCTGTACCTTGCCCCGGGGAAAGAGAAAGCGTAGGGAGAGCCACAACGTGTATAGAAAGAGGGCGCAGAGCACCAGCGCCGCGGCGCGGTGGAAGAAACCGGCCCGATAGGCGCCTCCCCAGATATTGATCATGATCTTCGCCCAGGGGGAATCGTAATATTTAAGGGGAAATCCCGTCATCACCAGGGTAAAGAAGGAGAAGATCAACAGGACATGCATGACCCGTTCCTGGAGGGAGAAACGCTGAATCTGCTTCTCTTCCCGGCATTCGGGCAGAAGGCGCCTTTCCACGAAACCCGCCTTGGTCTCCGCGCACTTGTCACGATAGGTCCGCCACCACCAGAGGAGCGTATGGAGCCAGAAGAAGGCGAAAGTGCCGCCCAACAGGATGGTCATAAAGACGTTTGTCCGGTGGAGCACCGGATGCCGTTTGGCATCTTGCGGATCGGGATGGGCGACGAAAGAGAGAAAACGGTTGCGGAATCCTTTGTGACAGCGGCCGCAGGCCTCCTTCATCCGCTCGGGATTCATGGCGGACATCAGGTGCCCCCGGGGGAGGATATTGTGGCCGCGGTGACAGTCGGCGCAACCGGCCACCCGTTGGGGATAACCGATGTTGAAGACCTTGCCGTGATAAGTGTTGTCGAAGCTGGTCACGGCCTTGGTGGAAAAGCGGTTCCGTTTCGCCATCTTCGCGTCGCCGTGACATGCACGACATCGTCGGGTGTAATTTTCCCGGGCGGCGGTGACATCCCTCTCCGAGGACGGATCGTAGTAGGGGGTATTGTGGAGACCGTGGCAGTCCGCACAGGAGGCGGCGTCAGCGTTGCCTTTCAGGAGGGAACCGCTGTGCCCCAAAAGCACATAGTCCTGGTAATCATGACACTGGCAGCAGTTTTCCACCACCGCCTTCTTGAAATCCCCCTCGTATTTGCGGAGCGCGTGGATGTCCTGATGGCAATCCTGGCACTGGAAATTCAACCTCAGATAATGGACATCCCTCTTAAATCGGGAGGCGATGTCGCGGTGGCAACTCGCGCAATTAACCGGCGCCGGCTTGCTTTTGCCCGTCATATGGCGTCGCAGATCGCCGATGTCCCCATGACAGCTCACACAGGTGTTTTTGCCGTGCGCCGAAGCGGGAAAGTCCTGTCTATATAAGGTTTCATCGTGACAAGACCGGCAGTGGCGAACCGGTCCCTTTGTCCTGTCCGTCGCCGCCAGAGAAAGGCGGGGAGGGGCGAACAGAAAACACGCCAGGCACAGGATCAGCATGGATCGGAGGGGAGCTGCGGGGAGCCTCCTCACGGGTTCCTCCGCTTGTTCCATTCCTGCCACGCCGCCATGCCTCCCTCCAACCGGTAGAGTTTTTCCAGGCCCTTGCGGTGCAGATAACCCATGGCGAGAAAAGAGCGGGTGCCATCCTGATCAATGAGGAGTAGCGGTCGATCCCTATAGAAGTTCTGATAGGCCCTGGTGAGGGAGGCCAGCGGCACGTTCACGGCGCCCTCGATGCTGCCCGCCTTGAAATCACCCGGCCGGCGGATATCCACGAGCACGGCCGAACTGTTGGCGGCCAGCCAGTGCTTCAGCCTTTCCGGTTTCACGGCCATGCCTTTTCTCCTCGGAATCCGATCAATGCTTTCGACGTCATAGCCTGCCCGTTTCCAAGCCGTAAGTCCTCCCTTCAGGAGGTAGATTCTTTTATAACCTTTGGTTAGGGCAATCTGCACCGGTTCACATCCCGGAGCGGCGGTGGCATTGCCGTCGTAAAATACGATCTTTGCCTCTCGATCCTGGGGCCACGCCCTCTCCTTCTCTGCACCCTCCCCACATTCCATGCAGAGCGAAGAGGGAATCCTGGTGTCCAGGCATTCCAGAGAACTCGCCACATTGATGAATACGATTTTCTCGCGGTTGTTCAGCATTCGAACCACGGCCCGGGGTTCGACAAACGCCGGCTTTTCGTCCCCGGCAGGAACACCGATCGGAATCCCAAGGCCCAGGACAGAAAACATGACCACCATGATTGTCGTACCTTTATGCTTCTTTATGGCGCGCAACGGTTTGTTCTCTTCATTCAAAAGACGGCGTGCCTCTCAAGCCCCACGACTCATACCTGGGCACGGCATTGGGCAATTTTAAGCAAAGGATAATCTTCTTTGAACAATCCCTGGACGTTTCTTTATGGTCATCTGGCTGAAAAAGGTATCCCCTTTCCCCCTGTGAAGCTCCACCTTTAGGGCTTTCAAACCCGTGACGGTCTTCACCGGTTGCTTGCAGGGGGATTTCATCAAGGCATCGTTGGTATAGCACGAAACGGGACTGCTCGCCTGAACCGAAACAGCGGCGGAAAGAAAAAAAAAGGCTGAACAGAAAAGACAAGAAGACCGTCGATTTCATCATATTTGTTTTTCTAACATAAAGGGGCAAGGAAAGTCAAAGTCGAGTGCCTGGGGATTATCCACCCCGACAACCTGTATCAAGTCCCCACTCCGGACCCGTAACACCCTCCCTTTCCCTCTAAAAAAATGTAACCCGTTAATATGATGATATTATTTTTGACTCCTAAAAAAAGAAAAAAATACAATTTTATATTTGCAGTTCCGGACAGATGGGTGTAGTATTTCCCCCATAGATAAAATCTTCAACAACAAATCATCGTGACAAAGGAGGTAATAGCAATGAAAAAGGCGGCTTGCGGTTTGTTTTTTCTGGCTATGCTATGCCTGGTATTCACCGGCTGTGCATCAAAAAAGGCATATACGCCCATTGATTTAAACGCGGATCTGCAGTCAGGGAAACTTATTCAGAAAACAAATAATTTTGTTGTCCTTTTGGATCATTCATCTTCCATGAATGACCCTTATAAAGGGGTGGCACGCCACGACATCGCCCAGGACGTGACCGAGAAATTCGTAAGAACCATTCCCGATATCCCTCTCACTTCGGGACTTCGGACCTTCTGGGCCGACAAGACGAAGCTTCTTTACGGCATGGTGCCTCTGAACAAAGATAACTTCATCAGTTGGGTGGACACCGTGGAATGGGGAAGCGGACAGACACCTATGGGTCTGGCCCTGGAGGCGGCCGGCGATGCGGATCTCAAAGCTCTGAGCGGCAAGTCGGCGATCGTCGTTGTGAGCGATTTCGAACACATCGAGAACGTGGACGATCTCCAGCCTAAAAGGGTCATGTCCGCCATCAACAAGATCAAGGCGGAATACGGCGACCGGGTCTGCATTTACACCATTCATGTGGACAACGACGCCAAGGGAACGACCCTGGCCAAAAACATCGTCAATGAATCCGCCTGCGGCGAGGCGGTGCTCGCCGATGATCTTAGTGATCCGGAAGCGATGAAAGCCTTTGTGCAGCGGGTCTTCCTCGCCCAGGCGCCCGTCAAGGAAGCGGCCCGGACCGCCGAGGCAGCGCCGGCGACGGACATGAGCTCCGCCCGGACCGCCGAGGCAGGCGCTGCCGGAACGGCAGCGGCGTTTGAACTGGCAAACATCCATTTTGATTTCGACAAATCCACGCTGCGTCCGGAAGACCGGAAGATCCTCAAGGGTCATGCCGATTGGCTCACGAAAAACAAAGACGTAAAAATCATCGTGGAAGGCCACTGCGACGAGCGGGGCACGACGGAATACAACCTCGCCTTGGGCGAGCGGCGGGCCACAGAAACTAAGAAATATCTGGTCGAATTGGGAGTTGCCGCGGACCGGATCAAGACCATCAGCTACGGGGAGGAACGGCCCCTGGATCCCGGACACAACGAAGCGGCTTGGGCCAAGAACCGCCGGGCACAGTTCGTCCTGAACAAGAATCCGTAATCCCTCATCCTTAGCGAAGAACCTCTGCACAGGCCTCCCCCGGCGGCATCCATCCGGGGGAGGCCTTTTTTTCATCTTTACCACCTTGCTTTTATGGGATATTTGATAATATGTGTTGGAGGGGTATCGATCCGTGTAAAGAGGAGGGAAAATGAAAAAGACCAAGCTGATCGTCATTATCATCCTGTTGGTCATCCTTGTGGCGACGCCGCTGCTGACCTCCCTCCTTAACCTCTATATCGACTGGCTCTTCTTTACCGAAACGGGATATACCGCCGTCTTCACGAAAACCCTGACCACCCAGATAGTCGCGGGGATTTTCTTCGGCCTGCTATTCCTCGGCGTGGCGGCGGCTAATGTCGTCCTCGCCCGGCGTCTGGATTTCGTCCGCCCCGACCTTTACAACATCAGCGGGACCCCCATCACGATCAACCTCGCCCCTTTGAGGACACTCCAGCGGGTCGTGACCTTCGTCATCCTTTTCGTGGTCACCGTGATGATGGGGAAATGGGGGGCCTCCCTCTGGACGGAAGTCCTCCTTTTCACCAATGCCCTTGCCGTGGGCCAGCAGGACCCCGTCTTCGGAAAGGACATCGGTTTTTACCTCTTTGAGTTCCCGCTTTTCGAATCCCTGAAGCAGTTCGTTGATTTCACCCTCGTGCTGTCCGCCATGCTCGCGGGGATCGTATACTTTCTCGGCGGAGGCATCGTCGTCAGTCAGCGGCAGGTGATGCTCGATCCCCGGGTGAAGCGGCATCTGGGCATCCTCATCGGGCTCCTCATCATGAACATGGGGCCCGGCTTCTATCTGGAGGCGCTCAAGATGCTTTATGCAGAGCACGGCGTCATCTACGGAGCGAGCTATACCGACGTCCACGCCAAGCTCACGGCCTACCGGTTTCTGGCCTTCCTGGCCCCCGCCGCCGGGGCGGTTATGATCACCGGCACGTTCCGGAGACAGGGCCGCCTGACCATGATCTCCTTCGGCATCCTTTTCGCCGTCTATTTCCTCGGCATCCTGATCTATCCCGCCCTTCTCCAGAAATTTAAGGTCGCCCCAAACGAGATGGTCATGGAAACCCCCTACATCGAGAACAACATCCGCCTGACTCGTCTGGGATACGACTTGGACCGCATCCAGGAGATCCCCTTTGATGTGGCCTACAATCTCTCCGTAAGGGACATCGACAGGAACGACGCCACGATCCGCAACATCCGGCTCTGGGATCATTCCCCGCTTCTCCGGACCTACAGCCAGTTGCAACAGATCCGGACCTACTACCGTTTTCAGGACGTGGACAATGACCGCTACACGGTGAACGGACAGTATCTCCAGGTCATGCTCTCCCCCCGGGAGCTTTCCTATCCCGATCTGCCCAGCAAGAACTGGATCAACGAACGGTTGATCTTCACCCACGGCAACGGCCTCACCCTGGGACCGGTAAGCCGGATCAGCCGGGAGGGACTGCCGGAATTTTTCATCAAGGACATCCCGCCGGCCAGCTCCGTGGATCTCAAGGTCAAGCGCCCGGAGATATACTACGGAGAGATGTCCAACGATTACGTGATCGTCAAGACTAAGATCCCCGAATTCAGCTATCCCACCCCGGAAGGGGGCAACATCTACACCTCCTACGGCGGCGCGGGCGGCGTGGAAACGGGATCGCTGTCCCGGCGTCTCCTTTTCTCACTGAGATACCGCACAGAAAAAATCCTCTTCTCCTCCGACATCACACCGGAAAGCAGGATCCTCTTCTTCCGGAACATCAAGGAGAGATTCCAGAAGATCGCCCCCTTTCTCCTCTTCGATCAGGATCCGTATCTGGTAATCACCGACGACGGCCGGCTGGTCTGGATGGTGGACGCCTATACGGTTTCTTCGCGGCTGCCCTATTCAAAACCGGCGTTCCGGAGGATCAACTACGTCCGCAACGCCGTGAAGGCCACTCTGGACGCCTACAACGGCACGGTGACCTACTACGTGAGCGATCCCACAGACAGGATCATCCAGGTCTACAAGCGCATCTTCCCCTCCCTGTTCAAGGAGCTGGCCGCCATGCCCGAGGATCTGAAACGTCATGTCCGGTATCCCCAATGGCTTCTCCAATTGCAGGCCTCCGTCTATGCCGCCTATCACATGACGGACCCGAAGGTCTTCTACAACAAGGAAAACCTCTGGGAGATCCCCGTCTTTGAAGAAAAGCTGATGCAGCCCTACTACACCATCATGAAGCTCCCCCGCGAGAAAAGGGAAGAATACATCCTCCTGCTCCCCTACACGCCGGCGAAACGGGACAACCTGGCCGCCTGGTTGGCGGCGCGATGTGACGCCCCGGATTACGGCAAACTCGTCGTTTACACCTTTCCCCGGGACCGGCTGGTGTTCGGACCCAAACAGGTGGATGCCCGGATCAACCAGGATTCCTACATCTCCCAGCAACTGACACTTTGGAATCAGAGGGGTTCACGGGTAATCCGGGGGAGCCTGCTGGTCATACCCGTAGAGCGCTCCCTCCTCTACGTGCAGCCCCTCTATCTGGCCGCCGCCGATACCGTCGGGTTGCCGGAACTGCGACGGGTCATCGTGGCCTACGAAAACGAGGTAGTCATGGAGGAGAACCTCGAGCTGGCCCTGCAACGCCTCTTCGGCAGCCGAAAGGGAGGGGGGGCGTCAGGATCTCCGTCCGGAGAAGCCGCTGCGGCCGTTCCGGCTGCGGCCGGCCGGACTTCCGTCAAGGAGCTGGCCGCCGAGGCCATGAAAACCTACCAGCGGGCCACGGAGATGCAGCGCCAGGGAAACTGGGCGGGTTACGGCGACGAGATAAGGAAGCTGGAACAACTGCTCAGAAAAATGGCGAATTGAAACGATCCCGGATTCAGAAGCTGACCATGGCCGACACGCCGCCGACAAGATAGGAACTCTGGCGGTCGGCAACGGGGGTGTCGATCTGCATGCTCCGGTTCCTCATATCGTATTTCGCCTCGTCGCACATGGGAAAGACATAGGACAACTGCGGCGTTATCGTGAACTGCCGCCAGGGCTTCACGGGTAGCCCCACCGTCACCACGGCGTCGTGAAAGTTGTTGTAACGGTCGTTCCGTGTTCCGTTCGCCTTGGTATCCGTGCCGTCACTGTTGATCTTCAGGCGGTTGTCGTCCTGGCTGAGGAGATAGCTCGCCGAAGCGGACAGCGACAGGCCCACTTTCTCGTTAAGCTCGAAGGTATGGGACAGGCTCAGGAGGAAATACCAGACCTGGGTACTGTCGAAGGACCTGGCCGCCTTGATGGTCGGCGATAGGAGCGTATTGAATCCTAAAGAGACGCTTAACTCCTGATCGTCTTTCTGGTCCGGGGCACCACCCGTCCCGTCGGAATTCCAATAGGCGGCGTTCCCGAAATAGGAGTATTGGATCCCTGTATTCACGATCCCGAAGGAATGGTTGTACCCCGCATAAACATCGGTTTCCGTCCAGTTGTGTCTCCGGTCGCCCCGATACGTGGATGTCTCGGCGAGATAGGGGCGGGTGTCCAGATTGCCCCAGATGGTGAAGTAAAAACCTCGGTAGCCCACGTTGAATTGGGGTTGAATGACAATGCTGTTGCGGGACAGCTCGTCACCCTTGGAGATGTAGTTGCTCAAAACGCTGACCGTCACCTCCGCCGTCGGTCGCTCCGCTTCCCCGCCAGAGGCGGGCGCCCCGGCCTTACCTCCCTGGATTTCCGTTCCGGCGGCCGCCGGCGCGGGGGTTCCCTTCCCTTCCTCCGCCCATGTCACGGATGCCGTCAAGAGGAACATTAACATTACAAACCATATCCCTCCCTGTTTCTTCAACCTCATAGCGTTACCCTCCGTTTGAATTATCCACCCCACAGCCGCCACGGAAATGATATATTCATCTTATGTATCTTTTTTTGCAATGTAGCGACACGTGTTATAGTACTATTTTATGATATATTACCCTCTGTTTATTCTAAATTTGAGTGGAAATATAGGAGGATTGCCTTTTCTTGTCAAGAAAGATAAATGTTGCCTTGATAGGTATGATTTAATGAGATCCCTCGCTTTCCTTGTCTATTTTGGACTTTTTATTCCCTCTCTTTTGTGGTCCTGCTCACACCGGCACCATCTTCTTTCCTTGGGGAGGGCAGTTCGCCAAGGGATAAGGTCCGGTGATCGGTGAAAAGATGGCCAATCAGCTTGCTTAGAAAAGAAAAATGGGCTAATGATGCGGAAATTTTCTTGGATACGTAAATGAAGGCGCTGCGGAAGCTATATGACTGGGTTCTCCACTGGGCCGACACCCCCTTCGGGGCGCCGGCCCTGTTCATCTTGTCCTTTGTGGAATCTTCCTTTTTTCCCGTCCCCCCGGATCCGCTCCTCATTGCCCTGGTTTTGGGCGGGCGGGAAAAGGCCTTCCGTTTTGCCGCCAACTGCACCGTAGCTTCCGTGCTGGGGGCGCTCTTCGGTTACGCCATCGGCTACTTTGTCTGGTGGTCCGGACCGGACCGCTTCTCCCCCGTGGCCTGGTTCTTCTTTCATCATGTCCCGGGGTTTTCCGTGGAGCTGTTCCGTTACATCCAGGCGCTGTTTGAAAAATGGAATTTCTGGATCATCTTCACCGCCGGCTTCATCCCCATACCATATAAGGTTTTCACCGTCTCCGGCGGCGCCTTCGCCGTAAACCTTCCCATGTTCATCATCGCCTCGGTGATCAGTCGGGGGGCAAGGTTTTTTCTGGTCGCCTCCCTGATATGGAAATTCGGGCCGCAGATAAAATCATTCATCGACCGCTACTTCAACTGGCTCGCCATAATCTTCACCATCCTCCTCATCGGTGGTTTCGCCCTGGTCAAATGGTGGGGGACGAACCTTTGAATTTTGGCATTGACAAATTCCTTGGGATCGACAAAGCAGAAACCCAATGAAACACCGCACAACGAGTTAGCGACCCGCACCCCCTGGGGCGCCTCATCATGTAGCAAATTGCGCGTAGTTTCTCAAAAGGTAACTGCCGGGATGCCCGGGAAAGAAGTTATGGATTTCGCTTCCGGGAATATGAACCGGAAAGATTGTAAAAAGCGATTTATATGAGCCGGCCTGAATATCGGGACATCATTCATACGATGCTGACCGTGTTGCTCATCGCCATGATCATCTTGGCGGTGTTCGTCATCCTGCGCCCCTTTCTCCTGGCGCTGCTCTGGGCGACCATGATCGTGGTGACCACCTGGCCGTTGATGTTGTACCTTCAGCGGCGGTTGTGGGGAAAGCGGGGTTTTGCCGCCCTGATCATGACCCTGGCGCTGATAACGGTGCTGGTCATGCCCCTGTGGATCGCCCTGGCCACCATTGTCGAGAATGCACACCGCATCGAGGAAATCGCGACGACCTTTTTGAAAAGCGGCATTCCCCCACCGCCTTCCTGGGTAAACAAGCTCCCCATGATCGGGCACGATCTCGCAACCAAATGGCAGGAGACAGCGGTGGCCGGACCGGAGGGGATCATTGCCAGGATCAAACCCTATTCGGGAACAGCTACCAAGTGGTTCATCGATCAGGCGGGCAATATGGGCCGGGCCTTCGTCCAGTTTCTCCTTACGGTCATCATCGCCGCCATTCTTTACGTCCGGGGTGATATCGCCGCCGAGGGCGTGCGCCGTTTTGCCCGGCGTCTGGGCGGGCGACACGGAGAAGAGCTTACACTCCTGGCGGGAAAGGCGATCCGGGGGGTGGCCCTTGGGGTGGTGGTTACGGCCCTGGCCCAATCCCTCCTGGGGGGCATCGGCCTGGCGCTAACGGGCGTCCCTACCGCCTCGGTTCTTACCGCCGTGATGTTCATGCTCTGCCTGGCCCAGCTCGGCCCCGGACTAGTGCTGATTCCCGCCATTATCTGGCTGTTCTGGATGAATCAGAATCTGTCCGGCTCGATCCTGATCGTCTGGACCGTCGTCGTCGTCAGCCTCGACAACATCCTGCGTCCCATACTCATCAAAAAGGGCGCCGACCTGCCGCTTTTGCTTATCTTCGCCGGGGTCATCGGCGGTCTCGTAGCCTTCGGTATTGTGGGGATCTTCATCGGGCCGGTGATCCTGGCTGTGGCCTTCACCCTGCTTAGGGCCTGGGTGGAAGAGGAAGAAACGGGGCCTGTCGCTCCGGTGGAAGCCGACCGATAGGCTTGCCGAGCGGCTGCGCCGATGCCCAACGTTCACCGTAACCGGTATCTCGACAAAGCGGTTATATGTCCTTTTGAGAATTTATCGCAACCGCAGAATAAGGGTTTGCAAGCGGCAAAACAAATGTTTTCCAACGTATTAAGGCCTCCGTTTAGGAATAAGAACGTTAGGTTGACTATTGAGGAGCGTATAAAATTTCTCGGCTGCCTTGAAGACCTTTTTCAAAGGTAAGCTTTCATCGCCTGCCCAGGGATTCAATCGCTTTCAGCGCGATGTCGATTTCTTCCTCCCGGTTGAAGTAGCCGAAGCCGAAGCGGATCGTCCCCCGGGGCAAGGTCCCGATGGTGCGGTGGGCCGCTGGGGCACAGTGCAATCCGGGACGACAGAGGATCCCGAAGCGCTCGTCGAAGTCCAGGGCCGCCTCAGAGGGGGAAACGCCGGCCATGTTGAAGGAGACCACCGCCGTCCGTCCGGCGGCTCCCGGGGGGCCGTAAACCGTGATCCCACTCAGTGCGGCCAGTCCCCGGAGGAAACGGGCCGTAAGGGCCTCCTCATGTTGCCTTATTTTATCCGCACCCACAGAGAGGACAAAACGCACCCCCGCCACCAGACCGGCGATCCCTATCGTATTGGGTGTCCCCGCCTCATACTTGTCGGGGAGGAAATCGGGCTGGGCCTCATGCTCCGAACGGCTTCCCGTCCCCCCATACATGAGGGGTCGCAATCGTTGTTCCAGGCCGGGACCGATATAGAGGCCGCCGGTTCCCTGGGGTCCGAAGAGGGATTTGTGGCCGGAGAAGGCCAGCAGGTCGATTCCCATCGAAGGGACGTCTATGGGCAGCGCCCCGGCGGTCTGGGCGGCATCCACACAGAGCAGCAGGCCGTGTTCCCGGGCGAGCTTTCCCAGTTCGGCAATCGGTTGGATGGTCCCCGTAACGTTCGAGGCATGGGTAACGACCAGGAGCCGCGTCCTCGTCTCGATGGCCTTTCGGACCTCATCGGCATCGAGCAGACCGGTGCCGTCGCTGCGAACAGCGGTCAAGCGCACCCCTTGCGTCTCCAGATGGCGTAACGGCCGCATGACGGAATTGTGCTCCATCCTTGAGGTAATGACATGATCCCCCGGGTTGAGCAGACCCAGGAGGGCGATGTTGAGCGCCTCCGTGGCGTTCCTTGTGAAAACAATCCGTAGGGCATCGTCTATTCCGAAAAGCTCGGCGAGGGTCTCCCTGGCCTCCAGAATGATCCGGGCCGCCGCCAGGGAGCGGCGGTGGCCGGAACGTCCCGGGCTGCCGCCGATTTCCTCCGCATACCGAACCATCGCCACCGTGGTCGCCGCCGGCTTCGGCCAGGAGGTGGCGGCATTGTCGAAATAGATCACTTCCTCCGAATGTCCATGTCCCGTCATCTCTCGCTCTCCTGTGTTCTTCCCGCGGCATCCGGAAAACCCATTTCCCTCGGCGGGGGAAAACGATGCAAGAGATTCGGGATAAATATGCTGAAGATACCCAATACCCGGTCCCCCCTGCAGATACTGTTTAAGACATACCCGGTGCAAAAAGGTGATTCAAACCTGTACTTCCAGAGGTGCCTCTCCCTCCCAGGTAACCCGGCCCCGCAGGAGTTCCGCCACCGTCGGCCGCTGCTCCTCCGTAATCCGCAGACAGACGCCGCAGTCCGAGCTGATATGGCGCGGTACCGGAATCAGTTTATGGGTGATCCCCGCCGCCTTGAGGAGCTTTTCCGCCGTGAGAGCATGGCTGACCGACGGAAAAAGGAAGACGACAAAGTCGGATCTTTCCTGTGCCATCAGGGACGAACCACCCGGCCGGCCCCGGCCAGGGTCTCGACAATGTCATACATATTGGAGATGTGCCCCACCGCCACCTGATCGGTAACACCAAAATAGTTGGCGCAGGTCCCACAGACCAGGATCTCGGTGCCCGATTTTTCCAGTGCCTGGAGATCATCGAGGGCCGGGGAATCCTTCAGCGCCAACTTTACCCCGGCATTGTAACAGATCACCGTGGCCGGGCGGGGTTTGAGTTCCAGCAGGGTATGGACGAAGCTCCGGATCAGGATGTTGCCCAGGGTATCGTCGCCCCTTCCCATATGATCGTCCGAGAGGGCAACGACGAGGGCGACATTTCTCTGATCTCCGTCTGCGGCGCAGGACAGCAGTTCGTTCCCGGGGCCGGCGGAAGCGCTATCCCCCGATCGGGCTTCGATCGGCCCTGTCCTCGTCAGCACGATCTCCCAAAATCCGCCCTCTTTTTCCTCCACAGCAAACCCACAGGCCGTCTTAACCGCCAGGCGGCGGATGTTTTCCACCGCCGGGGCATTATCCACCAGCACCTTGATCCGTTCATTTTCCTCGAGTGCCTGTTTGGCCATGATCACCGGCTGAGGGCAGGCCCGCCCCCGGGCATCTACCGTTGTCGTCTTCCCGCTTTCAACTTCTTGTCGCTTTTCTTCGTCCATCGCCCTTCTCCAACTTTGATTTGTAAATACATACTTCGCTACCTATATTGACTCCGGCCCCGCCCAAAAACCGGACGGCGTAAAATCCTGTTTCAACGAGGAGCCTTCATCGCCCGGCGGCGCCGATCCTGACCGTGGACAAATGATCGGTCGGTAAATCCTCAGGCTGCCTTCGTGCGGCCTTCATCGCCGACGACCGCCGGACCGGCACGGAAGTTCCGCCGGTTTGGTCGGGAAACAGCATCCGGCGCCTTATTTATCTCCCTGACAACTATGAAAACGGCGCAAACAGCGCGTTTATAGGAAAAGCATTTCCCCTGGTCAAGGTGTTTTTTCAAAGGGATGATGAATGGACACTACCAACTCTCTTCCCCTGGCCTTTATAACGCTCCTCTTTTGCGCTGGGAATATAACCGCCACAGGCGGATGCGGATCCTCCTCCCGCCGTCAAACCTAACTACAGCGTTTTAAATTGTTTATGATAATCATATCGTCAATTCACCAAAAACCGGATGCCGTAGAGCAGACCCAGGGCCATGCCCACCAAGATCAGCACCAGGACCACTGTTCCCTCGATGTCCGCATTGGCCAACCGCATAAAGATGGCGATGGGGAGGGTTTCCGTCTTCATGGCCATGGAGCCGGCGACGGTGATGGTGGCGCCGAATTCGCCCAATGCCTTGGCCCAGGTAAGCACCCCGGCGGAAAGAATCCCCTTTTTACTCAAGGGCAGCACCACGGCGAAAAATGTCTGTGACGTCGATCTGCCCAGGACCCAGGACATCTCTTCGTATTTTTTCGGTATCTCATCCAACACGGCTTTGATGAGGCGGATGGAAACCCCCACGGTGGTCACGAATTGGGCCAGAAGTATCCCGTAGATCGTGAAGACGAACTGCGTTGCCCGCTCCTGGATCAATTGCCCCGCCGGGGTGGTGAAGAAGATGAGGAGCATCGCCCCCAGGGCCACGGGGGAAACGATCATCGGGAGTTCCAGCAGGGTATCGATGATTTTCCTCCCGAAGAATTCATGCCTTGAAAGGGCGTACGCCGCAGGAACGGCAAAAAGAACGGAAAAAAAAGTGACCACGGTGGCGGTGCTCAGGCTCAAGGAGAGGGAATAAAGCGTTCTTTCCGACAAGAGCGTCTGCATGAACAGGGCACCCTGGTAGAAATAGCCAAGGGAAAGGATCAGCCCCGCATACATCAAGAAGACAAAGGCCGCAAACGCGATGGTCAGCCGGCGGAAGTTCATCTGCCCATCCATTCTCGGGGAACGATGTACTCTCCTCCGACGGGCTTCCCGGCGCCGATCCACGCCGTAGCTTCTTCCGGGCTCAGGAAATAATGATACTTCTTGAAAAAGGCCTTCCCTTCCCCGGACAAGATAAAGTCTATGAATTTTTGGGCAAGGTTTCTGTCGGCAGTGAACCTCGAGATGGCAATCGGGATGTAGCCGATGCGGGTTATTTCATGTTTCTTAAGCGGGACGGTCTCGATACGCCTCGGGTCCCAGTGTTGAAAAACCTCCCAGCCGATGACCGCATCTACGGCCTTCAGGGAGATGGCGGTGGCCGTTTTTTCGCAACTCTCCGTATAATTGGCGAGGTTGCTCCGGAACGCCGCCTTTTCCTGCGCATTAAAATTGTTCTCGATGATTTCCACGGCATAAAGACCGACGCAGACCCCTTCCGGATTGGCAATCGCCACACGCAGACCGGGTCGGGCAAGGTCCCGCAGAGATTTGATCCCCTTGGGGTTGCCTTTCTGGACGTTGATCGCCGGCACGAGATAGACGACGTACCGCTCCGTTTCAGGAAAGACAAGCCTTCTCTTCTTGGCTGTTTCCATATAATCGGAAGAGCCGGGAAAATACAGATCGCCCTTCCTGGCGAGGGTCATCTGAGCAAGAACGAAGCCCGAACCTCCGAAGACGATATGGACCTTCCCCCCGGTTTTTCGCTCAAAGGCCCGGGCCGCTTCCTCCAGGGGTGGTTTTCCGGCCGCCCCGGCAAAGATGAGCAGTTCCTGACCACCGCAGGAAAGCCCCGGCAATAAGAGCAACGAAAGAAAAAGAAAAACGGCAAGGGTAAGGCGAAAGCATCTTGGGGAGGTTCCTGTATCTACATACATCTTTGTCTTCTCTCCGGTCAGTTCGTTAAGTTATTATTAACATAACCGAAGCACCGAATCAATTGCACCGCATTTATTCCGGCGCCGTTTGCCTCCCGTGATCCATGCACCGCCAAACAACAGGCCCCGGCGGTGGGAAATACGCCGTCAGAGCAAATCCTCGAGGATTTCGATGACGCTGCGGACGCAGGGGGCGCACACCTTGCGGAGCAAGTCGTTCTCTAGAAAATACCTTTGCCCCGCGTCCGTCGTGAGCTCACAACCGTGGAGCAACCGGCGGCAGATATAGGTTCCATGCCGTCCGGCAAAGCGATCCATCAGTTCCCGCGTTTTCCTATAGGTCGCCTCCGTGAACTGCCGGTCCTCGTTTTCCCCCCGGCCGTATCTTGCCCCGATGACCATTATCCCGCCCGTCACGGCGCCGCAGACCTCCTCTTTGCGACCCATGCCGGCCCCGAAGCCGCAGGCGATCTTCAACGCCAAGTCTTTATCAACCCCCAAGTCGGTGCAGAAAGTGTAAAAAACCGCCTGGGCGCAGTTGTATCCCGAGAGAAATTTTGCGACCCCCATATCGCCTTTCGATTCCATGCCCACCCCCCCTCGCATCGTAACAGTTTGATCGTTTCTTTTATTTGGTTCATATCCCAAATTGCAAGGGTGGATTCATGGACTTCTCTTTTTTTCAGGGCATGGGCGATAAGACCCGGGAACCGCGCTCCGCTCCCTCCTCCCCGTTATTCTTCAGAAAGGAGTCCCCAATCTATATCGATCGGTTTCAACGGGAACGACCGCCGATGAACTTCTTTCTCCCCTCCGGCGTGCGGACGGTGAATTTTATCCCGTCGAAGTATTCCAACAGGGGAATGATGTATTTGCGGGAAAGCCCGAAGAGCTCCCGAAGATCCGGGGGACTCAAGACGATGTGTTGCGCGAAGAACCCTTCCAGGGCGGCCCGCACCCGCTCCAGATGCTCGGGGTGCAGATAGTGGTCCGCGCAGATTCTTACCAGACGGCCGGAACGGGTGAGAGAATCCAGGACCTCCTGAAATTTCTTTTTATCCACTTTGAGACTCTCCGCCCCCGCCGCCGGGGTTTCGGGCTGAAGACCGTATTGACGATACATATCCTCTATCCGTGCAAAAAGAATATTGACGTCGTCCTGACCGGTAACATTGAAATCCTTCGCCTTTACGAGCTCGCCCGTCGTTTCTATCCGCCCCTCCTTGAGCATCATGTTCAGGACCAGTTGAAAAAGTTCCGGAGAAGACTTGGTTTTCCGGAAAAGTTCTTCCCTTCCCATTCCCCAACGGAGATAATTGCGGCGGTGATAAGCGGCAAGGGTCGCGCCGATTTCCTGCCGCAAAGCCAGAACCGGTTCACGCGCATAGAGTCTGCCGACGCTATCCTCATAAAGGGCGCCGTCTTTCCTGAGTGCCAGGACGCATTTATCTATCCGGTCACCACTCTCATTGAAGATGCCGCACAGGTCGGGCCGGGCGATCCCCTTTTCGCCCCCCTCTCTTAGGCAGAGATCGATCTTTTCTTTGAGATCGTCACCGGTCAATATGCGGAGCGCTTCATTGCCGAGAAAGAAATCGCCTTCTTCGGGCAACAGCGGATAGAGGATGCGGCCGCCGCCGATGGTGGTGAACATGCCGTAACCGCGCATGACGAAGGGATCGCCCGCGGCGACGGCGATGGGACGGGCCGTGGTCACCACCGCCGCGGCTTTTCCCCCGGGGAGGAGTTTTTCCTCCCCCCACAGTTCCATCCGGGCGTTCACTTTGGCGGCCAAGGCATGGAACTGACCGTGTACCACCGGTTTCAAGGGCTTTTTGTTGTAGGGAAGATATTGAAACTCCACCAGTATGCGTGTTGATGACGTAAAGGTGCCGGGTCGGACGACGACCATACCCCGTTCCAGTTCATCCGTTTTGATATCCGCCAGATTGATGGCCAACCGCTCCCCCGCCCGCCCTTCCGTCACGTCCTGCCCGTGATTCTGGAGTCCCCGAATCCGCGACCTGTATCCCGCCGGCAGCACGACGACCTCCTCTCCCGGAACGATACGCCCGGAAATCGCCGTCCCCCGGACCACGGCCCCGAAACCGGTTATGGAAACCACGGCATCCACAGGGAGACGAAAGGGCTTTCCCACCGGTTTTTCGACGATATCCCCGGCGATTCTATCCAGAGCGGCGACAAACTCCGGCAGACCTTCACCGGTTACGGAGGATACGGGGATTATCGGGGCATCGGCAAGGAAGGTCTCCGCCGTCAGGGCGGCAATGTCGTCCATCTGCAGGAACAGTAATTCCTCATCGGCCAGATCCTTCTTGTTCAGGACAACGATGCCCTTCTTGATTCCGAGGATCTCACAGATATAGAGATGTTCCCGGGTTTGAGGCTTTATCCCCTCGTCGGCGGCGACGAGAAGGGCCACGACATCGATGCCTGCCGCCCCGGCAACCATGCGGTTGACAAAGCGCTCGTGGCCCGGGACATCCACGATCCCCACCTTGATCCCCGAAGGGAGGTTGAAGTGGGCATACCCCAGGACGATGGTGATCCCCCGCCGCTTCTCTTCCTCCAAACGGTCGCATTCGATCCCCGTCAAGGCCCGGACAAAGGCCGTCTTGCCGTGGTCGATATGGCCCGCCGTGCCCAGAATGATATTCTTCATCGCCATTAATCCTCGTACCTCCTTCAACCCGCCGGCGGACCCGGACCTTCAGCGGCATTGGCGGGCGGTCCCACCGCCGCCGCGGCAGGACGCCCGCAATCCCAGTTACCGACAATTGCCTCTCTCAGTGATGGCCGTGGCCCTTGGCCTGTTTCTCCTCGCCGTAGACGATCAGGGTTCCATGCTCTTCCATCTCCTTGAGCCACTTGGGATGCTGCTTCTTCAGCCATTCCCTGGTCACCCAGCCCGTCAGCATCGCCGGCAATGAACCGGGAGATCCCACCGTCCCCAGGTAGAGGTGCACAAAGAAAAAGG
>Ga0302248_1001098_pt1 | contig 21584 bp, 19 predicted proteins | sample AAG_UR_Leu_MG_FD_193528 | JGI IMG/M metagenome (GOLD analysis project Ga0302248, IMG submission 193528) | Enriched activated sludge microbial communities from anaerobic digester in WTTP, New Holstein, Wisconsin, United States - AAG_UR_Leu | ecosystem: Engineered > Bioreactor > Anaerobic >... | reverse complement strand
CAGGCCATGCAAGCTCTGCGAGGAGTACGTGAAGAAGGCCCCCGACAGGAAGGGAGTGCTTGTGCCGCTTGGCCCTGGAAGTCAGCTGATAGGCCCGGACGATTTCCTCCACATTCAGACCGCGCGCGTCAAGAGCGTGATCGACAGCGGCAAATAAGGGCGCACGGGAACGGCCGTCAGCCGCTGATCTCCCAACTCCCGGTCTTGCGGCCGCCCACGCGCTTGAGTCTTCCCTGCATTCTCAGCTGGCGCAGGTTCCACTCGACGCCGCGCCGCGAGAGCTTGGTCAGCTTCGCCAGTTCCGGCACGGTCAGGGCGGGTGATGCCTTTAGCAGGGCGACAATGCGCTCGCTGGTCTTTACCACAGTCTTACCCACAGTCTTATCCACAGCACTGTGGTAAAGAGCTGCCGGTGGCTTGCGGCGGAAGATCACGACGAAGCCGCTCTTCAAGTTCCTGAACTCGACCTTCACCCCGGCCTCCCGGCAAGCCTCGTGGATGCGCCTGAGCCCGGAGCCCCAGCGCTCGATGTCGCTCGTGAGGTAGAAGGCGTGGGCGATCATGGGGTTGCGCAGGATGCTGCGTTCCCCGCCCTTGATGAAGTCCCCCGGCGAGTAATCCTCCGGGAACCGGCCGGGGTTGTAGATCTCGATGCGGTCCTTGAACACCGCCACCTCGTTGCCCTTGGGGTTGGAGAAGTCGCGGTGGCAAAGCGAGTTGATGATGGCTTCCCGGAGCGCGCGCACCGGGACCTCCGGGATCTCCTTGCGGCGGCTCCCGGAGAGGTCGGCGCGCCAGTCGATGTGCTCCTTCAGATAGGTCTCGCTCTTCTCGATCAGGTCGAAGAGGTTGCCCCGGAAACTCCGGATGTCCAGGAAGGTCAGCTTGTCGGTGCCGGCAAACACCGCCGCCTGGACCTCGGCGCTGTTATCCGGGCAGAACAGCACCCGGCCGGCGTTCAGCAGGCTCCGGCCCCGGAGCAGGCCCAGCTTGTGAAGCACGTCGCGGGCATTGTCGTACCGGTAACTCATCCTGCCGGCGTCGTTGGCGCGTCTGACGAACCGGCGGACCACCTGCGTACCAACCGCCGCAACCGGGGCGTCGGATGCCTCGCCCTCCCAACCGGAGCGATAGCGGCGTTTCCTGGCCATCAGTCTCTCTATGGCCCCAGGCGCAAGCTGCCTGTCCTCGTCGGCCACGCGCATGTACGCACGGCCGTACGCAAAGTACGGGCTGTCCTCGCCATCGAACTCGACCAGGATGCAGGGCTTGTCGTCCATCACGTGGAACTTGACGGTAGGGTAGACCTTCGGCTCGATGTGCTCGGAGATGGTCCTCGAAACCTCCCGCAGGGTCGCATCCCCGATCTGTTGGCCAACCGGGGTGCCGTCGTTCTTCACGCCGAAATAGACCCGGCCCTTGCCGTGTTTGTTGAGGATGGCGGCGATCGAGATCACGGCCTCTTTCAGCTCGGCCGTGGACTTCTTCAGTTCCAGCGTTTCGGACTCTTTGAGTATCATGACTCCCCACCATTCCTCCGGGCGGTATCATCCACGCCCGCCAGGGCTCTTGCAATGCCCTTCCCGGCGCAGCGAAGGTCGCGCCCGGATAATTCCGCGGCCCTCTTCCCCAGCGCTTCGACCAGCACCCGTCTGCGTTCGTCCACGATCGCCATCTGCTCCCGGAGCACGGCGCGGCCGGTGTGGTTGTAGCAAACGAGGACATCGCCGCGCCCCGGAGCGTGGCCCAACAGGTAACGGATGACCCCCGGCGACAGCCTGGCGGCCTCGCAGTCCGTCTCCATGAGGTGCCGTGTGTCCTTGGGCGTGGGTATGCGCCTCAGGCCGGCCTTGCCCGCCGCCCTCGCCAGTTCCCTGGCTATGTCCCGGGCATCCACGGCACCGGCCGCCGCCCAGACCACCTCCGAGATCTGCTCGAGGCGTTCCTTGTCGGGCCGTTTACCGGATCCCGTGGTCTCGATCATGATGCGCCGCTCGAACTCGCCCGCCAGCACGCCCTCCGTTGCGTCGAGGATCGCCGGCTGGGCCCGGTTCTCGAAGATCCAGCGTTTGACGAACAGCGGCCCGGCAGTCCGCGCCAGGAAGGGCCGCAGGCAGGCGGCAAGCACGCTCGTGACCGGCCAGGCCTTGCCGCGCTTGCCCTTGGTCTGGTAGCCGGTTGCGGACCGCGAGACCATGTGCAGAAACGCGTTGGAGTCGTCGTAGTCCGAGCGGAGGATGTGGCCGAGCTCCGATGGCCGTGGGCCGTACAGGAAGAGCGGCGCAAGGACGCCCAGGGCGTAGGCGTCGAGACCGGCCGCGATGGCCGCCAACTCCTCGTGGGTGACGGGAGGATCGGAAACGCCGTTACCGCACCTCGTGGCGCTGCCGACCAATCCGGGCATCATCGGGTTCCGGAATGCCGGCGGCGCAAGGGGTGGGTTCCTCAGTATGGCGTGCTCGATCACGCTCCAGAGCAGGCGCTTGGTCTCGCGCTTCAACGCCTGGCTGAGCGGCTGATCGGGGTTGTCGGGAGTGACAGGGCCGCCATTGCGCGTCGCGCGCAGGCTGTCCAACCACAGCGCAAACTCCTCGCACCAGTGGGTATCCAGCTGGTGAATGAACCTCCGCCGCCGGCCCGCGGCAGTCTCCCCGGCATACTCCACGATCTTGGCCAGTTCCGACGCGTACTTGCTGATGGTGGCGCCGCAGACGTTGGGAGAGGCCTCCTTGGCGGCCAGGTAGAGGTCGCAGGCTTCCTTGACCGTGGCCGGCTGAAAAGCCGAAGCAGAGGCCGAGCAGCTGGCCAGGTCGCGGTTTATCTCCGAGGCTCGGGCCACGGCGCGGCTCATGACGTCCCCCTCCGACGCCTTGCCCACGGGCTCCCAGTGCTGCCGCTTGTCTTGGCGCCAGCGGAGGATGATGGTGCGGTTACGCTCGACAACGCCTACCCGCCCCACGCAGCCGCCCGGGAACCCGGTCAGCTCCACCTTCCGCTGCCGGTACCGCGCGCGATAGCGCGACCAGGGGACCGCCCGGCGCTTCATGCCCTGGGGTTTGGCTTCGGACAGGATCATTCGCCCACCCCCCATCGAAGCTTACCTGGCCAACATCACCACCATGGAGCCAAGCATCGCCCGGACGACAAGAAGCGCGAGCAGGCAGACCAACGGCTTGGCTTCCGCTCGCAGCGTCCTGTTCCAGAGCGCGTGAATCTTCCGGTCGAGCACCGCGAACATGCCGTCCACGAGGGGCCTGCCGGCCTCATCGAACCGCAGAAGCCACTTCGTCGGCCACTTCACTACCAGAACGCGAACCAGGACGAACGTGGCGGCGATATCGACCAGGGACAGCGCGAACCAGCCGATCGCGCCGATGACGAAGGCCATGGGATGCATGGGCTGCCCTCCGGCTAGGGAAGCCTCAGGTGGCGCCCCAGCTGCTCGAACTTGGCGACGAGCCGCTGCTTGCCGTTCTTCTGGCCGATGAAGCAGTACCTCGGCTGACCGTCGGGGCCGACGGAGGCGATGGCTTTGAGCAGATCCTCGTTGACGTCTTCCGGACTGCCGCCGATGCCGATGGTGTCGATGGTAACCGCCCTCGCCTTGAGCCTTCCGGCCACGGGCGGGGGGGCGTCGAGCACATCCTGGCCGTCGGAAAGCACGACCAGCCTGTGGGTCACGGCCGCACCGGCCCCGATCGGCGTAGGGCGCGCCTCCTCCTCGAAAAGGTTCAGCCTGGCGAGCCAGCCCAGCCCGCGGAACGTCGACCCTATGGCTCCGCCGGACTTGATCGACCGCTCGACCATCTCGAGGCCCGACTCGATGTTCGTTCCCCCCTCGCTCTCGAGGCGCGAGATCGCCGCAGCCAGGGAGCGGTATTCGGCCCCGACCTCGGCGGGCCGGTGAACCACCTTGGCCGAATCGCTGTAGGAGACCACGGCCACGTGATCCTGGGGATGGCTGGCGCGCTTGACGTTGAGGAGCGCGGTGGCGGACTCCTGCGCCGCTCCCAACCTGGTCGGCGGCCAGTCGGGGCTCTCCATCGACCCCGACACGTCCAGCAACATGTAGAGCACCTCCACCACCAGGCAGGCCGTGTAGCCCCGCCCTTCTTCCTGCGCGGGACCGGTGCCAGCCTGGGGACCAGCCGCGAATTTCATGTACGCGTTCATGCTCTTCTCCTCGCTAGGCGCCGGTGTTGGCGCCGACCGGGGCCGGGACCTGGCCAGCGCCGTCACCCGGGGACGGCGCCTTGGACGCGTCGTAGTGGATCTCGACCTTGGCGCTCTTGCCGCAGCGCGGGTCGTAGGCGGTCGCGGTCAACATGCCGTTGTTGTCGATCTTGAAACGGACCTCGATGTTGTGCGGCTCCCCAGAGACGGCCGGCAGCCCCGTCAACTCCGCCTGGCCGAGGGAGAGGCACTGCTCGATGGGCGCGTTGTCGGGGCCGGACAGGACCTGCAGGAGGCACTCGGTCTGCCCGTCGCGGGCCAAGTGGTACCTGCGGGTGTTGTCGCTGGGGATCGGCACGCCCTTGTGGAGGAGGACGCTGCAGATGGGCTGGGGCGCCTCGCCGGCCAGGACCGCCACCCCGTAGTCCTTCCCCGTCACGTCCCGGCTGTGGAGGTTCAGCGGCGGCAAGGCCACTTTGCCGACGCGGACGGTCTGGCCCGACTCCTCCAGGAAGAGGCGCCCCATCAGCGCCGCCCCCTTGGCGATGGCCAGGGCCGGGGAGCCGACCACCGCCGGCTTGCGGCCGAAGCGCTTCTCGAGAGCCTCGCCGATCGCCGGCACCTGCGCGCCGCCGCCGGCCAGGATGAACTCGCGGAGCTGCCCAACCTCGATGCCGGCCTCCTTGATGGTCTTGGCCGTGAGCTCCACCACCCGGTCGGTCAAGTCCTTCGTGACCGCCTCGAACTCGCCCCGGGTGATCGTGGTGGTGAAGACCTTGTTGGCCGCCGAAACGGTCACCGCCACCGAGTCCCGGGTGGAAAGCGAGACCTTCCACCCCTCGATCCGCGCCCTGATGTCCGCGAAGGCCTGCGCGTGCTTGTCGGGGTCCGGCCTGAAGCCGTGCTTCTCCTCGAAGCGCTTCAAGACGAGATCCTGGATCCGGGCGTCGTAGTCCAGCCCGCCGAGCCGGGGGTCGCCGTTGGTCACCATGATCGAGAAGTTGTTGCCGGACTTCATCCCGTAGGAGATGTCCGAGGTCCCGCAGCCGATGTCGACGATCGCCACGCCGCCGTCGCCCTTCTTGTGCGCCTCGGCCCCGAAGAGGGCGGCGGTGGGCTCGTGCACCAACTTGAGCACCTTCAGGCCCGCCTCTGCCGCCGCCGTGAGCGTCTCGGCCTTCTGGCGGTCGTCGTAGTTGGCCGGCACCGAGATGATGACCTCGTTGACCGGCTCCCCCAGGGCCTTCTCGCACTCCGCCCTGAGATGCTCCAGGATGATCCTGGCCATGTCGCGGGCGTAGAGCACCTTGCCGCCGGAGTCCTTGAACAAGGCCGTGTCCGTGCCCATGTGCCGCTTGAAACCAACGCCCGCCCCGACCCCCTTATCGGGCTCGGCCAACAAGGCGTTGAGCGCCTCCGCCCCCACGAGCCACTTGCTGCCGTCCCAGAAGATGACCGAGGGGGTGACGTTCTCGCTCCGGCTGTTCGTCACGATGACCGCGTTGCCGGTTACCGAGATGACCGCCATCTTGCAGTAACCGTTCCCCAAATCCATGCCGACCACCATCGCCGACCTCCTTCCTGTGGGCCGTGACTACGCCGAGGCTCCAGCCTCGTAGCGATTGATCACGACGGACTGGTATCGAAGGACCCTCTCCCCGCGGCGGAAACCGCACCGGAGCGAAGCCGCCACTCGCAGATGAAGCATGGGATCCGCCGTCGCCAGCACCTTCAGGGGCTGCATCAGCCTCGCGTCGAACGGCGAGCCCGGCTGAACGCGGATGGGCTCGATTCCATAGACCAGGAGGAAGTCGAACAGCTGCGCCCGAAGGCCGAGCAGCAAGTCGGCATGCGAGCTGTCCCCGGCGCCCGGGGCGGAACCGGCCAGCGCGTCGTCGAGCAGGTCCGCCAGCTGGAACGCGTGCTTGCCGAGCGGCTCGATTATGGCGCTGTTGTAGTGCTCTTCCGACAAGGCCTGGCGCTCACGCGCCGCCTGCTCCAGGCAATCGTTCTGCCTGGCGAGGACGGCCAGCGCCTGATTCGTCTCAGCCAGTTGCTTGCCAAGTACGGCCTGAGCCCGATCGAGGGCGTCCAGCCGCTTCGCGATCTCGACCGCGGCCGCCTTGATGGCGAACACGCCGTCACGGATCTCGAAGATGACTGCAATGCACTTGTTGACCACGGTCGCGATGAACGCGCCGCTCTTGTCCAGCCACTTGTCGTTCTCGGCCATCCCTTTGCCCTCCCCCGATCCCGCACTCGCGTCTGCGCTGCCTGCCGCCATCGCAGTACCCCCTCACTCTCCAGCTGACTTGCCCCGGGAGTCTTCGGGTTTTGTCGGGTCGATTCGGGAGCGCGGTGCCGGCCCCCCGCCGTCAAGCCTGCGCATCGCCACCGGCTCCATCCTCCCCGCCATACGCCCGGGCCTCCCGCAACAGGGCAGCGAACAACGTCACCGAGACCATGCCGCAGTCCGCCTCCGGTACCCGCGCATGGAGATGGACCCGGAACGCCTCGGCGAACTTAGCGTCCCGAGCCACCACCATGATCTTGCTCCGCTGTACGTCCGGGAGCGCCAGCGCCCCGGCCAATACCTCCGCCTCCCGCTTGGCATCGCTAAAGGCTATCTGCACCAGAGTCCGGTCGCCGCTGGCGCCGGTGAGCACGGCGTCGATTCGCACGGTCGTGTAATCCTGTTCGTACCGGATCTGCCGGCCATCACGCCTGGACAGGATCCCCAACGCGATGGCGGCGACGTTGTGAAGATGGCCGCCCCGGGTCAGTTTGCGGGCCCCGGGCACATGTCCATGCCTGGCCAGTAGCGCCGCGCCGTCGCCGAACACCTCGAGCAGGACACCGTCCTTTCGGCAGGAGGAAACGGGGTGCTTGATCACATAGCCCGCCTCCTCATGGCACTTGACCAACCGCGTGCCCCGCGCGTGCGATATCCCAAGGCGCTTGCAGTGCTCCTTGAGCGTGAACCAGGAGCACTCGGCGAACTGCCGCAGGATGCGTACCGTCTCGGTCTCCTGGTTTGACGGCGCCGGACTGCCGGCCGGCGGCGCCGTAACCGGCTGGCTCCGGGCGATAATCGCGGCCAGCGCCGGCGCATCGCCCTCGGTGCTCACCAGTGCCCGGAACTTCTTCGCTGTCTCCCGGCAGTATTCGTCAGAGACCTGCAGGAACTCGACTTTCGGGAAGGAGCCCTTCACCGGCTTGGACAGAAGCGCCGGGGCGAAAACGATGGCCTCTCCCGGCCGCATCGTCCTGACGTAGTCGAATTGCTCGGGGCTCATCCCGAACAGCCGCATGGTCAGGCCCGGGTCTTCCCCCCGACCGCAGCAGATCACCTTGTTTTCGATGTTCTGGAGGAACCTCGCCCCCGTCAGGGAGATGTTGTGGCAGCCGACCCAAGTCGAAAAGCGGAGCTGCCTCTGGAGCTCCATCATGTTGGCCAGGGGCGCCCCGCCCCCATAGGTCGTGCTGCTGCGCAGCAAGGTCGTGGTGAAATCATCCAGCACGAAGACGACCAGCGGCGGCTTGCCCCCCTGGGGAGCGTACAGACGGTCCAGGTACGCATGCTGCATCACGTAGATGGCGAGCTCGGCCGCCAAAGCGGGAGGGAGCATGCCCACCTCCAGCACGTAGGCGCCGGGGGTGGTGAACAGGGTCGACAGGAACGTGCTCTTCGTGTACGCGAACGCACGCCCCAAGTGCACCCGCTGGAAGGAAAGCATCTGGAGAATGCGGTCGCGTACGCCCCCGGCCCGCCAGACACCCCGGCCGCCAGTCGTAGCCACCAGTTCTTCCATCATGCGGATGCTGAAGCCCTGGTCCGGAGCACCCCACTTCTCCACCAGGCTCAGCAGCGGCCTGTGCGACGTGATGCTTCCCCCCGTTGACCCCAGCAACTCCACGTCCGCCGACCGGACCTGCTCCCGGGGCACATGCGGGCTGTCGTGATGGCAGAGACTGAAGGCAAGCTCATCTATGACCGAGAAGACCGTGACCGGGATCGAAGGGAGCAATGCCGCCAGCGCGCGGAACACCTTCTTGCGGTCTATGAGCACCGCCACCACCTCCGGGAACGCGGTGAGCAGCGCGGCAAGCATGGCGAAGAAGAAGGATGTCTTGCCGCTTCCGGGCGGGCCCGTCACGGCCAGCCCCGTCGTGAGCTGCTCGGGGGTGATCGTGAGCCATTCGGATGTCGGCAGCTTGACCAACGGGATCCCGGCTGCGGCCGGCAGGGTCCCGGGACGGGGGCAGTTCACCAGGAAGGGGTCATAGGAACGCGCGGCGCGCCTCCGCAAGTCCCTCGTCCTCGCGAAGAACCACTGTGCCAGGGAACTATCGCGCGGGTCCTGCAATACGCATTCGCCTAGGAAGCGCAGCTTCCTGTCCATGAGATGCGCCAGCGTCGGGTCGTCGAGGATGCGCCGCACAGCGTTAACCACGGCCTGCGTCCTCGCGCTGGAGCTGCGCGGAAACGCCCCCTCCGGCCCAGCGAAGGACTCGGCATCCAGACCGCCTTCCATGGTCAGCCCCCTCCCTCGAAGATGAACTTGTCCGTCTTGCGGGCGAACTTGACGATGCGCGGGGTCGTCTGTTCCACGTAGCAGTGGAGGCAGACGGCGATCTTCACCTTCTTGTCCTGCACGGTGACTTCCAGCTCGCGGGCGCAGCAGCAGGTCCCGCAAAACCGCCGACAGATGGCGCATTGCGTGCTGTGCTCACGGCAGGATATGCCCGAGCACACGCAGCACTGGTAGAGGCTGTATAGGTCCTCCACCGGGTGGCCGCACGTCCCGACCGGGTGGCCCCTGACCTTGTCCTTGACCATCGTGCTGTCGGTCGGATGTGTTACGTGTTTCACGGTCCCCTGCCGCCAGTTCAGCCCGCGAAAGGCCACCTCGTTGGTGTAGCGATCGATGTACTCGGAGCTGTCCGGGTCCTGCGGAGGAGTGGGGTTTGTCGGTCCGGTGCTCATGGCATCACCACTGGGTGACCATGTAGTGGACCAGCTTCCAGGCCGCCTTCACGATGAAGACGCCCCCAACGGCAACCAGGGCGCATGTGCTGGCAACCAGCAGCAACGCCAGCGGCAGGCGCAGCAGATAGAAACGCAGCTTCTGAATGACCACATCCTCCAGCGGCGGCGACGGTTGCGATGGCATCGGCAGCCCTCCTGAGTGCTCCGAGCATATGCCCCGACCTCTGGCCGGGACGCCCTCGGAGCCCGACGTCCCGGCTTCGAAACGGTCCATGGCTCCCCCGTGCCCTACTTGCCGAGCCAGATGAGCCCGCGGTTGTCCTTCTTGAGTTCGACGACATGCTCCGGCATGAACTGGTTCTCGTAGAGGAGCACATGCAGCCGGTCTATGGCCCCGAAAACGGACGCAATCTGCTGGGCGCGCCGAACCAGCCTGGACGCGTACTCACCCCAGCACCGGCGGTTCCGGATCGCGCCGAAGGCATCGGCCTCCATGCCGTAGCCGGCAGTCCTCAGCGCCTCCTCGCAACGCTTCAACGCCGGCCCACGCGGATTGATCGGCTCCAACCAGATGTCCTCGGCCCCTGCCACCAACACGGTCCTGAACATGGACTCGAGCGCCGCGATGCTGTCCGACACCCCAGGCAACGCCGGGCACAACATCCCGAACAGCCTGATTCCCTTCTGGCGGGCCTCGTGCAATGCCTCAATTCGCTCGGCGATCGGCGAGGCAAAAGGCTCCAGCACTGCGGCGATATCCGCCCTCTCGGGCGGCACGCTCATGCTGAGCCCCACGGTAATCCGGCCCGGGCAACTGGCCATCAGGTCGAAGTCCCGGCGCACCGCGGCGTTCTTCGTCAAGATGCGGACCTGGCAGCCGGACTCGCGGAGCAAGACGACCAGGTTCCGCCGGCCGAGGTCGTGCTCCTGCGCTTCCGGCGCCCAGGGATCGGTCAGCGTCGACAGCATGACCGTGTCGGCAGGCGTTAGCCGGCGAACATCGCTCAGAATCCTGTCGGGAGTCTCCGGGTCCACAACACAGTAGCCGGAGCTGAAGGGGCTCTCCCGAAACTCTTGGAAAGCCCTGTGCGTCCGCAGCAGCGCCGGGGTCGAGCAGTAGAGGCACTCGTGGCCACACTTGAGGCCGACGTTCAGGGCATGAGTCGCGAGGCCCTTCTTCTGGAATTCCGGCGACCTGGTGATGCCCACCTTCCGGGCGTACGCGTAGACCCTCATTTGGACCCTCCCTTCGCTCTCCACACCCGACTTATCCTGTTGCCGCCCGGCCTCAGGCACTGGCCGGGAACGCACCGCCCGCGCTCCGGGCCATGACGACGCCGTTCGGAGCAGGCTCGACGAAGCAGGCCGAAATCCGCCAGTTGCCGTAGAGACCGAAGTCGACCGCCAGGCTGACCTTGTTGACATGGCGGATTGTCCCGATTGCGCCCTCCGGCAGTTTCGGAGAGCCTTTCGTGTTGCGCACCAGTTGCCCAACGGAGAATTGACCGGTCGCCAACCGGTCCCTCCGCCGCCGGTGAGCTCTGAGCATCTCACACAGCCGCCCCACCAACTCCTGGAGTTCCGCCTCGCTGAGTTCCCGGGCCTGGGCGTACAGCTCTTCGACCTTGCTCATGACCTCCTCCTTTCACAAGATTCTCTTGCTCTGCAGGCTTGTTCGGGTTCTGACGGCTCTGTTCGGGAGAGGATCTCTTGCGGACACCGCGTGTGCCTCCAGCCATGCTGCTAACCCTGGCGTGCCCGAAATATGGCTGCAGCCTCTTGAGGCCACGCATGAGCCGTTCAAATACCGTGCTGCTACTGCGATGTACTTTTATGGCTATTTCCGGGATAGAAAGGCGCTCACGGTAGCGAAGAACAAGGACCTCCAGTTGCTTGGGAGTTGGGACATCCCAGTATTCATCGAGGAGGGTGAGGACCTGCGCAAACGTGTCAGGGGATTCAGGTTCCGGCACGGCAACTTCCGGCGCAGGGAAACTTTCTACGCCAGCAGGGAGGTTAATGTCCTTGGCACTGCTCCCCCACTGACGCATCAGCTTATCGACGAGTTGACATCGCTGATTGTTGTCCTGACACGTAGCACGATCACAGCCACAACAGATATCCGATAGACTGATGGCTTTGCAGAAGGAGGTCAGAAGCCTGTCCGTTTCAGCATGCAAAGCCTCAAGCCTGGGCAACAACTTGACGAAGGCAGCCCTAAAGAACGACTCCAGGATCGTCCGTGCCATGGCATCCTGGGGCAAGCAGGGCTGCCGCAGTGCCACTTCGGACGCGGCAGACGTTGCGTGAACCTTTCTGCCCATTACAATCCTCCCAGGCCTTTCTGTCGTGTAGGCCAGGGAAGCCGTGGCTGTCTTCTTCAAGAGGCATTCTGGTTGCGCAAGACGTTGTCCTGCAAGCGCTTGGGGCCGGCGTCGCGTTAGAAAGAGAACCGCAGAAGTACTTTCAAAGTACTTCTGCACTGGGAGTGTTCGATGGCCGCGGAATGCGCCCCCAGCGTGATCATAGTCGTCAATAAACACGATGGTCGCTGGGCAGCGACACACCTGGGCATCAGCTGGGCCCCGCAATCTGGTTGGCATTTTGTGTCGCTCCATCCGAAAGAGCGCAATGCCATCAGGCGGCTACGGCACCTGCTGATCAGCCTGCTGTGTTGGAAATATGGTTTCAACCTGCACCCCGGCCGAGCATCGTCCATCAAGAAATGGCGCAATCCGGCAACAAATGATGCAGGCACGCGGCAGTTTGGCAAAAGTTCGGGCCTTGACTGCCAGAGACTGGCGGAATCCTGGTTCGACAGAAGCGCCAACATTGTGGCCAGCCACAACCTCACCCAACATGTTGTCGTGTTAGACGAGACCGAGTGCTCCCGCATACTCGTTCTCGGATCACATAAGACTACAACGTCCCGTACATTAAGCGAATCCCGCAAATGGGGCCAGACAGGACCTGATATTGGCAGCCGTGTCCGAGGGCCTGTTATCAGCCTACACGAGCATCTCTCGTCCCACAGTGTGTCTCAGACATTGTTCCTCCAGAACATTGAGAGGCATACTGGGCCCCAGCTGATCTCTCCAGGCAAGGCCATAGCCGATATGGATTGTGCATTCGCGGGAGGAGCGGACAGAAAGCCTGCCGCGCGAAAGTGGCGCGCCCGATTGCTGGATGGCTCGCCCACAGGTGAGGGCACAGTTCTTCGCACAGTACGCGGTCGAACGTTGCTGCCATGTGTTCCTGCCTGGAAAGAACTAACTGACATGGCGCGCGACCTTGATGCTCGACTGCTCCATGTGATACGTGACCTTACCACAGCTCCTGCAGAGGACACGCTAGCTGCCTATCAGGCCATAATAGCTGCGGAATTCCACAGGCATAGACTTTCCCCCAGCAGCCTGCTTCGCTCGCTGGAAAATCCTGCCGAGCTTTCGCAATTGGCCTTGAGCGCACCACCAGCCGAGATATCTGTCCGTATAGGAGAAGGCTTCAAGAACATTCAGTTTCAGGTGCCGGGATCCGGTGAGATCCAGGTTTCAGCCCCTGACCTGCTGTGGGATTGCGCCTGCGAGACGCCACCCCAGCAGGGTCACCCACAACCACGCCCCCCGTGCCCCATTCATGGACATCTCCTGGGGCAGGAGGTTACATCTCGATTCCGGAAATCTCTGGTGGAAATTGAGTATAGAGGCCTACGAGTCTTGTGGCGAAGCGGCGCTGAGTTCTTTCCGCCGTCAGTCGATACAATCCGCATGGTCGAAGACCTTGAAATGAGCAACGTGCTCTCCCGCCATATCACCTCGGTACTCGACCTGGGATGCGGCACGGGGATGCTGGGTTTGTTCGTGGCTAAACATTGCTCTTCCGTACAACGCATGGTCCTTGCCGACTGGGTGCTAAGTCCTGTGCTCTATTCCGCACTGAATGTCGCCAGGAACCGTGGATTGCTGGCAGGGACCGACCTTGTCCTGAAACTTGGCCTGAACACCTCATGGCAGGCCAAGGGGCAGTCGGGCCTTCCCTGCGATTTAGCGCTCTGCAATCCCTCGTACCTGCCAGTACTTCCGGGCTTTCACGATGTGCGCGTTTCAACCACCGTGGCGGGCACGGATCTCCTTCAATACGTAATCCGCGAGCATAGACGCATCGGCAAGATGGTTGTTGTGTCCTTTTCGCATCTTGCCATGCCTGAGGCGGAGGCAGCAGCCCAAGAAAGCAAGAGCCGCCTCGAAGCACTGGGACCGGCGCGAGAAGTTCCATTCCGCAATCCCTACGCTTTTGAGCGTCCTGACTACTTGCGCGCGCTGACAGAGACAAGGGGCCTGCGGATCGACGCCGCACGCCGACATCGCTTCTGGCATTTGGTCCAAACGTTCCTTGTGCGCTAAGGAGGGCTGGCCACATGTGCATACTGCTTCTTGATGAACTCTTCTCCGCGCGGGACGCATCCTTGTGGAACTCGGTTCGCGATCTTCATGAGCTGGTCGTTATTGAGGATCCATCGTTCGACCTCGAACGAGTGCCCAAGAGGGACACGGTGGAAGTCGTCGCGCTCAGCTCCACGTTCTTCGGATGGAGGATGCCGGTTTCCATGCTGGACCTTTTCCCAAGAGCTAAAGGCCTCTGTATTTCTGGCGGTTGGCACGAGCATATCGACCTGGGCTCTTGCCAACGCAGGGGCATAACCGTTACTTGTGTCCCGGACTTTGCCAGTCTTGCTTCAGCAGAGTGGTGTCTCATGGTCACGCTAATGCTCGCGCGAAGGGTGCCGCTGTTGCAGCAAAACCCCCTCCTTGCGCCACCTCTGTCCGCAGGGAGGGAATTGGCTGGCAAACGAGCAGGAATAGTGGGAATGGGAGGAGTAGGGCGCGAGATCGCTCGACTGGCAACAGCAGTGGGCATGGAGTGCGTCTATTGGTCTCGCAAGAGCCGGAATAAGCTCTACGAATACTCGGAACTTGAGGAGGTGCTCAAGACATCTGACTGTGTGTTCCTCACTTTCTACGAGGCCCGCAACATGGCTGGCTTTATCGGCAGAGAGAAGCTTACGCTTCTAAAATCGTCGGCTATACTGGTTAGCGGACTCGGGAGCCAGCCTGGGCTGAAAAGCGAGTGCGTAGACTGGCCCACTGCTATTGAGATGGTCCAGCGCGGAGATCTTGGCGGCTTGGCCATTGAAGCGGGCGAGGGAGAATCCGTTCCTTCCGTTAAGGGAAACGTCTATGTTGCCCCGGGTCACACAGGCTGGTGCACCACGGAATCTATCAGGAGAGGCACCATCATCTGGATCAAGAATGTCCTGGGTATCTACGACTCCACCTCGCCAAATGTCTTGAACAAAGCGGCAGGAGATGTAACGGAGGGGCACTGACTGCTGAATCGGCCTGCAAAGAAGCTGCGGACTCACGATAGTTGACGATGACCGCAGTCGGCGTCTGGGTATCTGAGCGGCACCTTGCTCTGTGTCGGGCTCAGCGATTTCATGCGCACCTTCGTGACAGCCAGCCTCGCCGGCCCTCTTCAGCGCTTCCGGAGAGCGGTAGCCGCGTCGCGGCACGGGACAGTAGCGACCACGTAGCCGTCAAGGCTTCGGCTTGGTACCGTCATCGTCCTTTCCCGTCTTCTTCTCGACCTCAGACCCGGCCGCAGTTCCGGGACGGCTATCCCTTAGCCTGAGTTGATTGTGCACCATCTTTGCCCATGCGGAAGCATACGCGTCAATGGCCCTATAGTTATCGACTTCGCTCGCGATTCGCAGGTCAGAAGGGTGCTTCTTCAGCAAATTCCCGGCCACGGAAAGAACCTGCTCTTGTGATTTGGCATTCATAGCTTGCCATTCCTTCGCGGAGACATCAACAAGTTTCGATTCCCATACGTAGACGCCACCTAGGTAATAGCGGTCTTTGGCATGATTGGGCCTTTCAACGGAAATAGGCCCGATGCTCACGGTCTTATCTTGTGCCGTTCTCTCAGAACAGCGAGTCCACAACAATCTTGCTACAAAGCTAACCTGATATTCGTCAACGCAATAGTTCTCTCCGAGATCACATTTTAAGAACAGTCGGACTTTCTCAGCGGGGCATATTCCAATTGCAGCATCGGGACGACGCGCTAGTTCCTTCTGCTCAAGACTGTGTGCTCGAGAGGGCATGCTATATCCAACATTCATCCGCATGGTGTGCGGCAGATAGTACAGCGCACTTATACGAAGACTACGCTCTGGCTCACAAAGAATGGGTTGTATGTCCACTTGTACTGGATGACGTTCGCGATTCACGATGCATAGTTCAATGTCAAACACTGCTCTTCCGTTCGCCTCCCATCTTAGATTCCTGATATTGGCCCCTATCGTGATTCCATCATCTTTCGCAAATGCACCGTCATCCTTGAAGCGACATCCGGCCGTCATGGCGGCCACCACAACGACCGGCACAACATACACTCGCCACACAGTAACTGTACTATGACGTGTCATTCGCAACTCCTCATCAAGTTGATGCTGGAGAAGGAGATGCCGCAGGCTTATTCGCTGGCGGCCGTGGTTGTTCCGCCCCTGTGTGCCTAAAGTCCTGGCGTTCATACACGCCCTTCAGATTCACCTCCAGACGGAACCTGGCGAAATCCCCTTTCTTGTGTTCAATCTCTCCGCTCGGTTTCAGTTCAAGTTCAGGCCCATATTCATGTGAGATTCCGCCGCTTCCCGCAGTGGGTAGTTTCAGCTTCTTTGATATTTCCTCAGTTCCTTTGTCCGTCATGATGCAAGTACCCAAAACGAACCGCCCCTGTCGCTTCTTATCTGAACCAAGGACCTTGATGACGTCCTTGCTCGGCACATTTACATCACCGATTTTGATCTCACCTTCGAAGCGTCCTCCACTCCCGGTATGTGTCTCGAAGATTAGCTCATCGTTCGGTCCCAGGTTATCCAGCAGGCCCTTTAGCTTCTGTGCAGCCTTATCTTTCAGATTTGCCGGTCGAGGCAATTTGTCATCCTCAGGGTCGTATAGCAGGACCTTCTCCATCTTGTAACTCTTGAGTTTCTCAATGAATACTTCCCGCGTTACACTCTCGCCATTGAAGATGAAGGTCAGCTCCTTCGTTTTTGGATTGGGACGTGCCTCACTAGCAAGCTTGATCCAGCCATCGAGCTCGTCGTTGATTTCCTTGATTCTGTCGTCCAAGAACTTGATGAAAGGTACATGGTTAACGAAATCCTCCCCCTTACTGATGTCAACTGCAACTATGATCTTCATGCCCGTCGGGTCCACCGCCGTCACCGGGTTGTTGCTCGGGAACCCATACTTACCACTCAATCCGCGCAGCGGGTCCCGTTCAATGAGCCGCCCATCCTGCACATCATAGATTCTCGTCGGGCTGACGTAGTAGAGCCTTCCGTTGACGGTGAGTTTCCACCACGCCTGCCCCTGATACCAGAAGATGGACGGGTTGGTGCCGGTCTCGGAGATGACGTTGCCCCAGGCATCGCAGAGTCCGGTCCAGACCACATCTCCGCTGGAGTTGGTGATCTTGTAGGTCGTTCCACCATCGTCCTGATGCAAATAGTATCTGGTGCCGTTGACCTCGATCTCGACCACGGAGCCGATGCCATCGATGACCTTGTAGCCGTGGGTGATCTTGGTGAGGTTGCCCGAGGAGTCCGAGACCTCGAGCAGGTCGATGCCGTCGTGCTTGAAGCTAGTGGTGACGGCGCCCTCGACCATCTTGACGCGGCGGAGGAGGGCATCGTAGCTGAAGGATATCTCCGTGCCGCCGGCTGGCTTGATCTTGGTGACGAGGCCATGGCCGCCGTGTTCGAAGTAGGTCAATACTAACATCACCTTCCGCGGCTCGGAAAAACGCCGGTCAGGGAGTGCCCGACGGCAAGAAACGGCCGGAGTGTCCCTGCGGCTCGCGCGCGTTGCCCTGGCTTCCGCGAAAGCGACCATCAATTCCCTCCGGCTGCCTCAGATTCTAGGATGCCGGGCGGAGGGTAGCAAGCATGAACCGGGGAAATGTCTGGCGTTCGCCTTCGAGTTCGATGCACGATGAAAACACCCGGATACCTTCCTTTTGGAAAGGTACCCCCGTTTTCAGCCTTATCTTCTTGCCCGCCGAGGAGTTACCTTCAAGAAAAGGTCCTGAAAAGGTCATGAAAAGGTACTGAAAAGGTGGCGAAAAGGTGGGCGTCAGCCGCCGTTGGCGCGTGGTGCTGCACGGCGATCCGCTCAAGGAGCTGGCCACGGCAGTCACCCGGGAGCTTCGCGTCCACCACCCTATCCTCCGCCCTGAATCGCCCCCGCCTCTCTGTGCGGGGCGCGGGATTCTATCCCGTCGAGGGGCCGATGCAAGGGAAATGTTCGGGGAAATGAGATTCTCCGACTTTCGCGCTACCGAGACGCCCCGCACCTGCCCGATCTCGAACTGGGAATCGAGTGGGCCAAAGCGTCCTGACGAGGAAACGCGCCGCCCGACAGCCGAGCGTCGCGCACCACTGCCAGGGATACTCTGCCCAGCCCTCATTTCGCCTCGTCCTTCAGCCCTTTCTTCGCCTCGTCATCGCCCTTTTCCGTCTTCTTTTCGGCCTCCGAACCGGCCACAGTTCGCTGAGCCACTACAGGGTCCACAGTTAAGGCAGGCGAACGCCAGCCAATTCAAATGGAACCAGAATGGTCTTGCCGGGAATGATTACTTTAACCCTGAGGTCGTTCTCGTCGGACACTTTTTGACGGCTCCCAATAAGCCATAACGACTTTCCGTTTCCGCCAAAGACACTCTTCCTAATATCATCATCTGCTAAAGGCCGACCATTCGTATCAATGATGTCCACACTGCAAACATTCGCTCTATCCCCAGATATATAGAGAGCAACACCCTTGAATGACTCCAAGCCGTCAAGTGTGACGACATCCTGGGTCTTGAGATTGTCTTGACTCAAGACTCGCACGCTAACCTGGGCAGCCTTCAGATCTTCAGAAACAAGCTCCGTACCCACCAATCTGGAGATATTCTTGAAAACCAAGTCCGCTCGGCGACCAAGGCGCAATTCGATGGACCCTTCGGTTAAAGTCAACATGGACGCTTGCCGTGCTGGTGCTTCAAGGTTCAGGTCCACTACCACATTATCGCTGGCCTTGCCCGGCCGTTCAGGTATCTGCGCCATTCCTTTATCAGTGCTGCACCCCAGTGCATCAGTCTTGAGGAGCAGGACGGAATTGCCCCTGTTGTCTTTTACAGATACGTGAAGATTGCCATAATGAGTGGCGTTCGACATATCCGCACCACGGAACGCGAGGCGCAGGGTGAGGCGAGATGTCTTCTTAGGGGAAACGCCAATCACCTCGCCAGCAGCCACGGCCTGATGGCCTCCCACAAGAGGAATCTCCCCGTAGCGAAGCTCCATGACATCTACGACATTCACAGCCATCGGAGACGCCCCAATGTTAGTATCGTTCGGTCCTTCTTTCGCACAACCAAAGATGCACATGCACGCAATGGACCAAGTACACAGCACCGTTATCCACCGCATTGCGTCTCCTCCAACTTAAACCCACCAACAGTGCTTCGCACAACACGGCTCCCATTGCCACTATTCACCCCAATTTAGATTCCCTCTGGCTGTAAAATCTGGCACACGGAACGAGTTGTCAAAGACCGGGGTATGCCCACACTTAGCATCAATTACAGGCCTACACTTGACAAGGGCATCTCTTCTGATCCCTGCATGCTTTTCATCATCGAGCTTTTCGCCTTTCTTTTCGTTCTCTGCGCTCTTACTCTTAACTTCGTCCTCAACACAACAATCAAATTCCTTACACCACTCCCAGGCCATATACTGTGATTTGGAGATATTTATGTGTACGCTAGTGTCTGTGGCGTCCTTTGGAAATGTTACCTTGTAAGGTGTGCGGCCTGGTAAGACACCGAGCATCCAATCGCCACCGCGCGGTGTATCAGTGTATAGATCTCCTCCCACAAGAGTGTAAGACGAGGAACTATTCTTCCATTCTCGTGTCGTTGCTTCTCGCCATGAAGCACGCACTGTAAGAGTCGCCCCCCCTGCCAGGAAACGGACCTTTGCTATACCAGGTGCTCCCATATCCTTATGCTGCTCTAGTTTGATAAAGAATGTTTCGACGATGAAATCCCCTTCAGTCTTCATCTCAGGTTTAATGAGAACGAACGATACGAGGCCCATAGGGTCTCCGTATCTGACCGCATTCCCGTTCATCCCGGCGTAGGCGTTGCAGAGGTCGTCTTCGCCCAGCCTTGGATCTCTACGACCAAACCGGCCCACGTTCAGAGAGTACATGCGGTTGCTGTAAAAGAATTGGCTATCGAACTCGGGCTTGCCCAGCGGGTCCCTTTCCAGGAACCTGCCGTCTTGCACATCGAAGATTCTTGCAGGGCTGATGTAGTATAGCCTGCTGTTGACGGTAAGTTTCCACCACGCCTGGCCCTGATACCAGAAGATGGACGGGTTAGAGCCGGACTCGAAAATCGGCAAGCCCCAGGCGTTGGTGGGGCCGCGCCAGACCACGTTCCCGTCGATGTCGGTGATCAGGTAGGTGGTGCCGCGATGATCCTGGTGCAGGAAGTAGGTGGTGCCGTCGATGGAGACCTCGACCACAGAACCGATCCCGTCGATGACCCGATAGCCGTGGACCACCTTGGTAACGCTTCCGGCGCTGGTGAGGATCTCCAGGAGGTTGATGCCATCGTGGCGGAAGTACGTCGTTACGGCGCCCTCAGTCATCCGGACTCGGCGCATCAAGGCATCGTAGCCGAACCCTATTTCCGTGCCGCCGGCGGGTTTGATCTTGGTGACGAGGCCATGGGCACCGTGCTCGAAGTAGGTCACGGTCCCGGCCGGTGCCTGGAGGAGCTCCAGGTTCCCGTCGTTGTCGTAGTAGTAGTACGTCGAGCCCGCCGCATCCGTGCGCCGGGTGACGGCCCCGGCGGCGTTGTAGGCCCAGGCAATGCTCTCGCCCTGCTCGGTGCCCGAGAGCCGGTTCCCGGCCAGGTCGTAGTCCCACTCGAAGGCGTAGATGCTCGCGCCGGCAGCGCTCTTCCAGTCCTCGGAGGCCAGCCGGTCCGCCTCGTCATAACCGTAATAGGTCGTGATCCCACCCAGTCGGGCGATCTTGGTGATGTTGCCGCGCCCATCGCGCCCGTAGTCGAAGTAGGCGATCCCCAAGCCACCGTCGTCGAAGTGCCGGATGGAGGAGACTCTCTCCGCCTTGTCGAACTCGAAGTACGTCCAGGCCCCGTTGCCCCAAACCGACTTCGTCCGGTTGCCAGACTTGTCGAAGGTGTAGCTGGTGACGTTCCCGCTCGGGGCCTTGACCGAGCTCATCCGGTCGAGGGCATCGAACGTGTAGTAGGCCGTGCCACCCGAGGGGTACTGGATCTGAGTGCGGTTGGAGTTGGCATCGTAGGAGTAGTAGGCCGCTCCGCCTACCGCGAACTTCTGGCTCGTGACCCGGTTCATCCGGTCAAAGGCAAAGTACACGGTCCCCTGCGTGGCCTCCTGGGCCGTGGCCATGTTCCCGGCAGCATCGTACGCGAAGTAGCTCGCGTAACCATCGTTATAGTAGCCCTTTGTGCGACGCTCCGCCAGGTCGTATTCGAAGTTGCCGATGCGGCCATCGGGACTGGTGGACTTGCTCAGGCTCCCTGTCGAGCTGTACTCGTAGTAGGCCGTCTGGCCCAGAGCATCCTGGACCCGCACCAGGAGGTTCCTGGCATCGTAGCCGTAGTAGGTCGAGTTGGAGAGCGGGTTAACTTCCTCGACCCGGTTCCCGTTCCTGTCGTACTTGAAGACCGTCACCCCATCGTCCGGCGCAGTCACCGAAGTCAGACGGTTGAGGTTGTCGAACTCGAAATAGGTCGTCCTGGCCTCGGCACCTGCCCCCACCGTGGCCGCAGTCCGGTTCCCGTTGGCATCGTAGCCGAAGTAGCTGGCCACGGCCTCCGCATCCACCCCCTGCACCATCCGGTTCAGAGCATCGTAGCCGAAGTAACTGGCGTAACTCCGAGGCGAGATCGCGAGCACGCGGTTCCCCACTGCGTCGTAGCCGAAGTAGGTCTCGTTCAGCAGCGCGTCCTTGACCCTCTGCTGACGCCCCACGAGGTCGTACTCGAAGTAGGCCGCGTAGCCGCGGGGGTTGATCCGTTTCGTAACCTGCCCCGCCGCATCGTAGACCGTCTGGCTGTCCAGGATGGTCACGCCGTCCGGAGTGGTCTTCAGGTGGGTCTGCCGCCCCACAGCGTCGTGTTCCAGGTAGGTCACCTGGTTAAGCGCAGCCAGGTGCCTCCTGGTCTGCCGCCCAGCCGCATCGTACTGGAAGTAGGTCGAGACGTTGAGCGGATCGATGGAGGTCGTCAGCCTCCCGGCCGCGTCGAAGAT
>Ga0302248_1001094_pt1 | contig 21637 bp, 14 predicted proteins | sample AAG_UR_Leu_MG_FD_193528 | JGI IMG/M metagenome (GOLD analysis project Ga0302248, IMG submission 193528) | Enriched activated sludge microbial communities from anaerobic digester in WTTP, New Holstein, Wisconsin, United States - AAG_UR_Leu | ecosystem: Engineered > Bioreactor > Anaerobic >... | reverse complement strand
ATTCGTCGAGTCTGTCCGGGCGATTCATGAATCGCCCGGACAACGGATTGGTCGTTCAATTTATCGTTCATTAACCGCGCTCTCCAGTATCATTATCTTTTTCCAGTAGCCTTTATCCGAGCAATTCAATCTGTCCGGGCGGTTCAGACTGTCCGGGCGATTCATGAATCGCCCGGACAACGGATTGATTTTACCGTAAGGCTCAAGGCTCCCTGGTCGTCCTCTACAATCCCCTCGATAACATAAGGGCGCACCCCGTCCAGAACGCGCGAGAGTGAGCGGTACTCCTCCGGAAACAGGACCGTTTCGTAGATGGCCGTTTCGTCCTCGAAGCTAACGAACTCCATGGCTTCCCCGCGCGAAGTGAGTACCCCCTTCCTGGCGACCGGCCATCCAACCACCCGGACCCTCCGCCCGATTAGGCCCGGAAGCTCGCGCCCCATGGAGCGGGAGAGCCCGGCGAGCGCCTCGCCCCACAGCTCGAGCGGATGGTGTTCGCACAGAAAGCCCAATCGCTCGAATTCCACCTGAAGCTCCTCGCCGGAGAGGGGCCCGCGCCGCGGCGAAATTCGCCACGGCGCTTCATTCGCGAAGAGGGCAGGGCCCTCGCCCGGCATGCTCGCGGCCCCATGTTCGGCGAGAGCGCGAAGCATGGCCCTTAACTGAAGGCTACGCCGCGCGCCGCCGAAGAGCCCGTCGAAGGCCCCGGCCCCGCACAGGGCCAAAAGATCGCCTTCGCCCGGAGAGGCGCGCTCGACGAAGTCCCCCGGCGAGACGAATGGCCCGCCTCTGGCGCGCGCCTCGAGTATCCTGTCAAGCGCCGCGGAGGAAAGGCCCGAAATCGCCATAAGCCCCACTCGAAGTTCGCGCCCGCGCCCCAGGTAGCGAAGCGCGCTCGCATTTACGTCGGGGCCGAGCACGGAAAGCCCCATCCTCCGCGCCTCGCTTATGTATGAGCCGCTTGTATAATATCCGCCCCCGTTGGAGAGGACCGCCGCCATAAACTCCGCCGGGTGGTGCGCCTTCAGGTAGGCCGACTGAAACGATACCATGGCGTACGATGCCGAATGGGCCTTGCAGAAGGAGTAGCCGTCGAAGGAGCGAATCATGGACCATATCTCGTCTATCGCCTCCCTCTCCACGCCGAGCCGAAGCGCTCCCTCGTAAAAGCGTTCGCGATATGCGTTCAGGCGCTGTTCGCGGTCCTTTTTGCTGAGGACCCTGCGCAGCCCGTCGGCGTCCGCGTCCGAAAAGCCCGCCAGGGCCACTGCCACTTTCGAGACGTCCTCCTGGTAGCACATGATGCCATAGGTTTCGGCGAGTATGCGGTCAAGGCGCGGATGGAGCGGTTTGTGCGGCTTTCCCTTGAGGCGACTTACGTATTCGGCGATAAAGCGGTTCGCCGCAGGTCGTATGATGGAGGAATGAATAATTAGGTGCTCGAAGTCGCCGCGGGCGGTCTTTTTTTGAAGCTGCCTCATGGCGGGCGATTCCACGTAGAAGACGCCCATGCTCTCGCCGCGCGCAAGAAGGCTCCGGGTCTCCTCGTCGTTAAGCGGGTCCCAGCTTAGGGGATCGATGCGGATGTCGTTGTCGTCGAGGTTTGCGAGCGTATCGCGCACAACGGCAAGCGAGCGGTTGCCTAAAAGATCAATCTTTACGAGGCCCGCCCGCTCCACGCCGTCCTTGTCCCAGCCCAAAAGAGGCGAGCCGTCGTTCGCCGTCTCAAGCGGGGCGAGCTCGTCGATGGGGTCGGGGGCTATGACTATGCCGCCCACATGGACGCTCGTGTGGCGCGGGAGGCCCCTTATGCGTCGGGCGAGGCGGGCGATCTCCTCCCATGTCGCTCCAATATCGGCGGGAAGCCCCGGCGCGTTTTGCGCCATCAGCCTTCGCTCTACGGCGCCGATCTCGTCGTCCGGAATGCCGTGGGCGCGTGCGGCCTCGCGGAGGGCCGAGCGCCCCTGGAAATGCACCATGGTGGAGACGCGAGCGACGCGGTCGGGCCCGTATTCGCGAAACACCGATTCGATCAGCGCGTCGCGCTCGTCCCAGGCGAAGTCGACGTCGATATCGGGCGGGTCGCGCCGCTCCGGGTTTAGAAAGCGCTCGAAGTATAGGCCATGGCGCAGGGGGTCGACGTTGGTGATGCCGAGGCTGTAGGCCACCATGCTCGCCGCGGCGCTGCCACGACCGCAGGTGAGAGAGGAGCGCGAAACGATGCCCGCCACAGCCAGGAAGTAGGAGGAGAAGCCCTTTGCCTCGATGATGGAAAGCTCGTACTCGAGGCGCTCCATAACGCTTTCGGAGAGCTCGCCGTAGCGGCGCTCCGCTCCCTCGATGGCGGCGCGGCGAAGCGCCTCGGAAGGCGCAAGCCCACCCACCGGTGGCGGCGGAAAGACGAAGCCCTGAAAGCCGCCATCGTATGCGCAGGAGGCGGCTATCCGTTCCGTGTTTTCGAGCGCGTCAGGAAGCCCCGCGAAGAGGCGCGCCGCCTCGTCCGGCCCGAAGAGGAGCGCCCGGCGAGGGGCGAGCTCCTCGTCCTTCAAGGAGGAGACGGTAGTGCGACCGGCTATGGCGCGAAGCACCCGATGCAGCCTCCAATCCTCATCGGAGAGGAAGCACGCCTCAGCGCAGGCTGCGAGAGGTATGCCGAGCCTTCGGGCCTCCCGCTCCACGCGCCGGGATGCGGGCGTGACCATGGCGTAAAGCTCCTCGACGCGGCCCTTCAGGCGGCCGAGGAGCTTCGGGGTGTCGCTAATCACCGTCAGCCCGTCGGAGCCCTCCGCAAGCGCCGCGGCGAGACCGAAGGACGGATCGCGCTTGCGCGCGCTCGTAATCCTCGTAAGCCGCGAGAAGCCCCGCCTGTCGCGCGCGAGGAGGAGCGCCCGGCAGTTGCCGCTTACAAGTTCCACGCCTATGATGGGGCGAATCCCATGTCGCCCGCAGGCCTCGGCGAAATCGTGCATGCCGTAGAGATTGTTGATGTCTGTGAGGGCGAGGGCGCGGTAGCCCAGGGAGGCCGCCGCCTCGGCCAGCTCGTCCGGACGTCGCACGCCGTAGAGAAGGGAGAAGCACGAGCGCGTATGCAGATGGATGAACACGGCCCGCCTCAGGCCAAAAGGTTCATGGCCGAGGCCGTCCGCACGGCCCCGCGCCCGTAGCGGCTGCGTATGGAGTCCAGGGCCGCCTGGAGGGCCTCCTCCTTTGCGGCCTCCGGCGGAGCGAAGAGCTCGGCCTGCCGCTCGGCATGGATCGGCCGCAGGAGCGCGACGGCAACTCGCCTGACCCGGACCCTGCGCGTCATAGCCCGGTAAAGGGCCGTGCGGGCCGCCCGGAAGAGCTCCGCGTCGCGCCATGTGGGCGCGGAAAGTGCGGCAAAGCCCCTGGCGCGGAGCCGGTCGGAGTAGGAGAGGCCCACCTCCACCGCCCGTGCGGCGAGGCCGTCGGAGCGAAGCGCCACTCCCGCGTCTTCAACTATTACGCGCAGTGCGGCCTCGATCTCGTCCGTGTCCGAGGTGTCCGTATCGAAGAGGTGCGAGGCTCGTATGCCCCGCTCTTCGGCCCTGTGGACGGAGAGCGGGGCCGAGTCGATGCCGCGCGCCCTGTCGCGGAGTACGGGCCCATGGCGGCCTAAAAAGGCCGAGGCGTCGGAGTCGGAGAGGGAGGCAAGCTCGCCCATCTCGCGTATGCCGAGAAGCCCGAGGCGGCCAAGGAGCTTCTCGCCGACCCCCGGCACCAGCGAGACCTGCTGGTGGCGCAGAAAGCCCGGCTCGTCCCCGGGGCCTATTACCACGAAGCCGTCCGGCTTTACCACCCGGGTGCCTATCTTCGACACAAGCCGGTTTACGGCAAGCCCCGCCACGGGCCGAAGCCCCGCGCGCCGCACGGCCTCCTCGCGCAGTCGCGCCGCGCAGTCCACCGGGTGTCCGAAGAGTCGGCGCGTGCCGGTGATGTCCACGAAGAGGTGTCCGCCTCCCGGACTTTCCAGGAGGGGAGAGAAGCCCGAGGCGATTTCGAAGAGCGCCGCGCCGGCCCTGCGGTAAAGTGCCTCGCGGACGGGGAGCACCTTCAGGCCGGGAAGCGCGGCCCGCGCCTTTGCGAGCGGCATGCCTCGGCGCAGCCCCTCGCTGAAGGCCGCGCGGGAGACCTCCACCGCTACGGCGCGCTCGGCCCCCTCGGGCGCGATGACGAAAGGGCGCCCCTTAAGGGAAGGGTCGAGGGCCTCCTCGACCGCGGCCATGAAGTGCGCCACGTTTAGATGGATAACCTGGCGTTCCATAAAGCCCCACCTCGCGCCCCTCTCAGCCGGCCTCAGTCCCCGCTTCGGCGAAGAGCTGCCTTAGAAGCAGGGCGTTAGCCGGGGCCTGGCCGCGCCTGTGGTTGTTGAAATAGACGCGCACCTTCTCCGCGGTGGCCATCATCCCCAATATGCGGTCAACCCATCCTCCAAGCTCAGCCGCGCTGTACAGATAGTCGAAGCGCGCGGCCGAATCCGAGCCCCACCAGGCCGCGTCGTTGCGCCCGTGGAAGCGCACATAGGCCAGGGGCGCCGTAACGATGTCGAGCGGCGGCGGAAGGCCCTTCAGGCGCGGCTCGTCCACCGAGCACACGGCGACGGAGCGTTTGCGCAGAGCGTCGAACACTCGGTTGTTCTGCCACTCGGCCGTGCGAAACTCCACGGCCAGTGGAAGGCCCTTCATCTCCGCAAGCAGGCGGTCAAGGTAGCGCCGGTTGTCGGGCGTGTAATGAAAGCTGAAGGGAAACTGTAAAAGCACCGCGGCCAGGCGGCCCGATTCGGCCAGCGGCTCGATGCCCCTGCGGTAGGCGAAAAGGACATCCTTCCAGCTCGCCGGGTCCACCCTGTGGGTGAGCGACTCGTGCGCCTTGATGGAAAAATCCATGGCGGGACCGCTCCTCTCTAACAAGCCGGCGATCTGCCGCGCCTCGGGAATGCGGTAGTAGCTGAAGTTTAGCTCGAGGGTGGAGAAGCGGGTTCCATAGAAGGCCAGAAAGTCGCGCCTGTTGGTTCCGGCGGGATAGAAGCTCTCCCTCCAGTCGAGGTAGTCGTAGCCGGATGTCCCTATGCGAAGCTCTGCCATTCCGCGCCTCGAGTTGTCTCCATCCGCTGGTGCGCCTTTAAAAGCGGCCCCCGGATGCCGATGGGGACAATATACTAAACGCGCATATAGTAGTCAATATATTTTTTCGGGGCCGGGTGCCGGCATGAGTCGGGGAATAATTATTCATGGCGCCGCATGCTTGTGATTGACACGGGGCTTTTGTAGGCGATAGCTTTACGTCAGTAACGCAGAGATACCGCCATCGACACCAAGGAGGACGCGTAATGCCTGAAAAAACGAAGGCCCTCAAGATCGCCATTGCCGGGGCAGGCCCGGCGGGACTTTTGCTTGCAAGGGAGCTCGCGCGCGCGGGCATGAAGGTGACGGTTTACGAAAAGCGCGCCAGGGCCGCCGGGGCCCACGACTGGTCCGACGCGATAGAGTACGATGTGCTTCGCGACGCGGGCTTCGACATGCCCGTCGCCGAGAACGGAATTTTCCGCGGCAAACTTGTAAAAAAGAGCCCCGCCGGCAAGGGCCTCTTCGAGAGGCACGCGATCGACCCGCTCGAGATCTGGGCGCCCGACCTCTCGTGTAAAACGAAGACCGACATTAGGTTCGGCTACATCCTCACCGACAGGGTGGCGCTCGACGCCATGCTGCGCGCTGAGGCCGTAAAGGCCGGGGCGCAAATACTATACTCCCATCAGGCCGTAGGACTCCTCGGCCGGACGAAAGGCCCCCTCGATAAAATTCGCGTAGAGGGTCTTCGCGTGCGCGGCCCCAAAAACAAAATGGCCGATATTCAGGCCGACATTACGGTGGATGCCACCGGCATGGACTCGATACTCCGAACCGGCCTTTCGGCATCCGGCGCCATCGAGCGCCCCTTCGGCGGAAAGGAACTCGCTTTTGCCTGGAGGACGGTCCGCAAACTCGACCGCGCCAAGCTCGGCCCGGGCGGCATACCGGACCACTACCGCTACGGCGCGCACGGTGGATATTTCTGGACCCACCTGCACGACGAGAAAACGATCGACGTGGGCGGCGGAGTAAAGGACGAGCCGGGGAGGGTGGACCCGGCAGAGGTCGTGCGCGGAATCATCGACGAGTATCCGGCGATCACATCCAAAGAGCTTCGCGGAGGCGGGGGCAGGGTGCTGGCAGGCCGTTCGCCCTGGTCGCTCGTAGCGTCAGGTTTTCTCGCAGTCGGCGACGCGGCAGGGCAGGTCATTCCTACGACCGGTTGCGGCGTCGGGGCGGGGCTAGCGGGGGCCATGATGGCCGCGCGCACCGTAATCGAGGCGGGGGGAAATACGGGTATCGACGCGCTATGGGCCTATAACCGCCGCTGGTTTGTGGAATCCGGGCGGGGCGCAAATCTTGCGGCGCTCGGGGCGCTCAAGGATATTCTACAGGACCTCTCGCACGAGGAGATAGCCTTTCTCATGGAGAAGGACATCTTAAGCGGAGAGATGCTAACTCCATCCATAAACGGCAGGTTCTTCGCGCCGGACCAGCGAAGCATGATGTCGGCGCTTGTAAGCGGCATTTCAAAGCCATCGATCCTCATGAAACTCGGGAAAGCCGTATCGACGGGAAAGAAGGTATACGCGCACTATGCCCGCTATCCGCGCAAGTGGAGCGAGAAGGGCTTCGAACGCTGGAAGAAGAGGGCCGAAACCCTGTTTGCCGGACCCGGCTGAGCGCGGCTATTCCTAACGATGTCGCGAAACCGTATACAAACATAAGGCCACGGCACGAACCGGTTTTCGATTCCGGAGTATGGCGAAAGGCGGATAATTCCAGAGGTGGGCAGCATGAAAGATTTTTCCAGGCGTATTGTCTACATTACCGGCGGCTCGAGCGGAATTGGCCTTTCGACTGCCGAACTGCTGGCCGGGCAGGGGGCCGACATCATCATCTTCGCTCGTAACAGGAAGAGAATGGATGAGGCCGTTCGAAAGATAAAGGAAAAACGCAAAGACGCTTCACAAAGGGTGGACATGATGAGGATGGATGTCTCGGACCCGCGCGACGTGCCCCGGGCAATCGGGCGGGCCGTAAAAACCTTCGGGCCGCCCGATGTGCTTATAGCGAGCGCGGGCATAGGGTCGGCCGACGTCTTCGAGAACATTTCGGCTAAGACCTTCGATTCAATCATGAAGACCAATGTGTACGGTGTGCGCGAAACGGTTGCCGCGGCCCTGCCTTATATGAAGGGGCGGGGAGGACACATGGTCCTCATGTCGTCGGAGGCAGGCCTTATAGGCATGTACGGCTATACGGCCTATTCCACGTCGAAATATGCCCTGGTGGGTCTTGCCGAGTGTCTGAGGGCCGAATTCAAGCGCTACAGGATAGGCGTATCGGTTGTGTGCCCGCCGGAGGTAAAGACGCCGTTTTTAGAGTGGGAAACCAAAACCATACCCCCCGAGGCGAGGATGGTAAAGTCTTTCGCGGGTCTTCTCGACCCCGAAACCGTGGCCCGGGCGACGGTGAGGGGAATCCGCAAAGGTAAATTCCTTATAGTTCCGGGGGCGATGGCGAGGCTAATGTACTTTCTCCACCGGCATACAAACGGGCGGGCCACCAGGATGTCGAGCGACCTTGTGGCCTCCTTCGCCCGCTGGAGGGCCGAACGCCGCGCGAAGTGAACCGGTCCGAGACGCGAAGCCGGGGCTTGCCCGCGATGCCTTTCTCAGACTGTTCCAAAACGGCCCCTCTTCCCGATGAAGGCGTCGGGGGTGATGTTTACCTGTGAACGCGCGTCATGGAGATTGGGAAAACGCGCCCTTTCTGCCATTGCCAAACGGGCAGCCCGTCTAATAAAAAACCGGCGGTTTCCACCGCCGGTTCTGGGTTTCAGGTTGAGAATGTCGTTATATAACGGAAACCCGAGCGGCCCTGGGGCCCTTCTCGCCTTTCTCGATTTCAAACTGGACTTCCGCCCCCTCCTGAAGGGTCTTGAAGCCTTCGCCCATGATTGCTGTGTGGTGAACGAAAACATCGCGTCCGTCACTGGCGGTGATGAAACCAAAACCCTTTTGGTCGTTAAACCATTTTACTGTACCTTGTGCCATTAAGCATACTCCTGCTTGTAATATACGGGATACCCGTCCGGATAAGCCCATAAAACCGCCCAAAAATTCCGCCTGGTATAAACGAGGGAGAGATTGCTCGAGGAGTTTATAGCGCTATATCCTTTTATCGGCACACTAAAGCGGCCATACGGTTTGTCAACGATATATTATGTAATTCCCATAATTATTTCAGGTATGGCCGGGGCTGTCCCGCGCCCCGGAGGCCGGGGTCTCCGGGGCGGGATATTCATTCCATAAAATGAGATAGCGGAATTCGCTAGAAGCGGGTTTCCGTCCCTTGCCATGCAGGGCCGAGCGGATGCGGCGCAGGGGGCTCTCGCCGGCTCATTTCTTTATGCGCGCGTTCCAACCTTCTATGCGATCGGCGTATTTTGCGAAGAGCTCCTTCGTTTCACCCTCTATGATTATCGATTCGATCCTGTCGCCCTGGGCTATCGCGTTGACTATCTCCTGGTCGGAGGCGTCCATAACCGCGCCGAACACGGTGTGTTTGCCGTCCAGCCAGGGGGTCGCGACATGGGTGATGAAGAACTGGCTGCCGTTGGTGTTGGGGCCGGCGTTCGCCATGCTGAGGATGCCGGGCCTGTCGTGCTTGAGCGATGGCGAGCATTCGTCCTCGAAGGAATAGCCGGGACCTCCCGTTCCGGAGCCGAACGGGCAGCCGCCCTGTATCATGAAATTTGCGATGACCCGGTGGAATTTAAGGCCGTTGTAAAAGCCTTTAAGCGCCAGGTTGGCGAAGTTCGCCACCGTGACAGGCGCCGAATCCGCGTATAGAGTGAGACGGATATCGCCCTTGTTGGTCTTTAAGCTTGCGGTAAGCGTGCTCATGGGTGCTCCTTGTATCGTTATGATGTGCGGCGAAAATATAAATCGTGTCTTCCGAATTGTTGCGTAACGACTAAAATGTCATAGCGAGGAGGCCGCAGGCCGACGTGGCGACCTCAAAAGGCAACACGTTCCCATTGGAAAACCCTATGCAAAGTGAGATTGCCACGCCCCGATAAGTCCGGGGCTCGCAATGACGCTTCGTAAAGTAACAACTCTAATATAGTGCGGCGCGATTTGTCAACTGCGTCGCATAAAAAAGTCCTTGCCCTGCCGTATCCATGATACTCTCTGGATGAGCGCGCAAGGGCGCATGGCGGATACGGATGGCAAAGGAACAGGCGGGACTGCCCGAAAACAGATTTTTCTTCACGCTCACGCCGGACACGATACTCAGGGCGCTGGAGGAGGCCGGATTCGAGCCCTCAGGGCACTGCCTTGCCCTTAACAGCTACGAGAACCGGGTGTACGACCTCGGCCTGGAGGACGGCACTCACGTCGTGGCCAAGTTCTACCGGCCGGGCCGATGGACGCGCGAGCAGATACTCGAGGAGCACCGCTTCCTCGCCGATCTGCGCGCCGACGAAATTCCGGTCTGCGCCCCCCTCGAACTGGCCGGTGGAACGACGCTTGGCGAGACCGGCGGCATCCTCTATGCCGTTTGGCCCCGCACCGGGGGCAGGGTGCCCGACGAGCTTTCGGACGAGGAGCTGGCTATGCTCGGGCGCCTCGCCGCGCGCATCCACAACAACGGGGCAGCGGGTAAGGCCCGGAGCCGAATAGAGCTTACCGGCGGGAGCTACGGGCTTGGCCCGCTCGCCTTTCTCCTCGAACACGACTTCCTGCCCGGACATTGCCGCGAGCGCTACGCGAAGGCCGTCCGCGAGGTGGTGGACATCTACGAGTCGCTCCGCGAGGGAGTGCCCTTTCACCGCATCCATGGCGACTGCCACCTGGGGAACCTTTTGCGCGGAGACGAGGGATACTTCTTCCTGGATTTCGACGATTTCCTAATCGGCCCGGCCGTGCAGGACGTATGGATGCTGGTTCCCGCGCGCGATACCGAAGGGCTCAGGGCGCGAGGGGTGTTCCTCGACGCCTATCGGACATTCCGCGACTTCGACGATGCCTGGCTACGGCTTATAGAGCCGCTCAGGGCGCTTCGATACATTCGCTACGCGGCCTGGATCGCCATGCGATGGGACGATCCGGCATTCCCCGCCGCCTTCCCGCACTTCGGCACGGTCGAGTACTGGGAAAACGAAACCCGCGACCTCGAGGAACAGCTTCGCTTTTTCCACGAAAATACCGACGGCCTTCCGCAGGGCATGCGCCGTGACGGGCCGAAAGAGGAGAAGGAGCTCTCCAACAAGGATTTCTTCTGGGACTGGGAGGGGTGATGTGCCGGTTGTAATTTGAGCTTTTTCACCTTTCGAGTCGTTCGACCATGCCGATAGCTCTTGACTTATTTCCCAAAATATGTAAACATACAACTCTAAGTTCCGGGGCGCACTATGGAGCAAACAATTGGGAGGGATGGCATGGAGAACACCAAAAGACTGGCCAAGGAAGGAATTAAACAGAATTACAGCGGGGCCGACTACTACGATCTCGTCATCATCGGCTCCGGCGTCACGGGGCTTTCCAGCGGGCTCATGTGGCTTAAAAATACCCGCGATAAAAAGACACTGATACTCGAAAAAAACCCATACCCCGGGGGATACATTACGGCATTTAGAAGGGGCGCTTATGTCTTCGAAACGACCCAGCTTTTTCCAGACGTCGTGGATATACTCGACTACCTTGGACTCGATATAAAACTGAAGCCGTATACCGGCACCTTCATGCGCAGGCTGGTGGTGGACGGCGACGAGGTCGACGAATACCGAATCCCTGTCGGACCGGACAACTTTACGGACTACCTTTGCGAGGAATTTCCCGAAGACGCGGCGAAGATACGCAAACTTATGGCCTATGAGGCCGATCTTTTCAGGCAGGTCAGGAAGCTCAAGGTCCTTCCCTCGCTTGGCGACAAACTGAGAACGCCTTTTATCGCTCCCAAGGTTGTGGCCAATCTCAACCGCACCTACGCGGGCCTTCTCGACCGCTTCAACATCAAGGACATAAAACTCCGGGAGGTCCTGGAAACCTTCACCGCCTTCTCCGGGGTTCCTGCAAGCCGCGCCTCGGCCATTGTAGCGGCCGGCGCCAGGCTTTCCTCCATGACCCGCTGCTTCAGGCCCTACGGCTATTACGATGAATTTCCGGCCAAAATGTCCGAACTCTTCCAGAAACTTGGAGGAGAGATGCGCTTCAAGGCCGAGGTGGAGCGCATCGTAGTGAAAGACGGAAGGGTTTCCGGAGTGATGATCAAGGGAGACGGCGGGATGATACGCGCCGGCGCCGTCATCACCACAGTCGATCCGAATGTGGGAATGAAACGCCTTCTTGGGGAGGAAAACCTCTCGGCAGACTACAGGCGCAGGCTTGCCGGGGTGGTAATGTCGGCATCCTCGATCAACGTGGCCCTCGGACTGGATGACCGAATAGACATGACCAAAATGGACCTGGAGCCCCCTTACAACGTAATATCGACCGGACTGGGCACTTCGGAGAAGCTCTTCGACGCAAGCCAGGCAGGCGGCCACGCCTTCTCTAAGGATTGCTTTCACATGGCGGTCCTTTCACCGTCTCTCGTCACGGGACCGCCCAATACCGTAACCATACGGGGGGTGCCGTTCGGCCTGGGCGAGTGGGCAAACTGGCGGGAAAAGGACCAAAAGCGGTATAAGGAAGAGAAGGAAAAGTGGGCCAAATTCTTCGTCGAGATAATAGAGCGGCACTTCATTCCGAACCTCTCGAAGCACATCAAACTGACGGACGTATCCACCCCGGCGACCTATGCACGCTACTCGGGTTCGCCCACCGCCAGCATCTACGACATGGCGGCGCTGGTTACGCAATTCGGCCCAAAACGGCTCCCCATGAAGACGCCTGTAGCGAATCTCTATCAGCCCAAATTCGCGCACGGCATCTACGGCGGCATGATGAACGGCGTACAGGTGGTGGATATGATGCTGGACGGCTCCTTTAATGGAGGGAATTCGCTCTTCGTGCCGAAGTAAGGGTCGGAAAAAGGATATTGCCGCGGGGCCGCGGATGTAAAAGCGGCCCCTGGCCTACGGCTCATAGGGCCCGTGGTGTCCCATAATGCATTTTAAAGGCCGGATTGCCTACAGGAAAATCCGGCTTGACTTTTCACCCTTACGCTGGAATAATACAATTAAGTTGTTACGTAACTGACAAAAATGCCGCGAGGAGGCCGCAGGCCGACGTGGCGATCTTAAAAAGGCAACAAGTTACAGGCAAAAAACCAGATACTGTATGAGATTGCCACGCCCCGATACGGCCGGGGCTCGCAATGTACTTGGTAAAGCAACAACTCTAATATATTCATCGTAAACGATCCTTCAAATACAATCACCCGAGTAACAAGCTAGAGGTGGTGACCGCAATGGACTGATTGAGATAGAAATAATCAAAATCCGAGGAACGATCATGAAAAAAAAGAGAGCATCGATGACGCTCCGGAAGCAAATACTCGTCCTTGGGCTCCTTATCACCGGATTGCATCAGGTGGTATTCGCCGTCGCGCTGTACGCCTCCGAGATTTTAACATCTATACCGCTCGGCGTACATGCGTCCCTGGCCGTCGCGTTCTCAATTACAGCGGCCGTCATTATATCCATACTATTATCAAACCGCATGGCAGCCCCGTATGTTCTTGTGGCGCGGGAGATCGGGAACGCCTCTCCGGGTACAAATATTCCGGAACCCCCGAGCTATGAGGCCGCCCTTATAGTAAAAAGCGCCAATGACCTATTTTACAAACTTGGCTATATTGTCGGGGAGATGACTGAAATGTCCACCCAGCTCGCCGTATCCCTGGAGAGGATGACGGCAACGAGCCTCGGCTTTTCCGACGGCACACAGACATCCGCTTCGTCCGTTGAAGAGATCACCGCCTCACTCGAGGAGGTCTCGGCGGGGATGGAAAACGAAGCGGACAACATTAGACTCCAGTTTGAAAAGCTTTCGGGCATTACGGAAAATATCCACAACCTGTCTCTAATCAACAGCGAAACACTTCTTAAAACCGAATCCGTGCGGGGACTGATCTCGGAAATGACATCCAGGGCCTCTTCCGGAAACAGGTTGATGGAGGACATGCGCTCCAACATGAATACGATATTCGAGAGCTCAAATGAGATGACCTCCATTGTACAGATGATAAACGACATCTCCGACAAGATCAACCTCCTTTCCCTGAACGCGGCCATCGAGGCCGCTCGCGCCGGAGAATCCGGAAGGGGCTTTGCAGTCGTGGCGGATGAGATCTCCAAACTCGCCGATCAGACCGCTGTGAGCATCAAGGGAATAGACACCCTTATAAACAAGAACAATGAGATGATTAAAAACGGCCAGTCCCATGTAATCGATACGGTTGATATGATAGGGGCGATCATCGACGGAATAGGCGAGACAAGAAACATGATCGACGCGGTGACCGAAAATATGCAACGTCAGTTCGAAATCAACAGCCTGCTTAACCGCGAGGCCGATGAGATTAAGACCAGCTCCGAGGAGATTAGAAACTCATCCCGGGAACGGCAGACCGCCGTTATGGAAATGGTAAAATCGATATCCCTTATCAATGAATCGACGCAGACGATAGCGATGAGCTCCGAGGAGATAGCCCTCAACACAGTGGAGGTCGCGAGCATTTCACAGGCACTGAAAGACAGAATACAGGAGCTGGCTTAAAGGCAGGCCTGGCTTTGTTCGACGCGCTCCCTGTGGGCCAATTTCAAGAGAGGCGTGCCGCACACCATAAAAGGAGGATCCTGTTTCCCGCCGCGTGCCGGGAAGCATCGATCATTTCGGGCGCGGCAACAATTTCAACATTCTAAGCATAAGGAGGCGGATTATGGCTCAGTTTGTTGCATTCAATCCGAAAGTCGAAGTCAACGGAGAAACCGTTCTTTCGGTAGTAGACGGAATGGGGGCCTTTAGGGACCGCGCTTACAAATTTCTGGAGAGCAATGGAATCGTCAATCCCGAAGCGGGCAAATGGTATTCCCAGCAGGCATGGCTGAATGCCTTCAAGGCCATAGCCCAGGCGACAGGGGATTATTCCCTGTTCAATATCGGGAAGAAAATTCCGGAGAACGCCAAATTCCCGCCCGAGATCAATTCCATCGAAAAAGCCCTTGCGGCGATCGACGTGGCGTACCACATGAACCACCGGATAGACGGAAAGATATTGTTCGATCCAGCTACAGGAGCCATGCAGGAGGGCATAGGTCACTATCGCTCTGAAAAGACAGGAGAGCGGGAGATACGCATGGTCTGCGATAATCCATATCCCAGCGATTTCGACAGGGGTATCATCGAGGCAATGGCGCAGAAGTTCAAGCCCACCGGCGCCGGAATCGTAATAGTGAAGCTCGACGATTCCCGTCCGACAAGGAAGAAGGGCGCCGATTCGTGCACCTACATTGTCAGGTGGTAAATCGAACGAAGTGATCGCTTTCTCCGGGTCATGAGATTATATAAATAACGTTTTCCTGTGCGAAAACCGCACCGGCTTTATTGGGCCCGAAAACGTCATCCGCGCGTTGCCATGGTTCGGGCAGGCGCCGCTCCGCGTAAAATAAAAGCCGCTTGCATTCCTCTTTATAAAATGATTGAAATTAAACTGAAGGAATTCTCTAATAATTAGGTTTTCCCGCCCGCCTTCGGCGGGCGGGAAAACCTAAGTCCTGAGCATGCCAGTAGTTACAAAACATGGGAACTTAAAAATTTAATTTTTAGAGGTTCCCTGAAATAATATGTTTTTCCAGGGGAGCATCCTGCAATGCCGAAGAGGATCATCCTCCTCGTCGAAGACGAGGCAGTAGTCGCCGCGGCCGAAGCGGAAATGCTTCGGGAGAACGGCTATGCAGTAACAATAGCGAGGAGCGGACAAGAGGCGGTGGAGATGGCCTGTAAAGACCCCTCGATCGAACTCGTGCTGATGGATATTAAGCTCGGCGCCGGGATGGACGGAGCGGATGCCGCGCGGAATATCCTTGCGCGCCGGGAGATGCCCATCCTATTCCTTTCGGGCCATACCGAGGCCGAGACTGTCGCGAGGACCGATGATATCGCCTCCTACGGCTACGTCCTAAAAGGATCCGGAGACGTCGCGATTCTCGCTTCGCTAAAAACGGCCTTTCGGCTGTACGATTCCGCCCGCTCGCTCGAAGAAAGGCATTGCCTGCAGTCAAGGCAATATCGAATATTGTCCGACATACTCGAGAACACGCACATGATGGCCGCTTATCTGAACAGCTCCTTCGATTTCGTATGGGTCAATAATAGCTATGCGGTAAACTCGGGGCACGAACCCTCCTACTTCCCCGGTAAAAACCATTTTGCACTATATCCAAACCCGGAAAACGAGGCCATATTTCAGCGCGTAGTCGACACGGGCGAGCCGTTCTTCGTTGAGGCCAGGCCTTTCATAAATCCCGAGTTTCCGGAGCGGGGGATCACTTACTGGGACTGGAGCCTTTTCCCGATAACCGGTTCCTCCTGCGCCGTCGAAGGCCTCATATTCACGCTCGCGGACGTAACGGGCCGCATCCATGCAGAGAAAAAGATGAAGCTGTTGGCAGACATGGTGGACGGCGCGCCGGCCTCCATCACCGTTCACGACTTCGAAGGGAATTTTCTGTACGCCAACGAGGCGACCTTTCAGATGCACGGCTTCTCCAGGGAGGAGTTTATGTCCATCAAGCTCGACAAGCTCGATGTCCAGGAAAGCGCCGAGCTTATAGCGAAACGCTTCCAGGAGATAGAGGCTAAAGGATGGGCATCCTTCGAGTCTTCCCACTACAAAAAGGACGGCTCCAGCTTCCCGCTTTTCGTGACGGTGAAAAAAATCGACTGGGACGGCGCTCCCGTCGTCATGAGCATAGCCAGGGACATCACGGATCGTAAACTCTCCGAGGAGCTGCTTCGCAAGGGTGCCGAGGAAAAGGGGGCGTTGCTCCGCGAGCTTCAGCACCGAATAAAGAATACGTTCGCCATGATCGTCTCGCTCGTAAACATCGAGACTAAAAACGCGGCGACACCCGACGCGCACAATGCCCTCGACAATATCAAATCCAGAATCATTACCCTCGCGGACCTGTATTCCATGCTGTACGACGATGGGACAACCGGCTTGGTGCGCCTTGGATGCTACTTGCGCCGGATTGCCGATTCGCTCCTTGCCGCGTATTCCCCAGGAAATGGCAAAATAAAACTGGACATAATTTCGGACGAAATACTTGTAAAGCCGAAGATCGCCGGTTCGATCGGACTTATAGTAAACGAGCTCCTCATGAACTCATTAAAATACGCCTTCAACGGAGACCGGATAGGACATATTGAGATGAGCATTGAGAGGACGGACGAAGGGATGATGATAACGGTTACCGATAATGGGGCGGGGCTGCCGGACGGGTTCGACCCCTCACGCTCGGAGGGGCTTGGATTGAAGCTCGTGTCTCTGATTGTCGATCAACTCGGGGGCTCGCTCTCGTATGCTGCTGCTGAAGGGACTACGTTCACCGTCAGGATACCGCTGGAATCCTGACGGATGTTTGAGGCGCGTAAAATTTTCGCCGCGGCCGTCCCGTAGAGCCTGCTGGGTATGTGCTGATGAAAGAAAACGGGAAAAGGATTTTACTCGTGGAGGATGAGGCGCTTATAGCCCTCGACGAGGAAAACATATTAAAAAAGCACGGATACCGTGTCATAACCGAGTACAGCGGTGAGGACGCGGTAAAGCGCGTCAACGCCGATACCGACATCGACCTGGTCCTAATGGACATCGATCTGGGGATGGGCATCGACGGTACGGAGGCCGCCAGGCGTATCCTCGAGAAGCGCGACGTTCCGGTCGTGTTTCTATCCAGCCATACCGAGCCCGACATCGTGGAGCGTACCGAGGGAATAACCTCCTACGGATATGTGGTGAAGCATTCCGGGGAGACGGTGCTTGCGGCTTCCATAAAAATGGCCTTCAAGCTCTTCGACGCGAAACGCAGGGAGGAGGAAAAGGAACGCCGCCTGCGCGGGATGATGGAGTACACCGAGACCCTGGTGCAGGCCTCACCCGCTTTTATAGTGGTGATAAGCCCGGAAGGCCGCACCCTGATGATGAACGAGTCCATGCTCCAGGCGCTCGGCTATCGCAGTGAAGAGGTCGTCGGCTCCGATTATCTTTCGACATTCGTTCCCGAAGAGGAGAGGGAGGCCGTTTACGAGGTATTTTATTCCATTACCCGGTCCAGGGCCTCGACGACGAGCGAGAACATCGTTATTGCGAAGGACGGCGCCAGGCTGCTCGTCGAGTGGCACGGCAGGTTCATTCATGGCCTTCACGATAGGGACGATTTCTTTTTCGGGATCGGCATGGACATCACCGGGCGCAGGGGAATCGAGAACGCCCTGAGGGAGAGCGAAGAGCGCTTCCGAACGCTCGCCGAGAACGCGAACGACGTCATCTATCAGATGAGGCTTCCGGAAGGCGTTTACGAGTACGTAAGCCCCTCGTCGGAGCGTGTCCTCGGATACGCCCCGGCCGATTTCTATCATAACCCCGGCTTTATAAAGCGGATAATACATCCCGACTGGATGCAGTATTTCGACGAGTACTGGAGCGCCATACTTCACGGCGAGGAGCCCCCCTCGTTCGAATACAAAATCGTCGACAAAGCCGGCGGCGCCCGGTGGATGTGCCAGGCCAATTCGTATATACGTGATGAAAGCGGCTCCATAGTCCGGATGCAGGGGATCATCCGCGATATCACCGAGCGGAAGCTAATGGAGCTGGATCTTCAAAAAAGCGAGGAGCTCTACAGGGTTTTAGCGCAAAATTCCACGGATGTCATCTGGACCATGAATTTCGAGGGACTGTTTCAATATATAAGCCCCTCGATAACCGTGCTCGCGGGCTACACTCCGAACGAAATTATCGGAACTCACTTCGGAAAATACGTTCTTCCCGAATACGTCCAACCAATCGAGGCCGAAATGGCCCGCGAGCTGTCGCTGCCGAACAAGGAACGGAAAAGACCTTTCACCAAAGAGCTTCGACAGTACAGAAAAGACGGGTCGATAATCGACATCGAGGTGACGGTCTCATATATGCGAGACGAGAAGGGCGTTCCTGTCGGGATACAGGGCAACATCCACGATATCAGCGCAAGGAAGGCAATGGAGAGAAAGCTCATAGAGCGGTCGGACTTTCTCCAAAAGCTCATCGACGCCATGCCTAATCCCGTGTTTTACAAGGATATAAATGGAAAATTCCTTGGATTCAACAAGGCCTTTGTCGAATTCACCGGATTCGAATTGGACCGTACAATCGGCAAGACTCTTGTGGATTTAGCGCAGCGAGAGGTGGCCCGGGAACAGGGTGAAATGGACGTCAGGGTGCTGGAACTGATGGAAACACAGGTATATGAGACCAGGCTACCGCACAGGGACGGCACCATGAGGGATGTGATTATGCAGAAGGGCGTTTTTACCGGCCCGGACGGCGCGCCCGCGGGGATTATTGGCTCCATTTTGGACATCAGCGACCGGAAGAAAACGGAGGAGGTGCTGATGTCCCTTCTGGAGGAAACGGACAGGCTGAAGGAACAGGCCGAGAATCTCCACAAAGAGAAGGAGCTCTTGCTGAAGGAAGTCCATCACCGCATCAAAAACAACATGAGCACGATCATAAGTCTGCTTAATCTTCATATGAGCAAAATGCAAGACACCCCGGCCGCGGCCGAGCTTGCCGAGGCGCGCAACAGGATACAGAGCATGATGGTGCTCTATGACTTGCTTTATCGTTCCACCGATTACCGAGACGCTTCGATGGCCGAATACCTTCCGTTTATGGTCGGCGAGATGATTCGGGTATTCCCGCAATCGAAGAGAATAAGGATCCAAACATCCGCACAGAACTTCAGAATAGGCGTGGGCAAGCTTGTACCGCTGGGAATTATCATAAACGAGCTCATTTCCAATTCCATGAAATACGCCTTTTCGAAGACGGAAGAGGGAAGGATAGGCGTCCAAGCCTTGCAAAAAGACGGAAAGGCCGAGATAATCATAGAGGACGACGGCATAGGAATTCCGGAAACGCTAAGCCCCGGCGATTCCTCCGGCTTCGGCTTGCGCCTGGTCGAACTGTTAGTAAAGCAGCTCAAAGGGGAGATGCGTTTGGAGCGGGAAGGGGGGACCCGTTTCGTGTTGAGGTTTCCGGTGTAAAGCAACAGGAGCCCAAGGCCATTTCATAATTCGAGGCAAGAGTTCCGGGATGGCATCGCCTTAAGACAAAAAGAGGAACCATTGTCGGTTCCTCTTTTTCAAGATTTGCTCCCCATGTGCAACCCTTTTCATAACGGTTCTCCATCCAGCCTTTGATTCGTAACCATTCGATATTCAACGATTTATCAAATAGCAGGAAGTTTCGTATACTCAGATGCGCGCTCCTGGCAAAAGATAACACGCCCGTAAACGCTGTCGGGAATCCGCAATGCGCCTTCGTTCACGCCTGATCTATGTTGGCTCCCTTTGCACATGTGGTTAGAGCTTCCCCATAATGACTTTTCCCAAGACTGAGTGGAATAGGACGGCGAATTTGTTCTTTGCAGTCCTAAATCGCTTCATTCCGACCAGCCCTTGCAAAGGACTTCCGCTTGCTCCAAAACAAGCTCCGTGGCGTGAGCCTGCTTGTCCGGCGGATAGCCGTATTTCCTAAGAATGCGTTTGATGATCACCCGCATCTGGGCCCGGACGTTTTCTCGGACGGTCCAGTCGATGGTGATGCTGTTCCGCACCGCCTTGACGAGTTCTTGAGCGATCAGCCGCAATGTCTCATCGCCGAGGACGGCCACTGCGCTATCGTTGACCTCCAGCGCGTCGTAAAAGGCCACCTCGTCATCCGTCAGCCCCAGCTTCTCACCTCGCTGGTTGGCCTCGCGCAGGTCCTTCGCCAACGCGATCAATTCTTCGATCACCTGTGCCGTTTCAATGGCCCGGTTCTGGTATTTCTTGATTGCATTCTCAAGGAGTTCTGCAAACGACCGGGCCTGGACGACGTTCTTTCGCCCGCGTGCCTTGATCTCGCCTTCCAACAACTTGCGCAGCATCTCCACCGCCAGGTTCCTTTGCGGCATGCCGCGCACTTCCGCCAGGAACTCATCGGACAGTATCGAGATGTCCGGCTTTTTCAGCCCGGCGGCCGCGAAGATGTCGATGACCTCATCGGAAGACACCGCCTTCGAGACGATCTGCCGGATGGCGAGCTCGATCTCCTCCGGGCTGCGGCGGCCGTCGCCCGTACTCTTCGTAAGCACGGACCTCACGGCCTGGAAGAAGGCCACGTCGTCCCGAATCTCCAGTGCCTTCTCATGCGGAACGGCCAGCGCGAACGCCTTCGACAACTCGCCAACCGCCGTCACCAGCCGGTTCTTACCGTCATCCTGGCTCAGCACATGCTCCTGCGCCGCCGGAAGCACAGAAAGCCTTTCCTGCGGCCCGCCGGTTTTCCAAGCCGACCAGTCGAAGCCGTGGAAGATGCCACAGCAGACCTCGTAACGCTCCAGCATGACGGCCACAGCCTCTTCCTGGTCGATGGCCGTCTGGCCCTTGCCGCCGCTCTCGGTGTAGTTGGCCAGGGCGTATTTGAGCTGGTCAGCGAGGCCAAGGTAATCCACCACAAGGCCGCCGGGCTTGTCCTTGAACACCCGGTTCACCCGCGCGATGGCCTGCATCAGCCCGTGGCCGCGCATCGGCTTGTCAACGTACATCGTGTGGAGGCACGGGGCATCGAAGCCTGTCAGCCACATGTCGCGGACGATGGCTACCCTGAACGGATCCTTCGGGTCCTTGAAACGTTTTGCCAGTTCCTCGCGGCGAGGCTTGTTGCGGATGTGGGGTTGCCAATCAACCGGATCGGCGGCCGAACCCGTCATCACGATCTTGAGGATTCCGGCGCCATCGTCATCCTGGTGCCAGTCCGGGCGGATCGCTGTAATGGCCTTGTATAGGTCGACACAGATGCGGCGGCTCATGCAGACGATCATCGCCTTGCCGTCCATCGCCTCCAGACGTCGCTCGAAGTGCTTTACCAGGTCTTCGGCGATTAGCTTCAACCGCTTCTCCGTGCCGACCAGGGCCTCGAGCTGTGCCCATCTGGTCTTCAGCCGCTCCTTGTGCTCGACCTCTTCGCCCTCGGTGGCCTCCTCGAACTCCTCGTCCAGCCTCGGCCGTTCGGTCTCTTTCAACTCCAACTTTGCCAGGCGGCTCTCGTAGTAGATAGGAACAGTCGCTCCGTCCTTCACCGCGCGCTCGATGTCGTAGATGCTGACGTAGTCGCCGAAGACCGCGCGGGTGTTCTTGTCGGTCAGTTCGATAGGGGTGCCGGTGAACCCGATGAAAGAGGCGTTCGGCAACGCCTCGCGCATATGCCGGGCAAAGCCGTCGATGAAGTCGTACTGGCTGCGATGGGCTTCGTCGGCGATCACGACGATGTTACGGCGGTCCGACAGC
>Ga0302248_1001090_pt1 | contig 21708 bp, 17 predicted proteins | sample AAG_UR_Leu_MG_FD_193528 | JGI IMG/M metagenome (GOLD analysis project Ga0302248, IMG submission 193528) | Enriched activated sludge microbial communities from anaerobic digester in WTTP, New Holstein, Wisconsin, United States - AAG_UR_Leu | ecosystem: Engineered > Bioreactor > Anaerobic >... | reverse complement strand
GCTTACGCCGGAGCAGCTCGCGGCCGCCAAGGCCGGCATCGGCAAGGCCGTAGGCGCCATGGTCGGCAAGGCCGTCCATGTGGAAGGTTGGCTCTGGATGGCCGGCGCGGGCTTCCTGACGCTCGTTACCCCCGCTTACGCCAAGAGCAGCGCGGCCATGTTCATCCTCGTCATCCTGGTCGATATCGTTCTGTGGTGCATCGTGGGCATGGATTCCGGCTGGTTCGGGGATCCGAAGGTCCTGAAGCCCTTCGCGGGATGGTTGCTGGTAATCGTGGGCTGGATCGGCATTTACATGGCCGGGGCCATCACCTGCAACACCGTCTATGGGAAAGCGATCTTTTTCGTACCCAAACCGTTGGTGAAGTAATTTTGGTTTATTGAAATAAGGATTTCTACCGGCTGCCGGTTTCGAGGCGGCCGGTAGAAAATTCAATTATGGCGACATCGTAAAAAGCTTCGCAGGCAAGGCGTGTGAATCTTGAGGAATGAGAAGTGCGTGGACGTACGTCGCCGTGACGAAGCGTGAAGCGAAACGTTGTCTCCGGACTTTTTACGATGCCGTCATGGATCGTTGTTCAGGATATTAAAATACCCGGTTTTGAGCGGCCGGGTGTTATTCGGACCGGGGAAGCGCCATTCCCCGGTCTCCTCCTTTTTCAGTTGAAGGGCGAAACACCTGGGAGTTAAAATTCCGTTCGGATTCAGCATCAAGTAAACGGCCTCCATCGTCACCGTCATCCTGGGGGTGTCCATAGGAGCGACGATGAACGCCGAAGCCTTTCTCAAGCCCCAGCCGATATTCATTTTTATCCTCGGCCTCGTCGCCTTCGCCTTCAGCACAGCCGGAGGAGTCCTCATCATGCTCCGATAGGCGGCGCCACCGCGTTCACGCTTCCCGCAGGAAGTCGATCAGTTCCCGGTTGAACCGTTCGGGATCCTGGATGTGCAGGGCATGGCCGCAGCCGGCAAAGGGAACCGTCCGGGCCCGGGGCATCGCCTCCGCCATGAAGGCGTAATTTTCCGGGGGATAGTAGTTGCTTTCCATACCGTAGGCCAGGAGGCACGGCGCCGTGATCTCCTTCAAAACCGGCCGGTAATCCTGGAGGGACAGAGAAATCCAGAGGGCGATGATAACGTGGGGGGTGTTCCTCCGGGCCTCGGCATACAGCCAGGGAAGATCCGCCTTGCCTTTGAAATCCCCCCGATCGTCGAATTCCATCCGGTCGTTGAAAAGGGACTTGTTCAGGATCCGCTGGGCGACGATCCGGCTGTAGGCCTCCCAGTCACCAAGCATGGCTCCCAGCATGACAAGGTTGTCCTCGGGTCCGAAATCCCCCGTCTTCCTGCTGAAGACACCGGGAAGACCCCAGGGCCAGTCCGGGGCCCTCAGGAGTCGGGGGGCCATGTCGATCACGGCGACCTTCGCTATCCCCCGGCAGGAATACTGCTTCACATACTCGAAGATGACATGGGCACCCAGGGACCACCCCACCATGGAAAGGTCCGTGAGTTCCAGATATTCCGTCAGTTCCCTGAGGTCCCGGGCCAGGCGGGGCAGGGTCAGGCCGTGCTCCGGCACCTCCGAATCCCCGTGACCGCGTAGATCCATGGTAATGACCTGGAATTCTCCGGCCAGCTCCGGCGTCTGTTTGCGGAAGTGACGGCGGTTGGCCGTCAGACCGTGGACGAGCACCACCGGCCGTCCTTTTCCCCGTACCTCGTAGTACAGACGGACATGATCGTCGGTTACATAGTATGGCATTGCGACCTCCTCCTCCCGCACCCAGCGCTCTTGATCACCCCACACACCCGCCGTTGCTGGGCATCTGCACGTTTCTTCATGCCTCCTCCCCGGCAGCGGGATTCCCGCCTCCGGAGATATCATAAACCACCGCTGTCACTCCTTGAATATCTTGTCGTCCCCGACCTTCCCGGGCCGGAGGACGGCGAAAACGACCGCCAGCAACCCATATCCGGCCGCAATGAAATAATGGGCATAACCGGCCGGCCGCCAGGGCGGATAGATCTCCCCCGAAGGCAGCACGGAATGGATGATGCCGCAAAGGCTGAAGAGGGCGCAGATGACGGCGCAAAGGGAGGCCCGGTGCTTTTTTCCGTCGATGAGAAAGGCCAGCATGCTCCCCCAGAGCAGCCCGGTGACGATGAAACCGTTGCTCAATACCGTCAGATTCTGATGGAGGATCTGGAGGCGGGGCGGCAGAGTGTCCGGCGCGACCGCCAGGGGGCCCAGAAATTGACCGAGGATGATAAGCATCATGTTGGCCGCCACAGGGAGAAAGCAGATGCTAACCGCCGGGGAATGATGCACAGGTGCCTCCTGGTAAGCCTGCCTCGTCATCTCGAAGCCGATGAACATAAAAATGGGGGCCAGGGCCGCCCGGGGGATGACCGCCACGAACAACGACAACAATCCGACCACCGCCCCCACCCCGATGAGCACCCCCGTGAAGAGGGTGTACCAGTAGGTTCCCCCCATCTTCTTGTACGCCGGGTGACCGATGTAGGGAGTGGTCTGGGCCACGCCGCCAAAGAAGGCGGCGATGAGCGAGGTGAAGGCCTCGGTGAGAAGGATGTCCCTGCTCCGGTAGGCGTCCCCGGCCAGCCGGGCGCTCTCTGTATTATCGATGCCCCCGATGATGGTCATGATCCCGAAGGGAATGGCGATGGACAGATAAGGCAGGCTCTGGGGCAGACTTTTGATAAAATCCAACGAGAAAACGGGGATATAGAGCTTCATTTCCAGGGACGGCGGCCGGAATTCAGGCAGATAGCCCCCGTATCCGAGGACGAGATGGATGAGGGTCCCCACAACGACGGCCACGAGGACCCCGGGCATCCGGCCGGGAAGCTCCAGCCGGGCCAGGATAACGGCAAAGACGATCCCCAGGGCGGTGAGACCCACGATGGGCTCGCCGAAGACATCCAGGAGGGGGAGAAAACCCAAAAGCAAAAGACCGATCCCCGCCAGGGGGCCCAGGAGTCCGGCGGTGGGAATGACGCGCTGCAGCCAGGCGCCGCAAAAGGACGTGACGATCTTTACGGCGCCGATCATGAACAGGGTGGTCATGCCGATGTGCCAGGTTAGCTCGGCGTCCCGGGTGGCCACATAGGCCGGTCCCAGGACGGCATAGGCGATTCCGATGGTGGAGGGCGTATCCAGACCCAGGGGCATGGCGGTGACATCATTCCGCCCGGTCTTCTTCCTCAGGCGAATGGCCAGCCAGGTATAGATGAGGTCGCCGCAGAAAACCCCTACGGCCGTACCGGGGATCATGCGGGTCAGGACGATCTCCGCGGGATAATTGAAAGTGAAAACCAGGATGGCGCTGAGAAAGATCAGCACCCCGACATTGTCGAGAAACAGGGCGAGAAAGGCCGTCGTTTCTCCCCAGAACCTGTTTCCTCCCGCCCGGCTGCCGTTCCCCGTCATGTCATTGCCCCGCGGTTACGCACGGTAAACGGTAATTGCTACGATCCACCGATGAGGGTGTAGAGACGGATGATCTCTGCCGTGGACCAGGCCTGGGCGATACAGCCCCCGGGCCGGTGGGGGTAATCGCCGTCGAAGACCTCGGAGACGCAGCCGATCCCCGCCATCCGGAAATGGCCGGTCAGGAAGGTGCGGAGGCCATCCCGAAGGGTCCTCTTTACCCCTTCCCGGTCGACGGCGACCTTGAGCCAGGCCTCTCCGAAGGGGCCCCAAAGCCAGGGCCAGACCGTACCCTGGTGATAGGCCCCGTCCCGCTCGGCGGGCGAGCCGGCGTAACGGCCCCGATAGCGCGGATCCCGGGGGGAAAGGGTGCGAATCCCCACGGGAGTGAGGAGTTCGTCCCGCACCTTTTTCACCACCAGGCGCGCCTGGGTCAGCGCCAATGGGGAATGGGGCAGCGAGACGGCGAAAATCTGATTGGGACGGATGGATCGATCGAGGCACCCGGACTGGTAAACATCCCCCAGGCAAGCATCATCGTCGTTCCAGAAGATCTCCAGAAAAGACCGGCGAATTTTCTCGATGAGATCGTCAAAGTAGAACTCCCGGTCCCCGAACCGGGAGGCCAGGTCGGCGGCGAAGTGGACGGCATTGTACCACAGGGCGTTAACCTCCACGGGATAACCGTGGCGGGGCGTCACGGGGCGGTTGTCAATGCAGGCATCCATCCAGGTCAATGCCCGGTTCTCCGCGCCGGCATGGATCAGACCGTTGTCGTCCATGTAGATGTTGAAGATGGTGCCGTGAATGAACTGGCGAAGGATGTTTTTCATCACCGGCCAGAGGTTCTTTTCCACCACCGCCTGAGTCCGGTCACCGGCGTCGTCCAGAAGGAGTTGCTGGACGGCCCAGAAGAACCACAGGGGGGCGTCAACGGTATTGTAGGCATGATCTGCGTCCCGTTCGGAGAAGACGTTGGGCAGGAGACCCTGGCGCTCAAACCGGGCCATCCGGACGAGTATCTCCAGCCCCTCCCGACGGCGGCCGGAACAAAAGGCAAGTCCCGGCAGGGACAGCAGGGTGTCCCGTCCCCATTCCCCGAACCAGGGATAACCGGCAATGATCGCCGGATGCCCCGCGGCGGTGCGGATCAGGAAACGCCTTCCCGCCTGCAGGAGGATGCCGAGTAATTCCCGCTCCGCGGCGATCCCGGCAGAGTCGGTTTCCGAGATGGCGATGTCCCGTTTTTCCAAGGCCACTGCCGCGACGATTTCCCGTTCGGGACTTTTCCCGGCGGTCCCGGCGGCAGCATTGCCGGGAGACATCCTATCGCCCTCGGTTTTCGTTTCTCCACCGGCGTCGCCGCCGGACGCCGCGGATTCCTCTCCCATCCCCGGGAATTGTCTCCCCGTCAGCGACCCCCCGGCCGCCAGGATCGCTACAGTCCGTTCATCCTTGTCTCGGACCTCCCGGCGGCGGCGCACCTCATCATCCCATTTCTTGCTCAACCGCCCGTAGAAAGGGGTAAGGGATACAAGGACCAGGACCGCCTTTCCCTGCCGAAGCGGTATCTCCAGGAGCCCGGGACTGAAGAGATCTTCGTGATGTTCATATCCCCTGGCCGCTTCTTCGGCATATTCGAAGTTATGATACCATAATGGCTCCGGTTGCCAGCGGGGCCGCAGGTTTGTCTGGATGACCAGGGGCGGCATTCCCGCGTAAGGCCTGAGGGAGAAACCGTTTTTGATCGCGTCGGCATTACCCTTTAGGAACGGGTTCTCTTTGCTCAGGTGGTGGTAATCCCTGTAGGCCACGAAGGGCCGCAGCCTCAACACCCCAGATGCCGGACAAGCTTCGGGATCGTAACGGATCAGGAGACTGTCCTCGTCCGCCACGAGGAGGACTGATTTCCTGATCCGGAGCCCGCCGCCGGAAAAGAGAAATGAAGGACATATATCCTGCTGAAATTCCTTGAGAAAAGAATATTCCGCCGGGAAAAAAACGCCGGGGTACTTGTGACAGCTCAGGGCTTCCCGGCGGCCGCCGCGGATTATGGTATCCTCGAATTTGGACAGGAGGACATAACGCCCCGGCAGCGCGGCCAGTTGAGCAACGAGGAGACCATGATACTTGCGGGTATGACAGTTCAGCAGGGTGCTGGAGGCATAGCCGCCCCGGCCGTTGACCTCGAGCCACTCTTCGTCGGAATGCGCCGGGAGGAATCCATCCTCCCCCTGATTGATCCCCAATATTATTCCCATAACGGATAAGAGCGAGGCCCGGTCATGAAAGCGGATAGACCTCGACTTTGGGCGGGGTCTTGAACTGGAAGAGCTTGTCGGGCAGCTTGATATTGCGTTGAATGTTGCGGAACAGCACCGTGGTCCGGTTGCCGAAAGTGTCGGCAAAGCGGCATTGGATGATGGTGAAATCCTCGTGACTCAGGGTCACGAAGATCTTGTCCACCCCGAGATCGGCCTTTTTCGGTGTCATGACCAAGAGGTAGTTGCCGTTTTTATCCGTGGGCGCACCAGGATCCGCAAAGGCGAGTTGAAAATCCTCGGTCACCTTCCCGAGACCGTCGAGGAGACGTACAATAAGCTGGGATTTGAAGATCCGGGCCGTTTCCTGTACGTAAACCGCCCGGTCCTTGGGGACATACAGATAGGCCTTGTCGGGATTTATGATCAGCTTTTTTACCGCTGGTTTTGTATAATCCCAGAGCATGCGCCGGGGTGGTTTGTAATACACGGTCCCTTCTTCTCGCTCCTTGCGGTTCACCGACGCCAGGGCAACCTCCTGGACGAACGACGCCTTCAGATCGGTGGTTTTTTCATAGGCGGTCTGCAATCCCCGGATCACCTCCTCCAGGGCGGGCGACTCCCCCCAGGCGGACGGCCCGGAAACCCCGATCAGAACGGCGGCCGCCACTATTATGACCCCAATGAGAAACAAATTTCTATACATCCTCGCACCTCCCTGACCGCCATGACCCACCGGTCAAAAATCATGCCATTTTCCGGATCATGTGCATATCTCACACAACGGGACGCCTAACCCATGAAAAAACTTCGATACCTGCGTAACTACTTGTTTTATTTATCCTTTAAGTCTGCCTAAAAGAGCGGCAATCCGATATAAAACCGTATCATTTATAGACTTAGGAAAACTGTACACATAGTTATCAACAGTTTTTTCCACATCTTTGTGAATTGCCGGGGCAAGTGCCCGGAATAGCGTCCCTAATCCGCGGCGCCGCGGTTGTCACCTCAGGCGATCCGCAAACGCCAGCCGAAGGGATCTTCCTTTTCTCCGTACTGAATCCGGAGGATCTCCTCGTAGAGCCTCTCCGTCAGGCTTCCCGTACGGCCCTCATTGATGGCATATTCCCGATTCTGGTAGCAGACCTGTCCGATGGGAGAGACGATGGCCGCCGTCCCCGAGGCAAAGGCCTCCTGCAGGGACCCGTTGTTAAAGGCGGTCAGTATCTCTTCCATGGACAGGGGCCGCTCGGAAACATTGAGGCCCCAGGAACGGGCGATCTGCAGGACCGAATCGCGGGTAACGCCGGGCAGGATCGTCCCTCCCAAAGGCGGGGTGATCAACTCGCCGTCGATGACGAAGAAGATATTGCTCGTCCCCACTTCCTCCACGAATTTTCTATGCACGGCATCGAGCCAGAGGACCTGGGTGTAGCCCTTTTCAATGGCCATGGCGCTGGCCATGAGGCTCGCCGCGTAGTTTCCCGCGGCCTTGCAATAGCCGATACCCCCCGGAGCGGAACGGACGTATTCCTCCACCACATAGATCTTTGTCGGGCTGAATCCCTCGGGATAGTAAGCCCCCACCGGACCGACAATGATAAAGAACAGATAGGCGTCGGCGGGATGGACCCCCAGGGCTGCCTCGGTGGCGATCATGGTGGGCCGGATATACAGGGAGGCGCCGCTGCTTTTGGGGATCCAGTCCTGCTCCAGGAGAACGAGTTTTTTCAGGCCTTCCAAAAAAAGCTCCGGATCCAGGGTCGGCATACAGAGACGCCGGGCCGATTCGTTCATCCGCCGAATATTCTCGGTGGGCCGGAACAGATATATCTCCCCGCTTTTGCCCCGGTAGGCCTTCATGCCCTCGAAGATGAGCTGGCCGTAGTGGAGGCACATGGCCGCCGGATCGAGACGGAGCTCCTCATAGGGCCGGACGACGGGATCGTACCAGCCCCGGCTGGAATGGTAGGACATGGTAAACATGTGATCCGTCAAGACCCTTCCGAACCCCAGTTTCGACTCATCCTTCGGCTTGGCCTTCCTTTTCGCCGGATCGGCCTGAACAATCATGATTTCCATAATATTCCTTTTCCCCCCTTGATAGTTCGAGAGCCGGCAAAAAACGGCCGAAAGGTCGACGCCCGGTAGAAACTCCCTACCCTGCTCCCGATTGATGACTGGTCGCAACCATTATCACTAAACGAGTTTTCGATCAAGATTTCTGTACTGAATCGCCTCGGCGACGTGAGAGGCCTCCAGAAGCTCCCGGTCATCGAGATCGGCGATCGTCCGGGCCACCTTGAGGATCCGTTTGTAGGCTCGGGCGCTCAGCCCGAGCTTCTCCATGGCCATCTCCAGCAACTGTTGGGCATCCTCATCGATCCGGCAGTAGCGTTTGACCTCGGCGTCGGACATACGGGCGTTGAAGGGAGTCATCTTTCCCGCAAAACGCCGCTCCTGTATGGCCCGGGCCTTTTCGATCCGCTCCCGGATTACGGCGGAGCTTTCTCCCTGGTAGCGCCCCACCAGCTCCCGGTAGCGCAGCGACGGCACTTCGATGTGGAGGTCAATGCGGTCCAGAAGCGGCCCGGACAGGCGCCGCTGGTACTGGCGGATCTGCTGGGCGCTGCACCGGCAGGTCTGGCGGGCGTCGCCATAATATCCGCAGGGGCAGGGGTTCATGGCCGCCACGAACAAAAAACGGGCCGGATAGACCACCGTCGTGGCCGCCCGGGCGATGGTAACCGTCCCCTCTTCCAGGGGCTGCCGCAGGGCCTCCAGGGAGTTTTTCCGGAATTCCGGCAGTTCGTCGAGGAAAAGCACCCCGTGATGGGCCAGGCTGATCTCGCCGGGCCGGGGCGTCGCGCCCCCGCCAATGAGGCCGGCGTCGGAGATGGTATGATGGGGGGCGCGGAAGGGACGGCGGCGGATCATTACCTCGCCGCGATTCAAAAGACCGGCAACGGAATAGATCTTCGCCGCCTCTACGGCCTCGGCGAAGGAAAGGGCGGGCAAGATGGAGGACAGGCGTCGGGCCAGCATGGTCTTGCCGCTCCCCGGCGGTCCGAGAAGCAGGATATTGTGGGCCCCAGACGCGGCAATCTCCAGGGCGCGCTTGGCCTGATCCTGTCCCTGGACGTCCCGGAAATCACAATCCTCGTCCTCACCTCCGGAAATGATGTCCCGGTCATCCCGACGCGCCGGTTTTATCTCACTTATTCCGTTCAGAAATTCCACTACTTCAGTTAGGGAAGCCACAGGTATTGCCTCGATACCCGCCACCAGGGCGGCCTCCGATGCGTTCTCCGGGGAAACCAGGATGCCCCGGAGGCCCAGGTCCCGGGTCTTGAGGGCGGCCGGCAGCGCCCCGTGGACCCCCTTGATCCGGCCGTCGAGCGACAGCTCCCCGAGGAGGAGATAGGCGCCCAGCAGATCCGGCCGGACCACGTCTTCCGCCGCCAGGATGCCCACGGCAATGGGGAGGTCGAAGCCCGTGCCCTCTTTCCTGATATCCGCCGGGGCGAGATTGACGGTGACATGATGACGGGGGAAGGGATAGCCGGAACTCTTGACCGCCGCCTTGATCCGTTCCCGGCTTTCCCGGACGGCCACGTCGGGCAGGCCCACCGTGGAGAATTGGGGAAGCCCCGGGGCGGTATAGACCTCGACATCAATGAGGTAACCCTCAATGCCGATTACGGAGCTGCCCAGGACTTTTACGATCATAACGCCCCCGGAGAAAAAATTGTGGTATATATATAGAAATTCCAGAGATTTTTCAACTGTCTTGACGGGAAAAAGAGGCTGTGATAAGTTTTATGTTCGTAGGAGCCATCACGGGAGAACGGGATAAACTGGCACCCCTCTACCCCGACCCTCCCGGCGGATGGGGAATTCATAAACGCGTAGCGATACTTCGCGGCGAGGTGACGTTTTCACATGGTGAAGCTGACGCATGTAGATGAGCGGGGCCGGGCAAAAATGGTCGATGTCTCCGGCAAGGAACCGACGGCCAGGGAGGCGGTGGCCCGGGGCCGGGTCGTGATGAAACCGGAGACCCTGGCCCTCATTGCTGACGGCGGCATCCCGAAGGGAGACGTAATCGGCGTTGCCCGCATCGCCGGGACCATGGCCGCCAAAGAAACGGGGCGTCTGATTCCCATGTGCCATCCTCTGGAGCTTACGGGGATCGATATTTCTTTTACCGACAACCGCGAACGGGGTGAGATTGCCATCGAAGCCCGGGTAAGAACCATAGGCCGAACCGGCGTGGAGATGGAAGCCCTGACCGCCGTAAGCGTCGCCGCCCTCACCATCTACGACATGTGCAAAGCCGCCGACCGGGAAATGACCATTTCCGACGTCATGCTCGTCGCTAAAAGCGGCGGTAAAAGCGGTTCTTTCACCAGAAAGGATTGATCATGTCCGAGGGTACATACCGCATCCGCCGGTCGTTCATCATCCCCCTGGGCATCGACGTCCTGCTGCTCCTCTTTCTGCTGATCGTTTCCCTGGCATACAAAGGTTCTGGAACGGAAAAGATCGTCCTGACCGTCTTTGCCGGCCTGTCCCTCCTGATCTTTCTGGAGGCCATGAACCGGAGTGTTTCGGTTTCCGAGAGCGGCGTGGCGCTGAAGAAGCTCCTCAAGAGCAGGGAACTCCTGTGGAGTGACATCACCCATGTGGGTTGCCTGAAAGTGAGAAGCAGGGTCTATATCCTCTTGACAACCAAGAAGGGGTTTCATATCATCTCGAACGCCTATGATTCCTTTTCCACCCTGGTGGGGGAAATCATCCGGCATCTCGACGGGGGAAAGATCGAGATCGAAGCCGAGGCCAGGGAGCAGATCGAAAATCCAACCCGGAACATATCCGACCTAGTGGCGGTTTGGGTAGCCGCCGTTGTCCTGTTGGTCATTATATACATGAAATTCACGCCCTAAAAAGTAAGGATAAAAAAGCCTGTTTTATGAAGGACAATCACAAAGAAACACCGCTGGTGGGCAATAAGGCGAGGGTGACATCCCTCCATGCGGTGGCGGAAGACATCCTCTCCCAGAAGCTGGCGGACATCGTCACGATCCTCGGCGACACTACGGCGGCAAAAAGCAGGGTTTATGAGGATGTGACCGCCATCGTGGAACGTTGTCTCTTCAGAATCGCCCTGGAGCGATCCCAGCACGTCAAAAGCCGGGCCGCCGATTATCTGGGCATCAACCGCAACACCTTCCATAAAAAGATGACCAAACTCGGGTTAGAACGTTAAGCGTCATTACGGAGGAGATATGTCCACCGATCCCAAAATAAGACTCCTGCTCGAAAAAGGGGTGTCCATGCCCAACCCGACCACCGTGGAGATCGGACCGGAAGTGGCGATAGAACGTATCGCCGGCGAGGGCGTGATCTTTTACAGCGGCACGCGGATCCACGGGGAAAAAACCCTGATCATGCCGGGAGTTAAACTTGGTTGCGAAGCCCCCGCTACGATCCTCGATTGCCAGTTGGGGCCCCGGGTGGAACTGAAGGGCGGATTTTTCAACAGATCCGTATGCCTGGAGAAGGTTAACCTGGGCAGCAGCGCCCAGGTGCGGGAGGGCTGTCTCCTGGAGGAAGAGGCGAACGGAGCCCATGCCGTGGGTCTAAAGCAAACGATCCTCTTTCCCTTTGTCACCCTCGGCAGTCTGATCAACTTCTGCGACTGCTTCCTCGCCGGAGGAACGAGCCGGAAGAACCATACGGAAGTGGGAAGTTCTTATATTCACTTCAACTATACCCCGAATCAGGATAAGGCCACCCCCTCCCTGATCGGTGATGTCCCCCGGGGTGTCATGCTGAATCAGCCCCCGATCTTCTTGGGCGGCCAGGGAGGAATCGTAGGGCCCACCCGGATCGGTTACGGAACGGTAATCTCGGCGGGAACGGTCTATCGGGGGGACTTCCCCGAGGGGGGCAAACTCCTCGGCCAGACGGGGAACATGGCCTACGAGGTCAATTTTCACATGGGCTTCTACGGCGACATCCGGCGGCGCATCCATAACAATATCATTTATCTAGCCAATCTTCTCGCCCTCCGGCAATGGTACATCCTCGTCCGCCGGCCCTTTTTCGTCGCCCGGGAACTGGGCAGGGAACTTTACGCCGGGGCGCTGGACACACTGGAGCTGGCCATCGGCGAGCGGCTGAGCCGTTTTCGGGCCCTGGCGGAAAAGATGGAAAAATCCATCACCATCTCCGAAAGGATCCTCTCGGGCACCCGTCGGGAGACCCTGATCCGGCAGAAACGGGAATTTATGGAAAAATGGCCCGCTATCGAAGCTTGCTTCACCGATGGTAGCGAAGCGGAGCGGGAAGACCAAAACCGGACATTCTTCCTGGCCGCCATGGAAATCCGGGGCCATGAACACCGAGACTATCTCCAAACCATCCAGAATCTGGACGAACACACCGTCAAGGCGGGGACGGATTGGCTGCAGAACATCGTAGATAATGTCATCAACCGGGTCCTGGATTGCATACCCGCATGCAGAGGCTAATGATCGAAACGCTGAAATTGTCGATATGTCGTTAAAGCAGTTTGCCGGAACCTTCTTCTGGATGTGGAACTGGCGCGTTTACATCGGTCGCGCTCCGGCTGAACTACCCCCCCGATCCCTCATCATCTTTCCCGTTTTGAATACCACCCTTCCCTGTGGGCTTGCGGGTATCCTCGCAATCAACAAGGGGCAAACAGCAGAAGTAGATGTCGATTTCACCGCCTCCCTGAAGGCGAATTTTCGGAAGGTCCGGGAAAAGGGGCTGCCGGCCCTGCTGGCCGGGAAGGCCACGGCGCCGGGGTATCTGGGGGGAGAAGAATTCCTGGCGGAGTTGGACAGGATAGTGCTTTCCCGAAAGGATATCGAACCTTTCCTTCAACTGCTCACGGCTCCGGACCAGACCGAGAATACGGCCCTCGCGGCTGAAAAAATGCGGCGTTTTACTGTGGCAGAGGAGAATCTCCTGGAGGAAAACGCCCTCCGTTTCACCACAGCGGAGATTGAGATTCTCAATAGTCGCCTGTCGTTATTGAAAGACATCGTCTGGTCCCTGGAAAGAGATATCCTGGAAAACATCAACCGGATCGAGAAGCTTGCCGGCGGCCCGGAGGCATCCCCGACGCCGACGGCCTTGAAAAAATACCTGCAGCTCAACTATCTGCTCAACGCCTTGGACCGTCTGGAAGTGCGGGGGAGAGATTCCGCGGGAATCCAGATCGACCTGACGATCGCCGATCCGGAAAGTTGGTCGGCGGCGGTGGAAAAACTCAAGGAGCAGGGGCTCTACGATGATTTCCAGGCCCGGTCCGGCGCCGGCGACTTCATCAATGGTACGATTCACTGCTCCTGCCGGAGACCGGAGCCGCCGGAAAGGAAGGAGAACCGTGCTCTCGCCCCGGACGCGACGGGATTTGGGGCCGCCGCCGTCTCTCTGTCGTTCGTTTACAAGACCGCTGCCGTCATCGGCGCCCTGGGCAGAAACGTCCGGGAATTGCGTAATATCATCTCCCGGGACCGAGTCCTCCAGCTTCTGGCTTCCTTGAACACCGCCGGGGATGTTTCCCTGGCCCACACCCGCTGGGCCTCCGTCGGATCCATAACGGAGGAAAACTGCCATCCCGTGAACAACTTCTCCCGCCGGGACGGACCGGTGGGCGGAGCTGAAAAGCATTATCCCGCCTACGGCCTGGGGAACTGGTCCGTGAGCGTCGCCCTCAACGGTGACATCGACAACTACCGCCCCCTCCGCGACGCCCTAGAGGCTGGCGGCGAGTTCATCGCCCCGGCGATAACCACGGACACCAAAATTATCCCCCTGGAGATCGAAAGGCACCTGCGGTCCGGATGTGACGCCGCCGAGGCCTTCCGCCGCGCGGTGAACGGTTTTGAGGGCTCTCACGCCATCGCCATGACCACCAACGTGGAACCGGGAAAGGCCTTTCTGGCCCTGCGGGGAAGCGGCCAGTCCATCTATGTGGGGCTCGCCGGTGATCGCTACCTCTTCTCCTCGGAACTCTACGGGCTGGTGGAGGGCACGCCTTATTTCCTCAAGATGGACGGAGAAGAAACGGGACAGATCTTCATCCTCGGGACCGGTGATTCCGGCGGGCCGGAGGGAATCCGGGCCTGTACCTACGGCGGGACGCCTCTGGCGATCACTCCCGCCCTGGTCCGGCGGGCGGAGATCACAACAAGGGACATCGACCGGGGGGATCATCCCCACTTTTTCCTCAAGGAGATAAACGAGGCCGGCACTTCCATAAGAAAAACATTGCGGGGCAAATACGAGCTCCGTGAGGAAGGGGATGGCCGCCGGGCGGTGCGCTTCAATCTCGGCCCCGACATCGTGCCGCCCGCCGTCCGGCAGTCCCTTGCGACCGGCGCCCTTAAACGGATCATCGTCATCGGCCACGGCACCGCCGCGGTGGCCGGCGAGGCGATCGCCGGGGCTTGTTCCCGGTATCTCGCCGAAAGCGGCATCGAGATCACGGCCCGCGTCGCCTCGGAATTGAGCGGTTTCGACCTGGCGGAACGTCTCGCCGACACCCTGGTCATTCCCATCACCCAATCGGGAACCACCACGGACACCAACCGGGCCGTCGCCATGGCGGCGGAACGGGGGGCGCGGATCATCGCCATCGTCAACCGGCGGCAATCAGATATCACCGCCAGGTCCCATGGGGTCTTCTACACCTCCGACGGACGGGACATTGAGATGTCCGTTGCCTCCACCAAGGCCTTCTATTCCCAGATCGTCGCCGGACACATCCTGGCGCTGAGCTTTGCCCAACTCCTGAAAACGATGTCCGACGAGGATATCTCCGGAGAACTGGAGATCATCGCCCGGGCGCCGGAAATGATGGGCCGGGTCATGGAAAGGCGGGACCAGATCCGTCGGGCCGCCGAGACGTTGACGGGGAAGAAGAAGTACTGGGCCGTCGTGGGCAGCGGCCCCAACAAGGCGGCGGCGGATGAAATACGGATCAAACTCAGCGAGCTGTGTTATAAGACAATCTCTTCAGACATCGTGGAAAACAAGAAGCACATCGATCTGTCCGCCGAACCGCTGATCCTCGTCTGCGCGGCCGGAAGCCCACCCGCCGTGATCGGGGACATCGTCAAGGACGTGGCCATCTTCAAGGCCCACAAAGCCGGAATCGTCGTATTCGCCGACGAGGGGGAGGAAAGGTTCAACGAGGTCGCCGAGGCGGTGATCACCGTCCCCCGGGCGCCGCTGCCCCTGCCGGTGATCCTCAACACCGTCGCCGGCCATCTCTGGGGATATTATGCCGCCCGGAGCATCGACGCGGAGGCCGATTATCTCCGGGAGTTCCGAAGCCGGATGCATCAGGCTATGATCGAGCAGGGCAAACGATCTTATTCCCTGTACGACCGCCTTTTCGACCGCCAGTTCCGGCGGCTGATCAGTGAGTTCGCCGTGGATTTTCAGGAGCGGCTGTTACAAGGTGCCTTTTCCCAGGTCAACGTCCGGACGATAGCCAATATCGTCCTCCTGTTGAAATATGCCGTGGGCAAACTTCCCCTGGAAGACTTCTGGCTCGATTTTCAAGGAGAGGAGGAATTCACCTCTCCCCTTGACCTCCTCGACGTCTCCCTGGGCCATGCCATCGACGAGCTTTCCCGGCCCATCGACGCTATCCGTCATCAGGCGAAAACCGTGACGGTGGGCACCAGCAGGGCGGAGGAGGCGATCTCCGGTCCGATCTTCCAACTCCTCCGGGATCTCGGCTTCCCGGCCAGATCCCTGACTGGGAAGAACATCATGGCTCTCAAGGCACTGCAACCGGCCCTGGCGTCAATCTCCGGCTATACCCTCTATGGCATCGCCAACCTCGACGCGGAAGGCCATCCAGAGGAAGACACCCTAATCGAGATACTGCGGCGGGAAGGCACGGCCACCCGGATGTCTTCCCGGGTGGCGGGATCGAAAAAACTCATGGGGACGAAACGGACCATTGTCAGCATGGGCGACATATATGCCGGCTTCGGTAAGGCGGATGGGGCGACGATCGTCATCGCCCCGCTGCTGGGCAACAATTTTCAGGTGGAAAAGCTTCTGCTCCTCCACATCACCTACCGGCCGGACATGACCGCCGCGGAGAAAAAGGAGGTCTTGGGTTACCGCTATAACGACATCCGCAATTTGATCAACGAGTACAATCTTCCCTGGTCGGACGCCTGCCTGGATGCCTTGCCCATGGAGAAGTTGCTGGGGCAACCGGTTGAATACATCGCCGATCTAATCAAAAAGAAGATTGAGGAACCGTCATGAAAGAAACCAAATTCATCTTCGTCACCGGTGGCGTCCTTTCCTCCCTGGGCAAGGGCCTGGCCGCCGCCTCCATCGCCGCCCTCTTGGAGTGCCGGGGTCTGCGGGTCACGAACCAGAAACTGGACCCCTATATCAACGTGGACCCGGGAACCATGAGTCCCTTCCAGCACGGTGAGGTCTTCGTAACCGACGACGGGGCGGAAACGGACCTGGACCTCGGCCATTACGAGCGCTTCACGGCGACGCGAATGAAGAAGAGCAACAACCTCACCACGGGGCAGGTCTATTTTTCCGTCATCGCCAAGGAGCGGCGGGGGGACTACCTGGGCAAGACCGTCCAGGTCATCCCCCATATCACCAACGAGATTAAGGGTTTTATCCGGGAAAGCGCGAAGGATTTCGACGTGGCTATCGTGGAAATCGGGGGCACCGTGGGAGACATCGAAAGTCTACCCTTCTTGGAGGCGGTCCGGCAGTTCCGCCTGGAGGTGGGCAAACAGAATGCGGTTTTCATCCACTTGACCTGGGTCCCCTTTATCAAGACGGCGGGGGAAGTGAAGACCAAGCCGACGCAGCACAGCGTCAAGGCCCTGCGGGAGATCGGCATCCAACCGGACATCCTCCTCTGCCGGACAGAAAACCTTCTATCCGAGGACATCAAGGCCAAGATCGCCCTGTTCTGCAACGTCGACGTCGCGGACGTTTTCGCCGCCCGAGATGTGAGCTGCATCTACGAGGTACCTTTGATCTATCACCGCGAGGGGCTGGATGAAAAGATCGTCGATCTTCTCAATATCTGGACGGGACGTCCGCACCTGGAGGTCTGGGAAGAGGTCGTCGCCCGGATGATGCATCCCGCCCGGGAGGCCTCCATCGCCATTGTGGGCAAATACGTCAACCTCACCGATTCGTACAAAAGCCTGAACGAGGCCCTGATTCACGGCGGCATCGCCAACGACTGCCGAGTAAACCTGAAATTCGTCGATTCGGAAAAGATCGAAAAGGACGGCCTTACCCATCAGCTTGACGGTGCCGACGGGATTCTCGTCCCCGGCGGCTTCGGAGACCGGGGCATTGAGGGGATGATCCAGGCGGCCCATTACGCCCGCACCCGGAATATACCCTACTTGGGCATCTGCCTGGGGATGCAGATGGCGGTGGTGGAGTATGCCCGTCACGTATGCGGACTGGAGCGGGCCAACAGTTCGGAATTCGATCCGCACACCCCCAACCCCGTCATCGATCTCCTTCCGGAGCAGAAGCAAATCAAGGAAAAAGGGGCCACCATGCGCCTGGGCGCGTATCCCTGCCGGCTTTTGGAATCCTCCCTTGCCTTTACCGCCTACGGCAGGGAAGAGATCGAGGAACGACACCGCCATCGGTATGAATTCAATAACGTTTTTAAGGAAATCATGACCGCCGGGGGCCTGCGGATAACCGGCGCCTCCCCGGACGGGCGACTGGCGGAAATTGTGGAACTTCCTGATCACCCGTGGTTTCTGGGCTGCCAGTTCCATCCGGAATTCAAATCACGGCCAACTCATCCCCATCCGCTTTTCAAGGACTTCATCACCGCGGCCCTCGATTATTCCGATCGGCGCCGGGGCACTGAATAATATAATAAATACTTTGACTTTACCTGCACAGCAGGTTATACGCCGTCAATTTTCATCATCACGAAAAGGAGATGGATGCTTATGGGAAAACTCTTTGGAACGGACGGAATTCGGGGGGTGGCCAATGAATACCCCATGACCGCGGATCTGGCCCTCAATGTCGGCAAGGCGACGGCCCATTACTTCAAACGTCAGGGTCACCGGCCTCGGATCATCATCGGCAAGGATACCCGCATTTCCGGATATATGCTGGAAAACGCCCTCGTTTCCGGAATCTGCTCCATGGGTGTCGATGCTATCATGGTGGGGGTCATGCCCACGCCGGGGATCGCCTTTCTCACCCAGAGCATGCGGGCCGATGCGGGCATCGTCATCTCAGCCTCCCATAATCCCTATCAGGACAACGGCATCAAGATTTTCTCCAGCACCGGCTATAAACTCCCCGACGATACAGAACTGGAGATCGAGGAACTGATCCTGAAAAACCTCATGCACAATCTCCGCCCCTCCCCTCAGGAACTGGGCAAGGCCTACCGCATCGAAGGAGCCCGGGATCGTTACATCGTCTTTTTGAAGAGCACCTTTCCTAAGGAATACACCCTCGAAGGAATGAAAATCGAACTGGACTGCGCCAACGGCGCCACCTATCGCGTCGCTCCCCAGACCTTCCTGGAGCTCGGGGCGGAGGTCACGGCCCGCTTCGACCAGCCCAACGGTTCCAATATCAACGACAATTGCGGCTCCCAGCACACGGAGATGCTCATGGAGAAGCTCATGAAGAGGAAGGCCGACGCGGGCTTCGCCTTCGACGGTGACGGGGATCGCCTCATCGCCGTGGATGAGAAAGGAAACGTCCTCACCGGCGACCAGATCATGGCCATCTGCGCCAAGGCAATGAAAAAGAAGGGAAAGCTCACGAACAACCTGGTGGTGGCCACAGTAATGAGCAATCTCGGCCTCACCCATGCCCTGAAATCCCTGGACATCGACATGGTCGCCACCAAAGTGGGGGACCGTTACGTCCTGGAAGAGATGCGAGCCCGCGGGGCAGCCATCGGCGGTGAGGAGTCGGGACATCTGATCTTCCTTCAGGAGCATACCACGGGGGACGGCATCCTCAGCGCCCTTCAACTCCTCGTTGCCATGAAGGAGGAGCAACAGCCCCTTTCGGAACTGGCCAAGGTGATGATGGTATTTCCCCAGAAGCTCATCAATGTCAATGTCAAATCCAAGCCGGACATCGAGACGGTCCCGGAAATCGTCGCGGCCATCAAGGAAGTGGAGAAGGCCCTGGACGACCGGGGTCGTATCCTGGTCCGCTATTCGGGAACCCAGAACATGTGCCGGGTCATGGTGGAAGGACCGACGAACGAGGAAACGGAACGGTACTGCCGACAAGTGGCGGACGTGGTGCGAAAGACCATCGGCTGACCAAGAGGCGCCCACTCCGAGCCACAAAGAGCACCCATCGACCACACTTGAGGAGAAGCCATGCCTTTTAAAGTAATTATCACCAGGGATTTTGAACACATGAGCGCGGTCGGCGCCGATATCGTCACCGGGAGTATCCGCCAAGTGTTGGACCGCCAGGACCGTTTCATCCTGGGGCTGGCGACGGGAAACACCCCTACGGGCCTTTACAAACATCTGGCCAAGGCGGCGAATGGAGGCGCCTTTACCTCCGCTAGAATTACCAGTTTCAACCTCGACGAATACATCGGCCTGCCGGGAGAGAATCCCCAGCAGCGGACTCTGCATCCGGAAAGCTATTCTTTCTTCATGATCCGGGAGCTCTTCGGGCTCCTCAGGGAAAATTTCCGGGCCACCTATGTCCCCTGGGGCGCCCTCATCGACCAGGAGCGGCTGGAGGCGGAACTGGCCGCCTATCCCGGCGACTGGGAAAAACAGGGCGCGGACAAGGGGAAGGCCGTCATCATCCACCCGGATGCCGCATCGGATTATCTGCGGTGGATCAGGAACGAAATACTGGATGCCTACGAACAGAAGATCGCCGCGACCGGCGGCATAGACCTCCACGTCATCGGCGTGGGCGGCCGGGGCCACGTGGCCTTCCACGAGGCGGGTATTCCCTTTGCCGGCAATCGCATGCTCCTCGTCCAACTGGATGACAACACCATCGACAACGCCGTGGCTGATGGGCACTTCCCGCACCGGGAGGAGAGTCCCCGTTTCGCCGTCTCCATGGGTGCGGAGCTGGTCTATGAAGCCAAATCGGTGTTGCTGCTCGCCAACGGCAAACGCAAGGCGGAACCGGTGGCCGCCTCCCTGTTGGGCGACGTCAACGAACAGGTGCCCATTTCCTACGGGAAGGTTCTGGCCGACCGGGGCGGGGAGATGATCTATGTTCTGGATCGGGAGGCGGCGGCAAATCTCCTGGCTCAGGCGGACCGAATCAAAAGTCGGAACATCGAGATCGATGATTTGACCGGATAAGAGGAATTACGGAGCGCCGGAACCGTTGAGGATGAAAGGAAGACGGCGCACCGCCGGGCCGTCAGGATGTTTGTTCGCCTGAATAGCGACCCATGCCCCCTGGGGTGCCTTATCCTGTAGTAACTTGAGTGAAATTACTTAAGAGGGACGGGAATGACTTTGTCACGCCGCTCAACAAAAATGTCGGAAAAATCAATGCCGCCGCGACCGGAACCGCCGGCGCCGGTAATCGCCATCGGCAGCGGAGCCATCGAGAGTATTGTCCGCTGTGACGCCCCCCTGCAGATCGGACGCAAGCAGATCGTCCAGCAGGAGGAAAGCCTCGGGGGCAGCGGCCTGAATTACACCCTTCGCCTCCTTGCCGCCGGACACCCGGTACTGCCTATCCTGCCCGTGGGCAACGACGGCCGGGGCAGATTGATCCGGGACAGCGTCGCCATCGCTGCCGGCAAGATCACCGACCGGCCGGAACTGGCAAAGTTCCTCTCCCCCGGAAGGTTTTTTGTCTCCCGCCTCGCCACCCCCCGTTCTACGCTCCTGGTCAATCAGGGACAAACGACGGTATTTTCGGAAAAATTCGTCGAGGGTAAAGACTTCCGGAAGCACCTGGAAAAACGTTTTCATGACATCGAGCACGGGCTCGGCATCGTACCGGGAGGAGTGATCGTCGGCCATATCTACAGCGACAAGAGCAACGACTATCCTCATGTTCCCGGTGAGTGCACCCGTTTCATCATCGATTACTGGCAGGACAAGGCGCCAGTTTTTCTCAATCTCGGTCACAGCCAGATCGAGCTGGGCATCGCATTCTGGGAGGATGCCATCCGCAAGACCTCGGTCATGCAAATGAATATCTGGGAGTACAAGAACCTCATGAAGACAGCGGGCCGTCTCCCCTCCCTCAGGAAAATCATCGCCTGGTTCCGGGAACGCCGGATCAACGCCGTAATCAGCATGGGGCGTTTCGGCGCCCTGGGCATCTATGGCGATGGCAAGGACGGCCTCATTTACGGCCAGGCCCTGTTGCCCTCAGAACGGGTCCGGGATGCCACCGGGGCGGGTGATGCCTTTGCCGCCGGCCTCGCCTCAGTGCTGGCGGGAAGCACCTCCTTCTCTTTCGAAGATTTTCGCGCCGCCATGGCGGAAGCGGGGATCTGGGCCTCTTACGCCTGCACTACCCTGGGCGGCTCCGGTTATTGCCCCGACCGACAGGAGCTGGCCGCTTTCCGAAAGAAACTGGGAGGGGTAGATCAAAACTCGATCAAGATCGTGGATATAAAGGCGGCCGGGCCCATGCTCGACATGATGGACCTGCTTTACAGTTAAAAAGACAGTTGCATGAAAAAACTCGCCGATCTCAAACTATCCAACATCATTACCGCCACCCTCGGTATCCTGTTTCTCATCATCACCGCCATGCTCATCCTGCTCGTCAACCAGGGCATGAAACAGCAGGCCTTGATTGAAGCAGGTCGATGATGAGGTATTGTGGAAGGCCGACGGCAGCAGTTTCCCCGTGGAATATTTTTCCTATCCCCAGATCGTCGCCGGCGGGGTGTCCGGGGCCGTGGTCACCTTCCTCGATATAACACAG
>Ga0302248_1001089_pt1 | contig 21709 bp, 11 predicted proteins | sample AAG_UR_Leu_MG_FD_193528 | JGI IMG/M metagenome (GOLD analysis project Ga0302248, IMG submission 193528) | Enriched activated sludge microbial communities from anaerobic digester in WTTP, New Holstein, Wisconsin, United States - AAG_UR_Leu | ecosystem: Engineered > Bioreactor > Anaerobic >... | reverse complement strand
TGGAGATATGGCCGAGATAGAAGACCGCTGGTTATCAGTAGACGAGATAGGCAAGTACCTCGGTGTCAGTAGTGACACCGTTTACCGCTGGATCGACAAGCATGCGATGCCCGCCCATCGCATGGGCCGTCTTTGGAAATTCAAGAAAGACGAGGTCGATTCCTGGGTCAAGGCTGGCGGAGCTTCGTCAACCGACAACGACTCGACGAAGACAAAGTAGGCCGCATGCAAAGCGAACATTATCAGGAGAGACAAGAATGCTGGGATTGAAATTAAGAGACGAGTTTCTCGGAGCACACATGCCCGGGACCGCTATTGCTCTTCGCACGAGTGATAACCAGGGGGCGGCTCAGAAATCCCCGGACTACATTCTGTCCATCACCTATCCGACAGCGGATGTCCAGACGGCATTGAAGGCGATCAGCGCCAAAAACTCTGGACGTCCGATTGTACTGATGGGTGATCGTGGACGTGGTAAATCGCACATCATGGCGGTGATGCATCACGGCATTCAGTCTCCTGAAGTCGTTGAGTCGTGGCTCAAGGATTGGGGAAACAAGGTCGGCAGCGACGAGCTGAAAAATGCCGAAATGCTCAAGGGTTATGTGCCGATCTCTGAGCCGGTTCATAACCATGAGTACCCGTTGCTCTGGGACCTCCTCTTTGATCGACACCCAAAGGGCCAGTATTACCGTGGCCAATTTGAGAGTATGACCCAGCCGTTCCCGCCTCGGACCTTGCTGGAAAAAATGTTCGAGGACCAGCCGACCTGTCTCATCCTTGACGAATTTCAAACCTGGTACACAGGGCTGCCGGACAAAGACCCTAAATCTGGGCTTCTCCTCAAGCAGTACGCTTTCAACTTCGTACAGATTCTTTCCGAGATCGCAAAGGATCGTCCAGAGATCCTTATCTTCGTCATCTCGGTGTTGAACAACCAAAACGACGCCTTTCAGCAGGTCCATCGGCAAGGGCCGGTTATCATCGATTTCCGAGGACCATCGGCAAAGCAGGACCGCCAAAAACTTCTCCTGCATCGTCTCTTTGAAAATCGCCGGAATATCCCCGAATCGGACATCATCACCACAAGCGGTGCCTATGCGACCGAAAGGTTTCGGTTGTTGCACACGAATAAATCGGAAGCGGAAAAAGAGCGGGTTCAACAAGAGGCATTCGCCTGCTGGCCTTTCAGCCCGGAACTCCTGGACCTCCTTGAGGACCACATCCTCTTGTCTTCCGCAGCACAGGAGACACGCGATCTTATCCGTATTCTTGCTCAGGTTTTCAGAAGTCGTGGCGATTTAGTTCCAGTCATTACGCCTGCAGACTTCTTTGTCGATGGGGATTCCGATGAGGTCCAGACCCTTGTTGACTCGATAGCTGTTCAGGCCGGGCAGGAAAAGCTGCGGCAGATCGCCCAGCGCAATCTTGAGGCTGTTCGTGATTCCGGCGTCAACGTACCCAATGCCCGAGAGTTGGTAAGTACCATCTGGATGCGCTCGATGTCACCAGGGAAAAATGCCGGGGGCACACCGGCAATCCTGCATCTGGATATCACCAGGGGAGCCGCCATTGACGATAATTCCTTTCAAGCCGAGTTGGCGCTGCTCATTGAAAACAGCGTCAATATTCATGGCGACGAAGTCCCGGGGGGACCGCTTTGGTTCGGCGTGAGTGAAAACCCGCGCTCCAAGGTTCGCGCTTGCGCAAAAAACAACAAGCTCTGGCATATCGGAGCAGTGCCTACAGCGGGCCAGACCGTTTATCCAGGTAAAGATGTGCAACACATCCGAAATACCCTGCGGCACATTTTTGTCCCTGAGACCACCTCGCCGCCTTCGCGGGTCATCATTCTTGGCCCCAACTGGAAAAACGACCCTTGGGGCGATGTGGATGAGGCCGATAGACCTGCAAAATGGGACAGACCCGTGCTGCTGGTTGTCCCCGACCAGATCGAAGGTGGTCCGGCAGGTATCAACGCCACGCTGGGGGCCTGGCTGGCAAAGCATGTTCAGAAAAGAAGGAACACTATCCGCTTTCTTCTTCCGGCTACGGACACACAAAGTCTTTTCTCCGATGAGGAACTTATCTATTCAGCCCGGTGCAGCTTCCTCTGCTCCCGTGAGGGGTGGGGCTCGGACACAACCTATCGCGCCTTGCATCAGGATTTCGACCGCCCATTGCGGGCTTCCCTGAAATCCAGATTCAACCGGTTTGCCGTGCTGCGCAAATGGGATTTCCAGCAGCCGCAGAACTGCGCTTTCGAGATCGAAAAGATAACCGAGCAAGGTGGAGATATCCCGACGGCGGTAGAGGCAAAGATTCTCTCCGATCTTTTCGACCAGACCGAGTTCAAGCAGTTTGTCCTGAAGCGGGCCAAGGATTCCGATTTTGTCGGCTCCATGATGGATGACCTCACCGAACCGCCGCCACCGAATGCCGGAGAGGCGATTCCCTTCCTCGGCGAAACGAAGATCTATGAATTTGTATTGGATATCGCCGCCTCCGGCGATCTTGTTCTCAATGTGAGCGGCACCTGGATCGGCCGACGTTCTGAAGACGCCACCGATGATGATGCCCTGCGTTATATCAGGGGCAAGGCGTTCAGAACCGGCCAGGAGATGAGGCAGATTCAGCTCGGCCTTCCCGGGGCTGTAGGCGGAGGCACTGTCACTGTTCCCAATCCACCCCCGGGTGGCACCACGCAGCCAGGTACTGGTGGAACCATCCCACCGGCGGGTGGTGGTACCGGCACGCCATATCCTCCGACCACTTCCGGTGGAGGTGGAACCATAGGTGAGACCGGTGAACCGGGCGGCACGGCCGGTACCGGCGGGATTATTCCTCCCGAACCAATCCCGGCCATCAAAACCAACAAATCAGAAGAACCCGCCACCGGAATTAACCTCTCCGGCTGTTTCGAAACCTGGGGCGTGCCCACCAGCCAGGCCATTGAAACGGCCCGGATTGAGTTTTCGGGCCTGACAGCCCAGCAGATCAAACAGATTCTGCAGCGGATTCCGTCCACCTTCAAAGCGACTCTTGAGATTGCCTACAAAGATGGAGGGGAGCAATGAGCACCGATTGGAGCGGCATCATTCTCGACTCGCAATCCCCCCAAGACGCTTGGGCGGAGATATTTTCTGCGCTGCAATCACTGTCGAGATCCAGCTCGTCGCCGGTGGCGCTGCATGATGCGACCGTTATACCGGATCGCCTGCTTACCGAAGCGGCATGGGAGCTGTGGGAAGCATTCCCGGCACATGCCGAGAAAACATCAAATTGTCTCAAGGGCTGGGCGTCCTCTGGCTCCGGCAAAGCGGTCCTTATCCTCGATGCCCTGTCGCTCCGCGAGCTTCCCATCCTTATGGGGGCAGCAGAAGCACGAGGCATTCAGCCGGTACAAGTTAAGGTCACGGGATCTGAATGCCCGTCCACCACCGATCACTTCGCTAAAAGCCTCGGCCTGCCTTCCCGAAGCGCATTGGCCAACGACGGCAAACCCGGCACCTTCGCTCTTTTCGACGGTGACTGTTACACCGATGTGGTCAGCCTGCCCTTTGAAGACTGCGCGGTCCCGCCGTCGCCAAACCTGGTGATCTGGCATTCCTGGCTGGATGACCTCATTCACCTTCAGCAAATGCTCCCGGACCAGATCGCGAGTATCGCTACCAGCACCTTGCAGAGCGATGGCTTCTGGAACTTTATCAATCGCCTGCGCCAGGGCCGGGGTCTGATTATCACCTCGGACCATGGCTATGCAGTCAGCAAGCGCTTTTCCTCGGAGGTCGAGGACCCGGATGCCATCGAAATATTGCGAAATACCTTCGGCGCATCCCGCAACAAGGCTGTTTCCGAGCCTTGGCAGAAGCGATTCATGCCGCCTATCGTCATGACGAACAATAACCAGCACGTGGTCATGGGCCAACGGAAGTGGAAGGTACAGGGGGGATTCCCTCACGTCTGCCACGGCGGAATGAGCCTTCTCGAAGTTGCCGTGCCCTACATGGAGTTTCCCTCGCTATGAGCGATCAAAATGCAAAACAAGTCGATCTTTGGGGTAATGCGGTAGAGAAGAGCGCAGCAGCCCCCAAGAAAAATGGACGAAAGTCAAAAACCGACAAACAGGCAGAACTGCTCCCCGACAAGCTCGGCAAGGCGGTCAAATTGCCGGTACCGGATTTTACCGATCCGAATCGCAAGCCAACCTGCCTGGAAGCGGATTTTCCCATCGCGCAGATCAATGCGCTCGCGGCATTAGAAGCGAGCTCAGGTGCCGCAAAAAAGCCGATTTACCAAATGTCCAAATGGTGGGCCAGAAGACAATCTAGTGTCTTTCGCTCCATGCTGCTTGCGGCCGCGACCGAGGCCCCAGCCGACCCCAATGAGGCCTCCAAGCTTATCTGGGACCATTACTACTGCAACCATCAGAAGGCAGGCTCCTTCAAGCATCTGAAGGTGCTGGATTGCTTTATGGGCGGCGGCACCACCCTGGTGGAAGGCTCACGTCTCGGCATGCAAATGACCGGGGTCGACCTCAACCCGGTGGCCTGGTTCGTCGTCAAAAACGAACTGGCCTGCAGCGACCCGGAACAGGTCAAGTCTCTTTTTGAAGAGATCGAACGCCAGGTCAAACCACAAATCCAGCCGTTCTATACTACCACCTGTCCGCGAGGCCACCAGGGGCGGTGGATTGACGTGGAAACCGGCGAGGCCGTCAGCCTCGATCCCATCGAGCTACCGCCCGACCAACGTTCCCGGTACCGCTGGGAAGGGCCGGAGATCATCTACACCTTCTGGGCCAAACATGGACCCTGCCAGGCCAAGGGCTGCGGTCATCGCACCCCGATTTTTCGCACACCGATCATTGCCGAGAAAAAGCTCTCAACGGGTTACGCCGAGCTGACCTGCCCCGGCTGCGGCACGATGTTTCATGCCGAACTGGGCGAAACCCGCATGGCTCCCTCTGCGGAGCGGGTCATCATGGAAGGCGACACACCGTTCACTGAACTGACCCAGGGTTTCGCCCGGCTGCTGAACGACTACGACAAGGGCAACGCCAGCGACACCTGGGAACGGGCGCTGGCCTTGAAAGCTGCGGCCGCACAGGAACCCGGCCTCCACTGCCCCCATTGCAGCACCTTTGCCGGGAAACGCTTGGCCGATGTCTTTGACCGCCATGCCCAGCCCAGCCTCCGCGCCACGGGGCGCAAAAAGAAGAATTTCGCCATTAAGAGCAAACCGGTGCAGATGTACCTGCTTATTCATCCAGAATGGATGAAGGGAGCAACTGGGCTTGTGGGTGGTGAAGAGCTGGGTGGCTGGGCCGGTGCGCCTCTAGAGTCAACATTAGACTGGTTTCAGGCGCGAATGGAGCATCTACGTCTAATTGAGGTGCGTAGTAAATCTGTTCCTACCACAGTTACTTTGGCTGATGGGGCAGAAATAGATACCAATGAGGGAACTGTTCCCGGAAAAGGAAAATATGTCTGTGCCAACTGTGGTAAAAGGGAGAGCTTTTTTCAAGACGCACGAAAGAGCAAAAAAAGTCTACCTGTAGCTGTTTATGCTTTGCAGTGTCATTGTCCTCAATGTGAAGCCGAAGGATATTCTTATGGAGGTAGGTACTTTAAGTCACCTGATAAGCATGATTTGCTACGATTGACTGAGGGAGAAAGAGAATGGTCAATACGTTGTCAAAACGATTTAACCGAATACTGGCCTAGACAGGCGGTTCCGGTCGGCGAGAGGACAACTAAAAGGGATAGTCTGCATGATTGGGGCTATACCCATTGGTGGAAGATGTTCAATTCTCGACAGTTATTGGTACATAGTCAATTTTTAAAATCTATAACAGAAGCATCAGAGGATAGCTGGCCTTTGGACGTGAAAGAACAGGTACTTGGGGCATTTCAACAATACTTGCGCTCCATGTCCATGTTCTCTTTTTACCATCAAAAAAACGATCAGTTGGCAGCTGCTCTTTCGAATCCCAACTTTCATCCTAAAGCACTAGTTCTCGAAACATGTGTCTTTCATCAAATAGGAAGTGGGAAATGGGGCGCTTACGTAGAGAATGTATTAAATGCGTTAGAGTGGGTTAAAAATCCTTTCGAGCCTCTAATCGGATGCGGTGTTGCCACAACGCCGATGGATGATCCGATTGTGCCTGGTAACGAACCTCAGTATGGATCTTCCACAGATATGACGATGCTCGGAAGTGAACAATTTGATTTGGTGATAACCGATCCACCATTTGGAGATAACTTATTCTATGCTGATCTATCTGACTTCTTCTATGTCTGGCTACGAATCCCTTTACGTAAATGGTACGAAGGACTGCCAGAAGCAACGTATTTTGATCCAGATTATGTCCCTCACAGTTTAGAGGCTGTTGATAATTCTGTCGAACATCCTGATGACAGGGAGGATTACGAAAAAGATCCTTTCATTGAATCGAAGCATCTTGCCCGCATCCAAGAACTGATCGGCGATGATGCTCTGTCAGAGAAAGACCAAAATCCACTTTACCGACCACAACCATCAAGCGATTTTTACAGTCAGACCCTGTCAGCTTGTTGGGCTGAAGCAGGCCGCCGTCTTAAAGATGGCGGGCTCATGGCCTTTACGTTTCACCATAATGAAGACCAAGCTTGGATAGATGTCCTAAGAGCACTTTTCGAAGCTTGTTATGTATTGGTTGCAACCTATCCGGTCAGAAGTGATGAAAGCAAGGGTGAAAGCGCTGCATTCGGGTCTCAAAAAATCGAATATGACATCATTCACGTCTGCCGCAAACGTCTCAACGCGCCTGAGCCGGTAAGCTGGGCGCGGATGCGCCGCTGGGTGAAGGACGAAACGGTACGGCTCAAGGAGCTGCTCGAACACACCCACGGCAAGACCCTGCCGGAATCCGACCTGCGGGTAATCCTGCGCGGCAAATCGCTGGAGTTCTATTCGCGCCATTACGGCCAGGTGTTCACCGGCGACGGGCAGGTGCTGGACGTGCGTGACGCCCTGCTCGGCATCAATCAGCTCCTTGATGACCTGCTGGAAGACACCACCCAGACCGGTGGCCTGCGCCCGCCCGACAGCGCCGAACCGGCCAGCCGACTCTACCTGCGTATTTTCAAGAACCGCATGGAGATGGAGCGCGACGAGCTGCACAAGACCTTGCGCGGCACCGGCATCGCCCAAGGCGACCTGGAAGCCAAGGGGTGGATTCGGGTTGTAGGCCGGGCGGTTCATGTGGTGCCTATCCACGAGCGCTTTGCCTTTTTCACCGAACGCGGCCGGAATCGCAAGGTGATCAAAACCGACCTTGACCAAGCCCATTTCCTTATCGGCACGGCTTATCCCAACTCGGGGCTGAAGATCGATGCGGAACTGAACAACCCGAACTTCCGCATCAAGAAATCGGTGGATGAAATCCTGAAATGGTATGCGGAGGTGGACAAGAACTCCGCCAACCGCATGGCGGCTAGAACAGCGGCCCAACTGGTCGAGCATTGGCGGACCCGCAAGGATCGGCCCCAAGCTGTTCAGCGGACGCTCTTTGATCTGCTGGAGGAGAACGAATGATGGACACCATTACCAACACAGTCTGGCAGCGCAAAGGGTCGTGCGTCATCTTCGATCAAAAGAGCCTCGGCCCGTTCATCTCCGAAGGTGCGGTGATCTCCCTGCGGCAGGCTCTATCCTGGTCTAAGGGGCTTCCGGCCGAGCCCCCCGTCCCGGGCCGAACCATCCTTATCTCCGGGCTGGAAACGGTCATCGAAACCATGGAGCCACAGGAAACGGAAGACTTCCTGTGCCGCCGGATACGTCCGTTACTGATCCATCTTCAGAATCGCTGGACCGATTGCGGTGTGGTGTTCGGATTCACATCCCACCACAAGACCTTTGAGGAAACCTCGCTGGAAGAGGAGGTGTTGTTTCTTCGTCGCGACCGCAAGCAGGTGCGCCTTTCTGAAGGACTCTGGGATGGCAGCGCCACAGTCAATATGAAGCGGGTTGTTCGAGAAGGCGACCAGCCAGGAGAAGAGGTCATCGTTGGCTACTATGTCGCACGCATTTCATGAGATACAGCCCGGCCTGAAGATCAACCACCCCGAGCTGGGGGATGGCGTCGTCGTCGGTCGAGAGCCGACGGGGTACATCACGGTCTTCTTTCGTGCCCATGGGGAGCGGCAAGTTCCTGCCGACTCACTGCGGGCAGCGGCCGACCGGTTCGATCAGATCGTCCAAAGCATGGTTCCGGCAACCCCGGAACGGCTTGAACAGCTTTGGTTGGCGGTGGAAGCTGAAGAACTGCCACTGATGGAAAGCGCCGCGACGCTGACCTCGGCAAAGGTGGACTTGTTGCCGCACCAGGTGGTGCTGGTCCACCGGGTGGCCAATGCCCGCCCCAAGCGCTTCCTGGTCGCCGACGAGGTCGGATTGGGTAAGACCATCGAGGCCGCTCTCATCCTTCGCGAACTCGCTTCCAGGGGCGAGCTGACCCGGGCCATCATGATCGTTCCCGCCGGACTGGTGGAAAACTGGCGTAGGGAGCTGAACGAGGTTTTCAATCTCGATTTTGAGGTGTTCGGCAGCGAGGGGGATGTTACCGACCGAAAAACCAACGCCTTTGCCAAGCACAATCGCCTGATCGTCTCGGTCGATACGCTCAAGCGCCCGGCGCGGGTGAAGAAGCTTCTCGCTGCCCCGCCCTGGGATTTGGTGGTCTTCGACGAAGCCCATCATCTGAGCGTTTATCGCTACGGCAACAAGGTCAAGAAGACCGAGAATTTTAAACTTGCCGAAGCCATCCGCGATCATTGCCGCGATCTCATTCTCCTTTCCGCAACGCCGCACCAGGGCGATCATTTCCGTTTCTGGATGCTGATCCGTTTACTCAGCCCCGAGCTCTTCGAGAGCGACCAGGACATGCTCCGCAATAGACACCGTCTCAACGCGGTCGTCATCCGCCGCACCAAGGCCGATGCCTGTGCCCAGGATGGCAGCCCGTTGTTCGTTCGCCGGATGGTCCATACCGAGGGCTTTGAGCTGTCGGAACGGGAAAAGGAGTTCTACAACGCCCTTCTGGACTATCTTCGGGATGGCTACAACCTGGCAGCTCAGCAAGGCAACAAAGGCAGGGCGCTTGGTTTTGTGATGACGGTTTTTCAGAAAATCGCCGCTAGCAGCTTTGCTGCTATCCGCTCGACTCTTCAGCGTCGGTTGTTGATGTTGACCATTCAGGAAGGTATTGAGCGTGACGAATTGCTGGATGTGGATGGTCGGAACCGGGTCTTCGAGGAGGCTCGGCAGATCATTCACGACATCCACTCCATTTCTTATGACGCCGTGGGTAACGCCCAGACCGATCAGATCCTCGCCGACGCAAAATATCAGTTGTTGAAAAAGCGAAACGAAGCGCTCTCCTTTGCCTCGACAGCTGAAAGCTATTCCGATTCTGAATACGAAGCCGGTGCTGGAGAGGAATCGGCCGCCATGCTGGTCGTGGTTGCGCTTCCGGAAGAACGGCAGCGGATACTCGAGCTACTTGCACAATTTCCGGGCGGCATCGAGTCAAAGACCGCGATGCTCGTTCATGCCCTGCGCCAGATCTGGCAGCAGAACCCCAACGAAAAAGTCGTTATTTTCGCCACCTACCTGGGCACGGTCGAGGCAATTAAGAAACAACTGGATGAAGTTTTTCCCGGTGCAGGTGTCGATGTCCTCAAAGGCGGAGATCACGGAGCAAAGACAGCCGCCCAAAAGAGATTCCGCCGGAAGGATGGACCCAAGGTGCTGGTCTGCACCGCTGCCGGTCGGGAAGGCATCAATCTCCAGTTTGCCCGCATCCTCTTCAACTACGACCTGCCCTGGAACCCCATGGATCTTGAGCAGCGCATCGGCCGCATCCATCGTTATGGGCAGGAATCAACCGCGCAGGTCTACAACCTCGTGGCAGCAGACACCATTGAAGGCCAGATCTATCTGCTGCTTGAGGAAAAACTGAACGACATCGCCAGAACTCTGGGCAAAGTGGATGAACAGGGGCAGATCGCCGAGGATTTAAGGAATCAGGTGTTGGGCCAGCTCAGCAGCACCTTGAGCTATGACCGGCTTTATCAAGACGCCATTAGTGATCCGACCCTGAAACGAACCCGCCAGGAGCTGGAGGTCGCCATGACCAATGCCAATTTGGCGCGTCAGGTTGTCTTTGAGCTCTTCCAGGAACTCGACCGGTTCAATCTTGGTGACTACCAGAAGTTTGACGATGAAGGGCGTGGTATGCAACGTCTTGTCAATTTCATTGCCCGGTCAGCCCGACTCGCCGGATGGAATTTCCGTAAAGAGAGCGATGGCAGGTGGATACTGGTCAGGGATGGCGAACCGAACATGGTGTTCACGACAGAGCGTGACGCTGCTCTCCAGGAAGAAACCCTCCAGCTTGTCGGCTTGGAGCACCCGGTCGTCAATCAGTTCATGCGCAGGTACTCATCTGCCGATGCAGGGCCTCGGGCCTTGGCCGGGAAGGTAAACGGGATAGCCGGTGAGGGCCTGCTTACACTCTGGAAAATCAGCACCCACGGCAAAGACGGCCAAGCCAGCCACCATGTTGTCAGAATTGCGATGAATGCGGAGGGCGACCGAGCACCATGGCTTGAGCGACTGGATGAACAAATCCTTGGAATGCAATCACCATCAGGACCCTCCGAGCAATGGCAGAGTCTCGCGGCCAACAAGAAGGGCCGCCTACAAGAACTGCTGCATCGTGAACTGAGTTATTCGGGCATCATCAACGATGAAATGTCTTACTCTGCTACGCCCTTGGCGGTGGTAGGGATTGAAAATTAGGAGATCAGCTATGAAGCCATGGGGAAAACATGTCTATCGCATCGGGAACGAGGAAAACCTTGATGTCCAAGACCCCGATGACAGCAAAAGCATCGAGCTCCAGAAAAAGCATATCGAACCCTGGCTGGCGGCTGTATTTCAGAGTGAGCATCTTGCTCTCTTGCTTGGCAGCGGTTTCACAAAGGCTGTTGCATACCAGGCCGAAACGAGCGCAGCCGACATGGCTTGTGACTATGGTGGTTTCCCACTGGACGACAAACTGAAGGATGCCGCTCAGCAGGCCGCTGTGGCCATGGGGCGCGGCGAGGCAAATATTGAGGATCAAATCCGAGCTGCTAACGCTCTGGCCCAAGGCTTGAAAATCCTGGGTGATGATCGTCACACCGAGGTCATATCCGCGCTTGATGCTTTGTTCAAAAAGTTTCTGAACGGTATATCCAAAACCGAGCGGGACCTGAAATCAGCGGTCGAAAAATGCGCGGTACCTGAGCCAGTAGATGCCGAACATGAAGCCGACGAAAAAGCCAGGGAAGAAGCATCTGAGAAGCTCGATCCACTTGTCATGCTCGTCTCTTTTCTGCTCAGCTTCTCTAGCCGGACAGCAACAAGGGAGCGCCTCCATATCTTCACGACCAATTACGACCGGTTGATCGAATATGGCGCAGACCTGGCGGGGCTGCATTTGCTTGATCGCTTTGTCGGCTGCCTTGAACCGATTTTCAGGTCTTCGCGCTTGGACATCGATATGCACTACAACCCACCTGGCATACGTGGTGAGCCACGTTACCTGGAGGGCGTAGTTCGTCTTACCAAGCTTCACGGGTCATTGGACTGGGTTTACCGAAATAGCTTTGTAAGAAAGGTTGGTTTGCCATTCGGCCCGCAGGATGACCATCCGGCGATCAACGACCAGCCAAGCGATTCCGTGATGATCTACCCGAACTCGGCCAAGGACCGAGAGACATCCGAATACCCCTACGTTGAACTATTCCGCGATTATGCGGCTGCGGTCTGCCGCCCGAACTCGGTGCTTGTTACCTATGGGTATGGCTTTGGTGACGAGCACATCAATCGCACCATCGCCGATATGCTAACAATCCCATCGACACACATTGTCATCATTTCCTATGGTGATGAAGGCGGTCGAATCAGCTCTTTTTGTAAACAGGTCGGCAGAAAAGCGCAGATATCGTTATTGATCGGTCCGCACTTTGGGAACATGCCGACCTTGGTCGAAAACTACCTTCCGAAGCCAGCGATAGACCGCATCACCATCCGGCAGACTGAATTGCTTCGAAATCGAGGCTGGGAACCAGCCTCCCACAAAAGCGGGGAGGAAGAGGCATGACCTCACCGATTTCCAAGATTTCATCCCTGACTATCGGGACGGTGGAGAGCGTTGCCCCAGATGAAATCAAGGTGTTGCTGGATATCGATTCTCCCAGAAATACCGCCCTCAACACCGGCGTCCCGACACCCTTTCCGAGAATAAACAGTTTCGTTCTGCTGCCCAACGAATCCGGGGCGGTCGTCGGGATCGTCGTGTGGCTGGGGGTGGAAAGATCGGCCTATCCCAAACGACAAGGGCTCAAGGATTTCGGCCTGATCGACCTGCCATTCCCGCTGCGAAAAATGGCGGTGTGTCCGATTGGAACCCTGCTTTCGGAAAAGAATAAATGGCGGCTCGAAAGAGGTGTCCAGAGTTTCCCTTCCGTTGGCGATCCAGTAATTCTGCCAACAAGGGATCAAACCATTGCCATAGTTACCGGGCAAGGAAAGGACAGCCGAGTTCCGCTGGGAACCTGTCCTATCGCGCATGATGCGCCAATCGCGGTTGACCCTGACAAGCTGTTTGGCCGCCATCTTGCCGTTTTGGGTAACACTGGCAGTGGTAAATCGTGCACCTTGGCGGCCTTGGTGCGATCTGCCGTTGAATCGGCTCAGAAATCCATTAAAAAACCCGGGGTTCCGGAGGGAGACGAGGAAGCTCAAAACGGACAAGACAATCCAAACGCACGTTTCATAATCCTTGATCCTAATGGCGAATATTCGAAATGTTTCCAGGATTTGGGAGCGGGATGCAGGGTGTTTCAGGTTCCACCAATTACTAACGCTAAAGCTGAAGGATTCACTTTACCTGCGTGGATGTGGAACAGTTCCGAATGGGCAGCGGTTGCTCAAGCAGCACCGAAAGTTCAGAAACCTATTCTGCAGACAGCTTTGCGGGATCTAAGGTCTGGAAGCTGCGGCTCCCTGGATTTAAAGACCAAAATCTGGGGGCGGTGTCGCATGGTGTTTGTGTATTTATCGCAGTTCGAGGGAAAAGGAACTATCGGATGGCCACATACGGATAACTGCGGCTCTCAGCTATTCGCATTTTGCAATGACATTGGAAGCTACAAAACAAAGCTCGATGCGGGCGATCCTTTATTACAGCCACTTGTAAACTTGGAAACCCAGCTCAATCAGACATTAACGACGAACCATAAGAAGAACCGAACATATCATGATTTTTCAGACGAATCTTTGTCGGCTATTGTAAATCTAATCAACGGAGTTCTTGCGCAATATCCAGCAGAGATGCACCAGGTTTGTTCGAATGAAGATTCTCCGGTCAATTTTGACATAAACAGCCTGGCTGACTACTTGGAGATTGTAGCAAACCAGCAAGGAGGCAATTCGAATCAATTCATCGCGACGATGATCATGAGAATCAAAGCGATGCTTGGTGATACCAGAATGAAGGATGTTATCGCACCGGACAACATGCCGAATCTTTCGGATTGGCTTAGTGGTCATGTCGGCTCAAACGGCGGGGAAAATGGCCCTGTAGCAGTAATCGACTTGTCCCTCGTTCCTTATGAGATTCTCCATCTCGTCATAGCGGTTTCCTCCCGGCTGATACTGGAATCACTGCAGCGCTACCGCAATCTCAACCACCAGAACTTACCCACCGTACTCGTCTTGGAAGAAGCACACACGTTCGTGGCAAAGCGGCTGCCTCATGGCGACGAAATTCCAAGTCCCGCCGATATGTGTCGAGGGATTTTTGAACGAGTCGCAAGAGAGGGCCGCAAATTCGGATTGGGGCTTGTTCTGTCATCTCAGAGGCCCTCTGAACTATCCGAAACGGTGCTATCTCAATGCAATTCATTCCTCCTCCACCGGATCACGAATGATCGAGATCAAGAGCTGATCTCCCGTTTGGTTCCTGATAACGCACGCGGCCTGCTTCGGGAACTGCCCAGCCTACCTACACGCCATTGCATTCTCCTGGGCATCGCCTCAAAGGTACCCGCGCTCGTCGAGGTGAAACATCTAGAGGACGGTCAGAGACCGGAATCTGATGATCCAGATTTTTGGAATGTCTGGACCAACGAAGACCCTCGCCCAATTGATTGGGACAAAATCGCCAGCGATTGGATCGGAGCGGGAGATGATGACGATTCTCCGCAGGAAGGCGGGGATGCTCAATGAATCAGAAATTGCCGCCGCTCAAATTGCTCCACACATCCGACTGGCATATCGGCCGCACCCTTTATAGCAGAAAACGCTACGAGGAGTTCGGAGCTTTTCTGACCTGGCTGGCTGATACGATTCAGCAGAATGAAATTGATGCACTGCTCGTGGCAGGAGATATCTTTGACACCAGCGCTCCGAGCAATCGCGCCCAAGAGCTCTATTACCGTTTCCTATGCCGGGTGGCCGCCTCATGCTGTCGGCATGTTGTTGTCGTCGCGGGAAATCACGATTCACCGTCCTTCCTCAATGCTCCCAAGGAGCTGCTCAAAGCCCTAGATGTCCACGTGGTCGGTAGTAGCACGGAATCCCCGGAAGACGAAGTGCTGGTGCTCCGTAATGAGCAGGACGCCCCGGAATTGATTGTCTGTGCCGTGCCCTACCTCCGCGACCGGGATATCCGCGTGGCGGAAGCAGGTGAGAGTGTCGAGGACAAGGAGCGGAAATTGATTGACGGCATCCGCACTCATTACACCGCCGTCGCCGCCCTGGCCGAACAGAAGCGAGAGGAACTCGGGGCCGATATTCCTATCGTTGGCACGGGGCATCTGTTCACCGCTGGCGGACAAACCGTCGATGGTGATGGCGTGCGCGAACTCTATGTAGGCTCCCTGGCTCATGTGACGGCCGGGATTTTTCCTGCCTGCTTCAACTATCTGGCGCTGGGGCACCTCCACGTCCCGCAAGAGGTGAACGGCTCCAAAACCATACGGTACAGCGGCTCACCACTGCCCATGGGGTTCGGAGAGGCAAAACAGCAGAAGAGCGTTTGCCTGGTTGAGTTCCACAGCACGGCTGCATCAGTACAGCTGATCGACGTACCGGTGTTTCAAAGGCTCGAGCGCGTCAAGGGAGACTGGGATGGCATCTCAAACCGCATACTCGAATTGACGGCAACGGACTCCCCCGGCTGGCTCGAAGTCATTTACGACGGCATTGAGGTCATTGGCGACCTGCGTGAGCGCCTGGAGGCAGCGATTTCCGGCACCCAAATGGAAATTCTCCTGATAAAGAACAACCGCATCATCGACCGCGTGCTGGGACAAATCCATGAAGAGGAAACGCTCGACGATCTGAACGTGGACGACGTGTTCGAACGATGCCTCGCCGTCCATGATGTGCCTGAAGAGCAGCGGCCGGAGCTGCTTCGGGCCTACCAGGAAACGGTCTCGTCTCTCTATGAAGACGATGTGCAGGCGGAATAGAGAGGCTGTCGATGAGAATCCTGCAGGTACGCTTCAAGAATCTGAACTCACTGGTCGGCGAATGGCAAATCGACCTGATGCATCCGGCCTTCGCGTCTGACGGCATCTTCGCCATCACCGGCCCCACCGGCGCGGGGAAGACCACCATCCTCGATGCTATATGCCTCGCCCTTTATGGGCGGACGCCTCGCCTGAATAAGGTCACCAAGAGCGGAAACGAAATCATGTCCCGCCAGACCGGCGAATGTTTTGCCGAGGTGACCTTCGAAACCCAGACCGGGCGTTACCGCTGTCACTGGAGCCAACACCGGGCACGCAAGAAGCCGGATGGCGAACTCCAGGCCCCGAAACACGAAATTGCCAATGCCGATTCCGGCGAAATCTTTGAATCCAAGATCAGAGGTGTAGCCGACCAGATCGAGTCGGCTACCGGCATGGACTTTGATCGTTTCACCCGATCCATGTTGCTGGCCCAGGGCGGCTTTGCCGCGTTCCTTCAGGCGGCACCGGATGATCGTGCTCCGATTCTGGAGCAGATAACGGGCACAGAGATCTACAGCCAGATATCCATCCGTGTCCATGAGCGCCAACGTGAGGAGCGGGAAAAACTGAACCTGCTCCAGGCTGAAACGGCAGGTATCGTGATTCTTGACCCGGAGCAGGAACAAGAGATCGGGCAGACACTCGAGACAAAGCAGAAGGAAGAGACAGTCCTTGCCGCCAAATCCGCTGACACCGGGAAGGCCATTGCCTGGCTCACCACCATCGATGGGCTGAAGAAGGAAATCATCAACCTGGCCGATGAAGCGAGCAAGCTGCAGGGCGATATCGAGGCATTCAAACCGGATCGTGAAAAGTTGGGCCGGGCTTTGAGTGCAGCCTCACTGGACGGCGCATACGCAACGCTCACCGCCACCCGCAAACAGCAGGCGGATGACAGAGCAGGCTTGAAAGCTGAGGAAGAGGCTCTTCCTGGACTGGAATCCTCCGCCAAGGAACAGGCCGAAGTACTGAAATCGGCTGAGCAACAAACCGCTCGGGCCAAAGAAGAGCTGAAAGCGGCCACGCCTACATTGCAGAAGGTTCGCTCCCTGGATCAAAAACTTGCCGATCAGAAAAAAGCTGTTTCGGAAGGTGATGAGGGCTGTAAGAAGGATGCGGCCAAAATTGACGCTGACAAAAAAGCCCGGCTCGAAGAGCAGGACAAACGATCCAAGGCTCATGAGACGCTGGATCTTGTGGACGGCTATCTCAAGGAGCATGCACAGGATGAATGGCTGATAAGTGGTCTGGCTGGCGTTGAAGAACAGATCGGCGGCCTGCTTTCCAAACAAAATGAAATCGTTCAAAAAGATGCTGCTCAAGAAGCAGCCAATACGACTCTGGAACTGGCGACAAAGTCACTCGACGACTGTCAGAAGCAATCCGGCATTCGGAAGCAGGAACTGGAGGACGCCTTAAAACAGCTTCAGCAGGGTAAGGATGCTTTGAGCCAGTTGCTGGGAGACCGCTTGTTGCGGGAATACCGCACCGAGAAGGAAACCCTGCTGCGTGAAATGGCCTTCCTGACGAAAATTGCGGAGCTTGAAGATCACCGGGCAAAGCTGGAAGACGGCAAGCCCTGTCCACTCTGCGGTGCAACCGAGCACCCGTTTGCGGAAGGGAATGTCCCTGTTCCCGATGAAACCGAAAAGAAGATCGACGCCCTGACCAGGCTGATCAGCAAAGCCGAGGATCAGGAAGTCGCCATCAAGAAACTCGAAGAAGCTGAAAGCCTGGCCCGCAAAAACCTGACGGAGGCTGAAAAGCTGGAGTCAGCAGCGGCTAATGACAAGAAGGCTGCAGAGAAAGCCCTGGCCGAGGTAAAGGACGGCCTGGTGAAACTCCGTGCTGATTTTGCCGAACGCAGACAGGCCGTTTCTACCAGACTCCAGCCGCTTGGTATTGCGGACATCTCTGAAACGGACATTCCATCACTGATCGAAACCCTCACGGCGCGGCTGAAGGCGTGGCAGGCCCAGGTCAAGAAAAAGGCGGACATCGAGAAACAGATTGCCGACATCGACAGCGAGGTGAAGCGGCTGGATGCGGTTATCGAAACTCAAAGCACCGCCCTGGCCGAAAAGCTGGAGCGTCTTGAAACCTTGAAAAAGGAACTCACCACCGGAAGAGATGAGCGCAATGCACTGTACGGCGACAAGAATCCCGACGATGAGGAGCGCCGTTTCAACAAGACGATTTCGGATGCCGAAGGTTCCGAAAAGCAGGTCAGAGAACGGCACAATGAGCTCCAACAAAAATGGAATACCGCGAAGTCCCATGTCGAATCTCTGAAGAAACGTATCGAGCAACGAGAGCCGGAACTGAGAAGGCTTGAAACGGAATTCTCCGCAGCGCTTGCGCCTGTGGGATTTTCAAATGAAGAACAGTTTTTGGCGGCCATATTGCCCCCTGAAACTCGGGCGGAGTTGACGGCTACGGCCAAGGATCTGGATGAGCGTCAAACAGATCTGAAAGCCAGGCAGAAGGATCGGGAAACGCGCTTGACCACGGAAATGGCCCGAAAGATCACCGACAAGTCGCTGGAAGAGCTCGAGCCGCAATTCAAAGAGCACGAGGAAGCCCTGAAAGAGCTGCGGGACATCATTGCCGGTCTCAAGCACAGGCTAAGTGAGAATACAGCTGCAAAAGAGCGGATAAAGGAAAAGCAGGCAGCTATCGAGGCCCAGAAAACAGAGTGCCGCAGGTGGGAAAACCTGCACGAATTGATCGGCTCCGCAGACGGTAAGAAGTACCGCAATTTTGCTCAGGGTCTGACCTTCGAAATGATGATTGGTCACGCCAACCGGCAATTGCAGAAAATGACCGACCGCTACTTGCTGGCCCGAGACGACGCTCAACCCCTGGAACTCAACGTGGTCGACAACTATCAAGCTGGTGAGATACGGTCCACGAAGAATCTTTCCGGCGGCGAGAGCTTCATCGTCAGCCTATCTCTGGCGCTTGGGTTGTCCCATATGGCCAGCAAGAATGTCCGGGTGGATTCGCTGTTCCTGGATGAAGGCTTCGGCACCCTGGACGAGGAAGCCCTCGACACCGCCCTGGAAACCCTCGCAGGCTTGCAGCAGGACGGCAAGCTGATCGGCGTTATTTCACACGTACCGGCCTTGAAGGAGCGAATCAGTACGCAGATCGAGGTAACGCCTCAAACCGGTGGCAGAAGCCAGATATCCGGGCCTGGATGCGGCAGCGTCGTCCCAGTTTAGCGGAGCTGGAATTTCGAGAAGATGGTGAATAACAAGGAGACAAGATGAGCAAGAAAATCAGTGGTGCCGAATATCCTCTCTCGAAAATATTCAGCTCCGACTTTGATTATGTCATACCGTCGTATCAGAGGCCGTATGCGTGGACAGTGGACCAGGCGTCCGAGCTGTTTGACGACCTATATGATTTTTACCTCCGCGAGAAGGAAGACACTTATTTCCTCGGCAGCATTGTTCTGATCAAAGAAGAAGGAAAGCCTTACTCTGAGGTCATTGATGGTCAGCAGAGATTAACGACGCTGACAATTCTCCTCTCATCGATAACGTCAAATCTTTCGGGCGATCTGAGGAGTGACTTCGAGAACTACATAAGGGAGCCAGGACGTGCCTCCCAGGGACTGAAGCCTAAACCGAGGCTTTCTCTCCGAGAAAGAGACCGTGAGTTTTTTACGAAACACGTTCAGTCTCTTGATTTTGATACCCTGCTCGGCCTTGATCCTGCTGGTCTCGACAACGAATCTCAGAAGAATATTCAGTCGAACAGTCGCCTGTTGCTGGACAGACTAAAAAATACCTTCGGCAGTGACGCCGACAAGCTATGTGCTTTTGGCGCGTTTCTGGTTCAACGGTGCTTTTTGGTGGCGGTTTCAACGCCAAGCCAGCAATCCGCCTTCAGGGTGTTCTCAGTGCTGAACAACCGAGGCCTAGATTTGCTCCCTTCCGATATTGTTAAGGCTGATGTTATTGGGCGAATTGCCCCGGCGCGTCAGGATGAGTTCACTGAAAAATGGGAGGAACTCGAAGTTCAAACCGGCAGGAATGGTTTCAATGACCTGTTTGGACACATCCGGATGATTTATGCTCGGGAAAAGGCCAAGCGTGCGCTACTTGAGGAGTTCAAGGAGCATGTGCTGAGCGTGGTTGCCACGCCGGAAGACCTGATTGAAAAAGTCCTGGAGCCCTACGCCGATTCATACCTCATCGCAAAATCACAGCAATATGTGTCCACGAAAAATGCTGAGGACGTGAATCGTCTTCTGAAATGGCTGAATCGCATCGATAACTCCGATTGGCTGCCGCCAGCGATCCTCTTCCTTTCACAGGAGAAAGATCACCCGGAATACGTTTTGTGGTTCTTTACAAAGTTGGAGCGCCTGGCGGCCTATCTGCACATCTGCGCAAAAAACGTGAATCAACGCATCGAACGTTATGCAGAGGTTATTGCTTCCCTGCAAGCGCCGCATTCAAAGGATGCACCTGCTGTCAGCGTCGAACTGACCAAGGCTGAAATCGATGAGATGAAACAAGCCCTTGATGGCAAGATCTATGAGTTGACGGCTCGCCGCCGCAATTACCTTATCCTGCGCTTGGATTCATTCCTGTCAGATGGAGCCGCAACCTATGATCCAACCCTACTGACTATCGAGCACGTTCTCCCGCAAACCGTCAGCGACGGGAGCGAATGGGCGAAGTTATGGCCCGATCCAGACGGGCGGAAGAACTGGGTACATCGCATAGCGAACCTTGTACCCCTTACACAGAAGCGGAACTCGAAAGCACAAAACTTTGATTTCGACACTAAGAAGACAGCGTACTTTGGCGGGAAGCGAGGGGTGTCGTCATACGTTCTGACGACGCAGGTTCTTAAAACCGCTGAATGGACACCATCTGTTGTCGATCAACGGCAAAAAGACCTGCTTGAAGTTCTTGTTGACCGCTGGGAACTCGCTTGAGGGGCTAATATTTCGTATGACACTGGCCTTCATCGCTGTATTTTTTGGCTTGGCGCTCCTCGTCTGGAGCGCCGACCGTTTTGTGGAAGGATCGGCCTGTACCGCTCGCCATTTCGGCATGCCGCCGCTGCTGATCGGTATGGTGATTGTCGGGTTCGGTACCTCCGCGCCGGAAATGGTGGTATCGGCGTTGGCCGCTTCGCAGGGTAACCCAGGCATCGCGCTGGGGAACGCCTACGGCTCGAACATCACCAACATCGCCCTGATTCTGGGGGTGACGGCCTTGATCAGCCCCATCGCCGTACATTCGCAGGTGCTGCGCAAGGAACTGCCCATTCTCACGGTGGTGACCGCCCTGGCGGCATGGCAACTCTGGGATGGTGAGATCACCCGGATCGATGCCGTTGTGCTGCTGACCGTGTTCGGAGGCCTGATGGCCTGGACCATCTGGCAAGGGATGCAAAAGAAAGAGGATGCGCTGGGAAGCGAGATGGAGCAGGAACTGGACGTTCGCACCATGCCGATCCGCCGTGCGGTCTTCTGGTTGGTAGTGGGGTTGGCGCTACTCATCGTCAGCTCTCGCATCCTGGTCTGGGGCGCAGTGGAAATTGCTCATGGATTCGGGGTCAGCGACCTGATCATCGGCCTGACCGTGGTCGCGGTCGGCACCTCGTTGCCGGAACTGGCTTCATCAATCATTGCAGCCAGGAAGGGCGAACACGATATCGCTCTCGACAATATCCTCGGCTCCAACCTGTTCAACACCCTGGCGGTGGTGGGTATTGCTGGAGCGATCCACCCGCTGGCGGTGGGGCCGGAAGTCTTCAATCGCGACATGCTGGTCATGGCCGCACTGACCCTGTCGCTATTCGTGATCGGCTATGGATTCCGGGGACCGGGACGTATCAACCGCATCGAGGGCGCGGTGCTGCTCACCTGTTATGTGGGCTATACGGCCTACCTGATCAGCACGGTTTTCGGCGGGCAGGCATAGGCCAATTCGATTCCCGTTTCGGGAACCGAACCGGCGTCCGAAAACCGGATTCGAAGTTGTTGCGGTTCAGCGCCAGGTATCCGGTTTTACTGCAAACCCGTCACCCTCGTCCGGTGCCGGGAAATCAGGGGAGAAATTCGTTTCTCT
>Ga0302248_1001086_pt1 | contig 21758 bp, 21 predicted proteins | sample AAG_UR_Leu_MG_FD_193528 | JGI IMG/M metagenome (GOLD analysis project Ga0302248, IMG submission 193528) | Enriched activated sludge microbial communities from anaerobic digester in WTTP, New Holstein, Wisconsin, United States - AAG_UR_Leu | ecosystem: Engineered > Bioreactor > Anaerobic >... | reverse complement strand
ACAACCTTATCGTTCATATAAACCGACCTCCTTCAGTCCGTCACAAAGATTATGGACTGCGGCCTTCTCCATTTCCCGTCTTGCCTCCCGGGCATATGAACCAATATGGGGTGTAAGGAGAACATTTTCCATCTGCCGCAGCGAGCCAAAATAGGGTTCCTCTTCAAAAACATCCAGGCAGGCAAATCCAACTTGTCCATCGGCAAGGCTCTGGCAGAGTTCCCCTTCATCGATAAGTCCTCCTCGGGCGGTGTTAACGATGATAACCCCTTTCTTACAGCAACTCAGTTCTTTTATTGTCAGTATTCTCTCATTGCCGCTGGCATGGAGGGTGATGATATCGGAGTCGCGCAGAATATCATCCATAGCCCGCCATTGCGCCCACTCGGGAGCCGTTCCCCTTTGTGGATCATAATAGAGGATTGTTGCTCCAAAGGCCTTTGCCAAAACCCCGACGGAACGGCCAATGTCACCGAAACCGATGATACCCACCGTCTTGCCTCGCAGCAGACTCCCCATCCTTTTTTCCCATTTGCCCTCACGTATCAACCGATCATGAATTGCCACTCCTCGCAATGCCACCAGCATCATCCCTATTGTCAGCTCCGCGACGGCCTGACCCAGGACCCCCACCGTGCGGAATATTCTGATGCCCAGGGATTCGGCGCCTTTCAGGTCTATGTTATCAACGCTTACCCCAACACGAGAAATCACCTTCAAAAAAGAAGCTGCCCTGCTCATGATCAGGTATGTTATCGGCTCCGTGCCGGCCAAAAGACCGTTGGGCTTATATTTATCAAGCAAATCCCCCAATTCATCACTGGTTAACTTCCTGGCATGGGGATTCATGACGACGGTCAACCCCATGTTCGACATCATCTCGAAAACATCTGGATTCTCGTCACCAAAAGAAGATGTCGTTATCAGCACCGTTTTTTTTTCAATCACTGCCATGATCTTGTCAGTTTCAATAATGTTCTTCATTTATTAGCATAAATCCAGACATGTGAACTGAGCCGATGTTTCTGCAACAGGTTCTGGAAATCACGTGCCGCTTCTTCTCCCCTCGAAACCAGGACTCTCACAAATTCCGTACAGAAAGGGCTGTTGGCGACAATATCGACATCCAGCTCTCCCGGTGTGCTGATGACGATGTTATGGAAGCCAACCCTGCGGAAGAGCATTTCAAAACCGGGGAGACTGAGAAAATTAAGATGATGAGGCGGGAAAACGCTGTTCGATTTATCCTGAAGGGTCAGGACATCGAACCCCTCATATCCCAAGCAGGTTGTTAAGCAATAGCCTCCCCCTTTTAGGATTCTCGCTAATGAACGGGTGAAATCATATGGCGAATACGCATGCTCCAGAACTTCTTGGCTGATTGCCAAATCAAACCGGTTCGACCAACGGGAGGCATGCTCAACCGTCGTCGCCAGCGTATCGAATCCTTTCGACCTGCATGTGGAAGCTAAGGAAGGATTAGGTTCGATGGCGGCAAGGTTGGCTTCGGGATAGAAGGTGCGCAGTTCTTCCAAAAGCATGCCATACCCGGCGCCAGCATCACATATATTTTTCGGAACAACCCCCCTTTCGTAGAGGAAAAGGTATATTTGCCGCGCCTTCTTCTCAAAGAGCTGTTTGCGTCTTGCCTCTGCCACGGCGGGAAAGAAGATTTCCGACCAGTACCGAGAAGATAAACTGTCTGCATAAAAGGCATTAAGATCCTCCACGGTCGGGCGTGGTGAACAATATAGACTCCCGCAGTTTCTGCAAATCACATATTTGAATCCGTCCTTCTCGAACTGCGGCTTTTTATCTCCGCCGCCGCACCCTGGACACTCGACATCCACAAAGTCGTTTTTATTTAGTTTTGCAGAGTCTCTCCTGCACAGGTCAAGATAATGCTCAAATAATTCCTTCGGCCTGATATCCTTCTCGATCATAAGCTGACATGCTCCTTAGCAATACTCACGACATCAATCACCGCCGGCCACCGCGATGACCTCACCGGTAAGGAAATCCGGGGCATCTAAGATAAGATAACGAAATACGGAAGCCACTTCTTCGGGCTTGCCTCCCCGGCCGATGGGAATTTTTTTTATCCTTTTCAAAATCTGATCCGGAGTTCTTTCCTTTGTTTGCTGGGGAGTCAGGACAAAACCCGCGCGCACGCCATTGAGGGCAATGCCTGAGGCTGAAATTTCTCTCGCCACGCCTTTCATCATAACCTCAAGCGCCCCCTTGGCAGCCGCATAATGGACAGATCGCGGTGACCCGGCATATTTCGGAGCTATGGAACTCAAGTAGGCAATACGACCTCCTCCTGCATTTTCCATGAATGATATCGTTGCCTTAACCAATGAATACGGGACAAGACAATGTTGTCTGAAACTACTGTTCCAATCATCCCAGGTCAGATCTTTCCAGAAATTCCAACCCACTTCGCCGTGACAAATGGCCAGGCCGTCGATGCATCCATAACGGTTATAAAAATCACCGACAAGGTCTTCACATGCGCCTTCCGAATCCAACTCTGACTTAAGGCATAAACAAAGTGTCCCAAGGGGAGACAACTCTTCGCAAAGACCTGCTACTGCATCACGGTTGCGGCGAAAGTGCAGACCGAGAGTAACGTTTACATCGGCCAAACCTCTGGCAACGGCGGCACCGATTGTTCCCGAGGCACCGACAATCAGATAATAACGATTTTTTTTATACGAAGCCTTCATAGCATTCATCAATCTTTCCATATCTGCGCCGTACGCCAGGGGCAACCAGAGCATGCCTTGAGTAGGTGAGATTGACCGTTCTTGTGCATTTCCCTCGCTTTCTCGACAAGAGGGTCATGCCAGCATGAATGGACATCTTTATCTTTAACATTCCCTGGAGAAAGATGACGGAAATCATCATTATTGCAGGGCATGATAGTTCCATCCCATTCGATCGTCATTCGCTGCCAGAGCTGAGGGCATGCCCAGTCCGAACGTTTCAGCGTTTCATCCCTATGCATGACGTCCTTGTAGTCCACGGCGGCTACTTCATCACAGCGTGATTTCCAGAATTCCGTGTATTCATCCAGATCAATGTGAGGGAGACAGACCGTTTGCACTCTAACCTTTGGGGATGCGCATCCTTTTTTTTCCCTCATCACCATCAGGGTTTCGATATTTTTCACAATACGGTTAAACTTTGCTCCGATCCGATCCCTTTCGAACGGCGCTGCATCGGTCCCCTCTATAGATATGGAAATCCGGTCCAAACCCGCATCTATCAGTCGGTCCGAAACTGCTTCCGTTAAAAGCATCCCATTGGAGTTCATGTAAATATCCATCACTCCACGTTTTTTTGCATATTCAACCATTTCCCCAATCCGGGGATGCATGAGGGGCTCCCCGCGATAACTCAGTTTCAGTCCCCACAGACCTTTTTCTCCCGCCTCATCCATTACTTTGCGAAACAGATTAATATCGATATCACCCATCTGATCCCGCGTAAGAAGGGGCAACTTATCACAGAAAGTGCAACGAAGATTACAACGGCTGCTTGTCTCAATATCCAGGTGCAGGGGGAAATCGCGCACGATAAAATCCCTGGGATATTCAGACCAGCAACGACGATATTCTAAATATTCCGGCGTCATAACGTCCGGTACGGATGAGCCGTAAAGAGAATAGAAATTCGTGTTAGCTTTGCCTTGAATCATTAATTAACCCATTCAATCTTTGTCATAAGGTGTTCGCAGGTCCGAAAACCCATGTTGCTTCAACCAGAATTCCACACCGGGAAGCTGCCACTCGAAATCCACATCACAACCTCCCCACTGCTTTATTGGAAATATCTTTCTTCCCATCCACTTCTGAGGCAGCAAACCCCCTTCCAAATCATCCAGGCATCGCGGTCTCACCACAGAAACGCCCATATCGGCAAACCATACATCGCCCTGGGAATCACGGTCACAATTAAGCGTTGCCGGGTCACCAAAAGTTTCAAACGGAACAAAGGGGTGGAGGAGGCCATCATCACCTATCTTTCTGGCCCTTAACGGGCTCCACATATTGTATAGGGAAACGGTTACCGCTGAGTCGTAATCAGGACAACGTTGAAGAACAGCAATGCCTTCATCAATGGATGTCGCCGTAATTGTGGCGGCATTGCAAAATAGTAGCACCATCATATCCAAGGTCAGGTTTCTTTCCTTTAGACGGTCCCTGATCACATGATAGCCATGCACATAAGCCTGTTCGCCAAGGGCCCTTTTAGTCGCCAGCTCTGGGGGACGCACAATTACCTCTGCCCCATGGTCTGCGGCGATGGTCATAATTCGTTCATCATCGGTGGAAACATATACCTCATCAACGTGCCGGGCATGGAGAGCCGCCAGGAGAGGATACGCCATCAGCGGTCTCCCCAGTAGGGGATAGAGATTCTTTCCCGGAAAACCAATGCTACCTTTTCGTCCGAGCAACAAAGCTGCAATCATATTGAATAACCTGCCAATCTATATTTTTTGTCTATCACTCTCTACATATCCCGTTCAATTATCAATATCTGGCAGTACTCTTAAATATTTTACGAACAACTGCCAAAAGGGAAGATCTTCCGATTCTTCATTCTTGATATAGGCGTTTTTATAGCGCCGATAAGCATTCCCATCTACCATGAGTTGCCTGCCGATATCGATATCGATGTCCCGGTTCAGATTAATGCTCTTTTTACCCAGCGCCTTCGCCATGGCATCGATATACGCCCCTTCATATGTTTTCTGCAACTTATCGGAAGTAATGAAGATAATCGGTTTTTCAAATAGGATCGCAAAATTGATGGAGGTACTGCAATGAGTGATAACTACTGAAGAACCTCTTACCATTTTCACCGTATCCCCCCGGCGCACCAATCTCCCGCCGAAATAGTCGGGGTGGTTTTCATATCGCGATCTGGGATGGGACGCAATGACTACCTGAAAACCATATGTTTTTTCAAGATAATCAAAAAACTTATTTAATAGAGGATAGTACTCTTCCGGTCCTGCATAGGAATCGACGCCCAGTCTGATGAAGTCGGGATGAAACGGCAGGTACTCGTCCAGAAAAACGGCGGTTTTTTTCCCCTCCTGCCCCTGAATATCCTTTTTCTTTGCATCCAGGTACAGATCATAATCCAGGGCGTGGAAGGATAGACGTTTTGTTGTAGCATCTACCGGTTGGCCGCCGGGAATGGTATCGTTACCTGCGGTAATAACAAAGTTCGCAGGTCTGATGCCGACGGCCTTGAAATGTAGTTTTGAAAAAAAATAATCAATAACCTTGTAAAGTGTAATATTTACGAACCGACGATACAAGATGGAAAGAGATCGACGATTGTCTCCGATAATATCAGGCAACTTGTTTACAAAGAGAAACCCGTAAACAAGATTTGCCTTATGTGAAACGGCCCTATAGATTGGGCAGGTTGCGGCGCTATAGCCAAGAAGAAATATGATCGTCATCTGTTTATGAAGGTTATTGATTGCCTCTATGGCCGATCTCTTTGATTTGAATAGAAAATAATTGTGGAAGGTAGTTGCTTCATTAACTTGAACCCGCCGATGAAGTTGCTCGTTCAAGGCAGGCGTAAAATCCCATATCTCGACTTCAAAACCGTTTTCTCTTAGCAATCCTATTCCATATCGCTCATAATCTCTTAAATTGAATGGCGTATCGATAAAAAATGCCACTTTGGTGATATTTGTTTCCATTATTTACTATGACACAAGAAGAATTCTGCTCGTCTAAGATCATATTCTTCATCGATATCGATACCGTACAGTGGTTCCATAATATAAAGTTCCGTTTCCCCCTCAACAAGGAAGGTCTTTTCCCGTAGGAGCATTTCCGTTTTAGCCAGATATATGGCGCCGTTTATGTAATAGAACTGTTCTTTGTAATCTTGGCGTCTCGTAGCGGCAATTTCCGGCTTGGCAAGATAACTCCATGCATTTGTCTCCTTTCTGACACACTCGTAAGGATGCTCTATCATTTCGTGGACACTGACCAAGCTTTCCGAAAGCCCCTTGGAGAACATCGCTATGGCCTCATCGATATGCCTCGATGTTCTTAAAGGCGAGGTCGGTTGCAGCAGCAAGGTCGCTTCCGGCAAGGATAACCCCTTTGCTTCCAGCCAACCCAAGGCATGCAGGACAGCATCCATCATGGTGGAAGCATCGCCAGCCAATTCCACCGGCCGCCGGTATGGGACATCTATCCCGCAATTTTTGCAGAAATCGATAATCTCGGCATCATCGCTGGAAATAAGGATGTCGGTAACATAGCTGCTATTTTGTGCCGCTTCCAGGGTATATTGGATAAGGGGTTTCCCATTTAACGGAACGAGATTTTTTCGTGGAATCCCTTTGGATCCACCACGCGCCGGGATAATCGCCAGAACCTTCATTTTGTCTTTTCGGCAATACGAGTGATGGTTTCGGCAATCTGGGAAATCCGCTCTTCCGTCATGTTTACCATCACCGGAAGGGCAACAGCCCTTTCCAGCAAGGCCTCCGTTTTTTCCCACTGGCTTCCCCAGGATTGTTCATATATCCCGTATTCGCTGAATATATGTTGCCAATACTTGGCAAAGTGCCACCTCAAGGCATCGGGAAGATTTTTTGTTCCCATACCGGCCCTAGTCAGCTCCTGAACAAAGGCAATCGCCTGCTCTTTTGAATTAAGGAAAAAGACAATCGTATCTCCCAGTTCTCCTTCCGGATCAAGGATCTTCCGGAATTGAAAAGGCAAACCCCGAAAAGCAGCCATAAGCTTTTTCTTGTTGGTCCGCTGCCTTTCCAGGATCATGTCCAGCTTGGACAACTGAACCAGGCCCACGGCGCCCTGGAGTTCCGTCATCCGGTAATTGAAACCGGGCATCAGGGCGCCCTCCTGACCCCTGCCTACATTGGGGCTATATTCATGCCCATGGTCATGATAAGCACGCGCCCGCCGGTAATAATCAATGTCCCTCGTCGTCACCATACCCCCCTCGCCAGTGATCATGACCTTACCGGCGTCAAAACTGAACGCCCCCATATGTCCGATGGTGCCAAGGCAACATCCCTTATATGTCCCTCCACAAGCCTGGGCTGTATCTTCTAGAACCAAAAGATTATTTTTTTCGGAAATCATCATTATATCATCCATCGCCGCGGGGGCACCCATCATATGCACGGGAAGGACCACTTTAGTCTTGCTCGAAATGGCGTTCTCCAGGCTCCGGGGAGACATGTTCAAAGTCTCGTCAACATCGACGATAACGGGAACGGCACCTACTTCGAGTATGGCCTCAACCGTCGCAACAAAAGTAAAGGCTGGGGTGATTACCTCATCGCCTCTCTTGACGCCCATGGCTTTCAAGGCAACTTTCAACGCCGCGGAGCCTGAGGAAACGGCTTGGGCATAGGGAATGCCCAGACGTTGGGCAAAAGCCCTTTCAAATTCACGGACGCGATAAACGCCTTTCCGCAGTCCGTCGAAACCATGTGCGAAGACAATGCCGCCGTTAATCACAAAAAGATCGTTTATAGCCTGCTGCTCTTCTTTCCCAAACACTTCGTATCCCGGCATATACCTATCACCTCTTAATAAGTTTTTATCGCAAGAATTTCATCAGTATTTGCCGGGCATCCTTTTCCGCTGAAAATGGCAGGGGATTCTGATCGAAAGCCGCCTGAAGGGGTTGAACAAGGCCGACGATCTCCTCCAGATGATCTATCCCAAGCCCCCATTGTCCCAGATCTTCCGGCACGCCCAACTTCCGGGAGAGTCTGCGAATGGATTCCGCAAACCTGACATTTTTCCCTACTACATCAAGATCTTGCCTGTATTCAACCATATCCAGCAATTCGCGGAAATCGGAATAGCCATGACTCACGTTGTATTCGATCACCGCCGGCAGGAAAATACCTCCCCCGATGCCGTGAGGTATCTTATAGTGAACCCCGAGGGGGTAGGAAAAGGCCCCGGAAATGCCCGATCCCGAATTAAACAGAGCCACGGCGGCAAGATAAGACCCTAAGAGGAGCTGTTGCCGCTTTTCCTTGTTATGGGGATCATCAACAATGGCCGGGAGGTTTTCATATAATATCCGGAATGCTTCCCGGCTGTATATTCTCGTCATCATCGTGTGCTGACGGCACATGAAGCTCTCCAGGCTATGAACCAGCGCATCCATGCCGGCAGATACGGCGACAAAACGGGGACAGCTAAGGGTCCATTCGGCATCGAGAAAGGCATAAGTTGCATTCATATAGCGCCCATTGATCCCTAATTTCTTCATCTCCTTTTTATCCGTGAAGACGGCATTGATGGTCGCCTCGCTTCCCGTGCCGGCGGTGGTGGGAACGGCGATGGTGGGAATTCCCGGATTGGCGACCTTGTCGAAACCACGATAGTCAATCCCCCGGCCGGCATTCGTTGCCAGGATCGCCGCCCCCTTCATGATATCGAGGCAACTGCCGCCTCCGATGCCCACCAGGACATCCACCCCGGACAGGAAACGGATTCGGCGGGCGACATCATCCAGATAATCATAATCAGGTTCCTCGGATCCTCTGAGGGTCAACTCGTAAAGCTCAGAGGCGTTATCTGCAATATACCCATATACCTCCCCGTAATATGCCGATTGCTTCCGGACCCCCTCATCAACAAGGATCGCAACCTTTCTGATCCCTTTCGAGGCCATGAAAGAGCCGATTTGCCTTGAAGATCCGACCCCGCAATAAGTTTCCGTATGTAAACGGAAAGCCGCTGTTGTCATAATAATACATCCTTGCTGTCAAAAATTATTTTGGTATTCATATTGCGCCCGCTCCAGGTCCTTAGGGTGACCGATGTCCAGCCAATATTCCCGAATGGGAAACACAATGGCCTCCTCACGCTGCCGTATAATCCTTTCAAAAAGGACGGGCATATCGAGACTGGCCTGGGGATCAAGAAGATCAAGAATACGCGGTTCCATGACATAAATGCCGGCGTTAACAAAAAATGTCTGCACCGGTTTTTCGTCAATGGCGGCAAGACGATGGCCTTTCGCCCGGACGACGCCGTAAGGCACCTGATAATGATATTCCCGGACACACATCGTGGCCGCGGCATTGTGATCGACATGAAAATTGAGGAGATGATGAAAATTCACTTTGGTGAGGAGATCGCCGTTCATGACGATAAAGGGCTTTGCGGGGCGCTCGGGAAGACAGCTCAGGGCGCCTGCCGTACCCAACTCCTCTTTTTCCTGAAGATAGGTTATTTCCGCCCGCCAGCGGGAACCGTCCCCAAAGTAATCCTCTATCATTTCCGATTTGTAGTTTACGGATATATAAAAGCGATGGAAGCCGTATTCCATAGCGGCGCCAATGATTATTTCCAGGACCGGTTTGCCGGCCACGGGCAACATTGGTTTCGGGCAGTTGTCGGTCAAGGGGCGCAACCGTTTGCCCAGACCACCCGCCATAATAACGATCACGTTGTCCCTGCGGGCGGCGAGAGCCAGATTTTTCAGGATCTCCAAGCCGATGACACGTCCTTTGCCGTCCAACAGGGGAATATGGAGAATGTCGGCACGCCGCATTTTCTCCAAGATAGCTTCCCGATCCTCATCGGCCTTGGCCGTTACCGGCGCCCGGCACATGATTTTCCGAACCGGCTCTTCCAGTGATATCCCTCTGAGAATGCCGTTTCTCACGTCGCCGTCCGTAACCGTCCCCAGCATCTTCCCGTCCCCATCAACTACCAGGGCAATCTGCAGGGCGCCTTTGTCAATTATCTCCAATGCTTTGATAATGGTCGCATCGGGAGATACCAAGGTGTTTTGCCAGGACTTATTCATTTCTTTGCCTATTCCCAATAATTATCACGCCCCCCGCCATTTTCCGTCCATTTTTCTGAAGGTGATTATCTGGAAGAGAGCATTCATTTTTTCTCTTGTCAGTATCTCCGCCTTGATCCCAAGGACGCCATAAATAATCAGGAAAAGCAATTTGAAGGAATACTGGATAAAATATGACACCTCGACGGACCGCAAATAAATCAAAACAAAAGTCGCTGTAAAAACGAGGATATATATGGGTGCAAGTATGTTGTATTCGTAAACAATCTTATATCCGCGCTGGGCAATGAGGACGGAGATGCCGTTCATCATCATGATCGTTATCAGGGTGGCAATAGCAGCCCCAACGGCGTGCCAACGGGGAATCAGCGCCAGATTGATGCCGACGTTGACAATCAGGCCGACAACGGTGATGGGGAATGAAAAATAAGCCTTTTTTATATAAGCCAGTTGTGAACCGACGATCTTCCCGAAGGTTTGTATGGATATGCCGCACAGGAGAATCAACATCACGTCGATGGCCTCGTAATAGCTGGGCGGCGCCATAATCCGCACGATCTCTTCGCCGAATAAAATCGCCATGAGCACCGTCATAATGGATAAATAAGTAAATATCGTAAAGTTTCTCCCCACTGATGCCGCCCCTTCTGCCCCCCGGTCGAACATGTCCTTCATGAAAAGAGGATCGAAGGTGGACTGGAGGGCCGTCATAAAGATAAACAATTTACTCGAAAGGTTCTGGGCGATGCTAAGGACACCCACGCTGGCCAGGGAGGCTATGTTGCTCAGTAGATATTTGTCGAAAAACTGGTAGATTGCCCCGGTAAAGACGTTCGGCAGCAGCGGGATTCCGAATTTGAGATTGTCCATGAGCATTTGTCTTTCAAAGCGAAAAGGATAATCTCGGTAAAAAAGGACAAAGAGGACCATAAAGGTAACAAGGGAAGAAAAAAGAGCACCATAGATTATGCCCATAAATCCGTAGCCGCACCACACGATCAAGACAAGGGATAAGGCGGTGTTGATGGTATTTTGCGCAATCGTTGCGGTTGAAAAATGCCTGGCCTTTTCCATGTTCCGATAGAGGAGGAGATAAAAGTTTACGAGGATGGCGAAACACCCGTTCACATACGCCACAAAAACGGCAAAGCCATATTTATCGACGCCCATGACGGTTTGGGAAATGAAGGCCGATAACCAGTAAACCGGCGGCAGGGAAAGGGCAAAGACTACGATTAGAAAACTGAGGCTGGTATTGATCAGCGCCCTTAAATCGTCACGGTTTTTTCGGTACTCGAAATAATACCTTTGGGTCGCCGTATCGATGCTGCAAGACAGGAAAGATACCACCAGGGTCGTCGTGCTCATGGCCAGGGCGGCGACGCCGAAATCCTGAGGCGTCAAATATCTGGTCACTACCGGCAAAGCAAGAAGCGGCAAAATGCTGCCGATTATCGACGGCATAAGGTAGATCAAAATATTACCGATTTTGCTATTTAAAGTGGACAATATAAAAGCTTCAGGTTTGAGCAGCGGAGATGAGGCTTTCTAAATGTGATTGAATTTCGTATCTGACTCTACCATGATAACAATCGCTATAATAATAGCTCCTCAAGAATTCTTCTTTATCTTTATCGAGATAATCTCCATTGAAAATCTTTAGGATATGCTCCCTGAGGGAAGCATAATCACTGACAATAATCGGTATATTTTCATAATTTAAGTATAATTCCATATAATCGGTCATTTCATAAAAGATCACCTTCCTTCCTGCCGCCAGCAATTCGTCGGCCAGAGAGGTATGGCAGGAAATAGTCAGGTCCGCCTTTTCACCGAGATAGTAGGGATTATATTTCTCCAAATCCATCTCTATCTCAATATTTTCCCTTTGTCTTATCAATTCGACAAGATCGGCGATATAGGGACTGGAGTAGAACGAGGTAAACTTCCCCTTGATGACGATATGGAGGTCATGGAATTCCCCGGCGAGCCGCAAGAGATCCTCGTAAAATCTTCTATTCTGACGAACCTTGGCAACAGACCGGGAAGCATCCTCATAATCATTTTCTGGCAAATGATAATCCAAGGCCAACACCAGCTTTTTTTCCTTCTTGATCGAATCATACTTATCATCGGGAATGTTTTTGTTTTCGTAATCATACAAAAGGTCCGCCCGTACCAGGCCTACGGGAAGAAGTTGATTTATACTTGAATTCTTTAGTCCTTTTGCCATTACCGCCTTTCCCGCCACGTAATAACAATCGAAGAGATAGTAAGTCATGGGATAAAAAGCCTGGATAACCCTTTCTTGCACCGCACAAACCCGCACATTGTTCAGGGAAAGAGCCAGAGAGAGTTCACGGGGAAACAGATAATCATAGCCGACCAGGGCAACCTTCAACGATCTGCACTTGCAGACAAACTCCCTGTATCTTCCAAAGCTGTAGATCGTTTGCAACAGAACGACGACAATGTCTATCCCATACTTCCATATATCATAAAAGAGGCGAACCCCCTTTAAAAAAGTGACCAAATGAAGCAGGGATTCCTTAGTCGGCGGATCGAAATCCCCCAGATCCCCATGAGGAATGCCGTTATTTTCATAGAACCTCAGGCTTTTGTCAAGATATGGTTGCCCCTTCTCCCTGATGGAGACATGAAAGATCCTTGTCTTATGAAGGGGCGATTCTGCATCCTTACTGTAGAAGTGATCCTTCATGAACAACTGTCCATAGAAAACACCCTGATGTGGGAAATAGACCACCGCCCAATCTTCACAATTCCTCTCCCCCTTTGAGGTAGTACTCCTTCGCCCCCCTTCCCCGAAGTTCCGTTGCCGATTGACTCCCGCCCTTAAAGCATTTTTAAATTCTCCCAAGGAAACAAAATGGCCTAACATATTCCTCAACAACGTTCCGGATAACGAGATCGGCATGGGTATTACGATGACTTTTAAATGATCCCCGATCGGTGGGATATAAAGAGAAGCTTGTCGATACCGAGTGATAATAATCACTTCCCCGTGATTTTTTTTTTGGAGAAGAAATTGTCCGGCAGCGATTTGATCGGCTAAGGGCATGATGAAATCGTAGATATTCTTTTTCCACATGACCGCCGCTTTTTTTTTCATATCTCCGATTATTTTAAATTGTTTAGAAAATTCTTTAACCAGGGACGCCTCTTTAACCTCCTGAAAAATCGCTTTCACCAATTGTTCGGCAATGAAATATCCCTTTTCATAATCCGAACAATGGACGTATTGTCTTTTGATCCAGTATAAACCGTATTTCTCCAAACGATCGATCATCCCCAGGCGCGACTTAAAGTAATCGCCAACCTCGACGTAATAAACCTTGCACGGCATGCTAAGCCTAATCACAAGGCTCAAAAAGAGGCTCAGCCAGGACAGCTTAGGGATGATAAGGGATTTTTGCAAAGAGGGGAAAGGAACAGCTATAAGAAAAAGATGGAATTGCAAATATCAAAGGCAAAGGGAATCAATAGATCCAACGGACGACCTCAAATGCTTCACAGGCACCGCGACCCATTTGCACCCCCCATTTTTCAGCACTGTGGCGAATGGCCTCAACGGACCTAGGATGGGGGTAATCCCGTCGCTCCGAGAGATATAAGCTGAAAGCACTCGCTTTCAGTTCCAAGGTATCCTCGATATCGATGAAAAGATTAGGGGAAAAGCTCAATGGGAAGTTCCATTCTGTCGCAGAGAATGATTCAAAAGAATAAACCGCCCCCACTGTTTCCCCCGGTAGGGGCCTTGTTGCCGTTATCACCGCTCGAAAGGTAAGTTGATGATCGATATTCAAATCGTTACGGAAATGAGTAAAAATTACACCGGGTCTAATCTCCTGCTTATATTTTTCTATAATCTTCACGATATCCAGAAAGGCGATAGTATCAAAACGATTATCGGCAAGATCAGAAAAGAAAACCTCCCGGACGCCGATTAACCGGTTTGCCGCGAGGGACTCGTTTTTCAGGTTCTCCAGTTCCTTCCGTTTCTTTTCCCTATTTCTTGTATCCTCACGAGAAGTTATCCCTTCACCCAAAATCAGCACATATACCTCAGCACCTTCCTTGACCAGACGGGCAACGGTGCCTCCACAACCTAAAATTTCATCATCGGGATGGGCGGCCACGACAAGAATATTTCCATTGTATTTTAAGATGTTCATTAACGATCTCCACAAAAAGATGTTTACGAAAAAGTTCTATACCTATCCATTCAGATCTTTCGTGCTACGAGGTTCCAGGAAGCAAATACCTTATGTTCCGCAGTGGGGGGAAGATCATGGCGGATGATCTTATGATCGAGGATTTCAATTTTATAATCGGCAAAAAGATCCAACAAGTGCTCCCGCGTGGAAAAATGAACTACCCCAATACCGGCAAACTGACCGGAAGGAAAATTGCCTCTGGTAAAGTGGTCTTCCAACGGTTGGCCCATGAGAAAGTCGGCATGTTCCGTGGAGAACCAATCCACACCGATAAACTTTCCCTCTGGTTTCAAACACCTATGAATCATCGAAAGGGTTTTTTTTATATCCGTCGTAAGATTGAGCGTGAGGGACGATCGATCTACGACAAGGTCGAAAGGTCCTGGGAAAGGGATCTCTCTGGTAAAATCGCTGGTGGTGATCCTTTCCTTCAAAGTGGGGAATTTTTCCACCAATTGGCTGACGATGGTCGGACTTCCCTCCACGGCATAGTATTGTACATCCAGCCATTGAAAGAACGGGATATTGGCGCCGGCGCCGCAGCCCAACTCCAATACCCGCCATTCTCTGGATTGTGGACGTGCGTAACGCATCACATAACTCACCAGATCCGTCCAGGGCCAAACGCTCAACTGCTGATTTAGCCGATAACGATCATCCCATTGTTTGGAAAAGGCCATGCGACTGCCAACAGACTACAATTGCAGAAAAGAGATGTTCGGTTCGAATTCAAAACACTCCAGCTGATATTTTTTCAAGTCCAAATGTTCCAGCACCGCCATTGTCTCCCCTGCCCAATCTGGATTATTCAATTCGTCAAATGCGATAATGGCGCCTTTCGCCATACGGGGCAGAAAGGAATTAAGGGCCGTTACGGTAGGTTCATAGATATCGAAATCGAGGAACAAAAGAGAAACCAGCAGGTATTTGTTCTCTTTCAGGTAACGGGGAATCGTTTCGTTTGCATCGCCGCGAACCAATTCAATTTTCGCGATATGGTTTATAAAACGGTTGGCATCATATTCCCTGATAGCTTCCGTTAACTCATCATAAACCGCATATTCCTCGCCGAACATGCCCGCTTTCACATCTACACGCCCCATCTTATCTATGTCGCTCACTTGGGGAAAACCCTGGAAGGTATCAAAACCTATTATCTTGCGATGATAGTTGTAAGGCTCCAGGGTAGAAGATATTTTCGCCCATGACATTAAGCTGCCTCCGTGATGGACACTGCACTCAACGACACTACCTTTGATCCGCAACTGACGTTTAAAAATTTCATACAGGGCTAAAAATCTGGCAATATTCTGCCTGCGGACATATTTAGTGAAGTTGGCAAGCTTGGTTTCTGTGGGACAAGGAGATTTTTCGAAGTTCATTTATCTTCCTTTTGATCTGATAAAGATTTAATATTTCCACTCATTATTATTTCCCGACTTCGGCCGCCCTCGTTGAAGAGAAGATCAATGGCGCTCATATAGGGTAAAAAATTTCCATGCAATTGCCGGTATTCGGGATGCTTGTAGTCTTGAAAGAATATTTCTATCCCCTTCTCCCGAAATGATCGCTCATCGGCATAATCTTTCCCCAGGGCGCCAAAAATATACTTATTCGCCCCCAACTGAATGCACATATCCAAGACAAGGTCCGATTTGTAACCGGTGAAGTTGTAATCGCTTGCCTTGACGATGGGAATGTCGATTCCTATTGCCTTCAGCATAAACAGGAGGATGTCGTGACAAAGATCGGAGAGGAACACATAACTTTTTTTCATCAATATTCGTTCCAATTCACCTATGTACAGATCAAAGTAGGGGGCCTTTTTATAAGCCAAATAAATTGATTTGAAATGCTTCTTGTTCCAGCCGTTGTTGATGATTTTTATGTCGCAGAGCTTTTTCTGATAATGATTCTTGGATTCGACAGGCACAGACAACCAGATATCGCCGCTGTTCGTCTTTATTTTGTTTCGGTTGTTGAAGTCCCTCGTTTGATATTGTGCGATATCAAATATACAATACATATCGGCCAGTGAAATCTTATGAAACAATCCAAGCCAAGGCAAATAAACAGGCTGATGGTCCGTCAATATCATTGTAATGCTCCCTTCCTCAATATTGAAATGATCAAATCAGTTTCCTTATTTGTCAAGGATGGATAAATCGGCAGGGAAACCGTCGTTTTTGTAACTTTACAAGCTTGCGGGTATAAACGGGAAGGACCCAGCAACTCCCATTCTTCCAGGGGAACGATAGCTTTGATATTAGCTCCGGCAAGTAGATCTATTACTGCTTGCGCTTTGTCGGTCTTGAGAACCGCTCTAAATCTTACCGCTTTTCTCGAGGCAGCCATCTCCATCACTGGGTCCATCAAATCCAATCCCGCCCGCACATAACGTTCAAAGATTTCTCGCCGCCTGTTGATGAAGTCCGGTAACTTCCGAAGTTGCGCCCGACCTACCGCTGCTTGCAGATCTGTCATCTGAAAGTTAAAGCGCGGTTTACGGTCACGACGACAGTCGAACTCCCGATAATCCCTGATTTCATCAATCAAGTTTATATCTCTGGAGATCAACATGCCCCCCTGTCCTCCGGACGTTATCATTTTCGTGGCAAAGAAAGAATAAACGCCGACTATTCCTCGCAATCCCACTGGTTCATTCTCCACGCAAGCACCCAAGGCCTGGGCGCAATCCTCGATTACCTCCATAGTGCCATAGTGAGGAATGACCGTAGGAATGCCGAACATATGGGGCACAATAGCAATATCCGCCCGGCTACCGGCCAGGGCCTGGAGATCGACATTGGGAGAAGCCTCTTCATTGTCTAGCAGGACGGGAATGCCCCCGCTCATGGCACAGGCATTTTTCAATGCCGAACATGCATAGGCAGGAAAAGCGACATTCCTACCCCGGGCCTTTAAGACCGTCAAAGCAAGAAACAGGGCCGCCGTTCCACTTGAGACCGCCACGGCATGACCGGCGGGCAAACCCAGAAAGGAGCACATATCATCTTCAAAACCCCTGACTTCCTTTCCCTGCGCCACCCAACCAGATCGGAGTGCCCTTACAGCCGCCTCCTCTTCTTCTCTGCCCAATGTGGGTTTATTATGCGGGATCATCTCGTGTTTCCTCGTTCCCTTTTAAATAATAAGCCGCTTTTACTATCATGGGATTGCCGATGATTAGTGAATAGGGAGGAATGACGACCCCCTCGACTACCGTTCCCGCAGCGACAACACTATGATGACCGATTTGGGCACCTCCTTTGACAACGCAATGGGAACCGATAAAAACATGATCCTCGATAATAATGTCTTTTCTTTCCGTGTGCTCCTGGATGCCGATGCATTTTTTATGGGAATCGGAACAATTTATGGATACGAAGGAGGCAATGTCACAATAATCGCCAATGAAGACTCTTGCATTGGTAGCGTTGATTTCCGACATGCCGCCGATATACACCCCTTCGCCGATTTCTGGTTCGCCGACAATCCAGACTAGGGGATGAAACCGATTCTTCCTAAAGTTGGTCAGGGCGGCAAATAAATCTTCGAATTCCGATGGTTTCACCTCTCGAAATCACCCCATTTCAATTTATCCCCCCTTTTCAGGCTTTTTGCGGCCGTTGAATCGACGACCATATCCCAAAAGGCAGCGGGCAACCCAATACCCGGTCTTCTCAGCACCAGCTTATCCGACGTCAATTTATCACCGGGGCAAACATCACAAGCCAGCGTAATCGTCCGCCTGGCCAGTATTTTCATGTGGTTTTCTTCCCCCACGGCCTGAACAATCCCGGAGCCCAGCATCTCATTGGCCGTGCGAATATTTTTAATCCATGCCCGCAAACCTTCCGGATCCTCGGAAAACCAATGATCCGGACCAGGCAGCTCATGATTCAGGGTAAAATGTTTCTCGAAGACCTTGGCACCCAAAGCCAGGGCCACTGGCGCCGCTAGACAGCCTTGGGTATGGTCGGAGAACCCCAAGACGATCGTGGGAAAGGCAGCCCCTAGGGTTTTTATCCTCAGAAGGTTGGCTGCCACCGGGGGGGTCGGATATAGGGACGTGCAAACCAGAAGGGCACAGGGGTAACAGTCAAGCCCCCCAATGGCGGCGATGGAATGGAATATCTCCGCCAAATCGGCCATTCCGCTAGAAAGAATGAGTGGCAGACCTGTCGATGCATAATCCTTCAACAGCGGAATATTGTTCAAATCATCCGATCCTACCTTGATGGCCGTAATCCCCAGCTCCAGCAAAAGGTCCAGATCGGACCTATTCTGGGGGGTGGAAAGAAAGCAAATGCCGACATCGTCACACCTCTTTTTGATCAGACGCCAATCATCACGGTCGAATTCATATCTTTTGAACATGGCCAACATCGATTCCGTCACGGATCTACCCTGTGATCGATATGTGTAGGTGAGCTGATTGTCCCCCACCAGCTCGTGCGCCCGGAATGTCTGGAATTTCACCGCATCGGCACCTGCCTCCTTTGCCACTTCTACCATGGCTAATGCCTTCTCTAACTCTCCGTTGTGATTGATGCCCACCTCGGCGATGATGTAAGGTGGACATTGATCGCCGACAACAGAATTCCCGATTTTCATGTTCGCCATCCCGGCCTCCTCATGTCTTCAGCAATTCCCCAACCACACGCCGGCTGCCCAGACCGTCGACGAGACTCATCCCTCTCTCAGCCATGCTTTTCATTTCCTCCGCTGACAATGTACGAATAGCCCGCACATAGTCCTGGACGTCGACATTGAAAAACCAGCCCAGGTTATGAACCGCTCCATACTCATTCAAGGCTTCGGCAATTCCCGATTGGTCCGCCGACAGAACTGTCACCACGGCGGGCAGACCCAGACAACAACGCTCCCATGTGCTGCTTCCCGCCGCGCCCATGGCAAAATCAGCTGTGGACATAAGGTAGGCCATGTTTTCGACCTGGCAGTAAAATTCTGCATTACCCAAAGCAGCGCATATTTCCCTGATCCTCTCCTTCCTGACATTGGCCGCGCCCACGATAACATCGACTGAGCCGATTACCTCTCCCAGTTCTTCAACGGCCCGCAAGGCCTTTTCCGTCTCATTTTCCGAATCTGCAGCGCTAAAGAAAATGGATGCCTTTTTCAACGGTTTATCGATCCAGAGGCGTGACATCCGCAATTTCCTGAACTCTCCCCGCAACAGGGCGTATTGTGGACCGAGGAGCTTTCGGCAACGGGGCGGCGTCCATTTCTCATAGCGGGATTCATAATTTTTCATATAGTTCTGGTCAAGAAGGAGATCGCAATCATGTTGACGGTTGGCCATATCGTCAATCACCATTATCCGATCCGCCCAGGCCCTGCACCCCTCCTCCCAGCGGCAGTCGAAAGAGTATCCGTCAACTATCAACCAATCCAAATGGATACGATTATTACCCAGGATCGCCCTTGTTTCCTCAACATCGCGTTCCCAGGGAATGAGGGGAGGCTGGCCGGCGTCGGTCCGGGGAAGCCCTTCCCCGTCGTTTTCTTTATCTTCGTAAGGCAAGGGAAAGAGCACGAATCCCTGTTTTTCAACGAGGGCGAAGAGATTGCCCGGCCAGGCGCGGGAAAGAAAAAAAACTTCGGCGCCGGCGCTCCGCAACTCCCCGGCCAGCGTCAAACAGCGCATGATATGCCCGGCGCCATGGAAAACAGAGGCATCCGCCCGAAAACCGACTTTCATTTCTTGCTTCTAAAATGCTGCGTCTTAATCAGCTCGTGATTGGACAAACCCATGTTCAATGCCTCGTTGACCCTGGCCAGCCCCCGGGATACATGGGCCTTAAATTCTTCATCCTCCATCCCCGTAAGATTGATGATTAAATCCTGCCGGTCGCCCATTTTCATCAGATATTCTTCTTCATCCTTAACATAGCCGTTGGCCAGCACATAATCGTACATGGGCGATCCCGGTTGGGGAAGAAGATACCCGGCTGAGGGATAGATCCGATTCTCCACACAACAATCAAACGTTTTCCTTATCGTTTCCGGTGTTTCCTGGGGATAGCCCAACACTAGGCTGGTCAGGGTGGCCATGCCGGCCTTCCGGAGGAGACTGGTCTGCCGGGAGAACTGTTCAACCGTAGTCTTTTTGTTCATCGCCTTCAGGATTGCCGGATCAGCGGACTCAAGTGAGTAGCCCAGACCCAGGCAACCGGCTTCTTTCATCTCCCTAATCAGGGGGATGTCATCCTCGCTTTGGAAAAGATTGGCGCGGCAGTCGGCGACCCAGTAGAAATGAACGTTTTCCGCCCGAATCTTATCGACAAACCCTTTCACCTGTTTCTTCGAGAAAAAGGTCAATTCATCCCAGAAATTTATATAATTCAGATCGTATTGGGCGATCATCGCTTTGATCTCCCCAACGATAGATTCCGGGGAACGATACCGATAGGGCATGCCCCTGAAGACATGATAGCAGAAGCCGCAGTTGGCGATGCATCCTCGGGCGGTATTGATCGGCAAGGCCCGGGCTTCCTCTCTGGGAAAGGGCAGGGGATCGTGAACGGCGTATCTTGACGTCTTGATGTACTCTTCGACGTCAAAAAGGGAAAAATCAATGAATGGAAGTCGGGAAATATCCTTGACGAGGGGCCGGGGCGGTGTTTTAACCAAATCGCCACCTCGGACGAAGCAGATCCCCCCTACCTCTTCCAGGGGTTTGGCATCCCGCAGGGCCGTAAGCAGGTCAACGATGGTTTCGTCGCCTTCGCCCATGACGGCGATATCGGCATCTGTCCGGAAAAGCAGGGTTTCGCAAACCGAAGAGGCCACGGAATTGCCGACGACAACCACGGCATGGGGATGGTGCGACTTCACCAGAGCAGCCAGAGACTTGATGATCCGATAACCGGTGACGATACAACCCATGCAGACAACATCATAACTTTTTGCGCGGATCTTTTCCTCCACCTCCTGATCACTATAGCGATGACCATCTATATCCAACAAATCAAAGACAAAACCGCCTTGCTTCATGGCGGTGGCGATGTAACCCAAGCCGATGGGAAATAGCTTAACGGGCGACTGAGGCCGCAAGGAAACATTTATAACAAGTATATTCATCATCTTGCCAAGTTATTCTCCATAATATTGATGTTTTACCGAAGTATTTATCGTCGCCCATTCCGGGTGCCGTGAAAGGAGTTCCAGACAATCATTCATGGTAAATTCCTTTTTTAACGGATACAGAGACTCGATTATCCTCTTAATGAGTTCATAATCCTCCGCCGTATCAACGGTCCAGCGATGGCTGCTGTCGTCGTGATCATTGAGGACATGGCCCAACCGGTAGCGCTTTGGATTGAGAGAAACAAAAGGGGTCACATGTTCGCGATGGGCCTGCTCCGTCGCGAAACGATATGCCTCCTCCAAGACCTGGAAAGATAGTACCTCCGTATCCATTCCACGGGGGAAGGAACGTTCCCGGCAGTTCGAAATGTAATCGTACTGCTCTTTGTTATCCAGATAATAGGCAATAATCCGGTCAACAACCACGGGATCGATAAGGGGGCAATCCGACGTCACGCGCACCACGACATCGGCCTCATATGCCCGGGCGGCATGATAATAGCGCGACAGGACATCCTCCTCGGAACCGCGAAAAAAGGAGACCTGCAACTTCTC
>Ga0302248_1001084_pt1 | contig 21776 bp, 17 predicted proteins | sample AAG_UR_Leu_MG_FD_193528 | JGI IMG/M metagenome (GOLD analysis project Ga0302248, IMG submission 193528) | Enriched activated sludge microbial communities from anaerobic digester in WTTP, New Holstein, Wisconsin, United States - AAG_UR_Leu | ecosystem: Engineered > Bioreactor > Anaerobic >... | reverse complement strand
ACAAGGAGAGACAATCCATGGCGCTCCTTGAGGTTCGTGACGTAACGATGAAATTCGGAGAGCTGGTGGCCAACGACCGGGTGAGCTTCGACGTGGAAGCCGGCGCCATCGTCGGTCTCATCGGCCCCAACGGCGCCGGTAAGACCACCTTATTCAACTGCATCTCCGGCCTCTACAGACCGACGGGGGGGCGGATCCACTTCGACGGCGCGGATATCACCGGCCTCACCCCCTATCAGATCGCCCGACGGGGGGCGGTGCGGACCTTTCAGGTCGTACGGCCCCTGAAGGAAATGACCGTCTTCGACAACGTCCTGGTCGGCGCCTTTCTCAACAGCTCCGACAATCACCAGGCCTTCGCCCGAGCCGCGGAATGCCTCCGGATCTGCAATCTGGAGAACCTCCAGGACAAGCCCGCCGGCGAGCTGCCCATCGGGGGGAAGAAACGGCTAGAAATGGCCCGCGCCCTGGCCACCCGACCCAAACTGCTCATGCTGGACGAGGTCATGGCGGGCATGACCTCCACGGAGATGAAGGCCTCCCTGGAGGTGATCCTCCGGTTGCGGGAGAGCGGCATCACCCTCATGATCGTGGAGCATGTCATGGAGGGAATCATGCCTATCGCCGACAAGATCGTGGTCCTGGACGGCGGCCTCAAGATCGCCGAGGACGCCCCCGCCCGTATCGTCAACGACGAACGGGTGATCGAGGCCTATCTCGGTGCGAAATACGCACAGCGTTTCAAGGCAATGAAGGAGGGGGACGCCCGTGGCTGAGCCGATCCTGCAGGTTGTCGATCTGTATGCCGGTTATGACGGGATTCCGGTGGTGTGCGGCGTCTCTCTGGAGGTGTTGCCCGGGGAGCTGGTGGCCATCGTCGGGGCCAACGGCGCGGGGAAGACCACCATCATGCGCAACATCTGCGGCCTCGCCCATCCCCTCCAGGGTCAGATCCGATTCGCGGGGCAGGACATCTCCCGGCTGGCCGCCCATCGGACCCTGAAGCTCGGCATCAGCTACGTTCCCGAAGGCCGGCGCCTCTTCGCCAAGTTGTCGGTGGAAAAGAACCTCGCCCTGGGGGCCTTCACGGAAAAATCGCCGGCGGAGATCCAGCGGCGGATCGAGGAGATCCTGGGGATCTTCCCCCTCCTCCGGGAGCGGGCCCGCCAGACCGCCGAGACCCTGAGCGGCGGCGAACAACAGATGCTGGCCATCGCCCGGGGCCTCATGTCCCGGCCGAAGCTCCTCATGCTGGACGAGATGTCCCTGGGGCTTATGCCCAGCATGGTGGACAAGATGATGGAAACCATCACCGCCGTCAACCGCACAGGCACCACCGTGCTCCTTGTGGAACAGATGGTTCAGGAGGCCCTGGAGATCGCCCATCGGGGCTACGTGATCCAGACCGGACGGATAGTCCAGTCGGGACCCGCCCGGGAACTTCTGGATTCCGAAGAGGTCCGCAAGGCCTACCTGGGAATGTAACCATCTCCCAAATACTCGTAAACAAAGCATAAATTAAAAGTTGCATCGGGTAGGGGCTTTTGTTACTATTGTCCAAATTGTGTTTGACGTTCGCAACCGGTCAAGACGAATCAACGGCTCAGGAAAGAACAATTTAGCGACGAAGTCGAAGGAGGAGAGTATGAAGAGCAGTCTGCGCATATTTACGGCGTCTTTCACGGCCCTGGTGTTCCTGCTCGCGGGAGCGGCGGGGTTCTGTCAGTCGGGAGACGGCAAGGTCAGTATGACGGAGTGGACGAAGATCATCGAATCGAAAGTCGCGGAGCAGGCGGGGGAAAAGGGCATCATCAACTACGAGGACGGTTATGTGGAGGCCGTGGGCATCGGCGCCCCCCCGGAGAGATATATGGGGAAACCCAATGCCCGTCCCATGGCCCTCCGGGCCGCCCAGGTGGACGCCTACCGCAATTTGCTGGAGATCGTCCAGGGGGTGCGGATTGACGCCAACACGGTGGTGAAGGACTTCATGACGGAAAGCGACGTCATCAAGGCCTCCGTGGAAGGGCTGGTCAAGGGCGCCAGGGTCATGAACAAGGAATACCTCTCCGACGGCACGGTGGAGGTGACGGTCAGGATGAATCTCAGCGGCCGTTTTTCCCAGACCTTGCTGCCCAAGGTCATGGACAAGACGCCGCCGGCCGCGCCCCCGGCGCCCGCCCCGACCGCGCCGGTAGGCGATCTCTACACCGGGCTCGTGATCGACGCCCGGGGTCTGGCGGCCCGTCCGGCCATGTCCCCCAAGATCATCGACGAAAACGGCAAGGAGGTTTACGGCTCCATGAACGTGGATCGCCAGTATGCCATCCAGCAGGGCATGACGGGCTACGCCCGGGATCTGACGGCGGCCCAGAGCAATCCCCGGGTCACCAACAACCCCGTGAGTGTGAAGGGCATCAGGACCGACGGTCCGGGGAAGTGCGACATCGTCATCAGCGCCGCCGACGCCGCCAAGATCCGGGCCAATGCGGAAAACATGAGTTTCCTGCAGAAGTGCCGGGTCATGATCGTCCTGGATTGATCCCCGACCTCCGTAGGCTCGGCTTACAAACCTCATGACCGTTCTTTCCGCCGGTGCGGGAAGAACGGTCTTTTCCTTTTTCAGACGAACGGATTGTCTGCCGGGCAGCGCCGCCTTTTTTCGAAGCACCGGGCGACCGCCTATATTTCACGACTATCGAAGGGAAAAGGTATTGAAAATCCATCTCCTGCCCCCCGAGCTCACCCACAAGATCGCCGCCGGCGAGGTCATCGAGCGGCCCGCCTCCATCCTCAAGGAACTCCTGGAAAATTCCCTGGATGCCGGGGCGACGGTTCTTCAGGTCGAACTGGTCAAGGGGGGGTGCGCCTCCCTGCGCGTCACCGACAACGGCGCCGGGATGGCGCCGGCGGACGTTCCCCTGGCCTTCCAACGTCATGCCACCAGCAAGCTGACCGAGTTCGACGATCTCTACCGCCTCCGGACCTTCGGTTTCCGGGGCGAGGCCCTGCCCAGCATCGCCGCCGTGGCCCGGATCGAGCTTACCTCCCGGGAACCGGAGGCACTGGCGGGAACCATGATCGTGGTGGAGAACGGACGGACGGAGGAGCTTCGGGAGGCGGGATGCCCGGCCGGAACGGCGATTTCCGTCAGCCGCATCTTCGAAAACGTACCGGTGCGGAAGAAATTCCTCAAGTCGGAGGCCACGGAGCAGGGGGCGTGTCTGGAGGCCGTCACCCGCCTCGCCCTGGCCCATCCGGGGGTCAAAATCCGCGTCCTGAACAACGGTCGCCCCCTGTGGGATCTCCCGGCGACGGCCGAGGGGGGGGAACGGATCGCCATGGTCCTGGGAAAAGAGGTCGGCGCGGGGCTGCTGAAGGTCACGGGTGTCCGGGAGGAGCTGTCCCTTGCCGGATGGATCTCCCGGCCGGAGGTCACCCGGGCCAACGGGCAGGGTATATACTGTTTCGTCAACGGTCGTTACATCCGGGACGCCCTGGTGAATCACGCCGTCCTGACGGCCTGCCGCAATCTGATTCCCTCCCGGCGCTACCCCGTGGCCGTCCTCTTTCTCACCGTGCCGGCGGGGGACGTGGACGTCAACGTCCATCCGGCGAAGCTGGAGGTCCGTTTCCGCAATCCCCGGGCGATCTACGGGCTGGTGGTGGAATCCCTCCTCGCCGCCCTGGCCGTCGTGGCCCCGGTCACCACCGGCCTGCCCGCGACACCGGACGCCCCGGCCTACCAGACCCGCATGGAGGAGGCCCTGAAACGCTACACCCTCTTCGGGGGGACGAAAAAAACCTCCTATCGGCCCGGCGCCTCCACGCCGCACCGCAGCGGCCTGCTTTTTGGTACCCCCGGCGGGGCCCGCCATAGAAGTGAAGGCGAGACCAATATTTATTCCCCCATCGCTGCCGGCAGCGGCGAGGACCAGCCCGCACCGGCATCGAGCCCGCAATCGGAAACCGCAACCGAAAACAAGGCCCTTGCCGACAAGGCCGCCGCTTCCACAAAGCTCGAAAACTTTGTCCCGCACCCCGGCGCCCCGGGGACGGACCGTCATTCTCCCCCGGCCATGCCGTCACCGGAAGCGATGTCTTTTGCCCGGATGACCTTCCTGGGACAGACCGGCGGCACCTATCTCGTCTTCTCCCACGAGAATTCCCTGGTCCTGGTGGATCAGCACGCCGCCCACGAACGGATCCTGTATGAGGAGCTGCGCCGGGGGGCCGGGAAAGGGAGCATGGCCGTCCAGCCCCTCCTCCTCCCCGAAGTCGTCGCCCTCTCCCCCGGCCACTACGGGTTGCTCATGGAACACCGGGATCTCCTCCGGGAGGCGGGTCTGGAAGTCGAGCCCTTCGGCGGCCATACCGTGGCCGTTCGGTCCCTCCCCGCCCTGCTCGGACAACTCAACCCCCGGCAACTGCTGGAGGAGTTTCTGGAACAGTTGACCGAAGAGGGCGCCGCAGGCTCCTGGCCGGAAAGGCGGGAGCGGGTGTTGATCTCCCTGGCCTGCCGCGGGGCCGTCAAGGCGGGACAACCCCTCACGGAAGGAGAGGTCGCCCGGCTGTGCCGGGATCTGGACCGCCTACCCTTTGCGGGAACCTGTCCGCACGGCCGTCCGGTCTGGATCGTCCTGACGGCGAAACAACTGGCCGGCATGTTCAAACGGACATAACAGCATTGTAAACGGCGGCCTAGCCGTTTTCCCTTGTCTTATGTCAGCTTCCGAGAATACCGCCCGCCCCCGACTCGTGATCATCACCGGTCCCACGGGGGTGGGGAAAACGGCGGCGGCCCTGGCCCTGGCCGGGAAATTCCGGGCGGAAATCGTCAGCGCCGATTCCATGCAGGTTTACCGCTACCTGGACATCGGCACCGCCAAGCCCACCGCCGCGGAAAGGCAACTGGTCCCCCACCATCTGCTCGATTGCGTGGATCCCGACGAGGATTTCCACGCCGCCCGATTTCTCGTCCTGGCGGACCGGGTGATCGCCGACCGGTGGCGCCGGGGGAAAAACATCTTCGTCGTGGGCGGCACGGGGCTTTATCTCCGGGCCCTGCTGGGAGGTCTCCTGCCGGGACCGGGTCCCGACGGGGAACTGCGGGAACACTACCGGGAACTGGCGCGCCGCCGGGGCCGGGAGTACCTTTACGGGCTGCTGAAAAGCAGGGATGCCGCCGCCGCCCAAAGTATCGCCGCCAACGATACGGTCCGGATCATCCGGGCGCTGGAATACCTGGCGGCCACCGGCCGCTCCATCACCGCCGGGCAGGCGGCACATCGCTTCGGGGAAAGCCGTTATCCGGCCCTGCGGATCGCCCTCGGCGCCGAACGGGAGGATCTGTTCGCCCGGATCGAACGGCGGGCGGAGGCCATGATCGCCGCCGGTCTCGTGGAGGAGACCCGGGCGGTTTTGGACCGGGGCTATTCGGAGCGGCTAAAACCCCTCCAGAGCCTCGGATACAAACACATCTGCCGCCATCTGCGCGGAGACTGCTCCCTCGACGAGGCCCGGGAACTGATGATCCGGGATACGAGGCGCTATGCCAAACGCCAGTTGACGTGGTTCCGGAAGGAAAAGGAACTCGTCTGGCTCCGCCGGGAGGAAACGGGACGGATGGCGACGCTGATCGGAGAATTTCTCAATGATTAACAAATGCTACCGCACAGGAAAGGCCCCGGAACAGGGCGTTGCGGGCGGGGAAATTACTTGACATAAAAAAGACGTGCCCCTATATGATGGGGACACCATAAAAGGAAAGGAGAAGTCATATGAAGCGAGTGCCTGGGTACCGACGATTGTTTGCTGTCCTGGCCGTCCTGGCGGCGGTCGTCATGCTCGTATCCTGCGGGCCCAAAGCGGCCAAACCGGTAGGAGAGATGGACACTCCTGATCATCATGTCTATACGGGTTTGAAACTCCTGGACCAGGGCCAGTATCCCCAGGCCCAGGGTGAGTTCGACCGGGCCATACAACTGGCCCCCAAATTCTCCCGGGCCTTCGCCGGCACGGCACTGGTCAAGGCCTACCAGGCCGACTTCACCGGGGCCTTCGCCGCCTTGGACAAGGCCTGGGAATACGCCGACACCAAGGACGAAAAGCTCTTCGTCCATATCGGCTATATCCGGGTGAACACCATGAGCAAGGCCGCCTGCGCCCGGATCGGCACGGACTGCTCCCAGGACACCGCCTGGCTGGACAAATCCAAGGATGAATTCGACAATGCCGTGGCCATCAATCCCAAATCCGCCGCCGCCTACTACTTCATGGGGCTGTGCTACAAGACCGCCCTGGATTTCCACAAGGCGGGACAGATGTTCGCCAAGGTGATGGAACTCAAGGATGCCTATACCCAGGAGGCCGACGTCCAGTGGAAGCTGGTTCAGGATATCCAGCGGGCCATGCCCGGCACCATTACGGGGAAGAAGATCGCGCTCGTGGAAAAGCTCAGCCGGGCGGATGCCGCGGCGCTGTTCATGGAGGAGATGAAGATCGACGTCCTTTACAAGAAGCGGACGGTCAAGGAATTCGATACGTCCTTCAAGGATCCGGCCAAGGCGCAGGCGCCGGGCCGGGGGGCCATCTCGGCCAACGACATCGCCGTCCATCCCCTGAAGATGGATATCGAGGGCATTCTGCAGTTGGGCGTCCGGGGGTTGGAGAATTACCCCGACGGCAATTTCCATCCTGACGACTCCGTCAACCGGGCCGCCTATGCCCTGATGATCGAGGATATCCTCATCAAGGTTACGGGGGACAACTCCCTGGCCACCAAGTTTATCGGCAGCACCTCCACCTTCCCCGACCTGCGGAACGACCTGCCCTATTTCAACGCCGTCATGGTCGTGACCTCCCGGGGGATCATGCAGGCCAAGAGCCTCTCCACCGGGGAATTCGCCCCCCTGGAGACCGTTTCGGGCGTGGAAGCCCTGTTGATCATCAAGAAGTTCAAAGAAGAGCTGAAGATATTCTAAAGGAGAGATTCCATGGCCAGAGGGCAGTTGAGCAAGGTATTCGAACCGCACGCCGCAGAAGAAAAATGGTATAAGTATTGGCAGGAAAACAACTTTTTCCACGCCGTCGACGGCAGCGACAAGCCGCAGTTTTCCATCGTCATCCCGCCCCCGAACGTCACGGGCATGCTCCACATGGGCCATGCCCTCAACAACGCCCTCCAGGACATCATGATCCGCTATCGGCGGATGCAGGGCTACAACGCCATGTGGATGCCCGGGACGGACCATGCCGGCATCGCCACCCAGAACGTGGTGGAGCAGGAACTGGCCAAAGAGGGCCTGACCCGTCACGACCTGGGACGGGAGAAGTTCATCGAGCGGGTCTGGCAGTGGAAGGAGAAATACGGCGGCGTCATCACCAACCAGCTCAAACGCCTGGGTTGCTCCTGTGACTGGGAGCGGGAGCGCTTCACCATGGATGCCGGTCTCTCCCAGGCCGTCCGGGAGGTCTTCGTCCGTCTTTACAACGACGGCCTCATCTATCAGGGCGACTACATCGTCAACTGGTGCCCCCGCTGCCATACGGCCATCTCCGACCTGGAGGTGGAATTCGTGGAAGAGGCGGGGCATCTCTGGGACATCCGCTATCCCTACGCGGACGGCAGCGGCGAGATCGTCGTCGCCACCACCCGGCCGGAAACCATGCTGGGGGATACGGCGGTGGCCGTCAATCCCAACGATCCCCGGTACAAGGACAAGATCGGCAAGATGGTGATCCTCCCCCTGGTGAACCGGGAGATTCCCGTCATCGGCGACGACTACGTGACCATGGATTTCGGCTCCGGGGCCGTGAAGATCACCCCCTCCTGCGATCCCGCCGACTTCGCCATGGCGGGGCGGCACAATCTGGAGATCATCAAGATCATGGACGGCAGCGCCGTCATCAACGAAAACGGTGGTGTCTATCAGGGTCAGGACCGGTTCGAATGCCGGGCCAACGTGGTGAAGGATCTGGAGAAGGGAGGGTTTCTCGGCAAGATCGAACCGTACACCCATAACGTCGGTCATTGCTACCGCTGCAAGACCACTATCGAGCCGGCGGTGTCGAAACAGTGGTTCGTCAAGGTGGCCCCCTTGGCCAAGGCGGCCACGGCGGCGGTCATCAAAGGCAAGACCCGGATCATCCCCGCCATGTGGGAGGCCACCTACTTCGAGTGGATGACCAACATCCGCGACTGGTGCATCTCCCGGCAGATCTGGTGGGGGCACCGGATCCCCGTCTGGTACTGCGACGGCTGCGGCAACATGATCGTTTCTTCCCAGGATCCCACCCACTGTCCGGCCTGCAAGGGCGCGGAGCTCCGCCAGGAGGAGGACGTCCTCGACACCTGGTTCAGTTCCGCCCTCTGGCCCTTTTCCACCCTGGGCTGGCCGGAGCAAACCCCGGCGCTCAAGACCTTCTACCCCACTTCGCTTTTGATCACGGGCTTCGACATCCTCTTCTTCTGGGTAGCCCGGATGATGATGATGGGGCTCTACACCATGAAGGACGTGCCTTTCCGGGACGTCTATCTCCACGCCCTGGTCCGGGACGAACACGGCGACAAGATGAGCAAATCCAAGGGGAACATCATCGATCCCTTGGAGATGATTGATAAATTCGGCACGGATGCCTTCCGGTTCACCCTGGCGGCCTTCACCGCCCAGGGACGGGATGTCCGGATGTCGGAAGAACGGATCGAGGGCTACAAATTCTTCGTCAACAAGATCTGGAACGCCACGCGGTTCGTCCTCATGAATCTCGAGGATTATCCAGAAGGAGAGACAACGGTCGCCCCGGCCGACCGATCCCTGCCGGACCGCTGGATCGAGTCCCGGCTCCGCCGGACCATCGGCGAGGTTATCAAGGGTTTCGACGAGTACAAGTTCAATGAAGCCACGGGAAGCATCTACCAGTTCATCTGGCACGAGTACTGCGATTGGTATCTGGAGTTGGTGAAGCCGGTCCTCTACGGCAAGGAAACCGATACCGCCCGCCGGGCCGCCCAGCACACCCTCTACGGCGTTCTGAAAACGGTCATGAAGCTCCTGCATCCCACCATGCCCTTCGTGACGGAGGAGATCTGGCAAACCATCGTCAACGACGGGACCTCGATCATGGTGAGTCCCTTCCCCACCCCGGAGGAATACGCCGACGATCCCCAGGCCGAGGCGGAGATGGGGCTGATCATGGACGTGATCACCAAGATCCGGGCGATCCGCGGGGAAATGGGGATCGCCCCCGCGAAGAAGCTCCGGGCCGTCCTCTCGGCCCCCGACGACGCCACCCGGGGAGTGCTGACCGCCGGAGCGCCTTACCTCTCCAGCCTGGCCGGACTGGAAAGCCTGGAGACGGGCGTTGCGCTGGCGGAACCCAAAGGGGCGGCCACGGGCGTGGTGGGCGGGGTGCAGGTCTTCGTTCTTCTGGAGGGGGCCATCGATGTGGCCGCCGAGAAGGCCCGCCTGGAAAAGGAGCTGGCCAAACTGGACAAGGAACTGGCCATCGTTTCCCGGAAGCTCGCCAACCGGGATTTCCTCGCCAAGGCGGCGGCGGACGTCGTGGCCAAGGAAGAGGGAAAGAACCGGGAACTCCGGGAAAAGCGCCTCCTCATCGAAAAGGCCCTACAGAAGGTTCGGGAGCTGGCGACCTGACCAGGGGACGAGGTCGGTAAATTTGAACCATTATGAAAATACTCTCCGGCGACGCCTGATCCGGGCGGCCCTGGCCGAGGACATCGGTCCCGGAGACGTGACCTGCAACGCCATCCTGACGGGAGAGGAAGGGGGAAGCGCCCGGGCAGTCGCCAAGGCGGATTTGGTCGTCGCCGGCTTGGACGTTTTCCGGGAAACCTTTCGGCAGGTGGATCCCGACCTGACCTTTGCCGCCCTGGCCGCCGAGGGACAGGAAGTTACCCGGGGAACTCCCTTGGCGGCAATTTCCGGGGAGCTCAAATCCATCCTCATGGCGGAGCGGACCGCCCTGAACCTCTTTCAGCGGATGTGCGGCATCGCCACGGCGACGCGGGCCTTCGTCCGGGCCGTCGCCGATACAAAGGCGAAAATTCTCGACACCCGCAAAACCGCGCCGGGGCTCCGCATCCTGGACAAGTACGCCGTCCGGGCGGGGGGCGGCACAAACCATCGCTATGCCCTCTTCGACGGGGTGCTGATCAAGGACAATCACATCGCCGCCGCCGGCGGCATCGCGCCGGCCATCGCCAGGGCACGGCGGAACATCGCCCACACCCTGAAGATCGAAATAGAGGTAAAAAACCTGGCGGAGCTGGAGGAAGCCCTGGCCGCGGGGGCCGATGTCGTCATGCTGGACAACATGAGCATCGCCGACATGGAGGCCGCCGTGGCGATGACCGCCGGCCGGGTTCCCCTGGAGGCCTCGGGCAATGTCACCCTGGAAAATGTCCGCCGGATCGCCGCTACGGGCGTGGATTTCATCTCCGTCGGCGCCCTTACCCATTCCGTCCAAGCCGCGGACATATCCTTATTGATAGCATAACAAAACAGTCTTGATCCTCGGGTCGTATATTCCATCATCTGATCCGGGATCCGGGAGGAGATTACAACTTAAGGACGTCGTTTTGGATACTTGCCTGCAGTCACCGGATGCGAAAGAAAGAATCACCTCATCTTTCGCCCCAAAAAGACGTTGATGGGCCTTAGCGCCGAAGTAGTTGATATAACTAAATGACCATCGGCTTGAAGCCGATGGGTTCTGCGTCCGCGTCGAATGAATTCGACTTCATTGCGGACGCTTTATCGAACGGTTTATATTGCTCATCCCTCCGGGATTTCGCAGAATCTTGCTTCGCCTAAAGGCGAGGGGTTTCAACCATCCCCGCAGGGGACATTCAGCGGCCTCACCGCCGTGGCGGACTTCAACCTCGCCCTGGAGCCGAACGAGCTGGTGGGGATCATCGGCCCCAACGGCGCGAGCAAGACGACAGTCTTCAACCTCATCACCGGGGTGTAGGCCGCGACCAATGGACCTGCTGGACATGCTTGAACCTCTCGGCCTACGCGGAGGAACGGGCCAAGAACCTGCCCTACGGCCTCCAGCGGCGTCTGGAGATCACCCGGGCCCGGCGCGACGCGGCTGAAGCTGCTGCTCCTGGACGAGCCCTACATGGGCCTCGCGCCGATCCTGGTGAAAGAGATTTTCCGGATACTCGCGGACCTGAACCGTGCCGGGACGACGATCCTCCTGGTGGAGCAGTCCCCCGCCAGCCGCTGCTTTCTCGGGACCCGGAAGCAGCCGGGACCCTCCGGGAAGGTGCAGCTGGAGACGCGTTAGAAGACGTACCTTGTCCCCACCGTATTCAGGACGAACTGCTTGGGCATCTGTTGCTGGAACATGGTGATCGCCTCATAGCCGGTGCAGTGGCAGGGGACGATGTAGTCCGGGGCGATCTCCTTGATGTCCGTCACCGCCTTCTGGACCAGTTCGGGCTTGGCCCCCACGAGATGGAACCCGCCGATGACGGTGTGGACCTTCCGCACCCCTGTGATCTTCTGCACATGCTTGATCGTGTTCACCGCCCCGGGATGGGCGCAGCCAATCAGGATCACCAGTCCCTTCCCCTTGACGTTGAAGAAGAGGGCCTGCTCGCCCTGGAACTGATCAGGCTGCCACTTGCCGTTGCGCTTCACCAGCAGGGTGGGCGGCACCTTCTCGTAGGCGGTGACCCGCTCGATTTGCCCGGTGAAATAGCCTCCCTTCATGACCTCCGTGGATGTATTCACCTCAACGATCTTGAGCACCCCGGATGATTCGACGGCTTCGCGCTTCAAGCTGCCCAGGTTGGTCGGTGTGGTGCTGCCGGCGCGGACGCCGGCACGCTCGCTGAACGCCTCTTCCCCGACGTAGAACGGCACGCCCCGGCGGAGTTTCCCGCCCTGGGCCTTGAGGATGCCTTCCAGAGCGCCCCAGTGATCCCAGTGGCCATGGCTCAACCCCATACCGTCCAGTTTCTCCAGCTTGACCCCCAGAAGCTCCATATTTCTCATGACCGGCTTCGCATCGACGCCGTAATCGAACATGAAGGCGCTGGTCTTCCCCCCGGACAGGGTTTCCACATAGTAGGAAAGGCCGTGCTCCGCATGGAGAGACCTCTCGACGGTGGGGCGGAAGCGCTTCCCGATCAGCCCGTGAGGACGGACACCGTCGAAATAATTGTCGGTAATGACGGTGATGTTCAGCCCGTCCACCTCGGAATACGTTGGTTTGCTCTGGGCAAAGACGTTGTTCAGCAGCGCATCCCCCGCCAACAGCATCGCCCCCGTGGCCATGGAAACCTTGAGAAAATCCCTGCGATCCACCTTGCCGTCCATTGTCGCCTCCTGAGAAATATTTGGAATCACGGTTCCATTGATCTTTCATGACCTGCGGGATGGAACATGCGCCGGCATGCTTTTGCCCTTGTTTATCAATCGCATGCAAAAATCAACGCATCTTTTTCACGAACCCTTCAGCGGATGGGAAAGTCGAAGTACGAGTCCGGAAACGGCTCGTTCCTGAGGGTGTAGTGCCACCACTCCTTGTCGTAGTCGACGAAGCCGTGCTTTTCTTTTGATATGTTTGATTTGCTTGTTTGATAAGGTATTGCTTTTGGCAGGTAGGAGTATATGGGGGATGTTTTTGCCTGTCAAGGTCACGGCTGTCCGGTTAAGGTTTGAGTGGTACCATATAACATATTGACATTTAACAACAAATGACCAATTTTCGTTTTTTTCGATTTCAATTTACTTTGTTTTCCCCGGTATGTACCTTCTCCTCAATAATCAGGGGGAGGGTTGCCAATGAATATGGGGAAAACCGTTTTTGCACAGATTCTGGAACATCTGCCACTTTATGAATTCAAAAAATATGTCGAGAAATACAATGGCAATCGCCGGGTCAGGAAATTTTCCTGTTACGATCAGTTCCTCTGTCTTGCTTTTGCCCAGATTACATACCGGGAAAGCCTGAGAGATATTGAGACATGTCTGAACTCTCATCACGAAAAGCTTTATCATATTGGATTTCGAGGGAAAATATCGAAATCCACCCTGTCCGATGCCAACGAGACTCGCGATTACCGGATTTATCAAGACTTCGCCTATCATCTGATTTCTATTGCGAAAAAGCTTTATCAGAACGAAGAAATGGCAATCGATCTGGATTACTCTCTTTATGCCTTCGATTCCACAACTATCGATCTGTGCCTCTCCCTTTTTCCTTGGGCGCAATTTCGCAAAACCAAAGCGGCCATCAAGATGCACACCTTTATCGATCTGCGGGGCGCCATTCCGACATTTATCAGTCTGACTACCGGAAAAGTACACGATGTCAACGTCTTGGACATCCTTCCCTTGGAGAAAGATGCCGTAATCGCCATGGATCGTGGTTACGTAGACTATTCAAGGCTTTATGCAATGCACCTGTTTCCGGCATTCTTCGTAATTCGGGCCAAGAGCAATCTTCGCTTCCGACGCCTTTGTTCCCGAGAAGTGGACAAAACCTTGGGGCTCCGTTCCGATCAAACCATCGTTCTCACAGGCAGGAAGTCCCGAAACGCCTACCCGGAAGCTTTGCGTCGGGTGTCTTACATGGACTTGGAAAAGAACAAACGCTACGTGTATCTGACCAATATATTTATCGGCCTATGCGGGCTAGCGTTGGTACAAGAACGACTCGAACATCGAGCGATACTATTCTTACAGCTCCAATACCTACTCCCTCGGATGCATCGCCGATTTCTGAGTCCACGGGAAAAACCCTCCACCACGCGCTTCTGATAGCAGGATGGGCAAAAATAACGGCGCTTGCAGGAAAATGCCAGCAAATATTCGTAACCGCAGTCTTTGCATTTGACGCGAGCAAAGCCGTTGTCAAAGCTCAAGCGGGCGGCCAGATTACCATCTTCCGGATTGCTGAGTTTGCTCTTTGCTCGTTCCGCCACCAATGCGGCTACGGCCCCACAAATGTCAGCAGCCGAGGCCGCCACATGCGCGCCGTGAAGCCGGGAAACAGGACCTCCGCAATGCGCTCAGCCGGTCCGAGGGTGCCCAGAGGATCAATGCTGCCCGGCGGGTCCTCCGCTGGGTCCAAGGGTGTTGCTCGGGGCAAGTATTTCGCCAGTAGTGCCACTCAGAGCCTCCCACTGCAATCAAAGAGGTCTTGTGTCATTGAGAACTTCCGCCCTGAATCACCACGACCCATGTTGTGGGCTTTGACCCGCTTTTTGAAGGCCGCTTCTCTGTGGTCCAACCAACCTCCTGCTCTCCGAACAAGGCGGACATTGCTTTGGGTACCAGTTGGTAGGCAATCTTGTCACGGTCAGACAATACGTCGGGAAGAGAATCTTTCAACTGTTCTTGGACACCCCTCCAAGGAATGCCATACTGCTTCAGCCTGCCAAGAAAGTCGTGGTCGTTCTTGAATGCTTCAATTGTCGCGGCCTCGTAGGTTGCCAGCGTATCTTGTTCCTCGTCCACCTCCAGTTCCTCGTTCAGACTTGTGGAGACAATGGCCTGTGACGTATTCGGAGCATCATCGACAGACACTGAACGGCGAGCAGACGCCAGCGCATTGCTAAACCGCTGACGAAGTCCTACGGCAGCGGTGTCAGCAGCGGGCTGGTCATATCTCGGATCTCGTGCTTGGTATTGGCCTTCGAAAGACAGCACACGAATAGGAATTGGGTAGCTCTTGCCACCCACACTACTCCAGAAAACGCCATGGCCAGGGATTGGCTCGTTCAAAAGGGATGACAAGATATCATCGCTGAAATGCGCATTGGCACTCTTTACTGCTCTCAGATCACTGGCCGACAGCAGATGGAATGCAAACCAGTTATCGCCTTGGCTCAGGATTTCTCCCGATATTGATCCTGGTTGTTGCGTAATTAAGACAGCCCCCAAGTCATATTTGCGTCCCTCTTTGACCCAGGATACGTAGGGGCCTTCTCCAGAGCTTCCTGTGCTGCCGAGGACCGCTTGCGCCTCTTCGACGACGGCGATGACCGGAATTGTTTCAGGCTGAGCTTTAGTGAACTCTTCCTGATTGTGATCGAATATACGTCGCAGGATCAGTCCGGATAGAACAAGCGCTGGCGTGCCCCGCATTTGAGATACGTCAATAACGCATATTCGACCCTCTCGGAGGGCCGCAAGCAGCATGTCCATTATCTGACTGCTCGGGTCGTGCAGCATTCGAACAATTGTTGTCATGTTGGCCCGTGCCGCAACCATTTCAGCGTCTTGTCCATCTTCAAGTCTTAGAAGCTGCCTGACTGTTCGTCCATCGGCACCATTTCCATCTCGGTGGATCAGGTCAACGAGCTGATGCCAATCCGCATCATTCATGCTCTTCAATTTTCGGACATTCTGCTGATCCTGTTTCTCCGGTGGAAGAGCAATTGAAATTACGTCGCCAGGCCGCAACCGACGGATGTCAAGACGGATGTCTCCAGCAACAAATGATTGATAAAACATGCTGGGGCCTGCCTTTGGCGTGAAAACAACCACCTTGTCCTGCAATTCCGGCACGTCGCAAAGCCCGGGGCGGTTCTTATCATCTGGCCAGAAATATTCGCCATCGGGATCGAAAATCACAGTTCCGACTGGTACTTGCTTTCCTCCACGCTTCTCTACTGTAGGAGTGTTTCGATAGAGATTGGCGAATATGAGTTTTACAAGATTTGACTTGCCAAAGCCCGCCCTTGCAAAAACAAGCGTTCGTCTTGCCACGAGGTCAAGAACGTGGAACTTTGGAATTACCAACGGACTCTTTATCTGCATCCAAGGGGCATGGACTAGCCGTGAGTCGCCAGACGCATAGATGAACTCGCCTAGTGCGAAATATCCTATTTCAGCAGCATCAGCTATATTGTGACCGGCTACTTCCCGTAAAACCTCATCCGTCAGGAAGGCTACCTTGCTCCCAACGTGCGGCAGGCGGCGGTGGGACGCCGCAAATACGAGATCGCCATTGACGACTCGCACCACACCCAGAACTCTCATGTTCACTCGATACTTAAGGTACTGTTCGCGGAGGTCTTCGGGTATCGGTCGCTCTTCCGAAACGGCTCGAATCCCATAGTCCTCGCCTGCCGAGGAAGCGAGCCGCCCTTGAGAAGAGATTGACGTGATTCGACCGAGGACTGCTTCATCTTCGTCTTCCAGCTGAACAACGAGGAACTGCCCATGCATAGGCGCACACTGAAACTCATTCTTGTAAGGCAGTACGAGGTCGGCATGAAACTCTAGCCCGCCTTCACTGAAGCCTCTGAATATGCCAACCGTCGTTTCTCGTGAGAAGAGTTTCATTCATACCTCCGTGCCGAAACATCGCCTTGAAGACGCAAAGCCTCCAAGGCGGGGATTTCTTTTTCATTGAGTAAACCGCGAACCGCTACAATCACCTCATCCTGAAGAATGTCGAGGTCAAAGTCTACGATTTCAGCGAATTCATGTGCTTTCTGCAGACATCGTGGATAAAAAGGAACAGGGAATCCGTGGATGGCATCAGCAAGCAGATATCCAAATATCTCGGCTGCCTGCTGGGTCTGGCTGCTCAATATATCGACGGTCCAGAGGGGATCGCCGCTTCGTTCTCCGAACCGCACAAAGTACATGTCCCCAGCAACGAACTTGGGGGACTCTCCGGTGCCATCTTCTGCTTCAGCCCCACGGGCATACTCGGGCCAAACATAAGCTTTAGCTTCCAGTTTTCGCGGCACACTCACATAACGAGGCGAGCCATGCGGGAATATCCCTTCGAGGGCCATTGCTAAATTGTAACGCGCTAAAACCTTACTGTGTTTCGCGAGGCCGACGAGAAATACCTTCCGGCGAGTCTTTTTCCGAATTCTCTCTATGGATTCTTCTATTCGTTTTTTGAACTCGATGAAGAATTCCTCGCGAAAGAGTTTACTGCGCAATAGACCGTCCCGGACTAAAAGCGTATCGGTGGCAAAAGTCCGGTAACAGATGCGTTCATAAAGCGCAGCCCACTCGCAGAGGTCGCGATAGACAAGCACCCATGAGGGCGACACCTCGTCGGGAGACTCTCGAACTTTCTTACCATCCGGAATCATGTGACTGAGGCGATTCAACGTGCGCGGTGTTACGTTCAAATCTGCCATTACACGCCCCAAAGCTGTCCTCGGAGAACCGTCATCGTTAAACTGCGCTCGGCTCAATATCTCAGTGTCAGTTGTCGGTGTCACAGCATCGAGGCAGAGCTGCTCACCGTAAGAATCCACGACTCGCACAAGTTGAACATGAAATGGATCGAAGACGAGCTTGTTGTTTCCGCCATCGCTCGCTACCAGTGATACCGACGTTGTCGACCTAGGTTTGATCGCTCTGACTTCAGCGGCAAGGGTGCGAATCTCTGAACGCAGGTCGTCAAGCAACCTTCGATCCCGAATGGTTGCATCACGGATTGCAGCTTTTAGATTCGGAAGTTCATTTGGATCGAACATAATTATCCCTCGAGCCTGGCGTATACATCGACCTCGCTTGCCGCAGCCTTCATCACACGGCCAAACTGTTCGGACTGCCTCCTGCCGTTATTTGCCGAGCCCGCATCGACCCACCGCCGAATGCGCCAACCGGAATCTGCGAGCTTCAAAGACATTCGCAGAGTCTCCCGTGCGTCCACAGGAACGCTGGGCAGATAACCAAAGCGAATGATAAGCCGGGCACCCAATGAGCATCGCTTTGCTACCGATTTCCATACGTCAGACAATCCCTCAGCGAACTTGTCAGCGGAATGAGAGAGCTGACCATCCTGTGAATAATCTACAGTATCCGCGCCTCCCAGAAACCAGTTGCGAAGCCACTGATCAGGGCGGTAGGTGCGCATACCAAAATAAGGTGGAGATGTCACAACCCAGTTAAATCTGTGGGATGGCGGCACCACCGTATCGGTGTGCTGGGCATCGCCAAAGTAGACTGCACCTTTGGAAGGCGGCGGAATAATTCTGAGAGAATATTCCGCCCGGCGCTTAACTGCATTCAGGACATCGACACGTGGGGGTTCCGTTTTATTTGTGTGCCGCCAGTAGCGAACAGCAGCACTGGGTTTTGTTGCATAGGTGCGGGGCATCTGATTCGAAAGGTAAGTCGGTAGCCCACGATGGCGTGGCCCGTGGAGAATACCCAGCAGCAGCGCACGCAATACAACCTCTTCAGCGGTCTCACACGACTTCATCAGACGTTCTCGCAAAATGCAAATCTCTTTCAATGTATCAGGATGATAGCAAAGTTCCCAGAAGTCACCCTCCGGAATAGAAAGCGGCGAGGATGCGCCCTCAAGAATTGACCGCGCTGTTTCAACAACAGCATCGGACGTGGTACACGCCAATTTCGCTGCAGCTATCGCCGCCGCGATAGGGTTACTATCAATGCCTACACAACCGAGGCCGAGAAGACGAGCGGCGAATAGGGTTGTCCCACGGCCGCAGAAGGGATCAATAACCCACTCGTTCTTATTCGCCTTGGCGAGACGACGGAGAGGAAATTCCAGCGGGAACATGGTGTAATAGGGACATACGGTATTGAGACTGAGAATTGGTGATTGGGCATCTGTCGGCAATAATCGCCTAACGATTTTGGGCGCACGGTCATGGGAAAAGACAAGACGCCCAAGAACGCTGTCGGGAATCCGCAGCGCCCCTTTAGTCTCGTTTTGCGTGTGACTCTGTATGTGACGCTTATCGGCCATGTTGCAGTTGCTCCGCCTCGTATTTCTTTGATAAGGTATTGCTTTTGGCAGGTAGGAGTATATGGGGGATGTTTTTGCCTGTCAAGGTATATGTCCATCGAAAAATCAGGGTCGGCGATACGGTATGTAGATCGGCGCTGATCCTTCCGGCACCATCGGGCTCTTTTTTTGGGTGACTTGCCTGTCCGAAAGGCATTTTGAGGCGCTTTTCGGACAGACCTATCCGGCACGCCTCTTTTTTTGCTGCGTTATGCTTCGACGTAGCCGTCCCAGGAGTATTGAGGGTCCCCATATAAGTGATCGTCATGAACGGGGATCTGCGAGACGTCATCCGGGATGGATGGGGCAGCCGGCCTGCCTGTGCCGTGCATGCAGACAGGCGGGCCATGGATTTTGGGCGGCGTTCTGGTTCTTGCCAGCCATAATCCCAGGTGTTCGAGAATGACCCGGATGACGGAAGGGTCCTCGATAAAGCTGATGATGCGCATGACGCCCCGGCATTTTGGGCAGATCAGGGGATCAACTTCATAGATCTTCTGAATCAATCGTGCCCAGTTCCGCCGGAAGGCCTTTTCATCTCCCTGCGATTCGAGAATGCTAAGGACGCCCGGATAATGTAGCGGGCAAGGTTCTCCATGGACGTATCATCTAAAGCCGTTGTGTGGGTCGCCACAGTCCAGGTACCGGTAAATAACATTCTCAAGACAGGGCCGCCATAAGCCGTATTGCCGGGAAAAGCGCTCCTCATAAACCCGGACGAAGGTCTCGAAATGATCCTCCACGCAGCGGTAATAATCGGATAATTGGGGATTCCGGGGGCGATAGACGGCATTTGTTAGGCTAAATATCAGAAAATACAGGTTGTTTTTTCCCGAGGAATGCCGTGATGCCCTGGATGCATTCCCCAGACGTGATGAGGGTAACCGCCTCTTGGCACTCCAACGCAAGGGCGTCCTTCATGGGGAGTTCCCGGGCCTGTCTGATAACCTTCAGGGCATGGCGCACGGCGCGCGGACCGTTTTGGGCTATCATTGCCGCTATTTCCATGGCCTCCTCCCGGGCCATCCCCGGAGGGCTGATGCGGTTGACAAGCCCGATGCGCAGTGCTTCTTGCGCGTCAACCTTCCGTCCGGTCAAGATTATATCCGCCGCATGGGAGGCGCCGACAAGCCTGGTGAGACCCGGTCCGCCGCCCCAGTCGGGCATGAGGCCCAGTTTCACTTCGGCAAAGCAGATCACGGCTTGGGGATCCATTACCCGTAGGTCGCAACGCGACACCAGCTCCGCGCCGCCGCCATAGGCGTCGCCGTTGATGGCGGCAATAACGGGGACGGGCAGCTCTACCAGGTCGTTCACTGCCGACTGCAAACGTTTGATCAAGGCTTCGACGGGAGGGCGTTCGTGATTCTGCACCGACTCGATCAGCCGGCCGACTTGCGGATTGTCGGGATTAATGTCGAAACCGGCACAGAAGGCCTTGCCGGAACCGGTGACGATTACTGCCCGGGGGAGCTGCGCTTTAAGCTCCCCCACGACCCGCTCCAGGTCCGCCCACATGGTTTCGTTGAAGGCGTTCCGCCGCCCGGGCCGATCCAAGACTATCAGGGCAACCTTACCTTGCCGCTCCAAACGTATCCCATAATCGGTCATCTTCCTCACCCACCGTTCATATTTTGCCGCACTATCGCGCTGTCGCCATATCGTGCCGTTCAGGTGTCGCCGCCCCTTGTCGTAAGGGCTATTCCCTCAGGATCTCGCCCAGGGTTTCCACCAGGATGCGGCATTCTTCCTCCGTGCCGATAGAGATGCGGAGAAAATCCTCGATCCGCGGGAGGGGAAAGTGCCGGACCAGGATCCCCCGCTGTCGCAACCGGTGCTGCAACTCCCCGCCCCGGCGGGAGGGATGGCGCACAAAGAGAAAGTTGGCCCGGGACGGCAGGACCTCGAACCCTTGGTCACGGAGTTTGCCGGCCAGCCACTTCCGGCTCTCCATGATCCGGCGGCGGGTATTATGGAAATACTCTTTGTCCCGGAAGGCGGCCTCGGCCCCGATGAGGGCCAGCCGATCGAGCGGATAGGAGTTGAAAGAGTTCTTTACCGTATTCAGGGCGGTGACGAGGGAGAGGGAGCCGCAGGCCATACTGATCCGCAACCCGGCCAGGGAGCGGGCTTTGGAGAAGGTCTGGACGACCAGGAGATTCGGGTATTCCGCCACCAGCGGCACGGCGCTTTCGGCCCCAAAATCGACGTAGGCCTCGTCGACCAGAACTACGGAGCGGGGGGATTGCTCCAAAAGCGCCCGGATCTGGGCGAGACCGACGGCGATCCCCGTGGGGGCGTTGGGATTGGCCAGGACTATCCCCCCGTGCGGACGGTCGTAGTCGGCTACGTTCACCTGGAACGCCCCATCGAGAGGGATGGTCTCGTAGGCGATCCCGTACAGGGCGCAATAGACGGGATAGAAGCTGTAGGTGATATCCGGGAAAAGGATGGGCCGCTCTCGCTTGAGGAGGGCGAGAAAGGCATGGGCCAGGACCTCGTCCGAACCGTTGCCGAGAAAGATGTTTTCCGTCCCGAGGCCGTAAGCGGCGGCGATGGCCTCCTTGAGCTTCCTCCCCTCCGGATCGGGGTAAAGGCGGAGATCGGCGTTGATCCCCTCCCGGAGGGCGCTCAGGCAGGCCGGGGAGGGGGGATATGGGTTTTCGTTGGTGTTGAGTTTGATCACCCGTTCCCCCGGAGAGGGCTGCTCTCCGGGGCGGTAGGGGACGAGGCCGCGGACGGCGTCGCTCCATAATTCCTTGTCCAATTCCTACCTCTCCATGACTGCCTTGCCTATAAACGCCTTTTTTGCCCCGGGCGGCGAGAGATGCTATTACCATATCCCGGGACTAAAGAGTAGCCTTAATTCCCTCTGCTGATTCTTCGAATTACGGGTTCCCATGGCAGTGCTGGGAGCTTCGCACCTTTGGCTGATCTTTAACAGTTGCAAAAAATATGTTTAACGATATTGGTTATATAGATGTCCTAAAAAAGGTCTTGGCACT
>Ga0302248_1001055_pt1 | contig 22194 bp, 20 predicted proteins | sample AAG_UR_Leu_MG_FD_193528 | JGI IMG/M metagenome (GOLD analysis project Ga0302248, IMG submission 193528) | Enriched activated sludge microbial communities from anaerobic digester in WTTP, New Holstein, Wisconsin, United States - AAG_UR_Leu | ecosystem: Engineered > Bioreactor > Anaerobic >... | reverse complement strand
TACGGGTCCGACCCCCCCACGGCCCTTCAAGACGGAAAAGAGGGAAGGTAAACCCCCGCTTCCCCCCCGCCGGCCGGCGGAACCGGCGGAAGTGCTGAAGCGTCCCTTGGCCGTCAAGATCGAGGGCGAGGCGGGCAAAGAGGGCGTCCCCCCGGTCGGATTGAAGAAGCCCGTCAAATGGGAGCCGGAAAAGGACAAAAAGAAGGGGAAACGGCCGGTTGAGGTGGTGATCGGCGACCAGTTTCCCTCCCGGAAGAAGATCCTCCTCAAGAAGGGGCCGGACAAGAAAGTACGGGTCGAGGACCTCGAACGGGACGAGCGGCCGGTACGCTGGCGGGAGGAGAAGAAGGCGGGGGTGACGAAGCTCAAAAAGACCGTCATCACTGTTCCCAAGGCGATAAAAAGGCGCATTAAGATCGCCGAGACGATCACCGTCGGCGAATTGGCCAAGAAGATGGGGGTCAAGGCCGGGGAAGTAATCAACAAACTCATGGGCTTGGGGCTGATGGTAACCATCAACCAATCCCTCGATTTCGACACCGCATCGTTGATAGCCGGTGAATTCGCCTATCAGGTGGAATCGGCCGGGGTGGATTTCGAGGAAACCCTGGGACTGGTCGATACGGGGGAGCGCAACCTGAAGCCCCGGGCGCCGGTAGTGACCATCATGGGACACGTGGACCACGGCAAGACGTCCCTTCTCGACGCGATCCGGGAAACGAACGTCATCGCCGGGGAGGCGGGCGGCATTACCCAGGCTATCGGCGCCTATCATGTTCGTATCAAGGACCGGGACATCGTCTTTCTCGACACGCCGGGGCATGAAGCCTTCACGGCCATGCGGGCCAGGGGCGCCCAGGTTACCGACGTGGTCGTCCTGGTCGTGGCGGCGGACGACGGGGTGATGGGGCAGACCATCGAGGCCATCAATCACTCCCGGGTCGCCGGGGTCCCGATTATAGTGGCCATAAACAAGATGGACAAGCCGGGCGCCGATCCCCAGCGTATCAAACAGGCCTTGACGGAGTATGGCCTCGTTTCCGAGGAGTGGGGCGGCGAGACGATCTTCTGCGAGGTTTCCGCCAAGCAGCGGACGGGCATCGAGGCCCTCCTGGAAATGATCCTGCTGCAGGCGGACGTCCTGGAGCTGCAGGCGGATCCGGACCGGCCGGCCCGGGGGATCATCATCGAATCGAAACTCGACAAGGGACGAGGTCCGGTGGCGACGGTCCTCATTCAGGAGGGCACCCTCCGGGAAGGCGACACCTTCGCCTCGAAAACGGAATACGGGCGGGTCCGGGCCATGATCAACGATCAGGGGCAGCGGGTCCGGGAGGCCGGGCCGTCCATGCCTGTGGAGGTGATCGGTTTTTCCAGCGTTCCCCAGGTAGGTGCGGAATTCCTCTGCGTGGAGGATGAGAAGAAGGCCCGCAGCATCGCCGATTACTGGACCAGAAAGGAACGGGAAAAAGAACTGTCCGCGACCTCGAAGATAACTTTGGAGCAGCTCTATCAGAAGATCAGGGAGGGCGTGAAGGATTTCAACGTCATCATCAAGGCCGACGTCCAGGGTTCCATGGAGGCCATCACCGAGGCCCTGAACAAACTCAGCACCGCGGATGTGAAGCTCAAGATCATCCACAGTTCTACCGGGACGATAACGGAGACGGATGTCATGCTGGCCTCTTCCGCCAATGCCATCATCATCGGCTTCAACGTCCGACCCGACAGCCGGGTCGTGGAGGTGGCCGAGCAGGAGGGGGTGGAGATCAAGCTCTACGATATTATCTACAATCTCCTCGAGGATGTCCGGGCGGCGATGGAAGGACTGCTGGAGCCGGTTTACAAGGAGGTCGTCCAGGGCCGAGCGGAGGTGCGCCAGCTCTTCAAGATCCCCAAAGTGGGAACCATTGCGGGGTGTTACGTTACGGACGGCAAGATTTCCCGGAGCGCCAATCTCAAGCTCGTCCGGGAAGGCGTGGTGGTTTATGACGGCAAGATCGCCTCGCTGAAGCGGCAGAAGGACGACGCTCGGGAAGTGGCGACGGGTTATGAATGCGGCATCGGCATCGAGAACTTCAATGATCTCCATGAGGGAGACATCATCGAGGCGTATGTGAACGAGCAGGTGGAACGTAAGTTGTGAAAATGGCCCACCTGCCTGCTGGAACGGAGAGACGGAACCCCTCCGCGGGGAGCCGTCCTCGATGAATCCGATAAAACCTTCATGCCCCGTGATTGCCGCGAAGCGTGAAAGCGGCATTTTCGTATTAATTCATGAGAGGGAAGACGCCGTCGTCATCCGTTTTCGGGGGCAAAGGAATTACTGATGGTAGTGGGCGTGGGGATGGTGGAGCTGTGGATACCGGAGTGTCGGTCCCTCAAGGAGAAAAGGTCCGTTTTGACGAAACTCATGAAGCGGACGCAGAACGCCTTCAATGTCTCCATCGCCGAGGTCGGTGCCAACGACTCCTGGAAAAAGGCCAGGGTGGGATTTTGTGTGGTGGGAAACGACCGGCGGTATATCAATGCCAAGATCGACCACATCTTCAACTTCCTGGAAACGATGGACATCGCCCAAGTGATTGCGACAAATATGGAAATGACCAGCTATTCCGAATGGATCGAGGGGCGATCCGGGGCGGCGGAGAAATATGACGACCTTTAAAAGGGCCCAGCGGGTGGCGGAACGGATCATGATCGAGGTGTCCGACATCCTCATCCGGGAGGTGGGAGATCCGCGGATGAAACAGCTCACCATTACCGGGGTGAAGGTCAGCGACGATCTGCGCCTGGCGAAGATCTACTACGTCGAAATGGGCCAGGACGACAGCCGGCGGGAGACACAGGAGGCCCTGCAAAAGGCCACCGGCTTTATGCGGCGGGAACTCGGCAAGCGGCTCGCCCTGCGCTATGTTCCCGAGATCATGTTTTTTGTGGACGCCTCTTTCGCCTACGGCAGCAAAATAGACAGGATATTCGCTCAGTTGCACGCCTCTGAGCGGACAGGAAAAGAAGAATGATCAAGGAAATAATCGAGACCATCAAGACCGGCCGGAGATTTTTGATTGCGGCCCACATGAAACTGGACGGGGACGCCCTGGGGTCGGAGCTGACCCTCCTGGCCCTGCTGAAGGGCCTGGGAAAGGAGGCCGTGGTCTATAATCAAGACCCCACGCCGGCGAATTATCTCTTTCTGCCCGGGGCAGAGGAAATCGTCCATGCCTTACCGCCGCCGGACACCTTCGAGGCGGCCTTTCTTCTCGATTGCAGCGAACTGGAGCGGGTGGGGGACGAGGCGCCCAAAATCAAGACCATTCCCCGGCTGGTCAATATCGATCATCATGTCTCCAACGGAGGGTTCAGTGCGGTGAGCTTCATCGACCCGAACGCCAGTTCGACGGGGGAGATGATTTTCCGTCTTCTCCAGGCCATGGAGGCGGACATCAGCCCGGAGATGGCCACCAATCTCTACACGGCCATTCTCACCGACACCGGCGGCTTCCGTTACGGCAACACCGGTGCGGCCGCCTTGAAAGCGGCGGGATGTCTGGTGGCCAAGGGGGCGAGTCCTCAGTGGATCTCGGAAAACATCTATGAAAATTTCTCTATGGCCAAAATAAGGCTCATGGCCCGGGCGATGCAGAGCCTGAGTTTCGATTGTGACGGCCGGGTGGGATCGCTGACGATCCTGCAAAAGGACTTCCAGGAAACGGAGGCCCTCCCCGAGCATACGGAAGGACTCGTCGATCTGCCGCGGAGCGTTGCGGGAGTGGAGGTATCCATTCTCTATACGGAAATGCCGGAAAACCGTTTCAAGGTCAGCATGCGCTCCAAGGGCAGGAAGGATGTGGCGCGCATCGCGGCGGAATTCGGGGGTGGGGGGCATGTAAATGCCGCGGCCTGCCGGATCGAGGGGGACATCGTCACGGTGAAGCGGCGCCTTCTGGCCGCTCTTTGTACGTCGGCCTGAAGATGCACGGGGTGGTGGTGATCGACAAACCCCCGGGCCGGACATCCCATGATGTCGTGGCCAGGGTAAGAAGAAAGCTGGGCGGCGTCCGGGCCGGTCATACAGGAACGCTCGATCCGCTGGCAACGGGCGTGCTGCCGGTGTGCCTGGGCGAGGCGACGAAGCTGGTCCCTTTTCTGGCGGGGGCGGTCAAGGATTATCAGGCCACCATGTTGCTGGGGGTCAGGACGGACACCTTGGACATCAGCGGCCTGGTCCTCGAACGTAAGGAACCTGACGTGGATGACGAAATCGTCCGGGAGACCCTGAAGGGGTTTGTGGGCCGCATCTCGCAGACGCCCCCCCGCTACTCGGCGGTCAAGGTGAGAGGGCAGGCCCTGTATAAATGGGCCCGGAAGGGGATCGAGGTCACCGCGCCGCCGCGACAGGTGGAGATATACTCCCTGATAGTCGAGGAGGTGTTTTTGCCCTATGTCCGGCTTCGTCTGTCCTGTTCCGGTGGGACTTATGTGCGGTCCCTCTGCGCCGATGCCGGCGATCTCCTGGGTTGCGGCGCCTGTCTGGCGGGGTTGCGACGTACCCGCAGCGGCGCCTTTAATGAGGTGATGGCGTTGTCCTTGGGGCAGGAAGAGGGACGGGATGAGCGGGAACGCCTCTGTGCCGCCATCATCCCCACGGCCGCAGCGCTTCCGGAACTCCCGGAGGTGGAAGTGGGAGAATCATGGCAGCAGAAAATCCGGGACGGCGTCCAGCCCCGGGCGGAAATGGTAAATAATCGCGACGATATTCCTTTCCTTGCTCCGGGAGATATGGTAAAGTTAATCGATAAAAAAGGCGGGCTCGCCGCGATCGCCAAAATGCTTTACGGCAGCGGCGATTTCCCCGGGTTGCCGGGGAGCGCGCCGGTGATGAGTCTGGTGAGAGTTTTCAACGAAAATTAACATTGGGAAAACCAGTAAAGAGGGAGGAATAAAAGTGTTAGATTCAGAAAAAAGACAGGGGATCATTTCCCAATACAAGCTGCACGACAAGGATACCGGGTCACCGGAGGTCCAGATTGCCCTGCTCAGTGCGAGGATCGAATACCTCACCGAGCATTTCAAGGTCCACAAGAAGGATCATCACTCCCGGCGGGGGCTCCTGAAGCTCGTCGGCCAGCGAAGGCGTCTGTTGGACTATATCAAGAAAAAAGACATCGAGCGTTACCGAACGGTGATTTCCCGTCTGGGATTGAGAAAATAACGAAAAACAGCAAAACGTTTCAAGAGAGGATAGTAAATTTTGATGAAAGAGATATTTGAGGGCGAATTTGCGGGAAGAAGGCTGTCACTGAAGGCCCATTACATGGCCGAACAGGCCGATGGGGCCGTATTGGCGACCTACGGGGATACGGTGGTGCTGGTGACGGTGGTATCCCTAAAAACAGGGCGCGAGGGGCTGGATTTTCTTCCCCTGACCGTTGATTATCAGGAAATGACTTATGCCGCCGGCAAGATCCCCGGTGGTTTCTTCAAGAGGGAAGGGCGTCCCAACGAGCGGGAGATCCTCACCTCGCGCATGATCGACCGGTCTATCCGTCCGCTCATTCCCAAGGGATATTTTTTCGAGACCCAGATCGTCGCCACGGTCCTTTCCGTGGACAGCGAGAACGATTCGGGAGTGGCCGCCATGATTGCCGCCTCGGCGGCCCTGGAGATCTCCGATGTGCCCTTCAAGGGACCCATCGCCGGGGTCCGCGTCGGGAGGGTGGACGGCAGGCTGATCTGCAATCCCTCGGCGGAGGAGCTTCAGGAAAGCGATCTGAACATCTTTCTCACGGGAAGAAAGATCGTTCCCGGTGCCCAGGGACGGGACTTTGACGTGAATCTGGTCATGCTGGAAGGGGAGGCAAACGAGGTGGCCGAGGATGACCTGGTGGCCGCCATCAACACCGGTCTGGAGGCCCTGCGTCCCATGATCGAGTTGCAGGACCGGATGCGTCTGAAAATCGGCAAGGCGAAGCGCCCCCTGGCGGAGGTCGCCGTGGACGAGAACCTGGAAAAACTGGTGGTCGATACGGTGACGGCGGGACTCCAGGATGCCTACCGGACTCCGCGGAAACTGGAAAGATACGCCAAGATCGATGCCCTCCGGGAACAGGCCCGGAAGGTGTGCGCCGGCGAGGAAGCCGCCCTGATTCCGGTGGTGGACAAACTGTTTGAAAGCACGGACCGGAAGATCCTCCGGGAAAAGATCCTTCGGGAAAAGCGGCGCATCGACGGGCGTTCCTTCACCGAAATCCGCCCGATTTCCATCGAGGTGGGGCTGCTGCCCCGGGCCCACGGTTCGGCCCTCTTCAACCGGGGGGAAACCCAGGCCCTGGCCGTCCTCACCCTGGGAACCTCCTCCGATGAACAGCGACTCGACTTCATCGGCGGCGAGGAGATGCGTTCCTTCATCCTCCACTATAATTTCCCCCCTTACTCGGTGGGTGAGGCGAAGCGGATCGGCAGCCCCGGGCGGCGGGAGATCGGCCACGGCAATCTGGCGCGGCGGGCCCTGGCACCCATCCTGCCGGCCCAGGAGAACTTTCCCTATACGATCCGGATCGTGTCGGAGATTCTTTCCTCCAACGGTTCGTCCTCCATGGCCACGGTTTGCGGCGGCTGTCTGGCCCTCATGGACGGCGGTGTGCCCATCAAGGCCGTGGTGGGCGGTATCGCCATGGGCCTTCTCCAGGAAGGGGACGAGGTGGCGGTCCTTTCCGATATCCTGGGCGACGAAGACCACGCCGGGGATATGGACTTCAAGGTGTGCGGCACGAAAAACGGCGTCACCGCCGTGCAGATGGACATCAAGATCGACAACCTGACGGCGGACATTCTGCGACGGGCGCTGCAACAGGCCCGAGAGGGCAGGATCTTCATCATCGAGAAGATGCTCCAGACGATTGCCGAACCGCGGCCGGACATTTCCGTTTATGCCCCCCGCATCACCACCGTGAAGGTGAAGCCGGAAAAGGTCCGGGATGTCATCGGCAGCGGCGGCAAAAACATCCGCCAGATCGTCAGCGAGACCGGCGTCACCATCGACGTGGAGGACGACGGCACGGTCACGATCGCCTCCAGCGACGCCGAGGCGGCGGCCCGGGCCGTGGCCATGGTCCGCTGGCTCACCGAAGAGGCGGAAATCGGCAAGATTTACACCGGCACGGTGAAGAAGGTGGTGGATTTCGGCGCCTTCGTGGAGATCCTACCCGGCACGGAAGGCCTGGTGCATATCTCCCAGTTGGCCAAAAATAGGGTCAACAAGGTGACGGACGTCGTCAACGAAGGGGACGAGATCATGGTGAAGGTCATAGAAATCGACAAACAGGGCAAGATCCGCCTGAGCAGGAAGGACGCTTTGGGGGCGAATGTATCGTAAAACCGTCCTGGACAACGGCATGCGGGTGATCTCGGAAGAGATCGCCCATGTGCGCTCCATTTCCATCGGCATCTGGATCGAATGTGGTTCCCGCTACGAGGATGCCCAGACCAACGGCGCCGCCCATTTCATCGAGCACATGCTCTTCAAGGGAACGGAGCGGCGCAGTGCCTTCGACATCGCCGCCGCCATCGATTCCGTCGGCGGCGTCATGAACGCCTTCACCAGCAAGGAGCTGACATCCTTCTATATCAAGATTCCGGACTATCATCTGGCTTTGGCGATCGATCTGCTGGCGGATATCCTGAAGAACTCCCGGTTCGACGACAGCGAGATCGGGAAGGAGAAATCGGTGGTTCTCCAGGAGATCAGCATGTTGGAGGATTCACCCGACGATTATATCCACGACTTCTTCGAGGCCAATTTCTGGCAGGGCAATCACCTGGATCTGCCGGTCCTGGGGACCAGGGAGCGGGTGGAGGGCTTTTCCCGGGAGATGCTGCTCCATTTCTTCCGGCGTCGCTACCGGGGACGGAACGTCGTCCTCACCGCCGCGGGCCATCTGCAGCATGACCTCCTGGTGGAAATGGTGGCAAAGGCCTTCGGCGATATGGAGGGAAGCGGGGAGAGGGTCTCCTTTCAAACCCCTTCGGTCGCCGCCAACATCTCCGTCCTGGAAAAGGAATTGGAGCAGGTCCATTTGATGATCGGCACCCTCGCCCCTTCCTCGGTCAGTGAAAGCCGCCATGCCGCTTTCCTCATGAATGCGATTCTTGGGGGCAGTATGAGTTCCCGCCTCTTTCAGGAGATCCGGGAGAAGAGAGGGCTGGCCTATGCCGTACATTCCTATCTGACCCCATACATCGATACGGGGATGCTGGCCGTTTACGTGGGGACGGGCCGGGAGGAGGTCCGGGAGGTCCTGGGGTTGATCCTCGACGAGCTCATTCGGTTGGAGAAACAGCCCCTCACGACGCCGGAGCTTCGGGGTGCCAAGGAGCTGATAAAGGGAAACTTCCTGCTTTCCATGGAAAGTACGGACAACCGGATGTCCCGGTTGGCGAAAAACGAGATCTGCTTCGGCCGGCATGTGCCGGCGGAGGAAGTGACGGCGAGCATCGACGCCGTTACCGAGGACGACGTCCAGGGACTGGCCCGGGAGCTTTTCAATCCCAATACGATCTCCCTTGCCGCCATTGGTCCCATATCGGAAAAGGATCTGACCCTGCACGTCCTGAACGGATAGATGAGGTCTGGGACTTCCCGCTGTTTTTTGTATGAAATGTGGGCAACTGCCCGGATATTATCCATGCGTCTTCCCGTGGGCGTAGTGGTTATTTTCAGATCGCCGGTATTTGACAAAGCGGTTGCTCCCCTCCGGGCAGGGAACTGATGGAAGAAGTGGAAATAGCGATCGTGCAACTGCCGGGATGCGAAGACCTTCCTTTGCCCAGGTACATGACGGAGCAGGCGGCGGGGATGGACATCTGTGCCGCCGTGGCGGAAGAGATCATCATTTTTCCCGGCCGGAGAGAGGTGATCCCCACGGGGCTCGCCATAGCCCTTCCCGCCGGCTATGAGGCCCAGATCAGGCCCCGTAGCGGTTTGGCCATGAAACACGGCATCACCCTGCTGAACACCCCCGGGACCATCGATGCGGACTACCGGGGGGAGATCAAGCTCCTGATGATCAATCACGGTGAAGAGCCTTTCACCGTAAGACGGGGGGATCGGGTGGCCCAGATGGTCGTCAACCGCGTCTGCCGCGGCCGATGGCGGCGACAGGACGGACTGGCGGCAACCGCCCGGGGAGCGGGAGGATTCGGACATACATGAGGGAGCGGCGCAGATGAAAAAGCACAAGGTAAGCAAGACCTACCAGGAGATCAACGAAAGAATCCGTCAGGGGAAGGCGGTGGTCGTGACGGCGGAAGAGATGATCGACGTGGTGGAACGCCACGGCGAAGTGGAGGCGGCCCGGCGGGTGGATGTGGTGACTACGGGGACCTTCAGTCCCATGTGCTCCTCCGGTGTCTTCCTGAACTTCGGCCATACCTCGCCGAAGATCAAGGCGGCCCGGGTATGGCTCAACGACGTCCAGGCCTACGGCGGCCTCGCGGCGGTGGACTGCTATCTGGGTGCCACGGAGGTGGCCGAGGGGGATCCGCTCAACAGCGTCTATCCCGGCGAGTTCAATTACGGCGGCGGGCATGTCATAGAAGACCTGGTGGCGGGCAACGTGGTCCGGCTCCGCCTGGAAGGGTACGGGACGGACTGCTATCCCTCCCGGAAACAGGAAAAAAACATGACCCTTTCCGACATGCGGGACGCCATCCTTTTCAACCCCCGCAATGCCTACCAGAATTACAGTTGTGCCGTCAACATGTCGGACAAGACGATCTACACCTATATGGGGATGCTGCGCCCCCGCATGGCCAATGCCAATTATGCCACCTCCGGCCAGTTGAGCCCCTTGTTCAATGATCCGTATTACCGCACCATCGGTCTGGGAACGAGGATCTTCCTGGGCGGCGCCCAGGGATATGTAGCCTGGCAGGGCACGCAGCACAATCCCCGGGCCCTCCGGGGGAAGAACGGTGTTCCTCGGGAGGGTGCCGGCACCTTGGCGACAATCGGCAACCTCAAGGAGATGTCCCCCCGATGGCTGGTGGGGGCCAGTATGCTGGGTTACGGCGTGTCCCTGTACGTGGGGATAGGGATTCCCATTCCCATCCTCGATGAAGAGATGGCGCGTTTTACCGCGGTTCGGGATAGCGATATCTATACCCAGATCTACGATTACAGTATGGATTATCCCAAGGGAGAGCTCAAGAGCCTGGGGGAGGTGAGCTACCAGGCCCTGCGCAGCGGGCAGATCGTGCTCAACGGGAAGAAAATCGCCACAGCCCCCCTTTCCAGCTATTACAAGGCAAGAGAAATCGCAATGATTCTGAAGGAATGGATTGAAAGAGGGGACTTTTTGTTAGGGGAGCCCCAACTTCTTCTTACATCGGGCTGAGAGAAAATAAATATTTGTTGCCGAAGGTATTATTTTTATTGCGAAGAAAGGAAAATTATTTTAATATAGTCAAAAATTGTTCATCATAAGCAGGTATCATGAAGATCGGGCGTTATGTGTTGGCCTTCGTTTTGTTTATCGGCGCCTTGATTGTGTTTGGAAACCGGGGCCTGGTCGATAATTACGCATTGCGGGAAAAGTTGCAGTCGCTCCGGAAGGTCAACCAGGAAATAGCTAATGAGAACAAACATTTGCAGAAGATAGCCCATAGCCTGCGCACGGATTTAGCCTATATCGAAATGGTTGCCCGCCATGATCTGGAAATGGTCAAGAAGGGGGATCTGGTTTATAGGAATGCCAAATAAATCACTGAACTCTGAAAATGATTGACTTCAAGTCGTTGTTCAAGAAAAAGGAGAAGGACGGGGCGGCAGCGTCTGCTGTGGCCGCCCAGGCCAAGGACACCGGCACCGCTCCCCCCAAGGAAAGCAAATTACCCAAAAGCCTTCAATCACTAACCAAGATCGATCTCAAAAGTCTCTTTTCCGGCAAAAAACAATTCGTGGGGCTGGATATCGGCTCCAGTTCCCTGAAATTGGTAGAGATTGTCGGCGATAAGGGTTCGTACACCATGAACCGTTTCCTGACGACGCCGTTGGCACCGGGCGTGGTTGTGGACGGGGCGGTGGTGGAGGTGGACGCCCTGGCGGAAAACCTTAAGGGGTTGTTCAAGAACTCCGGTTGTCAGAAAAAAGAAATCGTCGCCTCCCTTTCGGGCCACAATGTCATCATCAAGAAGGCCCCGTTCCCGGACATGCCGGAGAAGGATCTCCAGGAGACCATCCGTGACGAAGCGAGCAAGTATTTGCCCTTCGACAACATGGACGAGGTGAACTTCGATTTTCAGGTCCTGGGACGATCCGAGCACAATCCCAATCTCAACGATGTCATCATCGTGGCCGCCAAAAAAGACCTCATCGAAGGCTATGCGGAGGCCATCGAGCTGGCAGGCCTGTCCCTGGCCATCATGGACGTCGACTCCTTCGCCTTGGAAACGATGTACATGGAGAACTACGATTACGAAGAAAAGGACGTGGTCGTCATCGCCAATATCGGGGCCAGCATTACGAACCTTAATGTGATGCGCAATGCCACGTCCATCTTCACCCGCGATTTCGCCATGGGCGGGAGCATGATTACCGAGGCGATTCAGGCCCAGTTCGGGGTGTCCGCCGAGGAAGCGGAAAAGATCAAGATCTTCGGCCCGGAAGGGGATGAATACGCCAAGGGGGATTTTTTCCGCAATACCCTCCTGTACCTTGCCGATCCCCTCTGTGCCGAGATCGAGCGTTCCATCGACTATTTCCGTTCCACATACAGCGACGAGGAGATAAAGCTGATCCTCCTGGCCGGCGGCGGGGCCAACATCCCCGGCATTGCCGACGATCTGTCACGCCGCATGTCCGTTCCCGTGGAAATCATCAATCCTTTCCGGAAAATAGCTTATAACCGCAAGACGATGGACGAGGAATTCATCAGGGAAATAGCCCCCATAGCCGCCGTCGGAGTGGGGTTGGCACTCAGAAGACTGGGGGACAAATGATCCGGATCAACCTCCTTCCCTATCATGAGAAGGCCAAAAAGGAGTCGCAGACCAAGCAGCTCATCATCATCTCCGGTTCGCTGCTTCTTTTCCTGCTGCTCATCGGGGTTGTGCATCTGTGGATCACCACCTCCGTAAGTTCCCTGGAAAGTGATGTCAAGGCCAGGGAGGCAAAAATCCAGGAGCTCGATAAAAAGATCGGGGAAGTGAAGACCATCGAAGCGGAGAAGAAGGTCTTGGAAAAGAAGCTGGGGGTCATCCAGAACCTGGAGAAGAACCGCGACTACCCCGTGCGCCTCTTTGCCGATGTGGCCGGTCAGGTTCCCACCAAGGACGTCTGGCTGGAAAAGCTTGTCCAGAGCGGCAAGTCCCTCCAGGTGGAAGGCAAGGCACGGGACAACTTCGCCGTGGTGCGGTTCATCAGGAACATGGAGGGCTCGCAGTACATCCAGTCCGTGGAACTTCTTTCCACCCGTCAGATGGAGATCTCCGGGATCAAACTCCAACAGTTCGTCCTGTCCTGTGTGCTCAAAAGCGGTGTGTGAGTATGGCGATAACGGTTGAAGACCTGAAGAAGCTTTCCCCGAAGATGATGGCGGCCATCTTGGTTGTGGTCTTCCTCTTGCTGGGTTATTTCTACTGGTTTTTCTTCTTCAACGCCGCCTGGGAAAAGCGGGGGAATCTCAAAACCAAGTTAGGAGAGCTGGACCAGCAGATAACGGCAAAAGAAAGAATCGCCGCGCAAAAGGGCAAGTATCTCAAGGAGGTTGCCATGCTCAAGGAGGCCTTTACCCTTGCCCTGACCAAACTGCCGGATCAGCGGGAGATCCCGGGGCTGTTTCAATCCGTTTCCCTGGCCGGCAAGGCGGCGGGTATCGAGTTTCTCCTCTTCGAGCCGAAGCCCCCGGAAAAACCCCCGGAAAAACCGCCGGACAAGGGGGCGGAAGTGCGGGCCAACATCAAGCCCTCGGATCAGCGGGCCGAACAGAAGCCGGGGGACCAGGCCAAGGGCGCTCCCAAGCCGCCCAGCACGCCGGATAAGTTTTATGAGGAAATTCCGGTGAAGGTCAACATCACCGGCGCCTTCAACAATATCGTCTATTTCTTCGACAAAGTGGCCAAACTGCCCAGGATCATCAATATCGAAGAAATCAGCTTCGGAGATGCCAAGGATGTCCCGGGGCGGGGGAGGATCGTCAACACGAGTTGCACGGTCAAGACTTATATGTTTACGGAAAAGATGGAAAAAAAAGGTGGGGCACCCGATGAGAAGAAAAAATAGGCTATCGCCGCTGCTGATGCTGGCAGGATTTCTTCTTTTTGCGGGGGTCGGATGGTCCGCCGGGCCGGCGGACAAAAAAGCGCCGCCCCCGCTCCCGCCGACGTCGGCGCCCCAAGCCCCCTTCAGCTTCAATCCCGCCGGTAAGGCGGATCCTTTCAAACCCTTTGTGGATGTGGAACTGGCCCATCGCAAGCGTCTGGAAATGGAGAAAAAAAAGAACCTGCCCCTGTCCCCGCTGCAGCGGGCCGGGGTTGAGAGTTTTCGGCTTCTGGGTATTGCGGGAAATGAGACGCAAAAAACCGCTCTTATTGCCGATGCCGCAGGCAAAACCTATTCCCTGTCCGTGGGAACCCGGATCGGGCTGCACAACGGCCGGGTGGTCGGTATCCGCAGCGACAGGGTGCTGGTGGAAGAGCCGGCCATGACCAAAGGCCGACAGGCAAAAGCCAGGATCATTGAAATGAAGCTTCGCAGAGAAGGAGAAGAGGGAAGACCATGAACAGATACTTATCATGGACTTGCTGGGCCCTGATCGGCCTCCTGTTTTTGGGATACGGTGTTTTCCCGGCCGGGGCTGCCGAACCGCCGTCCGGCGCTCAGGCTGTTTCAGGGAAGACCATGGGGGCGGACAGCCAGACGGGCTATCTGGAGGACATCCTTTTTGAAAAATCAGCGGGTCGGGAGAGGGTGGTGCTGGTGCTTTCCCGCCAGGCCGGTGCCCAAATAGAAACCAAGAACGGGACGTCTCTCCAGGTCCGGATCCCCAACACCTTCGTACCCGAAGAACTGCGCAAACCCATGGGCCGGGGAGCCCTGGCCAATGTCCTGCAGGCGCTTCCCGCCCAGCAGATGGAACAGGGCAAGCCCGTGCTGCTCATCGCCATTGATCTTCAGCAGCGAAGGCCTTACCTGGTGAAACAGGAGGGGAACAACATCGTCATCGATTTCCATATGGGCGCTCAGGCCGCCGGGGAGGGGGAAAGGGTCGCAGCCGCCACCGGCGCCGCGGGAAAACAGGTCACCGCAGCGGCCGCTAACCACCAGGGAGGGAAACAGGAGGAGACGAAAGCCGCCGCCACGACAACCCCGGCTAAGGATGCCGTCGCTGTCGGACCGAAATACACCGGCCAGAAGATCAGCATCGATTTTCAGGATGCGGAGCTCCGGGCGGTACTGCGCCTCCTGGGCGAACAGGCAGGGAAAAGCATCGTCACCAGCCCGGAGGTCAAAGGGACGATCACCATCAGTATGCAGCAGGTACCCTGGGATCAGGTGCTGGAGACGATTTTGGATCTGCACGGTTTGACCAAGAAGGAAGAGGGAAACGTAATCACCGTTCTCTCTCTGGACAAGGCAAGCAAGGATGAGGATGCCAAACTGAAGGCCGTGGAGGCGCGCAAGAAGGCGGAGGAAGCGGCGAAGAAGGCGGCCAACGAAGCCGATCTTCAGAAGGGCAAGCTGCGACAGCTCATGATCGAGGCGAAGATCCTCGAGGTCAACGAAGGATTTACCCGCACCCTGGGCGTCCAGTGGGGTGGCGGTCTTTCTGTAGGGGCTCCTGATGGTAATGATTCCTTTGGACTATTGGGAGGCACGGGAACTCTGACGAGCCCCATCACACAACTGACCACTGGAGGAAAAGTCGCACTGACCAGGGACGCCTTGGCCATTAGTCTGGGCACGACGATGGCACCCACCTTGGGGATCATCCTCGGTGGTTCGAATGCCATTCTCCAGGCGCGGATCAATGCCATGGAGCTCAACAACAACGGCAGGGTTCTCTCCTCGCCCCGGGTCCTCACCCAGGATACCCAGAAGGCCGTTATCGAGCAGGGGGAAGAGATTCCCGTCGTGACGCCCGCTTCGGCGAACAATCCCGCCACGACGACTTACAAGCCCGCCACCCTGAAACTGGAAGTCACCCCGGAAATTAAGGAGGACAATCATATCCTTCTGACCATCAAGGCCAAGAAAGACAGCCCCGTCAAGGCGGAAAAGGACGCCAATACGGGTAATATGCCCGTTTCGACGAACAGCGTGGATTCCAAGGTGGTGGTCTTGGACGGGGATACCATCGTGATCGGCGGCGTTCTCAAGACGGAAGACGCCAAAACGGTGGGCGGGGTTCCCTGGCTTTCCAAGATCCCCATCCTCGGCTGGCTGTTCAAATACGAATATGTAGAAAAGACCAAAAAGGAGCTTCTGATCTTTATCACTCCCCGGATTATCAAGGCCGACAAGGCGTCCTATACGAGAATGTAAAGGGCGGAGGAGTTATGCCGACGCCGCTGAGAAAGGACAAAGAAAAATGTACATATGCAGGACTATCTCGCCCGGCCGTCCACTCAAAAAATAAGCAACCCTCTAACCATTTCAGGGCCAGAGGGTTGCTTAGGGCGACTCTGAGAGGCGGTCCCCTCTCTTAAATTAAAATTTGTAGCCCACCTGTCCGTTGACCATCCAGCCGTAGAGGTTCACACTCACATCGTTGCCTTCGAAACCGATTGTTGGTCTCGTCCACAGGTATTTCCCCTCCGCGCCCACATACCAGCCGTTGGGAAAGTTGTAGGCGGTGCCCGCCCCAACGTAACCGCCGTATGTGACGGTGTTGGAACTGGGAGAACCGGCGGCGGAGGTGGTTTTCCCGCCGATCTTGGCATTGACGTCATATTCCAGTTTGTAATTGACGAAATACGCCCCGGCCCCCCCCAGGGCATACACCTCGAAGCGGTCAATGGGATAGATGGCCTTGACGGTGAGGGTCAGGGGCACGACCCAGAGATCCAACTTTGCGTTGCCGCTCAGGTAGTCATCCCCCGAGGAAGCCGCCACGGTGGTGGAGTTACTGGTTTGGAAATAGCCCACCCCCAATTCCATGGCGAGGTTGTTATTCAGATAACGGCCATAACCGACCTCGCCGTTGAAGCCGGTACTGAAGCCTTTCATATCCGTCGATCCCGGGATGAAGATACCGCCCTTCACCACGACGTAGTTCTTGCCCAGGACCATGCCGGCGGTGTCGGACAGAGCGGAAGAACCTGAGGCGAATATAATGAAAATAACGGCAAAAATGACGAACAGGAATCTTGAAGCCACTTCTTTAAACATACCCTTTTTACTTTTCCACATGACGACCCTCCTGAGAGTAAAAAGATTATCATGACGACATGTTGAAACACATTTTCGCTTCTGGAAGCTGATTTTGGTATCATTATGCTGAAATTTGTCAAGGAATATTTATGTACAATGCTTCCCTTTTTGTCCGGTCCCGAGAGGCGCTCCTCCTGCCCACATGAAAAGGAGGAGGGGCAGGAAAATGAAATTGACAATTCTGGCGCGGCGGGGATAATATGACCAACAAGATCGGACCAATTAGAGGTTGATGGCCGTAAACATCGCTGCCTCCGAGTTCCAAACGAAATGTCTGAAAATCAGGGTTCACATCGACAGTTCTCATGAAGAGGTGATTGTGACCAAGCACGGAAAGCCGGTCGTCAGAATTGTTCCGGCCAGCCCATCACCGACCGTGTCGCTGTTCGGCCGGTGGGTACTGCAAGATTCATCATCGCTCCCGAAAGCACTTTATGCTCCTGCTTCTTTCAGGGCGACCTACCGATCGCACGATTGTGGCCGTGGTCCGAAACGTTAACGGGATCTTGTTGATCTTCAGACAAAGAGATACTTCAGTATGCCCAGGCGGGTTATGTGAAGTGCGTCATGCCGCGGCAACTTTCCACCGGGCATTTGATCCGCTTATAACTTTCCTCGCCGGCTCATCCGGCATGTAAAACTCTTTGAAGACGGTGCGTGGAAATAGGTTCCTGTCGGTAAGGGAGGTGGCAAGAATCTCTACATCGCCATTATCCGGTTCAACGCGGATCAAACTGAAGGCAAGGGGTATCATGGAACGACCGGGAGATCGGTATATCTCTCCGGACTTTTCCCCCGGCTTAAAGCTGCGTCAATGGCAGCGGTGGAAAGTCAGGATCATCGAGATCCCCGTCTGCAGGGGGGACCGACGGGGGAGCCGTTTCAACCTCCTGTACAAGAGGTTGTATCGTTACTGGAAATTGTGCAGCCTATGGCTGCGGAGCTTGATGAAATGACAAGAAAGACCGATACCCATCTTGCAGATAAAGGCGGCCGTGGCGACGGCCGTAAGGAAATCGTTTTCAGCAGCGGCTACCCGGTTCCCGACGATCTCCTTCACAGCCTGCGTTACGAGTATCTGCGCCGCGAACTCTGGGCGCCCCTGAGCAGCAAGAACGGACGCGTCCAGGTCGTCCTGGCCGATCCGGACAACCTCCTGAAAAAGGACATGATCGAAAACCTCTTGCGCTCGAAGGCGGTGGACTATTATCAGGCCACCAAAGAAGATGTGATTAAGTTCATTGATCATTTTTATGGGGTCGAGGAAAAGAAGAAAGAAAACGGGATCGTTGTTTCCGAATCGGACAGCACGATCGTCCGCCTGGTCAACGAGATGATCAACGAGGCCTGCCACCGCCGGGCTTCGGACATCCATGTCGAGCCGGATGTCAAGGACCGCCAGGTGTATGTCCGTTTCCGTATCGACGGGGAGTGCATCGGGTTCAAGGCCCTGCCCTTCGATTATCGCGCCGCCGTTGTTTCCCGGATCAAGATCATGGCGAATCTCGACATCACCGAAAGACGACTGCCCCAGGACGGTAAGATCCAGCACCGGCTTCCCGACGGGGAAGAGATCGAGCTGCGGGTGGCGACCATTCCCACCCATGGTTATGTAGAGGATGTGGTCATGCGGATTCTCACCCGGGGCAAGATCATGACCATCGCCGAACTGCAAATGGAGCCCGATACCCGGGAACGGTTCGAGGAACTTCTGAAAAAGCCCTACGGTCTGATTCTCCTTGTCGGTCCCACCGGTTCGGGAAAAACGACGACGGCCCATGCCGCCCTTCATGTCCTGAATCGGCCGGGGCTGAAGATCTGGACGGTGGAAGACCCTGTGGAGATCACCCAGAAAGGGATCCGCCAGGTCCAGGTCCATCACAAGATCGGTCTGGATTTCAGCAGTGCGATGAGGGCCTTCCTGCGGGCCGACCCGGACATCATTATGGTGGGGGAGATGCGGGACTACGAAACCGCCAAAATGGGCATAGATGCCTCGACCACAGGGCATCTCGTTCTTTCCACCCTCCATACCAACAACGCCCCGGAAACCGTTATCCGCCTGCTGGATATGGGGATCGACCCCTTTGCCTTTGCCGATTCCCTGCTGGGCGTCATGGCGCAACGCTTGGTGCGCCGGCTATGTGAGTATTGCCGGGAGGCATATTACCCTGAGCCGGAGGAACTTGCGGATTTGGCCCGCAATTATGGGGAGAAAGAATTCAGGAACCTGCCCCATAGCCAGAATACCGGGGGACCCCTGTATCGGGCCCGAGGATGCCCGGAATGTCACGGCACGGGTTACCGGGGGATGATGGGGCTGTATGAACTACTGGTTGCCTCGGACAATGTGCGGCAGATGATCGTGGGGAGGAAGAGTATTGCCGCCGTGAGAAAAACAGCCATGGGAGAAGGAATGCGCACCCTGATGCAAAGCGGCATCCTCAAGGTTTTGAAGGGTGATACGGACTTTGTCGAAGTCCTGAGCGTCTGCATGCGCTGATCCAAGGTTGCGTCACCGGCGAGGCCGTTTTTTCGTCGTATTACCTGAAACTGTTAATAACAAGTTGTTTATAAAAGGATTTCATTGTCGAAAATCAGCTTGATCGCATCTATTACCTTCGTAGTCGCCACGAGGGCGCCGACAATGTGTGGTGTAAAAGCCGACCTGTCATGTCGGTTCACCCACTCACAGGCTTCAGTTCGTAATCGACTTCCAAAATGAATGTCTTCACCGTGTGTTTTCATCCGTCAGGATTCTTTGGCGAGGTACGGGAATCTTGGCCGTCTTTATCCTTGATCTGCAGAAAGATAACGGTTTCTTTCTTGACAGGCGGGGGGTGCTGTGTTAGCGTGAAGCCATGTTCGTGATATATATCGTAAAAACAATTAGTTATGCAGTCGAATGGTCCTGAAGAACAGACGAATTTTCACCGTCAGGCCCGGAGCTATCTTGAGGAGGGACGGTATAACCAGTCCCTGAACCTGGCTAAAGAGCGGCTGCTCGAGGATCCGGAGGATATCCGGGCGGCGATTGTCCTGTGCCGCTCCTGGCTGGGGCTCGGCAAGATCGAGGAAGCGGTGGCGGCCTTTGCGGAGATCGAACCGCTGAATCGGGAATTGGCCCGGCTGCTGAAGTTGCTGGGAGACGCCTACCGGGGCCGGGGGAACAGTCGGAAGGCCGTGAACTTTTATCAGCGCAGCCTGGCCCTCCTGCCCGATATTGCCGAACTGCAGGAGGTGCAAAACGCCATTGCCGACCTGCTGGACGAAGACGGCGGCGATGGTGGGGAAAATATTGCCGGCGATGGCTTCCAGACCATCACCATGGCGGATCTCCACCTCCGTCAGGGACACTATGAGGCGGCGCGGGAGATCCTCACGGCGATCCTCTTACGGGATCCGGACCAGGCGGAGGCCCGGCAACGGCTGGACGAGTTGGTGAAGCTCCAGGAGCAAAAAAACAGCGATCTTCCTATTGACAAAAAAACCACGGTTGTGCATGAACTGTCGCGGTGGCTGATGAAACTGGGCGAGGAAAAGCATGAAGGGTGATGGGCCGGCGGCAGGCCGGCGGCGTTTCGCGCGGCTGCAGGCCTGTCTCCTAACGCAGAAGGTCGATGCCCTCCTGTTCTTTGACATGAAAAACATCCGTTATCTGACGGGTTTCACCGGTAGCGACGGCGTTTTGCTGGTCCGGGGAGACAGGGCACAGCTCCTCGTGGACGGTCGCTACGCTACCCAGGCCGGAGAACAGGCACCACATTGCGAGGTGGTCCAGTATCGCGACAAGATCGGCGGCATCGCGGCGGCCCTTGCCGAAGGAGAAGTGTCGCGGGTGGGTTTCGAGGCTGCCGCCCTGACGGTGGAACTTTACGAAAAGCTCCGGGATAAGGTTGGGTCGGCTGAGCTGCTGCCGTTCACCGGAGAGGCGGCCTCCCTCCGGAGTATCAAGGATGAGGAAGAACTGTCCGCCATCCGCCGGGCCGTAGAAGTGGCCACCGTAGCCATCCGGGACGTTCTCCCCCTCCTGAAGCCCGGACGGGAGGAACGGGACATCGCCCTGGAAATTGATTATCAGATGCGCCGCCGGGGGGCAGAGGAAAACGCGTTTCCCACCATTGTGGCCTCCGGACTGAACGCCGCCCTGCCACACGCCCGGCCGGGGCAGCGAAAACTGGCGGCCGGCGATCCGGTGATCATGGATTACGGGGCGGTGGTCGACGGTTATCGTTCCGATGAAACCTGTACTTTTATCCTGGGAAGGGCAGAGGGGGAATTCCGGAAGGCTTATGAAATCGTCAAAGAGGCCCATGACCGGGCCCTGGATGCGGTGAAAGCCGGGGTGCCCTGCCGGGAAATAGACCGGATTGCCCGGCAATGCATCGAAGCCAAGGGATATGGCCCGCACTTTGCCCACGGGACGGGTCACGGGGTCGGTCTGGACGTCCATGAGGCCCCGCGCCTTTCGCCTCTTTCCGAGGAGATCCTGGCCGCCGGCATGGTCATTACCGTCGAGCCGGGCATTTATCTGCCGGGTCGCTGGGGTATCCGGATCGAGGATATGGCGGTGGTGCGAGAGGACGGCGCCGAGGTGCTGACGGAGATGTCCAAAGAAATGAAAATCATCGAAATATAATAATTTACCAAGGGTGCACTGATTATGAAGGTTTTCCCAGACGATTTGCTATACAGTCGCGAGCATGTATGGGTGCGGGTGGAAGGTGACCTGGCCACCATGGGCATTACCGATTATGCCCAGGAAAAGCTGGGCGAGGTGCTGTCAGTGGAACTTCCCGAGGTGGATACGGAGGTGGAAAGAGACGAACCGTTCGGTGCCGTCGAATCCTCCAAGGGATCCGTCGAGCTGATCTCCCCCCTTACGGGCAATGTATTGAATGTCAACGAGGATCTCATCGACGATATCGGCATTGTCAACAGTGATCCCCATGACACGGGCTGGATGATCGTTGTGGAGATGAACGACCTCGATGAGTTGGACGATCTCCTCGATGCCCGGGGTTATCACGATTTCGTTCTCCAGGAAACCGAAGGAGATTAGCCTGGGTGGCCGCCTGGCGCCTGCTTCCCTTTGCGAGTTTCTCCGCCCCGAAAAACATGGCCATCGACGAAGCCGTCTTCCGGACGGTTCAGCGCCGGGGTGGGCCGCCGACGCTGCGCCTTTACGGATGGTTCTCCCCGGCCGTATCCATCGGTTATTTTCAGAACGCCCCGGCGGAGATAGATCTGGCGGCCTGCCGAAAAAGGGGCGTTACCCTGGTGCGGCGGCCCACCGGCGGCCGGGCGGTCTATCATGACGACGATCTGACCTATGCCGTTGTCGCCCCGGAAAGCGATCCCCTCTTTCCTCCCACCATTGCCGGCACCTATCTGGCCATCAGCCGCTGTCTTGTCCGGGGGCTGGAAATGATAGGGCTGGAGGCGTCGCTGGCCTCCGGCTCCGGGGAGGAGCCGCGGTCCGTCAGGGTCGGTGAGGAGCGGCAGAGGATTCCGGCGACCGGGGGGACAAGATCCCTTCCGGCCCCGTCGTGTTTCGCCGTTCCCTCCCTCCACGAACTGTTGGTGGGGGGGAGAAAGATCTGCGGCAGCGCCCAGTTGCGGTCCCGGGGGGCGTTTTTGCAGCAGGGATCCCTGCTCATGACCTTTGATCCCGAGAAGACCGCGGCGCTGATCAAATCTGGGGACGACAGCCCATTGATCGGGAGCGAATTGCTGCGGCGGCGGGTGACGTCCGTTTATGA
>Ga0302248_1001039_pt1 | contig 22442 bp, 22 predicted proteins | sample AAG_UR_Leu_MG_FD_193528 | JGI IMG/M metagenome (GOLD analysis project Ga0302248, IMG submission 193528) | Enriched activated sludge microbial communities from anaerobic digester in WTTP, New Holstein, Wisconsin, United States - AAG_UR_Leu | ecosystem: Engineered > Bioreactor > Anaerobic >... | reverse complement strand
AGGACAGTCTCCTTGATCTTCTGGAGCAGAGCGGGAGGATTCAGCTCGCAAAGTTCGGGATCTTCAAGATGACCAGGACCAAGGCGCGTCAGGGCCGCAACCCGGCGACGGGTCAGCCCATCACGATTCCGGCGGGCTACCGGATCGGCTTCAAGGTCTCCAAGACCTGGAAGGACAGCATGATGCTGCGTAAGCGTTCGCAGGAGCAGAAGGCGGCCAAGCCGGCTGCGAAAGCAAAGGCAAAACCGGCGGCCGGGAAGAACTGGAAGAAGCGTTGATGAAACAAAAAGCAGGGGATGCCGCAACCAAAGGAAGAGGAAAGACCGTCGCAGTGCCGGTTTCGGAACTTGCTTATCCGACGCCGGCCTGCAAGGTCCTCTTCTCTCCGAAGGCGGGCATCTCCAGGGAACTGACCAGGCTGACGCAGGCGGCTGCGAAGGAAATCTCCGTGGCCGCCTACGCCTTCTCCTCCAAGTACCTGGGCAATGCCCTGGTCAAGGCCATGAAGCGAGGCGTCAAAGTACGCCTGATCCTGGACATGAACAACGCGCGGAAATCCTATTCCATCGACGAGTGGCTGATCGAAAACGGCATCGACATCCGCTTCGTCAAACTCAAGCGGGGCTGCATGCACCACAAGATTTTGATCGTTGACCGCATCCGCCTCATGACCGGCAGCTATAATTTTACCAACGATTCGGAGTTCCGCAACCACGAGGCCGCCATTTTCACGGACGACGGCAATCTTGTCGCCCCCTTCATCGCCGAGTTCGAGCGTCTCTGGTCTCTTGCCGAACCCGTCACCGTTTCCGGGGGGAAGGGGTAGGGGTTGGGGGGAACAAAGTATTTGGAGTTATGCCGGTGTTGAGACGATTTTCATCAAAAATTCAGTGATTTTGAGGCTATTTTATGGTTCACGCCATACCCAAAAGCGGCATTGCCAGGACCTACCTGATCGAGGAAGATGAGGGTCTCATGGCCGTCGATGTGGGCAGCATCGGGACCGCTCGGGACATCGAAACATACTGCACCGGGATTGTGAAGAGGCCGCTTCAGGACATCCGTTTTATCTTTACTACGCACTTTCACATCGACCACATCGGCGGGATCGGGACCCTGCTGCGGAAATGTTCCCCGGAGACACGAGTTCTTTTTCACCTTCGCGCGAAAGACTATATCGAGGGGCAGGAAGGCCTCGCGCCCATGCAAAACTGGCTGAGCGGCCTTGTCCCTACGATCCGGGAAAATTATTGCTACATCGGTCGCCTGTCACATATTGCATTTGAATCCCTCACCGGCGTTCCCCTGCCCATTTTCAGCAACAACAGGCGCGTTCCCTACGCGGACCGGGTATCCTATATCGACACGCAGGGCGCCCTGCCCGGCCGGATAGGGTTTTCCGACTGGCAGGCGGTTGCGACGCCCGGCCACACGCCGGATTCCGTTTCTCTCTATAACGAAAAAGCACAGGAACTCATCTGCGGTGATCTCATTTTGGGCAGGCATGACGGCACGGGCTATCTGAACCGCTTTTGCTGGGACGAAGGCCTGGCGCAGGATTGTTTGGCCGTCCTGAACAATGTCCTCTGTGTCAAGATGATTTACCCGGGCCACGGAGGGACCATCCAGGACAATGAAAACGCCTTCTCGAAGGTTGATTCCTTTCCCGAGACGGGAGGTCAAAAAGCATGAGCAGCCTTCCCGAACTTGAACGCATCAGGCATATCAAACTCACTCCCGGCATGAAGCTGATCGTCATGTCCGACATGCACCGGGGGGACGGCTCCGGGGCGGATGACTTCGCGCAGAATTCCCTGATCTATCGTTGCGCCCTGGAACACTACCTCGAAAACGGCTTCACCTACATCGAGCTGGGCGACGCCGAGGATCTCTGGGAGAACGAAAATTTCGACCAGATCTACATCACCCACACCCCGGTCTATGAGCTCCTGGCGAAATTCCACGATCCGGATCCGGGGAAGACCCGCTACCTCAAGGTGTGGGGGAACCACGACCTGTACTGGAAGGATAACGAAGCAGTCTATCGCACGCTGTTCCCCGGCATCGAGATCCATGAGGGGATCATCATAAACAATACCATCCTGCTCCTGCACGGCCACCAGGCTGACCCGAAGTGTTGCGGGGCGATCGCGGCCTTCAGCAAATTCTTCGTGCACAACTTCTGGCCCGATCTGCAACGCTGCGGCGTTAAGGACCCGACCCGCGCCGCCCTCAATCCCGGCCTGTGCAACGAAGTGGACAAAAGGCTCCACGAATGGGCAAGCCGCAACGATCAGGGCATCGCCGCCATCATCGCCGGCCACACCCACCGGGCGGTGTTCGAGAACCTGTCGTTGACGGAGCGGCGCTACCTGGAATCGAAGGTCAAGACCGACGGCGTCAAGATCAAGAATCAGCCCGATGGAAGCTACTACAACACCGGTTCCTGCGTTCATTCGCTCTGCATCACCGGGATCGAGATCACCTTCGAGAACGGCCCGCGTCTTCGGCTGATCAAATGGGGCCAGGCCACGGAGGGGCATGCGTTGACCATCCAGAGGAAGGAAATATCATGAAGATAAAGCTCATATCGGCAGCGGTCCGATCCCGGTCGAAGTGGTCTCAGATCATGACCCTTTCCCTGCCGGCGTTGGCGGCGGCTACCCCTGAAGGACACGAAATCACCATCGAGGATGAGAGGGTCAAGAAGATCCGTTTGGACGACACTCCCGATCTCGTGGGAATCTCCTTCGAGGTCTTCAGGGCCTACCGCGCCTATGAGATTGCCGATCATTACCGGAAGAGGCATGTGCCCGTGGTCCTGGGCGGCATGCACGCCTCAGTGATGCCGGAGGAGGGGCTGCAACACGCCGACGCGGTCGTAGTGGGCGAGGCGGACGAGGTGTGGCCTCAGGTTGTCGCCGATGCCGAGGCCGGGAAGATGAGGGGGATCTACAAAGCCGAAAGGGCAGTTGACCTGGCCAAGCTGAAACCGCCCAGGCTGGATCTGCTCGATGCTTCCCTGTATTTTCCGCTCTACCCTATCGAAGCGACGCGGGCTGCACCCATGCCTGTTCGTTTTGCTCCACGCGATATGTCCACGGCCTGGGATTCCGGACGCGGCCCATCGATCACGTAATGGCTGACTTGCAGCGGGCGGGGGATAAGATCATCGCGTTCCTGGACGACAACCTTGCGGCCGACGAGGCGTTCGCAAGGCAGCTCTTCACGGCGATGATCCCCCATGAAAAGAAGTTTTTTATGCAATCCCACGTGCTCCTTGCGGAGAATGCGGATCTGCTCTCCCTGGCGTCAAAGGCAGGCTGCCTTGGCGTCTTTGTGGGGGTCGAGTCCGTGTCCGCTGCCGCCCTTTCCGAGGCGAACAAGGGCTTCAACAAAGTCGAGCGCCTCAAGGACAATATCGCGCGGTTCCATGAACGCGGCATCCTGGTGGACGGGGGGATCATCTTCGGATTCGATACGGACACACCGGACGTGTTCGACCGAACTATCGAAGCTCTGAAAAAGGTCAAGATCGACAGCGTTGCCGTCAACATCCTGATCCCCTATCCTGGGACCGAGTTCTTCCGGAAATTCGAAAGGGAGGGACGGATCATCTGCACCGACTACTCGAAGTACACGGGTGGCACGGTGATCGTAAGACCGGAGAACATGACTGTCGAGCAACTTCAGGCGGGCTATAACCGGTTCACGAAGGATTACTACCGGATGATGGAGATCGTCTACCGGGCCTTCAAGCAGCCGAACGCCGTGGCCACGATCACCCGGCTCATCGCCAACGTGGGGCACAGGTTAAACTGTTTTCCGGGATGACAAAAGTTTTATGGCAGATCTCTTTTACCCTCTCCCGCTTTGCAGTTATCCATGCGTGCAGTCGGATCATAGAGGGAGATGATATTCAATTGTTGCACTGACGGGAGCTGGCAAAGCAATCTTTCCAGAAAATCAAAATTGTCTTCTTCGGGATTCATCGGCATTAGATTGGCCATGATGCTTCCCATCGAAACCTTCATACGTGCGGATACGGTTTGTGACTTCAAATCGGCTTTACAAACATAGACATATGGATACTTATAGCAATGATCGTTCATTTTTTGCACAATATAAAGCGCAGACATTTTCCCGTCCGCACCATTTTCTTTGGCAATAAAGCCAATCTTCTTGAAGTCGATAGTAATCATGTCAATGATGAACACCCAACGTCTATTTCAACATTTGATTCCACGGAAGAGAAGGGTCAAAGAAGTGAATGCCCATCCCCAACTGTCCAATTTTCTTATAGCTTAGAAATCGATTTCTCATACGATTATGATTAAAGGAATCTGATTGAACAGGACGGCCTCTGCCGTTAATGTCGTACATGATATCGAGAGGTTCGTTTCGGTTTGGTGCATAAGCAACGGTCACTTGGCAGGATACAGCTCCTGACCGTACGATTTGAAGAGCTGCATTGCGTGCTGCGTATGCACCAAGGCGATCGATGTGAGACAAGTCCTTTCCACTTAACGCGCCGCCGCCAATGGGAATCCTCGGCCCATAATAATCCATCACCAATTTTCTTCCCGTCTGGCCATTGTCCCCGTCACTCCCGCCATTGAGCAGCGGCCCATTGGGATTGACGAGCAGTTCAATGTCATCCCAATTCTGCGCCCAGCGCAAATCCTTCTTTTTTAGAGTTCTATACGCTCTTTGGAGGACAGAGCTTACGTGTACAGCTAAATCAAGCAGGGCTAAGTCCTCCTTCTGTTGAAGGGTGATTAGAATGTGTTCAAGATGCCACCTGTCTTGATCCTCCCTTACACGAATGAGGAGTTTCCCATCCGGGCCTTGGCCCGAAAGATCGCCAGTTTTAAATGATTCGACAACTGCCTGCCTCAGTGAATGAGCCAAGAATTGCTCAGGCGGTAGAAAGTGCGTCTTTTCGTCATACCCCGCCCAGCCCACTACGATGGATTGATCGTTCACATGCGTAGTATATGGGGTCGGATCTTCTACCTGAAAACATATTTCGTTCTGTATTTTGTATTTTCCGGCATCAATATAATTCTCCGGTGTGTAGCCGATATGATATCCGACATCCTTGACGATTTGCTCAGTGCTTTTGGATAACACTTTTCTTGTAACGATACTGCCGCTTAACCATACAACGTCCGACCAGACGCTGACTTCAATCTGCCCATAGGCTTCTGCATCTGCTTTGTAGGCTTCTTCAATCAGGTGATCAGCCAGAATATCGCAAAACTTATCTGGATGTCCGTTAAAAACCGCTTCGGCGTAACGAATCATGATGGATATTTCTCCAGTTGGGTATAGGGAATCCCCGCCCTTTGAATCTGGGCAGGGGAGCCATCACGGGAAAGAAGCACATGAATCATTTGACCAGAAATGCGCCTCAGGAGATTTATATCGCATTGCTCAATATAACCGTCGGTGATGACCAGGGCCTTGCCGGGACCCGTGTCTGCCACATGCTTTAAGACGCTGTTCATGGATGTCCCCCCGCTGGTTTGAGTTTTCAATACCCCCTTCTGAATGATGGCGGGTTTCACTTCGTCGCTGAAGGCCCAAAAGGGCATCCGAATGAAGCGCCGCATTCTGGTCAACAGTGTTACCAGCGCCTGCATCTCAGCATTCATTGAGCCGCTGACGTCAAGATAAATCTGGGCGGTTGACGCCCGCTGAGGTAGTGCTGTCTGCCAAACCGCATCGGGAATGATGGGGCTCCAAAAAGTTTTCAGGAAGCTTCTTTTATCTTTTTCCGTCAAAATCGGGAGAACTGATTCTCGATCTACCCACTCTCTCTGTGGTGCATTCCGATCAGGTGTCAATAATTTCATGAGAACCTGCCAGGTGGTCCTTTCCCACCTGGTCATCTTTTCGTTCTTTTGTGTGAATAGTGCCTCATAAGGGTTAGCACCAATGCCTCTGCCCTTTGGTGATCGCCAGATGCCTTCGCCGTTCATTTCCGACAATGCCCGTTCAAGGGCCTTGTATACCTCATCAGACAGCTTCTTTCCGTCCCACTTGTCGTGACCGCCAATTAGAAATTTACCTTTGAGTAACCGAAAGATCAATTTAGGCGCACCGCCTTCTTTTAGTGCTCTTGCTGCGTCGAGAATGTCGTCAACTACGACCTTCCCTTCATAAATATCCCACCAAAGTTTCTGTATCTCCACAGAATCGGTTAGTCTTTGGCCATCTTTCTTAGGCGGGCGAAGTATGCCGGAAATACCAACCGCGTCGGCGTAGTAGCGGGACATGAAAGCGCTGTATTCCTGGCCTAATGACCTGTGGATGATGGCATTTATGACGCTATCCAGAGCAATATTCGTCAAGGCGTCCATACGCGTATATTGCTCTGTGTGATTTAGAAGAATATGCAGGAATTCATGAAGGAGGACAGCCTTGACTTCCGTTTCCGTCTCGGCGTTATGATTCAGGAAATTCAGATTGACCAAGAGCCGGGGACGGTCAGAGAGGCTTACAGCCAGTGTGTCGACATCTTCCGTAAAGACCACTTCAAGAATTGATAAAACAGCCTGGCAAGCGAGAGGGTTCTCGTCGATCAGCTCTTTTATGATTTGATTGAAATGTTGTTTAGTCATCTGCATAAAAATTGCCGACCTCGTACAGTGTGAGTTTGCGTTCCAGCCGGTTTGCCGTCCAGATGACGGAGTGTCCGGAGTCATAAAAGTGTTTGTTGCACAGACACAAAACAATTGCGGTTTGCAGTATCTCATCGGCAGAAGTGGTCAAGACATTCAAAAAAGACTCATTTCCAGCCTGCTGAGATTCTTTGAAGGTTCGGCAGAATAGTATGCCCACTGGCAGGTCGTATGCATCTTTTGCCTGATCTGCCTCACTGAAGCCCTTCTTCTTCAGTATTTCATTCATGAACTGTAAGGGATCGGTATGCTCGGGAAAAATGAGGCCATACTGTCTATTTTTTGGAAAATAGATTGAAGAAGAAGGATTACCCAGGATGCTCGCCTGTATGGTTTCACGGCGTGTCCGGGACCTTGGGCCACCAGTGTTGAAAAAAACATGCTTCAGCCAGCTCCAACAATCTGGCACTACTGGGCAATCGATCGCAACGCTGCAATACACCGGTCGAACTCCTTTTCATATTCTGCGGGAGAATCAAGAACAATCTTGTTGACCAGGAGGTAATAAAAGAGCTGTTTTGCCCTTTCCTGTCGTTTTCCTTTCAAACCGGAAAGGACTCCCGCTAATCGTGTATATTCAGGATGGCTGGTGTTGGCTTGGTCGAGACGTTCCTGCCATTGAATTTCTCCTTCCAGATCCAGGATGTCGCTCGAAATCTTTCCCAATTCGTTTATGGCTTCCCGACCAATTGGTAAACGCTCCTCTATCGCCAAAGGGAATAGGGCAAAGGCAAAAGCGGCCGCATTTTCCTTTTTTTCTCTCGCAAGAGTCTGCGTCACCGCCAGTGTTCCCGTGTCCTTATCCGGACATTTTTCGATCAGTCGCTTGACCTTCTTGCTAATGGTCCTGTCGAGATGGAAGCGATTGAGCCAAAGGACCTTCTCATCCGCCTGTATCGCCTGCCATGCCATTTGGTGAGCCGCGTGTATAATCTCTTTTTTGGGGGTGACGCCCCATGCACGATGCGGAAGGCTCCATTGCAACGTCATCTCAAAAATGCGTTCCTGAAAAGAGCGTCCCGTAACCGCTGATACGGCTAATAGATTGCGTACCACTTGACGCACGCGTCGTGGCGATATCCTGAGATCGGCTTCGCCAAACATGGTCGCCGCTACGCAGGCATAGTTCATTAGGGCATCTGGAACGGTCGCCATTAATTGACTATACTCCTTTTTCCAGTGGTCAAGTCTACTGGCCAGTTGTCCTCCGTCATTTGATATCGCGCCATCTCCCCGTGGATCTGCTATCAGCTTTCGGGTATTGTCATCGAGCTCATCCCAGTCCGGAACTTCCAGGACAAAGGCAAACCGGTCAGCAAGGGCCTGATCCAACGGTACGGACCCTTCGTAAAAATCGGCAATACCTTGGTCTGATGAACAGGGATTCATGGCCGCCCAACGGTAGCGGAGCTTTTCCAGAAGCATCCCCTGAATTCGTCTTTCATAGATGAGCGAGAATAATCGGTTCTGATGCTCAGGTTTGCAGCGGCTGATTTCATCAACAAGGACGGACTCTGCGGACCAAACGGTTGCCGGTGTTTCCAGATAACGGATTCCCGAATAATCAGGATTGGGATAGGGAAAGCCTATGAGGTCGTCGAAAGAGATCAGGCTGGCATTGATATGGCGGTGTTCCAGACCCAGCGCCTCTGACAGGCTGTTGAGGAGAAATGTTTTGCCGGTTCCAGCCTTGCCGATGAGGAGCAAAGGATCTTCCGTTACCAGGCTGGCCAGGATAATCGGCTCAACATGATTGTATCCATAAACACCTAAAGGCTCGATGTACGATGCTTGATTTTGCATATTCCCCCTCGTGAAAGATTAATTGACAGATCATAGTAGTTGAGATCATCCATTACGGGCTATCCTTAGCCACTCCGGCAATGCTGCGAGTAAAGGGGGCAGTACCTTGCATACCTGGCGCTCAAAGACGATATCGCACCCATAGATGGGGCTGCCGGTATGTCCCACAACATCGGAGACAGTCCTCAGTATGAGACAGTCGATCTTGTTGATAGACCTAACAACGTGCGCCACGGCAGCTGACTCCCAATCTGCTGCCATCGCCCCGAATCTCTCTCGCAAGCCTGGGATCTCGACAGGATCCAGGTCGCGATCGGCTGACACGATAACTCCCGGTTTCGCATTCTGTGGGTATGGGGGATTCTGCCACGGCAGCTTCAGGGCCGTTGTGAACCGATCCTCCATGATCTGCTGTCCACCTGATCGTTCGCAGATGTCATACACAGCGGTTCGTTCAGCGAGAATTACATCACCCTCTGCAACATCTCCATCGAATCCCCCGCATGTGCCTATATTGACAAGTAGGTGAGGATGCCAGTGGTCGAGGGCGAACTGTGAAGCCGCCGCAGCCGCTATTTTTCCAGACCCGCTATACACAAAGACAACAGGGTGAATTCTGTCGGAATCATTGATGCTCTGGCGGAATGAGGCATATGGACCAAACCCGGAGCTCTCCACCCCATAATATCCCAACGCAACCCTCCATTCAACTTCTGCATTGATCAGTATGACGATGCCTCCTGAGAGAGATGCCATATATGGGTCTCCTTGTAGTTCTGTCTAAACCAATATCCTGTAAGTACCTCTTTCATTGATGAACGCCAAGTAATGTCAGCATGGCATTCGCATATTCTGCCCGATTGAGAGCCCAGAACGATACATTGAGGGCAATACCGTCAACTCTATATAAAGCATTGGGGAGGAAGGACACGTATGCAGGGTTATTACCGAGAGTACCCACGCACCAAGCACCAAAATGCGGAGGAAGGTCATGCGGGGACATTTCCATCTTGTTGAGGTGTATACAAACTTGCCTGAGTCGCTCCCCGTCGTTGATCTGATGGGGCATCTGAAGCAGGCAGAACAGGCCGCCACCTAGCTCTGGGTGAGGCTGATCAGCCATCAGTTGGAAGAGTGCCGTTTTGTGATGACCGGCCGCTGCACTGACTGCACCCTTCTCCAGACCGAATTCAGCGGTGATTCCGTGATTCCCATTAGTACAGACGCAAGACCTGGAAAGAATGCTATGAACCTGATCCATGTCTTTCTTTGTCCAGGCCGACTCACCGCCAGCATCACCTTCAGCATTCAATAATCGACGAATACCACCCAAAATCGCCTCTGCGCCGCAGATTGTCGTGAACAGGAGCATCGGCAGGTGGAGGCTGTCCCATGCATCTTCAAGCTCATAGATGGTGAGCCGAGATCCGATGTATGCCCTGCCGTTGTCGAACGTAAGCGCAGCTAATGCGGCATACTTATTCATGATGTCCAACTTATCCGGTGTTTTAAAAAACTCGCGCAACGGGTTCGGCAACTCAGAGATAATCCTCACAACAGCGCGAATCGGACCGTTCTCTGATTGTCGCTTCACCGGCGGCACTACTTCAATTCTCGTGGTATAGTGCTCGTGGCGCGCGACTAAAGCATTGCCGTCAAGGTGTCCTTTGATCGATGTGGCGTTCAACATCGACAATAAAACACCGAGCCGAACTCCCGACGGACTTGGATCGACTTTTTTTCCAAACAACATATCCAGCTCCTTTCCTCACAAGAGGTCGCCAAACACTTCACTTATGGGTCTTCACCGAATTCAGGCCCTTCTTCAGCGCCCCCGCCGCCGCCGGTTTTTCAAACGATTTCTTTCTTCGTTACTCAATGCCAGCAGCTTCCCGAAGGGGATCCACTCGGTCAGTCTTTTCCCATGGAAAACCCGCTCTACCAAAGTGACCATAGTTGCAGCTCTCGCGGTAGCTCCAGCCCTTAGGCTCGGTTAACCCCAGCTCTTTGATCATCATCGCTGGACTGAAATCGAAAATCTTGCTATGGGTTAGAATCAGGGCAATCTTGTCGTCGTCAATTTTGCCTGTACCATAAGTACTGACATTGATGCTTAGCGGTTTCGAGACCCCAATCGCATAGGCGATCTGAATCTCGCATTTATCTGCCAGCTGTGCAGCGACAATGTTTTTGGCGGCATAGCGCGCATAGTAGGCAGCCGAACGATCCACCTTCGAGGGGTCTTTGCCGGAGAAAGCTCCGCCTCCATGTGATCCGACGCCTCCATAAGAATCCACGATGATCTTCCGGCCTGTGACACCAGAATCACCGCACGGGCCACCGATCACGAACCTGCCGGTCGGGTTGATGAAAAACCTGGTCCTGTTGGTCAACAATCCTGTCTTACCCAAGACCTCCTGCGCAATGGCCCTCAGATCTTTGCGAATCATCTCTATCGGGACATCCCGTGTCTGATGGGAGATAACCACCGCCGTGATCTCTGTCGCTATCCCATTTTCGTGCAAAACACTAACTTGAGCCTTGGAATCAGGACGAAGGTATTTGATTGCTTTCTTCTTGCGTAGCCGGGTCAGTTCTTTCAGTAAACGGTGTGCAAATATGATGGGGGCGGGCATCAATTCCGGGGTGGCATTGGAAGCATAACCGAACATCATTCCCTGATCACCCGCACCCTGCCTCTTAACGGCACCGCGATCAACCCCTTTTTTGATATCGGCAGATTGTCCGTGAATGGCGCAGAGATACTTGAAAGATTCATAGCTGAACCCTTCCTTGGGATCATCGTAGCCGATATCCTTCACAACATCGCGGGCAATTGCCTGTGGATTGATCTTGTCCCAGCCCTTGCACGTGATTTCACCGAGATTAACAACCAAGTCAGGACCCACTGCTGTCTCGCAGCCCACGTGGGTCTTTGAATCCTGGGCCAGACATGCATCCAGAATGGCGTCAGAAATCTGATCGCAGATCTTGTCAGGATGGCCTTCCGAAACCGATTCTGAGGTGTAAACATGACGTGTCAACAATTTGCTCATCTGATCTTCCTTTCTTTGCGAGGATGGCTCCCCAAATGACGGATGCGTTCCGCTGTCCATAAAAAAAAGCCCGCGCCAAAAGGCAACGGGCTCATTACCAAAACCTGTCCGGCCTTTAGCACATTTATATAGCGGAGCAATTAACCTATCTAACTCACCGCTAAACTCCCTTATACTCTAAAAATAGGATCTGTCAACGCTATTTTTGCTATTTTTTGTCTTCTTTCCGATGATACTCAGTCATTGAAACTTTGCCTGTTAATTCCTCCAACTCTTCGATGCCTCCAATTCTAAATGTATATCCCGATCCGATGTCTTTACAGACAACAACGACGCAAACACCTTGTTGGCCACGCGCTTGGCTGGTTTCTATGAAATCCTTCTTTTCTTCATCAGAAAAAGAAAGCGCCGGTTCCTGATCCTCAATGTAAGAACGCACCCACACGTTTATTGCCTTTCCCTGATGCTCAACGAGGAAAGCGGGGATATCAGGACTCTGCCCGTAATTGCCGTAGCTGGTCACCTCCAATCCGGAATAGGCCATCGAAGATCCAAGGGCCTTGACGCCCATGGGTAGATCGGAAAGATAATCTTCCACTGCCATTGCCCTTTTCAGGCGTTCAACAGTCGAGTCACTGCGGTCAATCGCCGCCCAGGACTCAGCATCATTGATTGCCTTGACGGCATATCCCTGGAGCCAAAGAGTGCCGCGGATGGAATCCCCGATCCGCGGCCTGTAACCCATCAGAACACTCTCTGATGCGTGAAGATTAAGCTTAACATCGCGATCATCGCCCAAGTTAAACGTCACCGGCATCCGGCAGATTTCAATGCCGTCAAAGTCAAAATATTCGACCTCTTCCACAACGGTCTGAAATTCAGCATCTCCCGATGCATCCTCATGAGGCAGCAGTGACCGCAGTTCCCCCAAATGAAATTTTACAGAATTGACATGGGAGACATCGGCGTTTGGGTCTTCTTTGAGAATTCGTTCTCGTTCCATTTCAACGGAAGGCCCTTCCGTGATGATCAGTTCCGTATCCTCCAGTTTCGATAGGCTATAGGCTATCGCCGCCATAGAAAACGTATATTTCCGACCGACCTCTAAGGTTTCTCTATTCATGAAGTAAAGCGGCTCAAAAAAAGACAACTCCACTCCTTTCCGGTCAATGCAATGCAATGTCGCCTCGCAGAATTCCATGTTTGCATTGATTGCAGTGACTTCCATATCATGTGCCACGCCATCTCTGACGAACGGATATGCCGTTGCCACCGAGTTTTCTTGCTGGGTCGGATCGCGTTCAATGATGGAAAGACCGCGGAGCGAGTCAGTGCCGTATTCTATGCCGACGAAAGATTTTTCATTTTGGTGAGTCTCTTTATCCTGTTTTGGCTTCTCTGTTAAAGGGATGAGCTTCCCCTGCGTTATGATCTTAGGAATGATATCGGCTATTCTGTCCACTTTCTCCAAGATGGCTTCCCAGTGGTCACCATGTCCCATCTCAATGCCCTCCACTATTGACGTTTAGATTACGCCGTCACATCCATAGCCATCAATCCTCTTCCTCCGCCATCGAAAGGTCTTTCAGATGTCGCAAGTAAAAACCAAATGAATCAAACTCTTGCCATCTGCAGTGCCGTCGTTAAAGCATGTTTGTTGAGTTCCTCACCCTTCCCAAACCACAGGCTGTCCATCCTTGTGTCCGATGAGTCACCCCGGTAATAGTTCAGGTATTCGTTAGCTGCATTGTATGCGCCCCAGTAAGTCTTTCCGGCCTCCGTACTCCCGCGTCCCCTTTCAAACAACGAGATCACTTGTGGGAGCACCTTCTTGCTTTTCGTAGCATCCTTGATATCAAAGACCACTTTCACATACTTTTCCAGGTCCTGCGGATTGATATCGCGTTTGGCAAGCTCATTGTATTGTTTTAGCGTAGCATGGAACTCCACGTCTGCCGTGTTCATGATTTCACGGATATCAGCAAGATTATCCAAAATCCGGGCTGTATGTTTTACCCGTAACAACTTGCTCGCCTGGGATTCGTGTGCCTGCGCGAGCGTGTTGGCGCACACCACGCGCACGGGAGTGAACCCGACCCGCACCGCTAATGTTCCATCATGAGAACTGGAGAGAAGGATGTAATTGCGAATCTCATCGTCTTTACCAACCGCTGCGGATGCCGATTTCACGCTTGCCAGAACCCATACGCGCTTACCGCCCCGGAGACTTCCCGCCGTTTCTATTCTTGCGGCTTCCTCATCAATGAATGGCTGGAACCATTGAAAGGCGTCGATGTTTTGCAGAGGCTCATAACCGGCCCCGACAATCCCCAGAACCGAATTGTCTAGGTTCCGGCAGACCGCGAAATAGTCCCTGATCCCGACGCTCGCATTTCTACCGTTATGAGTGAAAATCTCCCTCAGCTCCACGGTCCAATCCAGTCCGGCTGCTTGAATCGCTTCATCAATGGCAAGGTTGGTTCCTTCCGGAAAAGAGGTTCCCAGCCCGTGCCACGGCTCCCTTCCAACATACATCATGGATTCCACTTCGTGTGGCATAATCTCACCTCCTTGTATCCTCAGGTCCACAAATCCAGATCAATGGCTTCATTGCTTATGAATTGGCCTCTCAAACGATTCTTTTCTCCTGTTTTACCGTGACCGTAGATCGTTTCTTCTGCTTCGCTCAGATCAAGACGACGAGGGTGGACCGCATCATTTTTCCCACTAAATTTCTTTTATCTGACATCAGCATTCAAGTCCCTTAAATCGGACATGCATCGCGTGACCTCGCCAAAGCGGTATCGGTTGTTCATCCTGCGACTGGAACGGTTGGTCGGCGCTGACGAGCGCTACAGAAGCGAAATGTCCCACTTGGCTAAGGCCAGAACACTGGTTCGCAATGTCATGCCAGTTATTAGGTCGCGGTGCATGGTTCACAGGGAATCTAATAGCACGGACAACAACCCATTCCGGCCCTTTGCTATTACCGACGAACCAAATAGCGGGATCAACATCGGGGTTGCCTTGCCAAGACATGATTTGATAGCCTTGTTTATCAAGGTACTCCTTAACGACCTGCACAGCCATATCCTGCAGCTCCCAGGGTGTCATTTCAATCTTTTCATCGGTCACTAGGATCGCCGGATCAACCGGTTTTTTTGTTTTCGCGTCGACAAGCCCCCACCCACCTCGATCAGGTACCCAGGCCCCACTGAAGCACTGTTTTTTCATTGGCAATAAGCATGCGTGGCCGCGATTCCCCTCAGCAACCGCCAAAAGTCCACGCAAGCTCCCGGGGCCTTGAACTTTCTCATCAACGTCTTCAACTCTGATGAAAAACAGCTGATTGCCAAGCCTAAATGAAAGATGCTCAAGGAATGGTGGATTTGGATGCGCCCTAAGCCACGATTGAATACCCCCCTGAACTTGCTTATCGAGATACCTGCCTGCACTTTGCCAACATTCAAAAAAATCTTGAGTCATCTCATGCAGATCTATTGAATGCATCATTCTTTCTAACCTCTCCGCTGGTCTTCTTTGTTCATGCCCTTTCTAGAGCAATGCGTCCAGCACTTCTTTACCTCTCAATAATCTCGGAATGGATATCGCCTAACCGCGTTCCTCCTTTCTCCCGGCAGGGACGTGCTGAAATGTTTTCTCAGGTCAATCGCTTGAGGCCCCGATGATTCGCCAGGTAATCCCGGAGCCATTGCTCCAGTGGCTGGTTATCAATGGTTGGTTGAGTTCTTTCCATTTCCGCCTGCAGCCAGGTGCGGCTTTTCCGCACGACGCTGTCCCATTCGGCCCTTCTCGTCTCATAATGCATTTCCAAAACAAGAAGGGTCACCAGGGTCATCAACAGCATCGTCTTATCACCCATGTTCTTGATAGTTATCGTGTCCGCTATGTCGTGCAGTTCGGTAAGTCCCGCCTTCTTCAACAAGGTATCGTCAACGACAAAGCCCCCATCAGCCTGTTGGCAGGATAGGAGCTCCAGCAGGAAGTCCTGCTTCTCCTCGACTGGCGGTGCATGTGGTGATTTTCTCAGGAAGGTCGGAATGGAGAAACGGCTTCTTTTCTTCTGCTCGTAAGGCGCGGGGGCACACTCCAAAGCGCTGTCGGCATCCAGACTGTCTTCCCGGACAGCGCCAATTGGTTCCACGCAGTACTGCACCCGCGAAGATTTATTGCTCACAGAGTACATCACCCTGGAAAACATCGGAACGCCTTTACCCGCCCTGGAATCGAACAATCCACCCCAGCCCTCCGTCAGCATTGCCGGGACTTTTCTTAACACCATTTCAGCCGTTGATTGATCTGGCGCGGAACGCTTTTCTATGCCGACGTAACTGGTCTCGCTGCTGAGAATGCTGTATTGCTTGGAAATGGCGATGATGTCTTGCCTGGATTTGTCCTGGCGTCTTTCCAGTTGCCGGGAACCCCCAATGCTGCCCTCTTCGATATTTCTGATCTTTTCCCTAGCCCAGAGCAATGGTATCGGGACGTCTTTACCGACCGGCTCCAAAGGCACGTCCCACGTCCTCAGGCCTGATCTTGTCTGGCCGGAGATTTTGACCATGGAGTTGATTTTGCCATCCGCGGCGCTGCGTGCAAAAACGCTCGTTCCTTGGCCGAAAAACGCGACGACATCCCTGGGCGCCTGGTCGACGACTCCATCCCATGCAATCTTGATATTGCGAATAGGGCCGTCCATGACCCTCTTGAACAGCCTCAAGACATTCGGTTCGATCCGTTCGTTCGGCGCGATCAGCGCCGAGGCGCCTCCGGAGACGCGGGCCAGGCCTTTGATGAGAAATTCGTTCGGTCCGTTGCCGATGCCGACCGTATGGAGCGCTGTCCTGTCAACATGCCGTCTGGCCAGGTCCATGACAAAGACTTCATCGCTGACCTCGCCGTCGGTGATCAGGACGATGTCCCGGAATTGATTGTCCGGCATTTGGTCACTGTAAATCTCTTTCAACGGGGCCAGCATCTCTGTTCCTCCGAGATTCGCATCGCTGGCAAGTAGGTATTGCAGGGCTTCTTTCATCCTCTTTTCGTCGTATGTCTTGCTTCGGCTAAACAGGTGCTCATATTGGCTGCCGAACCGGTAAATATTGAATAAAGTGCCAGGATTCAACGCCTTGATCATGATTTCCAGGGCCTTTTTGGCTTCGGCAATGGAAGAACCCGCCATGGATCCGGAGCAGTCGAGGACGAAGACGATCTCACTCTTTCCGGCAGGGCGTTCCCCATCACCCCCGGCCTGCTGTTCCTCCGGCATGAAATCGATCTGAAAAAAGCTTGCCTCCTGGTCCTCGAAGACCAACCCTCTCGTGGAGAACGCCTGCTTGTAGGCGATTGCCAGAATGAAATCCCGATCCATGGCCGCAGTCTCGGAAGTAAAGGAGACAGCCGCCTTGTCGGCAGACCATTCTGTATTGATGGAATGAGAAGGCGACCCAATCGCCTTGATCCCCGTGATGTTCTGGATATCGATTGTCAGCTTAAGGCCATAGGGAACGAACGGAGCGAGAGGGGGATTGACGATATGCTCAACCGGGATGCCATTTTGATCCTGCTGATGGCCGGGCGTGTAGCGCGGGGAAATGGTAGTGGGCAGGCAGAACCGAATTGCTGCACCCTCTGTGTCTATGAGCATGACGTACTGGATTTCGATGACGACTGCACTCTTGGGCTTTATGTTGCCGACGGAAAGGGTAAAAATGTTCGGCCGGTCCTCGTCGAGAAGCTGTGCGCCGTGACCCTCTGACAGGGCCTTGTCGTAGAGTTCAAAGGCCTTCTCGCGCTCTTCGATTTCGCCTTCGATCGTTTTGTCATCGACAAACACCCTGAAGCCGCATAGGGCGGCATTTTCAGGGAGAGGGAATTTGTAGACCGCCTCGATGGGCCTCTCCTCCGCGTTGCGGAAGCGCTGACGGATCTGGACTTTTGCAGCGCGTCCGGCAATGTCGCCATGGACCTCCACTCCCTCAAGGGGGATGAGCTCGCCATTCTCCTGGAACAAACCGGTTTCAGCCTGAAGAGTTTCATCATTCATCTTTCATCTTCTCCCGTACAATGGCTTTGGCAATTCTGATAATTTCGAGGATAGTCGCAGGTTCACTGATCTCCCGTTCCCTGCTGACATTCAATTCAATTCCCGGCGCCACTTCGTAACGGATCATGACATTCCTGGAAGGGGTCACTTCTGCGAAGGGCTCTTCTTTTTTAAGCATGGCGGCCATGGCCGAAATCCGGATACCCTTTTCTTGGTAGGCCTTAATCAATCGCAGCCTCTCAAGATGACTGTCATAATAGAAGCCCCCACGCCCCCTGCCGGCAGGAGGGTCAATCAGGCCTTCTTGAACATAATAACGTATTGTTCTCCTTGGATAACCAGTGAGCTCGGCAAGATCTTCGATTGTATATTTATGCCCGTTCATGGCTATATAATGACAATTTACTGTCATTATGTCAAGGGATTTTTTACATACCTCAAACGGTTACAAAATAGATATTGAAAGTGACCATGGCTTTATCAACACGTTTTCATTTCCGTTTATCGGTATAAATTGGAGATACGGATGGAAAATGAGCAATGCTTGCTTACACTTCCATTGGAAAGGGTATCTGCAGGGCATGAGGCCCGTCAGGAGGTGAAATAGCCTGTGGGATAAATCATCCGAAAAGAAACAGGAAAAGTGATGCTGCGAGTCCCAAAGCGCCAGTCCATATTGCGCCTCGCAGTATTCTGTACTTCGTTCGACAGACGCGTGCCAAGTCAAAGCAATGCTCAGCCTTAATTTGGGATAGTGTGGCCGCTGACAGTAGTCTTAACTCGTCGGAGTACTGCCGGCAGTTCTCATACTCAGCTATCGCCTCCCAGAAAAGAAAGCCTCGCCGCGATCCTGGTGTTCGCGGGATGACTACTAATAAAGCAAGGAGCACACCGAGAGCTAACGCTGTCATTGCAACGAAGGCGATCATGTCGAGGATGTTCCACTGCATAAGTGGTTTCAGCCACTTAGTCGAGATTCCGCTCTTGTAAAGGAACGCTAGTAGAGCGGTGGCAGCAGTGAAAAGGAACGATGCCTTCTGGTCGGCAAGCCGGATATATTCGCGGACGTATTGATGAGCTCCCTCAGCGAACCTTTCCCGCGCTTCCGCATCTTCTGGCGTACCGGTCGCAGCCGGGGGTTTCGGTTGTTGCCGATCTGTAACATCCTCACCTCTACCAGAGGGGGTCGGGAGCGGCCCGCGTGTGAAGGCAGGAGGTACAGGTAAACCTGAGCTCGGTTTATCCTGAGCGGTCTGCGTGTCCATTTCTCTGGAATCGGTCATACCAGCCTCGCCCATCTTCCGGTATATAAATAAAGTGGATAGGGCAGATTCGAGTCCGTATATACCCAGCCCGTGCTTACAGGAGAAAGGGAAGTCCAACGTGTCTGCCATAGCTCGGGAAGTCGGTTCCTGGCAGCGGCGCCTAAGGCAATGTCCCCAGGTTTTACAATCCCGAGCATTTTTGCGGCAAAGTTCGCAGTGTTTCCGATAGCGACGTTCGCGTTGAAGCGCTGCGGTGCTCCGATACGTGCAATCGTAATGGCTCCGTGGTCCATGGTCACTCGGAATTCAAGTGGCGTTACACCAGTTGCCCGAAGAATTGGTGAAATCAGATACTCGTTTGTTGCAGCCATAGTAAGGGCACACGCTACTGCACGCTTTACCGAATTCCCATCAGAGTCATCACCTGAGTGGTCTTCGAAGTACGCCATTAAACCATCTCCGGTATTTTTCTCAACGGCACCGCCGTAGTCTTCGATGACTCGAATCATTTCGGTAAAAAAAAGGTTAAGTACTCTCAACATCAACTCTTGTTCATCGGCACTGACTGATCGACGAGACGAGAATCGGCTTATATCAATAAACATGACAGTCAGGTTCAAACGCCGCCCAGTGCCTATCGCGAGATCTGTATCATCTGGGATCACTCGTCCGGCTTGGCTTGATGCTCGATTGGCAATCTTCTCGCGAAGACGCTCAATCCGTTCAATCTGAGCGTCCCAATATGATTTATCTAGGCCATCGTAATTCATTAAGGTCTCACTGTTCAAACTCAGTGGTTATCTGTTACTATCGCCGGCCAGCGTTCCGGTTTAGCTGTCGAGAGAGCGCGTAACATACCCAAGGATGGCTCGAACCGTTATTGCAAAAAAATTCGATCATGATGATAACGTTCAGTCATTTATTGTATAGCAGAAAGTAATTAGGTAGGCAAGGAGACGCGCCGGCCACCGGACGGATGGCCGTCACGCCCCTTGCATTTTTCCCCTGTCCCCCCTGCATCCCCCAAAGGGGGAATTCCCGACCACCCGCCCCTCAAGGGCAAGGGACCATGCCAGCCCCAACGGGTCTGTCATGTCCCTTGCTGAGGTGCGCATGGGTCGCGCCATCGCCTGACGGCTCTGTCACGCCCCCTGCATTCTGCTTTTTCGCGGTCGACGGGTTCGCTTTTTCGGTGATTGTCTATAAGATCGCCAAGGGGCGACCGCACCGCCCGTTTTGATCACCCCCTTTCTTTCCCCCTCAAGGGGGACCCGCCACCCGCCCTCTAAAAGGTACCTCCTCTCTCTAACGCTTTCCATTGTAGCGCGGGCTCCCGGCTCCGGCCGTCAAGGGTATACAAGCTCCGGCATGGGCTTCGACCCTGCGGGCCTTGCAGCCCACCGGAAAAGCGTATTTTTTCCGTCACGGCCCGTGAAGGGGCTTCAGCGGTAGGGCGCTCACGGTCGGTGCCGGAAAAAATCTTCCTTTTCCTTGCCTGCGCCCTTGACTGCCTTCGCGCTCACTCGCTGCTCCGACAACGGCCCGCTCCCGCCGCTCCGCCTTCTTCCTCGTTCCGCCGCGCTCCGCTTGCGTCGCTCGTCATCCGGCTGCGCTGTGCTCGCTTGGCCTGTCTTCGCCACGCTCGTTCGCCCCGCGCTTGTGTCAAGCGAAAAATCGAGAGGAGGTGTTGGTTATGTCTATTTGGTCCGTCATCGGTTCCCGATGCCTGCCCAGCGAATGGGATTCCCGCGTCGGGGATGTGGTCGATCTGCTCTTGTCCCGCGGGCATCGGATCTGTTCGGGCGGCGCAGTGGGCGCCGATCTCGCAGCGCTTCGTTTCCTGGTCCGCCATGGGATTTCCGCCTGCAAGGGCTCTTCGGTGTTCCTGCCCGGTGATCTGTCACTGGCCCCGCCGTCTTGCTTGCCCTGGCTCTCCCGGTTCGCCGCTCTGGGCGGTGAGATAGTTGAAGGTTCAGCGTCGGAGCGTTCCTCCCGTCGGGAGGTGGTTGCCGCGCTTCTCATCCGAAATTGCGCCATTGTCCGGGCCTCTGCCGGGGTGGTCGCTTTCGTCTCCGGTTGTTCTACAGGTTCTTGGTTCACCGTCGGTCAGGCCATCCGGCGGGATCTGGCCGTGGTCGTCTTCCCGGTGGATGGTCCGTCCGGTCTTCATCATTTTGTCCGCGGTTCCTGGGTCCCTTGCCGTTCTCTGGCTGGGGCTTATGTATTCACGTATTTCGAGAAAGAATAGGAGGTGCATCATGAAAACCACGTCGTCTGAAATCAATCTCTTCAATCATGAGGATTATGGTGAGGCCTATCTCGGCATGGCGTTCCACGTCCGGGATATGAATCAACTGGATCGGATGATCTTCGAGGATTGCGCCGTCGCCGATGGGGCGGTGGTCGCCCCGCATCTGAATGTCAAATCCCGCTGTCCGGTCCATCTCCGTCCGGAGATCCTCCAGCGGAGAATCGGCTGCGCATTCCATCAGGCTGTAACCCTGGCGGATGCCTGGTCGATTATCGAGGCCACCCCGAAGATGGTCGATGCGTTCATCGACTGGGTCAAGGCCAATGGAATCGAGGCGGGCGTGGCCTATTTCGAACACATCGCCATGAAGCTGGCAGAGGTGGAGGTCTCCTGGGATTCCGATGCCAATGCGCCGCTTTGCGATGATGAGGCTGATGGTGATGGTCGCGGTGATGATGGTGATGCCGATGATCCCTTCGATCTTTCCGGGGATCCCGATGAGGCTTATCGGGAAGAGATCCCCGATCTCTATGCCTACCATGTCATCGGATACGATGAACTCGCGGAGGCGATGGATCTCACCTGGGAGGAAAGGCAGCCGCGCTCTTACAAAAGCTTACTGCGCAAGGTCCGCTGCATCGCCGATCTGGATGCGCTCCGCGATCTCGGGAAGAGGGTTTACGCCCTCGATCTGGCCCGTGATCAGGCCGGGGTGTTCTGGTATGAATATCGGAAAATGGAGCGGCGGATCATGGCGGAAATCGGGAAATCTCTGAGTATCTCCGCCCGAAGGCTCCTGCATCAGGTCCGCAATGCCAACGGCAATCTGGCCGCCCTGGGTGCGCGGCTCTTCAAGATCCAACGCGGCGATATCAAGATGGCCGATCCGCCCCGGAAGCATGAATGGATCGTCATCTGGGAGGCCTATCATGATCAGCAGGCAGATATCCGGCCTTGAAACCATCCTCCGGGAGATGTGCTTCCGGAGGATCCGCCCCGGGCTTCCTTCCGGCTCGCTTCCCCAACGATCCGGTGGGAGGTCTGGGTTTTTTTATGTACCGTGCGCAGGAAAGCCAAGTTGACAGCAAAGGCCGCGCCGGTCCCAAGGTCCGTCACACCCTTTGCAATCATTATCTCCCGCCCACCCGACCCCATTTCCGGCTGGCGGGGATAGTCCGCAAAGACACCTGCGCCAGTGGCCCGCTTGTGCCCCTCGAACTACCCGGCGAAGAGATGCCGGGTTGTCTCGGGGCACTTACGCTTGATTATTACCATTGCAACAAAGAACCAGGTCAACACCCACGGTACTTTCTACTT
>Ga0302248_1001038_pt1 | contig 22443 bp, 13 predicted proteins | sample AAG_UR_Leu_MG_FD_193528 | JGI IMG/M metagenome (GOLD analysis project Ga0302248, IMG submission 193528) | Enriched activated sludge microbial communities from anaerobic digester in WTTP, New Holstein, Wisconsin, United States - AAG_UR_Leu | ecosystem: Engineered > Bioreactor > Anaerobic >... | reverse complement strand
ATAACAAAAAACGGATTCATCTTGGCAAGAACATGCATGGGATGACTCCATATGAAAGATTTAATCAATACCTTAGAAATCGCGATAGTCAGTTAAAAAGAGTCACCCTTGAAGGTTAACTGTACACCGATCGATGACAAAAACTGATTTCTTATTTTTGAAACCAATAAATAATCAATAAATGAAACCTAAAAAAACCCTATCTCAATATCCAATATTGTTTATTTAGTCAATCAAAAAACTTTATGGTTAGCGAAAATTTTGAGTGTTTATGAATTGACAGAATTTGATAAATAAAAATCTTATTTATCTATAATATAAGATTTGGCTCCATTTCCTTCGGCAAGAAAAATGTAGCGAGAATCATTAGAAATGGTGGCGGCAAAAGCGGGCCATCGTTCGTAATCAATAATAATAAAGCGAGCTTGCAGACGATTATGGATAAAATCGTAAGCCAAATCAGCAGTGGTTGATGCGTTGTAAACCAAATCCTGATATGTCATGGCCAACTCGGGATCGGCTTTGTAAAAAAAGGTGGGATCCATGCCAGATATGTAACGTAAATTTTGATTGTAAAAAAACAATACTGGAAATTCATCCCACATGGAGTGATAGACCCTATCCCCCGGATTGGCTATAGCGGAGATTGCTTGCATGGGAATTTGATACTGATCCGCAAGAAAACGTTCAGCATGATGAGTTGAATTATAGGCGGAGAAGATGTGCTGAATAAGTATAAGAATTATGGAGATAAGTATGATGAAAGAGATTGATAATTCGAATTTTGCGATTAATGGAAGGCGTAAATTTTTAAAGAATTGTTTCCAATTTATTGTGGAAGCAAAGAAAGCGGTTTGCAAAGCCAATAAAGGTTGAAAATATTCAGCAAAACGAAGACTTTTTAAGGAAGCAAAAAATAGTAAAAGCGAAAGAGAAAATAAGATTATTGTATTTTGTAGATTACGCCTCGCGTTTAATATCTTATGTTCAACTTCTTGTGCGCAATCTTTAAATGCAACGTGGGCTATAGCGATAATAAGAATAATAATACCAAAAACACCAAGAATACCAAAAGCAAATTGAACGTTACCAGAATTCCATTCTGTGCCCAAACGTAAAGCTTTTGGCGCGGAGATGGCCACATCAAAAATTTGAACTTTTAAGAAAGAAAAAAGTTTATTGCGATTAGGGTGAATAAAGATGGCAAGGATAGGAGCTAATATGACTGCGATAATAAAATAATTGCTGTATATTTTTTCTATCTTCCAATTATCAGATAAAAACGAACTACTACTAAAGAAACGGCGCCATAGAGCATTTGTTAGCAAAATGAGTATAATAGAGATTGGCAATAAAACCCAACCACCATGAGTTAGTGTAAAAAGAAAACTCAATAAGCTGATAATTAAAAAACTTAACAATGTCTCGTGAAAATAAACTTCTTTCATTCTGTTTATGGATGAAATTAATTTTACAGAATGTTTGTCTGCTCTTGTACTGATTGAAGTTTGATATGAATGAATACGAGGTTTATCTCTGCGAAGAAAATAAAATGTTGCGCCAATCGCGGTAAACCAGAAAAGAATAGCCAAAGGAGAAGCTTTCCCTTGAATAAGACGAGTGGTGAATGGTTGAGTAAAAACAAGCAAAATTGGCCAGAGCCACCAGTGATTAAGTTTGAGTTTATAGAAAGTGTATGAAATGCCCAACATGCAAAAAACAGCAAAGAAAATAGAAGAGACTTGCGAAGCTCGTAAGGGATTCAAAAATAATAAAAAAGGAATTTGCAGAATGTGAAATAAAAAATGCTGATCCGCGTAATTGATACCAAGAGTTGTAAGATCCAGCCAAGGGAATTCGGTAATAGGACCCTGTTCATGAATGAGCTTTGCTATTGTAATGTGATAAAAAGCATCCGGATCAGCAAAACGATCTATGGGAGTAATAAATATAAACCAGCCAGTAAATAAAGTAGCTAAAAAAAAGAAAATGAATTTTGCTGACATAAGGCCATTGTACACCGTATGAGGCACGGATAACAAAAAACCCGTAAACGGGTTTTTTGTTCTCCCTGCGCAGAGAGGATTATGCACCGGTAATATTAAGCAATGATCCTAAGACAAAGTTTGTGATTGCAAAAGCCGCAATAACGATAAGCAACCCAATGATAGAATTTTTAATCATGGTTTTGGCCTTCTCGACGTTTTTCTCTTCACCTCCAGCGGTCATCCAAAGGAAACCCGCGTAGAGAATGTAGACTAAAAGCAAGATGCCAATAAATCCAAGAACCACGTTAATTGCTCTACCGATCACTTCGGGTAAGCTGGCAGTTGCAGCTGTGCCAACTCCGGCTGTATTGCCAACATTACTAACCTGATTCTTTGCCATTTCAAAAGGATTATTTACGTTACCCTGGGCCAAAGCCATTCCGGGTAAAGCTAACAAAGCCGAAGCGACTGAATAATAACCGGTTTTTAATAGTGTTTTCATAATTTACGATAAATACCTTTAACTTTAAAACTTTTAGTTTATTAACCGCCTAACCGCCACCCACAGTCCCTCCGCCGAATGCACTAATAATGGCGCTCAAAATAAAGTCAGCGATGACAAAAGATGCTCCGATAATCAATATACCAATAATGGAATTCTTGATCATGGTTTTGGCTTGCTCGACTTGCTTGCCTTCGCCTCCGGCGGTCATCCAAAGGAAGCCGGCATATATCATATAAACCAAGAGTAATATACCTATGATGCTTAATACAGTATTAATAAGATTAGCAACTATATTGGGTATATAATCTCCACTACTGCCCGCTGGCTTAAGTGGCGCACCGGCAGTTTGTAGAGATGTTTTCATGCTCGACAAATCTGCATTGACCGTTAAAGCCGAACTAAACATGGTGATAACTAAAGTAAGAACCATGATACTTAGGTTAATAAACTGCCGTAAATTGATTTTTGACGCTAAACGGTTGATTGAAACCATAATAAAGTATAAAGGTTATTTTGTTGCTTCGATTAATTGACCGATGACGAAGCTGGTTATTGCCCAACCAGAGAGAATGATTGCTAAACCGATAATACCTGAAATGATCCATCCGCGAGCTTCTTTGGTTTTTTCATTATCACCACCGGCTATCATGTATTTGAAACCTCCAACGAGAACGATAATAACCGCAATAATACCCAAGAAACCGAGAACCACGTTAATGAGATTGGCAACTGTTTGACGAAGATCGCTACCTTCACCTCCGGAAAGAGCTAAACTTTCATCCAAAGCGCCGACTCCCAAAGTGTTAGCAGTAAGCTGTGGCTTTTGAGCCAAGACTCCGGCTACTGGCAACATGATTGCGAGCGCGATTATGAATGCTGTGATCTGTTTTGTGATTTTCATTTATGCACACCTCCTTTCATTGTTTATTTATCCATAGTATACCAAATTGATTTACTTTGCGCCAATTGCAACCAGTAAGATTTTATTATGATTGCAACAAGTTAAGTATTTTGAGAGATAAACCTTGTATTTATCCATATTAAGAGATTGAGTGTTTTTTAATATGGGAAACACAAAGTTTATCTTATGAATTCTATAACTCGTTAGTAAATTATTTAATGGCGGTAATAAGAGCGGTAAAGATCCAATCTAGGATAACATAAGAACCAAGAATAATAACTACGCCTATAAAAGAATTTACTAAAACCTTGCGAGCTTTATCGGCTTTAGAGGAATCGCCACCTGCTATCATAAAAGAAATTCCTCCCCAAACAAACATGACTAAAAAAATTACTCCGGACATGGTTAGTATCCAATTAACCAAACGAGCGACCACTGATGTTACCACGGTTTGAGGATGGCCTTCATCTATACAGGGAAAGTGGAGACCCGTGGTTGGCTCTCGGCAAGCGGAGCCAACTTGAGTATCAACAGGTTTTTTGTCCTTAGCAGAAGAACCGGAACCGGATTTTGAATCAGTTGTGGTGGCGGTAGGATCATTGCCCTCGGGTGTAACTATTTGCTGTCCACAACAAACCTTTTTTGAATCGGCACAAGAACCCTCTTTACTTGGATTACTTAAAGCTGAAGTGGTTTGAGCGCATAACTCTGCCTGTATACAGAACCCCATGCAGTCGTCCTGAGGAAGTTCTGGTTTTTTCTCACATGTCCACATACAACAAGCCTGACCGGGGCATTTTGAATTATCCCAGGAACAATTAATCTTAGGGGTTGAATCAGGGTCACACAATTCTTTGATCTGTTGTTCAATGGTTTTGCCATTTTTACCAGACTCGGGCTTCATGCATTGAGCATGATCATATCCTGAACTAGGAGAACAAGATTGAGCGTGAATAAACTTTGGGTAACTAAAACTAAATAAAAATACGGCCACTATGATTATTAAGAAATATTTTATTGAGCCTTTATTGATGATCATAAATTATCAATTTGTTTCTTCCGAATAAATAAGATTAAGATTTGCAATTTGTATTTTTTTAATAATCATAAAATTACTCCTTCTTTTTACAGCATGAATAATTACTTGCTTTATTTGACTGACAATATCCGCTTTTGCAATCATAATTATTTTTTTCTGAAGCTTTAAGCATTGTGCAAGAATATCCTTCGGTAGCAGGGGTGCTTCCACAAACATCACTGCTACTTGATTTGGCTGATGCTTTGGCTACTTCTTCAGGATCTTGAGTTTTGCCCGTTTCCGCTGAAGCCTCATTTTGTTCTTTGGCTTTGTCTTCATCAGCTTTCTGTTGTTGAGATTTTATATCATCAACTCCTTGTTCGGCATCTGTAGGCAAATCAGCTGGAACACTAGGGGGTTCGGGCAAAGACTTTGGCAAATCTTTGGTCCAAAGAGTTATAAAAGAATCGGTTAAAGCATAAGACAACATGATTAGGGCCACGCCAACCACTCCATATTTCATGGTGTTTTTGGCTTTGGTAACCATCTGATCATTGCCTCCGGCTATGAGATAAGATAAACCAGCATAAACAAAAACCAATAAAGCCAATGCTCCGACAATACCAAGGAATGTATTAATTGCCTTGCCTGCGATAACACGAAGATCAGATGTGCCTAAAGGATTTTCAAGCTTGTATGACTTGGGAGCGGGAGGGGGAGTATCTTTCACGGTTTCACCTTTTCTTGCTGGAGTTTGACAACATATTTCTTTATGAGAACCTCCTCCGGTACATACAGAAGGTGTACTTTTTTCGGCTACCTCTGTCCCAGAAACATTGGAACAAGCCTCTTTTGTCATGCAAAGATAATATTTATCATCTTCTTTTTTTTGAGGTTCGCATTCTTTTCCTGAAGATACCAACGCTGGATTATGACAACACAAAACAACACCAGATCCTTTTTGGGGTTTATTACTACAACCTTCAAAATTAAACCCTTCAGGACATTTAGCCGTTTCTCCATCAGGAACTTCTGTAAGCCCCTCTGACTTACATGGGGAGCTTGTAGTTATGACTTCACAAGTAGTTACTGCATTAACGTGATTTTGATCAATAAAAACAAACGAAGCAATTGATATCGTAAACAAAATAAATAATTTGATTAATTTCATATCAATTAAATTTTTGTATATCCTAATGAAGAAGCCACATAAGTTACAATTGTCCAAGCGAGCATGATAAAAACTATGCCAATAGCTGATTTGATCATAATGTCTTGATTCCTAGCAATACAAAAATCGAAAATACTATCATATAGTGATCTTAAGAGAAAACAATTACCTACATCTTTAATGCTAAATAAATATATAATATAAGCTGTATTTTTTAGATGAAACATAATTAATTTATTCGTTATATTTACAACTACCAGACAAATTTACAAGACTCAAAGCCTCTTTTGGAACCCCAAAACTCTCTGCCATGGCCGTAAAATTATTACTCTCACATGATTCTTTGGGTATATCTAACTCTACAGTACAAGTGGCTTTGCCGTTGCCACAAGATGAACAATAACTCGCTACGTTTGAGCAATAGGAATCAAAAGTTGCATTTGGTAGTAGCATGCCAGCGCTAATTGTCCCAGAACACTTACATTTACCAGTTCCTGTACCTGCTCCAGCGCCTTGATCTGGAGTATTACCTCCTCCTTTATCTTGTTTTGGAGTATTACCTCCTCCACTTTTTATAGGTGTATAACCTAAAGAATCTGCTACATAAGTTACAATTGTCCAAGCAAGCATAATGAAAACTATACCGATAGCTGATTTAACCATGGCGTCTCGGCCTTTAGTAACCCAAGCATCACGACCAAAAGACAAAAGATACATTGTACCTCCCCAAATAAAAGCAATTAGAAACAAAGCTCCGGATAATCCGATCAAGAAATCAGCAAAATATATTCCCTGCTGAACAATATCTTTAATTTCGCAATCACCGGATTTTGTGCAAGAAACAAGTTTCAGACCCCCAGATTCTCCGCCATAATTCCATTCAGTTGATCCGGTTTGAGGAACTGGCTTGGAAGTATCGTCTTTCACGGTTTCACCTTTTCTTGCTGGAGTTTGACAACATATTTCTTTATGAGAACCTCCTCCGGTACATACAGAAGGTGTACTTTTTTCGGCTACCTCTGTCCCAGAAACATTGGAACAAGCCTCTTTTGTCATGCAAAGATAATATTTATCATCTTCTTTTTTTTGAGGTTCGCATTCTTTTCCTGAAGATACCAACGCTGGATTATGACAACACAAAACAACACCAGATCCTTTTTGGGGTTTATTACTACAACCTTCAAAATTAAACCCTTCAGGACATTTAGCCGTTTCTCCATCAGGAACTTCTGTAAGCCCCTCTGACTTACATGGGGAGCTTGTAGTTATGACTTCACAAGTAGTTACTGCATTAACGTGATTTTGATCAATAAAAACAAACGAAGCAATTGATATCGTAAACAAAATAAATAATTTGATTAATTTCATATCAATTAAATTTTTGTATATCCTAATGAAGAAGCCACATAAGTTACAATTGTCCAAGCGAGCATGATAAAAACTATGCCAATAGCTGATTTGATCATAATGTCTTGACTTCTAAAGGAAGACGGTAAAATGCTGAATAATACTAATGCACGATTTAATTGCATAATAAATTAAAAAATATTTATGGATTCCTTGGAGCTCTTAATGTTTGATCAATTTTTTGTTGGGCTGTTTGTAAAACTTTTTGCCAATCTCTTTCTCCAACAATACGAAAATCATCAATCAAAGTTAAAAGGGCTTGTTCCATTGTGCCAGGATCATAACCCCTATACCAAGTTCGTGAAGTCAAAATTTGTGAAGCAAAAACCCCCATTTGTTCATCATCCAAATAATCTTCGATTAAAGCTTTGTTGGCGGGTGGGCGTTTAGCTCGGTCAAGATATTGCTTTTCGTTTTCCTGTTTGGTGAGATAGTTAAGAAAGTTCCAAGCGGTTTCGGTTTCTTTGGATTTTTTAGCTACGGTCCAAACCCAATAGTTGGCAAAATTAGCCTCGGGATTGCCCTCGATTTGAGGCAAGCGAGCTATGGCAAGATTGAGCTTGGGAGCTCGCGCTTTGATAAGCGGGATATGATAGGAATATCCAAAAAAATAAGCCACACGACCTTCGATAAAAGCATCCAAAGAATTGGGCATGCTATCATTCCATGAATAAATATTTTTAGTTGGATCGGCGAAATCAGTATAAAAATGTAAAGCCTGGATGGCAGGAAGCTCATCGCGAACCGAAGCCAATGCCTCGGGCATACGGGCAAAAACCGGATAACCTTCGTCATTGGCCATTTGAGTGCCGTTTTGCATCATGAGAATCGTGAGGATGTCCGTAGCGCGCTCAACATTATTGGATGTCCCTAAAGCGGCGCCTGATTGTAAAATATTATTATTTGTATCCACGGAAGATAAACGATTGATGGTGGCTTGAAACACATCCCAAGTTTTGGGAATGGTAGGAATACCAGCCGCATTAAGCATATCTTTATTGACAAACATGGCCAAAGTATCAACCGACATGGGCAAGCCCATGACTTTTTCTTCAATAAGAGCGCGTTCGGTTGCCGGAGCGGTATTTACACGACGAATAATATCTTGCGAAATTGATTCCGGATATCTTTCTCTGACTTCGCGAAGAGTGATGCTTTTTTCATTTTGTAGAATTAGAGTTTCTTTACGATTGGTCATGCCTCCTTCAACAATTGTATAAACCATTTTAGTGTAGGGAGGCATTGGTTCTATTTTGGATTCGTATTTGCCAAGCCAAGTATTGTGAACAAGAAAAATATCAGGACCACGATCTTCGGCCATGGCATTTAATAAAAGATCTTCATATTCCTCAAGACGAAAACGTTTATAATTGATGGCAATATGAGGATGATCTTTCTGATACGCCTCTATAAGCGGAGCATAAGCAGAACGATCATCTAATACAGCCCAAACCTCGAGCTTTTTGGGCTTAGCCGCTTCGCTAGTAGCTTTGTCAACACCCTTGGTGCAACCTTGACCCGTTAATATCGATCCTACAATCAATACAATGAACAAACGATAAAAAATAGATCTCATAGTAACTTGAGTTTATTATAGCACACATGCCAACCTTGATTAACCCTGATTTACAATCTTAGCTTTGATTATGGTTAAACAGTTTTATTGGATGGTTAAGTTTATTCAATTTATTGTTGTAAAGACGCTTAAATTGTAAGCTTTTTGCATTAAAATTTATTAATAATCTTGAATTTAATATTATAAATTTCAAGATAATTAAACGCTTGAACCATGTGTTTGCCTTCTAAAGTTTCAACAGCCTTTATCTCAATTATATTTTTTTCCTTGTTAACAAAAAGCCGATTCTACGGACATTACTTCTTGACTCTCGTAAATAATTTGCATGGATTTTTATCGTTCAAAGAGGATCTTCAAGCGACAATGATTGTAGTGAATTTAGGATTGAAAAATTAAAGCTAATTAAGATCGGATGCTGGATTGGATTAGTTGGCTATTCTAAAATACACCACATCGCCATCTTGCACGATGTATTCTTTGCCTTCGATACGGACTTTGCCTTTTTCCTTGGCTCCGTTCCAACCTCCATTGGCTATAAAATCTTCGTATGTAGCAACTTCGGCGCGAATATAGCCTTTTTCAAAATCTGTATGGATAACCGCGGAGGCTTGAGGTCCTGTTGCTCCGCGACGAACTGTCCAAGCACGAGTTTCGAGTTCACCGGAAGTTAAAAAAGTAATGAGATCCAAAGATTTATATGCGGAAACGATGAGACGATCAAGACCTGATTCGGTTTGACCAACGGATTCTAAATATTCTTTCTTTTCTTCTTCACTCATATCTAAAAACTCGGATTCCATTTTAACGCAAATAGGAACTAACTCAAACTTGTAGCTTGGAACTTGAAACTTGGATTTCCAAGAAGATGATTGAAGCTGGTCTTCGGAGACGTTCAAGGCGTAGATCATGGGTTTTAAAGTGAGGAGAGAGAGGGATTTCATGGCTTTCAATTCATCTTCAGTCCATTCTAGATCACGAAGCGGTTCCCCTTTTTTGAGAGATGTTTTGGCTCGTTCTAAAGCTGGAAGTAAAATTTGTAATTCTTTGTTTGTGCCTGATTTTAATTGTTTGCTTGCTGATTCAAAACGTTTTTCAACAACAGCAAGATCGGCCAAAGCTAACTCAATGTTGATGGTTTCCATATCACGAACAGGATCTATGTTTCCATCAACATGAATAATGTCATCATTTTCAAAAACACGAAGCACTTGAACAATGGCGTCCGTGTCGCGAATGTTGGCAAGAAAAGCGTTGCCCAAGCCCTGCCCTTCGGCTGCGCCACGAACAAGGCCAGCGACATCCACAAATTCAATGGTCGTATAAACTATGCGTCCGGATTTAGAAATTTCGGCTAAAGGTTTAAGACGAGAATCAGGAACTTCCACAACTCCAACATTTGGATCAATAGTACAAAATGGAAAATTAGCGCAATCCACGGCTTTTTTGGTAATAGCGCTGAACAGGGTTGATTTGCCCACGTTTGGCAAACCGACGATAGCGATCTGAAGTGACATACATTAATTAACTAATCATTCAATAATAAATAACCGACCACTAATTATTGATAACCAAAAATGATAACTATTTATCAAAAGATAAAATTACATCAATCTTATATTATTCGCAACTAAAAAACTACTTATCATTATTTATGATCCGTCTTGGTGATCATAACGAAAATGGTTTATGGTTTTGAGGCTTTCTATAATATAGTGAATATGGTGATGTAAATTAGATCTTTTTTTTATTACTCATATCAAATAATAGATCCGGCTCATAAAATTTTTAATTGATTATTGATAATTTTACTACCAAGCTCTGGACTTTTTCGCTTCATTATGGTAAAAGCAAGATAGCGGATACTAAGATTCGTACCTCGAAAACAAACGACCTTTTTAAGGAGGAGATCATGAAAAAGGCACAATACTCTTTATTATACTTGATGGCGACTATTTTAGGATTGGTTCTGCCTATAAGTTGCAGTAGTGATGAGACAAAAGGGGGAGGCTCGGCCGGCACAACTGCCACCGGAGGCTCGGGTGGTATTAGTGAAGATAGTGGTACGGGCGGAGATGGAAATATAAGTGAATCAGGCGGAAATGAAGGAGGGGCCGGAGAAGCTGGAACTTCTAAAAATGGATGGAAAAAAGGAGTAGTTGGGAAGGCTAAAGAATTAATTGCACTAGCGAAGAAAGCTGGAAACCTTCAAGGGATTGCAACGGATTCTCTTGCCATCAAAACGTTTGATTTACCCCCAGATGCAAAAGAATCAACTGAAGATGATGAACATCCTCAAACAGCTCCTATTATCAACGGAGCAGAACTAGGCGATGGAAAATTTAATAGAATGATCCTGCCAATTTTGGCTTACCAGCAAAATGATGGAACTCCCATCCCTCCATACACAATGATTGTTGACGGTGATTGGAAAACGGAAATGATCCAACATTTTGAAACTTGGCCTAGTAAAGATGTAGACATGTCCTGCTATACGCCTTACCCTACCCAAATAAATGGTCAAAGCATGAAGGCTTATGGAGGCTTTAGTATGGACACGACCGTATGCCTGAATCGCTGGTTCCTTGTTACCAACGGCTCAACCAAGGTTTGGGAGCTGTATCCTGATGGAACCAGAACTGCTTTGACAGACTTGCAGAAACCTCTGTCAGCGATTTTATGTCATCCTCAAGGATATTTGATCGTTAGCGCACTTACTACTTACGTACTAAATGAGAAATTCGAAGTCAAAACACCATCAGCGATTTATAAAATTGATCTTGATGGCACGACCCAGTTGATTGCTGATATGCCTGTACCGGATGATTACGCAACAAATGACATGTTTGGTTTATGTGGAGCTTTCCCGGGTATTTCTCCTGATTACATTCCTCCAGGAATGAACATTTTTTTAACCTTGCATCCTGATGGAAGGATAATCGTTGGAGAAATGGGTACTCAAAGAATATACAATATTGAAGCGGATGGTTCCGTAACTGAATTCGCAAAAATGGAAGAACTAACAATTGGAGGATTACTTGCACCGAACGAAGTAATCTATACAATTATACCTCCGATGACAAATCAAATTCACTCCAAGGTCTATAAAGGAACGATGATTCGTGCTTTTACCAATGGAAAGTGGAGTGATGTTACTGAAATTACAGGCTATGACACTTTTTTGCATGCTATGCAAAACTTCTCTAGAGGTACTCCTTGCGTAGAAGATCCCAGCGGATTCTGTTTTCAACCAGTTGGTATTTATTTCAAGCTAGCGGCAGGAACAGAGCCGGTTTTACTTATCACAGATCCCATTAAAGGAGAACTTTCAGCTATTCCCCTTGATATGGATGAGGTCGATTCAGGAGCCGGAGGCTCATCAGGGTCAAGCGGGGCTGGTGGTAAAGGCGGAGATTCGGAATCTACTGACGCAGGTGACTCGGCTGAAAGCTCGGAATAACTTTTTTCATCTCCTCAATTTCTTTCATCCCCTCTTTGAACAAGAGGGGAATTTAAATTAGTGATAATGTAGATTGTTTAGCTTAATTTTTCTATAATCTTCTTCTCTTAAGAGAAGAAATCTAAGAAGAGTTATAAAAATTTATAAAAAAGAATAACTAATCTTATTAAAAACTAAAATTTTAATAATTATTAACTATTTAAATGATTGACAAAAAGATAAAATAGTGGCACTTTGAAAATAAATCACCTATTACCGGACCTTGACTAAGAATCATTTTTTTGAAGAAAATGAATCTTGGGTTCAGAGCAAAACAGGGTGATAATGACAATCGAAGGCTCCTTTACAATCAAAGAAAGGATGGATGCAATGAAAAAGATGCTTGGTTTTTGGATAACCGTGATAGCGAGTTTAAGTTTAGGCGTGCTTTTTATCTCTTGTGGAAGTGATAAGGAGGATAAAAGCACAAATGGAGTAAACGGAAATGGAGGAAGTGCTGGAAGCGGAGGTTCTGTGGAAACAGATGGGGGAGACGCAGGAAGTGGAGGTTTTGCAGAAACGAATAAATGGAAAAAAGGAATCGTTGGGAGGGCTAATCAAGGTAGCATTGTATTAGCAAAAAACGCTGGGCAAATCCAAGGCTTTGCGGTAAAACCAGGGATGGTGATGCGTGCCATGGATTTGGATGCGGGGTTGGATGCTGATCTTGATGCAAGTTTAGATGCGGAAAATGACTCAACTGAAGATGTTATTTCGGATGCCGAAAATGAAACGAGCCAACCAAACACAGTGCCGGTAATTAACTTTGGCTCAATCACACCAGATTTTACGGAAATGTGGTTACCAATTCCACCCTACGCTGATGCTAACAAAAAAAATACTATAGCTCCAATCACTATCATTATAAAACCAGATGCATCGATTGAAACCATTGAACATTTTCCGGATTGGACAACCGAATTTACTCTGGATTGTTTTAATACCTTTGCCACGATTGTTAATGGCGAACAACTGCAATCCTACGGTGGGCTCTCGGTTGATATGACCGAATGTCTTGGTCGGCATTTTTTTGTCAGCAATGCTAGTAATAAAGTCTATGAGTTATTTGCTGATGGCTCCCGTGAGGTATTAACCGATCAACTGCCGGAGCCCGGAGTTCCCTCGGCGATTATGTGTCATCCGGAAGGATACTTGATTGTGAGTGTGTTGCCCGGATACGTAAAAAATGCACCCATGGCGCTACCCTCTGAAGCGCCAAAACTAGTTAAGATTACAATAAGTTCAATTCCGGAAATAGACCTAATTGCAACTTTACCGATTGCGGATAATTACGTAACCCCTGGTCAAATCACTACTAACTGGTGTTTTACACATACTAAACTAGCGCCAGCGAGTGGTATCCGCATACCATTAGCTGTACGGGGTGATGGCTCGATTTTAATTGGCGATGTGGGCGCGAGAATTGTTTATGAAGTTACCAAAGACGGTAATACAATTAAACAATTTTCAGAGATGCCACTTTTGACAGCAAGTGCTATTTTCGCTCCCAATGAAGTAATGTACATGATTGACGCGCCACTGTTGAATAAAAGTGGGGATGCTATTCTGCAAGGAACAATGATCCGCGCATACGATGGCAACACTTGGACAGATATTTTGGAGCTTGGAGGCTATGAGCCTTATATTAAAAACATGAGCTGGGGCAATTATGGCGCGGAATGCCCTCCTCAATTTGCGTCCGAAGGCGCTTGCCGAATGCCGTATGGAGTTTTTACCAAGATCTCACATGGCGCTTCACCTATTCTTTATATCATTGATCCAATCAAAGGCGAGCTAATTGCAGTGCCTCTTGATATGGATAATGAAACCGATGCCGGAACCGGAGGCTCATCAGGATCAAGCGGATCTGGTGGTGAAAGCGGAAACGCGGGTTCGGCGGGAAGCTCGGGATAACTTCTCTCTTGCCCCTCTCTTTAGAATAAGAGAGGGGTTTTAAATTAGTAATAATATGTATTGCTTGATTTAAGTAACTTTATCTCATATAAAAAACACGATGTTGACAGGTCATCGCGTTTTTTTGAAGAATTTTCCAATGCCGTAAGAAAAATCTTCTTTTGTTATTATTTTTTATTTTATATTTTTACGTTTCTGATTCTGCGCTATCTTCATTATCAGCAGGATCGTTGATTGACACTACCGTATCAGTTGTTTGTGTATCAGCGTTTGAATCCGAATCATAATCTGAAGCGCCTGTTGCTGTGGTTGTTGTAAAATCCAGAGCGGTTGAAGTTGGAGTTCCGACATCTTCAGGATATGGGCCAATTGGTTGACCAGTTAGATCGTCCACATCTTGATAAGTATTGTCGGATACAAAACGAATTGTTCCGGGACGCATTGGACGAACCAACCAAGTAAATTCTATGTCGTGAGTTTGAGGATCTGTAATTACTATATCAAAACCCTGATCAGTGCGATTAGTGATCCACCATGATCCGTTTAATGACGCGTGAGGAGTTGCATAAATCATTGGATAATGCATGATTGTTCCATAAGAAATATGAACTTCGGTTGCGCCGGCCTTAATTAATGCCAAGCCCTCAATCTCCATAACACTCGGCTCTGATTGGATAATGGTTGTATTATTGATTATGGTTCCTGCTGAATCTCCGGTTCTTTCAATGCTACCCAAGCTGAAGGAAGGTTTAACAAACACCGAAATCATGCCTTCTTCAAGATTGTTGTAAGACTCAAGAGCAATACCAATGACATTACCAGCAGAAGTTGCTTTTACTGCCACACCTGGAATATTGGAAGCTGTTAGATAATCGCCAACTTGAATGCTTCCATTTGCGGTGGATACACGTGTTGGAACACGTCCTGCCAAGGCAATGGGATAATAACCATCATAATGACGTCCGGTAACAAAGCCTGGTTTGGTGGAAACGATACCTAAAAGGGCTTGATCTGCTGAAGAAGCGCGTTTCACCTTGTTTATTCCGGTTGGATCTGCGGTTACGATATCGCCAGGAACCAATTCCTCATCGGATTCATATCTTTCGGCATAATCGTAAGAATCTTCACTTTGCCAACCGTCAGCATTGGTGGAGATGTAGGTTGAAGTAGGAGCCAAAGTATCATCCACAAAAATATATGTTGAGGTTGAAGATTCACCAGTTGATTTGGATCCCAAGTATAAACGACGTCCAACATGTAAATCACCTGTGACTTTTATGTCTCCGGAGTTGGTGATTGTAAGGAGTTTTTGATTAAAGGCAGTGCTGGTTGAATAAGATAGAGTAAATTCAGAAGATGTTGCTGATATTGTATTGTTAACCAAACTAAATGAAGGTTTAACTTCTTGATCGTTATCTATATCCCAAGCGCTACCCATGAAGCTTAAGGTATAAGAACTGTAAGCTTGGGTTGAAGTTGAAGCCTCATTTTGTGATTTGATTGTGGCTCCTTTGTAGGCAAGGTTGCCATCTGTGTCTATGGAAAGGAATGATTCACCAAGAGCTGTAAAGTTGGGATCAATGTCCAAGCCAGTGAAGAGCGGGGAAGATGAGGCGTAGAGTTCTTGAATTGAATTGACGAAAATGGGATCAAAAGGTGAGTAGGACATGGTTAGTAATTCAACTCCTCCGCTTTCTACAAATGCTCTATCTTCGACTCCACTGAATGAATATCCCATGGACAAAGCTGCGTCACGGACTTCTTGAGCAATAAATCCATCACGTGTATAACCGAGATCATATATACTTTCAAACTTGACAGGTCTTAATTTATTGATAAATGATAAACCCATCGGGTTATCAACTATATTAGTTTTAATTCTTAAATCAGAAGGAAAAGTCCAATCTACTTGACCTTCATATGTTTCCACTGAAGTATCTCCAAAACGCATTTTGTTGTTCGCATTTACTACAGTATTGTAGCCAATAGCTACTGAATTTGTGATAGCGCCAGTCGAAGCTCGAGCGTTGTAACCTAAAAAGGTATTTAAGCGACCTGTGGTTATATTATCGCCGGCATTTCGACCGACGGCAGTATTATAATAACCTGTTGTTAAGTCCGGGAACACAGATTCGCCAATGCCTGTATTATTATAACCAGTAGTTAAGCTAGACATTGAACTATATCCAACAGCTGTATTCTGCCCGTTAGTACCTGTATAACTTTGCATGGATCCATAACCTATGGCTACATTATATCCTCCTGAACTGGAAGCAGTCATGGCATAGGCTCCAATTATGGTATTTAAAGTGCCTTTATTAAGGTAACCTGCTTGGTATCCTAAAGCAGTATTATACATACCTGAAACATTAGAATATAACGCACTGCTTCCAACAGCTGTATTTCCATCATTGTTTGAACTATAAAGTGCATTGTACCCAACGGCTGTAGAATCATCAGAACTATTGTTATACAGAGCCCGTGTACCAACAGCTGTTGAATAACTTGCTGTTGTGTTAGTGTATGAAGCCTGATAACCAATCGCAGTATTACCATAGCCACTAGTGTGATTGCGTAATGATTGATATCCTACTGCGGTTAATTCTGTAGTTCCGCTTGCAGAATAGCCTGATTGGTAGCCCACAGCGGTAAGCCCACTGTAATCAACTCCGGCATTGCTATACAATGAATAAGATCCCAAAGCAGTATTATAATCAGATGTTTGATTGTTATATAATGCCCGATAACCCATCGCTACATTGTTTTTACCGGTTGTATTAGAATACAATGCACTATCTCCTAACGCGCTATTATCATAACCACTAGTGTTATTATATAGAGCGTAAGAACCAACGCCAGTTACACCTCCAGTAGTATTATTATATAAAGAATAACTTCCTACCGCGGTTGATTGCTCGGAATATGTAGCATTATACATACTACGATAACCAATCGCGGTATTATATGCAATATCTTCAGTAACTCCGTTAAATAAAGCTTCGGATCCAATTACCGTGTTTCCATTTCCTCCATCAAGAGAGTAAAGCGACCTATATCCAATAGCAACATTATTAGTACCATAAGTATTACTATATAAACTCCTATATCCAAAAGCCGAATTATTTTCGCCTGTTGTATTAGCGTTCATGCTGGTTGTACCAAAGGCTGAATTGTATGATCCGGTTGTATTAGCGTACAAAGCCCTAAATCCAAAAGCAGAATTATTGCTTGAACTATTGGCTGCAACGATTGTACCCAAAGACTCATGCCCAACAACGGTATTATAATCACCTGTTTGATTGGGGTATAAAGCTCTATAACCAATGGCCAAATTGCCCTGACCGGTCGTGTTGCGATATCCAGCGCGATAACCAATACCTATGGTGCCGGTGGCATTGCTGTTATAGAGGGCTTCTGATCCAACAGCAACCGTATAGCTTACTGTGGTTTGAAATCGTGATGCTTGGGACCCAATAGCCACATTTTCTACGCCTATTGTATTACTATATAAACTCCTATATCCAAAAGCTGAATTATTTCCACCTGTTGTATTATCGTGCATACTGCCTGTACCAAAGGCTGAGTTGTATGATCCGGTTGTATTGGCGTATAATGTTCCATACCCTAATATACTGTTTTGGGAACCGGTGGAATTAAACACACCAGCTAAACTTCCAAAAAATGTATTGTAACTGCCTGATGTAGTATTAGATCCGGATCGGCTTCCAAAAAATGAATTGTAATCACCTGTTGTAACACTACCTGATAAATATCCGGCAAATAGATTTGTAGTGGCATTTGTATGAATTCTGGCTAATTCAGTACCACCTGATGCTTGTAATTGAATAAGAGGATTTGTTTGTGAAGCATTAGCACGAACCACGAGTTGAGTTGTATTTGCAGTGCCTAACAAGGCTAGTTGACCACTGGTATTTATGAATGCTCTTGTTGTGCCGTTGGTTTCAAAGTTTAAATAATAATTATCATTTGTTCCTAAAACAGCGTCAGCTCCAAAGCTATTACCATTTTGAACAAAAACACTTCCTGAAGTTATGTACCCTGAATCATTGGTGAATTGAGAAATGTTGTTATTGAAAGATATGTTACCCGAACCATCGTTACGGAAAACACCAGAAGAATTGGCTCCCGGCCAAGAATAAGCTACGTTGTTAATACGGATGAGATTTCCAGATGAGTTAACTTGAAACAAATCACCATTACCGACTGTAAAGAGTGAGGCCGGGGTGGTATCGCCGATACCCACATTTCCCGTGGATAAAACTGTCATGCGTATAGTATTATTTGTTTCCAAGGATAGACTGTAACCATCATTTGTTCCTAAAACAGCGTTGGCTCCAAAGCTATTGCCATTTTGAACAAAAACACTTCCTGAAGTTAGGTATCCTGAATCATTAGTGAATTGAGAAATGTTGTTATTGAAAGATATGTTGCCCGAACCATCGTTACGGAAAACACCAGAAGCATTGGCTACTGGCCAAGAATAAGCTACGTTGTTAATACGGATGAGATTTCCAGATGAGTTAACTTGAAACAAATCACCATTACCGACTGTAAAGAGTGAGGCCGGAGTTGTATCACCGATGCCTACATTTCCCGTGGATAAAACTGTCATGCGCACCGTATTATTTGTTTCCAAGGATAAACTATAATTATCATTTGTTCCTAAAACAGCGTTGGCTCCAAAGCTATTGCCGTTGTGAACGAAAGCACTTCCTAATGAAGTTAGGTATCCTGAATCATTAGTGAATTGAGAAATGTTGTTATTGAAAGATATGTTACCCGAACCATCGTTACGGAAAACACCAGAAGAATTGGCTATGGGCCAAGAATAAGTTACATTGTTAATACGAACAAGGTTTCCAGATGAATTAACCTGAAACAAATCACCATTACCAACTGTAAAGAGTGAGGCCGGAGTGGTATCACCGATGCCTACATTTCCACTGGTATTGATTGTTAATCTTTGTGAACCACCAACATCAGCAACAATAAAGCTTCCTGCTGAATTCTGACGGAGATTCCAAGTTGATCCTCCTATGTAAGTTGAAGACACCCAAAGATCTTTCCACCTATTAGAAGATGAACCAAGATCATATGTTAGGTTCGTTAATGGCAGTATGTTGGATGCTCGCATGTTAGCCAAAAATCTAGAACTACTAGCCACGGATAATGTGCCAAAATTATTTATACCGTAATCACCAACTGTTAAGCCACTGTTGATATAAATATTTTTGTTAAAGCGTGCGTTCTGATCAACATTCATGTTGCCCACAAACAAATTGCCGATATTGGCAGAAGGCGTGGTTACACCGGATATATCAAAGACCAAAAGCTCTTGGCCAGAATATACTGATGATTCTCTAACTCCAACATATAACCTATTGCCATTTAATTTCATGTCAAACATTTGATTGGTACCCAAATCAATACCACTCATAATAGTTGGAGCCGTGGTGCTTGCTACATTGATAACATGCAAATCTGTCCCTCCACTAACTCCATTTTGTTGCAATACGTACGCATAATCTCCTCCGATTTGTATGCTGGATACAGAATAGACGAAATTATATAAATTTACTCCACCTTTAAAGGCAATGCTGGCAGGATTAGCGATATCAAAAATCATGAATTCATATCCACTAACCGCGTTAAGACTGCCGGCGAATAATAAGTTTCCTTGTAACGCTAAACTCTCCACGCCATTTGACCCAGTATCATAACCGGCGACAAAAGTTGCCAAATATGGATTGGCAACATTAAAAATCATGATATCCGCGCCGGCCATGTAATTGGTGGCGTTTTTTGTGCCAACAATCAAATAATCACCATACTTTTGCAAAGCATAAGCTTCACTATCAGTTATATTGGTACTGGTGGTAATGACGGGATTATATTTATCTGTGTAATCAATGATGTATAAATCAGCGACTGAAGCGGTATAGCTATAACAAGCGGCATAAACATAATTACCTGATACTAACACATCATTACATCTTGCGGTTGGCGTATCAACACCACTAACCTTAGAAGGAGCCATGGGATTGGAAACATCAATCAATTGAATTTCTCTGCTGTTAGCGCCATCAGAAGTTTGAGCAATGTAAACATAATCTCCAACGGCTTCTATATCCTTGAGCATGTGATTTGTGCCAATATCAAGCCCGCCTAAAGCTCGTGGAGGACCATCAACCGATATATCAAATATCGTAAACTCATTACTTCCCCATTCGGTATGCCCTACATATGCGTATTTGCCAAAAATATCTAAAGAATAGACCCATCCATAATTCAAACCTGTTATATATGTTGGTGTATGTGGGCTGACATCTAGATCGCTTGTGGTTAAACCATTAGTATAAATGTTACGCCACTTGGATGCAGAAGAACCTAAATCATAAGTGTTGTTTGTGTCTGGACCAATATTGCCGGCGACTTGAAGTTTAAAATTAACTGGATTTATAACTCCAACGCCTACTCGCCCCATGAGTGAAGTTGTGGCACTTGCCACCATTTGTCCATCCGTATAAAAACCACCCGCTCCGGCCCTAATAGCTCCACGCACCGTTAAATCTTGATTGACATGCGCATTGGTTAGAACATTTAGAGACCCTGCTTCCGCACTATGGGTAGTTAAAGAAGTTAATTCCGTGCCTTTTAAATCCAAAATGCGTAAATTAGAAGATCCAATAAGATATGCATACTTGCCAGTTACTTCAATGGCCACAAAACCATCTGTTGCCGAGGGTATTTGTTGATTAGTGACCAAGAAGGCATTAGCCGGATCTTTAACATTAAAAATGCTATACCGACCACTACCACTACTCTGTGTTGCATAAACATAATCTCCCTGCACTCTTAAAGCGGTTAGGTTGGAAGTAGGATTGGCGACATTGGCTACCATGGTTGGAGCAGTGGAACTGGAAATATCAAAAATTCTTAAGCTTAAATAACTGGCTATATACGCGTAACGTCCTTTAACCACAATTTCTTCGGGTGAGGCGATGTTGGTAGTGGAATTATATTTTTCCACCGGATTATATGGATTGGTTATGTCCACGATAGCGAAACGATTATCGGTCTTGCCTACTAGGTAAGCATTGTTACCTTCTATGTATAAATGGGACCATTGAGTGCCTGCGCTCAAAGTTAAACGTTTTACTCTAACCGGATTATCCGGATCGCTGATATCAATAACATTGAGCCCACCTGAACCTGATATTTCAGCCACGTAAGCAAAACGACCCCTGACTTTAATATCAAGAATATCAGAATTCCAAGAAGTGACACTACCACGAAATCTAGGCGAACTGGGATCTGAAACATCAATAACAAAAAACTTGCTAGCATTTCTACCTATGGAATAAACATAATCCCCTTGCACTTCCAGATGGTTAATATATGAATTTGTTGGAAAATATTGAACTTGCTTAACCAAAGAAGGTGAAGTTGGATTTGTTATATCATATATTTGCAAATAATAACCATCTCTATTTACGTAAGCATATTTACCCTGAATAGCCACATCATAGCCCGTGCCCCCCAAAGCTACAGGCCCGTAAGAAGATAAAACCGTATTTTTAGCAAAACTTTGAGTAAGACTATCTGTTAAATTTAATCCACTTAAATAAGCTGTTCCTGAAGCATAAATATTTTTCCAAGCAAAACCAGTCTTACCAAAATTATATAAATTGTTACTTGCTGGCCTTATGGTTCCATCCGTATCAATCTTGGCATATTCTGTGCCCGTATTCTGCCTAGCAAAAGTAAATGCGCCCGAAGCGTCCTGACGCAAGTTCCAAGTTGAAGAACCAATATAAGTGGAAGAAGCCCAAATATTGCGCCAGCGATAATTGGAAGAACCAAGGTCATAGGCTAAAGTTGAAGTTGGTAAAACATGACCCGAATCAGTAATCACTATGGATGAATCCTGAATATTACCCGTACCATCCCAACGCACTATATGATTATCGGTTCCTGATCCGGAAACTCCTCCTGAAACCGATCCCCAAGTCAAATTACCAGAACCATCGTTTTTGAGATAAGTATTAGCTCCACCTTGAGCGCCCGGCCAAGAATAAGCTACGTTGTTAATACGGATGAGATTTCCAGATGAATTAACTTGAAACAGATCACCATCGCCAACTGTAAAGAGTGAGGCTGGAGTGGTATCGCCGATACCCACATTTCCACTGGTATTGATTGTTAATCTTTGTGAACCGCCAACATTAGCAATGACAAAACTTCCGGCCGAATTCTGACGAAGATTCCAAGTTGATCCTCCTATGTAAGTTGAAGACACCCAAAGATCTTTCCACCTATTAGAAGATGAACCAAGATCGTATGTTAGGTTTGTAACTGGAAGTATGTGACCAGTGGATGAAGCTCCTGCGAATCTGATGGTTTTGTTTGTGATATAACCTTTATCTGTTACTTGTTGCAAAGTTGG
>Ga0302248_1001032_pt1 | contig 22542 bp, 15 predicted proteins | sample AAG_UR_Leu_MG_FD_193528 | JGI IMG/M metagenome (GOLD analysis project Ga0302248, IMG submission 193528) | Enriched activated sludge microbial communities from anaerobic digester in WTTP, New Holstein, Wisconsin, United States - AAG_UR_Leu | ecosystem: Engineered > Bioreactor > Anaerobic >... | reverse complement strand
AGGCCATCAATAGAGCTGCGATGACACGATTGATAACCATTTCGTAGCCTAAAATATTTCCCGTATAGATCAGAGACAGGATATTGGCGGAAGGTGCCACCCAGAGGATAATGAAGGCTACGCCTACGGCTGCGCCGCTATAATATAGACCGCTGGATACGGGAATGACCGTGCATGAACAGGCGGCAACAAAGAAACTTGCCAGCCCGGCCAGTGAAAATGACTTGAATTTGTTGGCCTTTTCTCCCAGGACAGAAAGGATGGCTTGCTGATTGATGAACGCCACCATAGCGCCAGCCAGCAGAAACGCCGGTACCAAACAAGTCAGAACATGAGTGGCCACATAATCCTTAATGGCCAGTAATCCCGCTATTATTAATGATTCAATCATGATGGGTTTCTCCTTTGGATTGAATTATCTTAATTTTTAATGCTCATTCTCCTTTGAAGCTTTTATTTATCAATATGGTGAAGCACGCCATATTATATATTGTCATCGGGCAATATAAAGATTTATTCAATCTTGTCAAGAAATAAATATATTCATGCATGTTATTTGAAAACCAACTGGTATGTCGTCATTGGAAAATATACGATTAAGACGATATACTATACCGACAAATAAAATTACATATTTTGGGAAGCAGGAGTCTCTTCAACGAATCGGCCAAGAAACGCGAGGGACTCCTTGCTTCTTCCCTCGCTTTCCTTGGCCATTTTAAACTATTTTTCCATCACTTTTTGTGACCGTGCTCAATTGAAGATCTCTGGTCTTCCGTTTGCCAAGGGCATTGAAGAATTTGATTTTAGCTTTCAACCTAGCCGTAGCTCTTGCTCTGAAAGCCTGCCAAGCCGGTATGAGCATCTATTTTACGACCATGGAGGATCTGATTGAAAAGTTGAAAAAGGATCATGGCGCCGAACGTAAGGGGAGAGGCAGGGGATATAATAAATCGGCTTTGGTGATCGTAGATGAGGTCGGTTATACGCCGATAAACCGAGAAGAGTGCAATCTTTTTTTCCGGTTCATTGCCAATCGCTACGAGAAGGCAAGCACCATTATCACCTCCAATAAAGCCTTCTCCGATTGGACGGAACTTTTTCACGACCCTGTCATTGTCACGGCGTTTTTGGATCGATTGCTGCACCACAGCGTGGTTATCAATATCAAGGGAAACAGTTAACGGCTGCGTGGGAAAATCGGAAAGGAGGGCGTTGAACTGAGCCAACCATGAAAACCAGGTGGCTCAGTTTTCACGACCGAAAATGGCTCACTTTAAAAAGACCGTTGACACCATCATGACTTCTAAGTAAGTCGCAACGTGTTTGACGGTTTTGGGCCGGTTTCATGGCACAGACTCGACTTACTTCTTTTATACAGCCCCGGCAGTTGGCGGGCTGTGGCGCTTTTTACGAATTCATCATCCTTTACGCAGCATAATTTTACTAAAGCGCGGCGTGAACTGGCAGTGTGCAGGGGGGCCTTTCCACGCTTTGGAAAGGCCCCCCTGCTCCTCCAATATTTATTGAAAGCGATAATTGAGGTGAATGAGCTTTTGTAGCAGATTACTTTTGGAAATGTGTAAGTGAAATCCATCAGAAAATGAGCGTTTTCCTTGAATTCACGTCAGCAGATCATCCAGGAATTCGGACGCCGGTTCGACGCTTGTCACCAGCAGGTGATCGCGGGCGCGGGTGCAGGCGACGTAAAGGAGGTGGCGTTCCGTGTTATAAACCTCTTCCAGATCGGAGTCGTCGGCCGCCGTCTCGATCCTGCTCTGCAGGGGGACGACCTCGTCGTCGCAGGCCATGACGGCTACGGACCGGAACTCAAGGCCTTTCGCGAGGTGCATCGTGCTGAGCGAAACGTGCCCGCCCGTCGTCTCAACCTTTTCGTCGAGAACCTTCACGGGCAGACCGGCCTTCTCGACAGCCGCAAGGCCCCTTTCAATCTCATCCCGAGAGCGCACGAAGACACCGATTTCGTGGGGCATGAAGCCCTCGCCGATCCGCTCCGCAAGCCATTTGCCCACTGCGATAACTTCATCTTCCCTCGTCTCGAAAGTCATGATGGCGGGTTTCGGTCCGTTGAATACCGAAATAATGCCCCGCCGTTCCTCCGTATTGCCGTCCACATCGGACAACTCCGGTCCCAGCAGACGGTCGGCCTGCATTCTGATCTGGTGAGACGTCCGGTAATTGATGCGCAGGTTTCGGGATCTGCCGCGAATATCTACCCCGAGGGCCTTCCACGAAAAAGGTTGCTGAAAGATCCGCTGGCCCAGGTCGCCGGCAAAGAAGAGGCTGTTCGGCCGCCCCGCTCCGAGGGCGGCAAGAAAACGCAACTGAGGGATGCCGATGTCTTGTGCCTCGTCCACCACGGCAAAATCGAAGGGTGGATTATTGCTTTTCGCAAGATGAGCGGCCACATTACCGAACAAGTCGGAATAAGTCATCAGGTTCCGGGTTTTCAGAACGGAGCGAACCTGTTCGAAAATGGACCAGAGAATGACCCGCTGCTTCTCCGACAGGCGCGTTTTCCGGCCCAGGCGTCTGGCGTCGCGATAGGCTTCCCATGAGTCCAACTGCCAGGCATCGACCACATCCTCCCATTCCGTCAGCAAAAAATGTGAAGAAAACTTGTTTCCGCCGACCGCACCAGCGGCTTCTTCCAGAAGCAGCATGATCTCCTCTCGGGTCACAATGCACGGTTTGCCGAAGTTTAACTCATAGAGCCGCAGGCCGATCCCATTCAGGGCGTGGACTTCCAGCCGTTCGCCGAGACGAGGTTCATTGCTGATCAGTCGTCGCAGTTTTGTCCGCAGGGCATTCGCCAGGGTTTCTGAAAAGGTCGTGAGCAGTACTCGGGCGTCGGGATTGCTGCGGGCCAGAAAGACCGCGCGATGGAGGGCGACGATGGTCTTTCCCGTGCCCGCCGATCCGGAAACCCGCGCGGGACCGTTGTAATCCCGTTCAATCAAATGCCGCTGCGCCGGATGGAGAAAGACGGTCCACTTCTCCCAGGGGTATTCCAGGGCGCGCTCCAGTTCTTCCATGTTGTGCATCACCCGGAAACGCCGCTGGGCGTCGGGATGATCAAAAGGACTTTTGCCGGTCGGAATCGGCAGCGCAGGTTGCGGGGCCGTACCGGTCGCCAGGCTCAGCAGGGCCTCGGCAGCTTCACCCGGAAGATGGTCGGCGAGTTCCAGTAATGTATTCTCATCAGCCTTGCGCACATCGGCCAGCCACTCCGCCGGCACGCCGTAACACAAAAGCTCCTCATCCGTGATATTCGTAAATAAAAGTGGCTTGGAAGGAACCGGCCTCGCCTTCTCTATAGGTTTGAAGAGCCTGATTTCCTTTACAATCTCCCGGATTTCGATCAGTTGCGCTGCACCAGTCTGCGGGTGCGTCTCCAGTTTGCGTCGTTCTGCCCACTGATAGGCCTTGTCGTGGTGACCTGCGTAACATAAAAGCAGGCTTTCATCCGAGCGGTGAACGATCAACCGGATATCCTTGCCGGCACGCACCGACCAGAAGTTCGGGTCTCTGGCCTTGTCGAGCTTATGAAACTGCATCCCCGGATTTGCCGGATTCAACTGGAGATCAAAAGCCGTGGTCTTGACGGCTTTCTGCTCCTCGCTGTTCAGCTTCGCGAGGCTGTCGGTAAAAGTGTCGGCGATACGGAATTGCATAAAATACCCGTTGTGGTTAATCTTGGATCAACCTATGTACCAATGTCCCCATCGTTAGAAAGATCCCTGATGGTTCTTTCGAAGACCAGTTGGCCGAGTCGCGCTTTCCATTCCTCCGGCTCCTGCTTAAGTAAAACTTGTGTAGCGTGGAATAATCCTCTTTTGTTATTCAGGGAAAAGCCGAGCAAGTCATTCGTAGCACCAAGTGCCACGTAAGCTCGTCGATGACGGACGCCATTATAGGCAAGAGCAAGACCGGCTGGCGTTGGAACACCGAATCGTATATGCTCCGGCAACTCGGCCACGACGGGAGCAATCGTCTGCCCTTGGGACTGAAGAAGTTTTTCAAGCAATGCCACAGCCTGTTCGATGATAGTCTGGAATACAAACGTGATAACCCGTGAATGAAGTCCAAGCACATCATCAATCGATATGTCCCCGCCTATCGCAAGTTCCAAGAAGGTGCTTCCTGAGAGCCAACGCCGGATTACCTCGAAAAAAGACTCGCGAACCGAATCGACTGGAGTGCCAGCCTTCAAACGATATGCTTCCCGAACTGCCTGTTGCAAGTCTGTCTGAGTCCATGCCCACGGAAGAATGATGTTCAAGAGTAAGGAATCGATTGGTTCGGTAATATCATCCCATTGTTCACGCAAGGGCAGGAGGCCAATTTCTACGGAATCGAGCATACGCGCATGTGTTCCAGTTGCCCTGATCCATTCCAGCCGTCCCGCTGATCGTATTCCTGTTACCCTTTGAGCGCGGAGACTGAATACATCCCGCAACAGTTGTTTGGACGCCAAGTCAGTCTGCTGGGAAGCAAATGTCTGGTCTGCAATCTCTATAGCTAGACGAACCAACTCATCTTCACCAATCTCTGTTGCAGCAAGGTCAATAAGCGTGGCGTCTATTCCATCGATTAGGCTATGGAAGACAGTACTTCGCTCAAGCAACTCATTCGTCAAAACCAATTTATTTACGGTCAGTTGTTCGCGAACGCTCAAAATGAGCGCACGTAGCGCGCCCACTACAGGTTCATCCGCAGCTTGGCGCGCGACTGCTTCGACAAGAGGCCATTGTTGTTCATTGGCACAGATGACGAGTCCCTTTGTTGTAGAACCGGCACGGCCTGCGCGTCCGACGAGGTTCTTTATGTCACGCGTCAACAGATTTTCCCGAGCTCCTTCGGCGCCGACTCGTTGGACTGAGTAAAGGACCAGTGTTCGGATGGGTAAGTTCACCCCTTCTGCCAGGGTGTTAGTGCAGATTCCAAACTGAACATTTCTTTGACGGAGGACTGTCTCAACAACCTCTCTAGTTTCTTGCGGAACGTCGCCATGGTGAAGAACAGCTCCTGCTCTTAAAGCGCGCGTTCCAACCCATTCAGCCCCATATTCGAGTTCCAGATATTCAGACGTGACCCTGATCATGTCGCAATTAGCAAAGGCGATGGGAGCAGGAAGTAGAAGTGGTTTGTTGATTTGTTTCAGCAGTTCCTCTGCGAGTCCAATGGCTCCTTGGTTTCCACGTTTATTAGCAGCAAAGACGATCGCTGTCCCCATGGGAAGCGTTTTCCTCGCAGCTGCAATAGCGCGCGTTTTCACGGATGTAAACGGATAGGTATTGGACAATCCCGTGGCTGGATTAGCATACTGAAAATCCTCCCTCCCCAGAAAACGTCTAATGCTAAAGCGGGCTGGTGGAACCTCATGAGGATGCATATCCAAATCCAATGGAGGAGATGAACCTTGTCCGGAAGGCCGAAGAACCGAGAACTCGGCAATTGCAGGGCGATAGTCGCTTCGTACAACGGAGTCTTGACAGCCTCCAAGCCACAGGTTGATTTCCTCGATGTTTGGAACAATTGCGGAAACAAAAACGAAACGAGGTGAGCCCACGTCTCTCACCTTCATGCGGGCGAGCAGCAATTCCAATCCAACTCCCCGCGAGGATGTATCAAGCAGATGCCCCTCGTCACAAATTACCAATGAAATGCGCCTGTAGAAAGCAGGGTTTGCGCTGAGAATACCTGAAAGGGTCTCTGGGGTAGCGACCAATACCCTTGTGTCATCAAAGGCTCGAACCTCGTCACCAGAGGGAACTGTCCCTCCATAAGCACACCGGGCGGAAATGTTCATTTCATTGAGTCTCTTAACCAAAGTATTGCGGAGTTCGGATGCAAGTGAGCGATACGGAACCAGCATCACTGCCGCGTCGGTTGTTGTTCGCTTGATGTGCCAGTAAAGAAGAGTCTCGCAGAGTGCCGTTTTCCCTGCCCCTGTAGGCATCTGAAGTGAAAATGTATCCTGCCGTTGCAACAGACCATTCTGAATGGCCTGGATCTGTGAGGGGAAAAAATCCCAAGTTATGGGCCTGCGGTTCAAAAATGACGAAACCAAAGGTGTCCAAAATTCTGAATATCCTTCAGGAAGAACTGAACGAAGGTTTGTAGTACAAAAGCGAGCGACAAGCTTTTCAAGCAAACGTGTCGGAATCCATTGATCTGGTCCGATTTCAAGAGCTGATTCGACTTCATCAGAAATATTGGCCTCGACTGACGCGATGGCCGTTAAATCGCCACTCCGGAGAGCGGATTCAAGATTACGGATAAGCTGAGAAGTGAGGGTGGCCGGTCTTGCGAGCAAGTCAAAACATGCTTGAGCAGCCTCATTGTTTGCAGCACGGGGAAGACCCCGCATGGTTAGATACGCCGACGCCGGGAACCCACCAAAGTAGAATGCTGCTGCTGCGAACAGAGTTGCGTCCTCCCGTGCCACGCCGATAGATCTCAATTCGGCTTCTCGGCTTGGTGCTGTATATTGCGCGAAAGCGTTACCGATCCGCGCCCAATCCGCGGGTTCTTCGTAGCCATCTCGCATCTGTTGGAAAAGTTCACCTACCAATGCCAAATACAAGTCATCCTTGCGAGTTTGCTGATACGCAAGTGTCAGAGGTATTTCAGCCACGCCGAATTGGTCTAAATAGCAAAGTGCATCTGCGTCACTAACCCAACTGGCAAGTGATGCCCTCATTGTGTCTGCCCCCCAAGCAGATTGGATTCCTTCACTGCCTCAAAGACTTCTGTGTACACCGCATGTAGATTAGGTACGGCAATAATTACCAATGTATAGTCGGCAGATTCTAAGGTTGGTATCTTTTCTAGCTCGGCTTCGACCAAATTGGAACAAATCACCGCGACAGCATGAAATCGCTTAATTGCCGCAGGATGGTCATTTGCATTTATAAATCGATTGAGGTGAGCAATTTGAACATTACCTAAGTTCTCACCTATAGCACGGTCTCTCAGCCACACCAACGTCTTCGCTAGACGACTGATGCGGTCAGCGGAACATCCTGAGATCGCTTCTTCGATTGGAGACCACTTTTTATTCCTGGTCGCCTTGCTTTTCACTTCAGAGCAAAGAAGCACATCATTCGGAGTCGAGGTTGGCCATGACGGCAGGATGAAATGGAGTACATCTGAATAGGGTGCAGCTTTTGTTCTGTTCTCTTTTAGACGCCACTTTTTGGGGCCAAATGCAACTTGAGGGTATGCTTTGACCGCCTGATAAAAATAAATCAGAATCTCGCCGAAATCACCTGACATTATCGACCCAGCATCTGGTAATTTTGAGCGAATGATCATCCCTTGACATTCTTCTAGCGTTCCTCCGTTTCCTCGTTCTAATTCCTGTGCTCGTGCCTGAAGAAATTCATCCGTCAGGTAACATCGACGAAATGCTTCACGCATTGCCACTGCCCAAACATTGGCGTGTTGATCGCTAACTCTAACGAGCACATACGGTGTTTCCGCTTCATGCGGGAACCATGGAAGTGCGTTAGCAATCTCGAATCCTAACTCATCCATGAGCTGTTACACCTTAAACACTTTCATCACTTCATCCCCTAAATGATTGATCACCTTTACGGCGATGCGGCCGGAGGTGGGCCTGTCGAAGGGGCGGGAGGTGTCGCTGTGCAGGGTGGCCCAGGCGTCCTCGTTGATTTCGGCCTTGAGGGTGGTTTTGAGGGACTTGTACGGGTCATTTGCGCCGAGGAAATAGGCGTGGCGGACGAAGAAACTCTCCTCATTGTATTCAGTGTCGATGAACCAGCAGGCGATTCCCTCGGCCCCGTCGCTTCGGACCTCGCCGGTGTTGGGGTGAAAGACATCCACGCCGTTGATCTTAACCTGAATCTGCCCGCCTTCGACCTCCATGATGTCGATGTCCGGCTCGCCGAAGATGACGAAAAGGTTGCCCTTGCCGGTGTTCTTGAGGTCGTCGGCCATGTGCAGGTCGGCATTCATCCGGGCCTTGAGAACGGGGATGCGGCCCAGTTTCTTGAATTCCGAGGAGTGGGCGTCGTAGTTGAAGGCGCAAGTGATGAGCACGTCGAAATCGGCGTCGCCTGCTTCACGGGCAGCAGAGACCAGATCGGGACGGGAGACGGTGCCGAATTCAGGCCCAATGAAGACGGCGGCCCGTTTCTCAAGGCCGGTCTCCGTGTTACCTTCAGTATAACGTCCTTCGGCGCAAATATAGCAACCGGGCCAGGGTGTGATGGATGTAAAGGTGATTTTGTCTTCCTTATGGGCCTGCTGGACGCCGGCAATCTTGAGGTTTTCCAGGATCATTTGTGTGAAGTCCCGAACCTCGCCATAGCCGCCCCCGGGATCAGCTATGCCGTCGATCAGTTCGTCGTTTTCATCCACGCCCAGCACCCGGTGGGGCAGGAGGCTCTCCACCGTGAACGGCCCGGCCACGCGTACCTTCTTCTTGTCGTCATAGGGTTTGTCGTAGAGGTATTCGTAATCGGCCTTGGCGGCGATGGAGGCGTCAATTTCCTGCTGACGGGCAATGCGCTGTTTCCACCAGTCGGCGTGGAGCTTCTTTGCGGCATCAGGCCATTTCGGGTCGGCGTCGCGCGGGATTTCCCATTCCTCAAAGGACTTGCCGAGAGCCTGATTGAGTTGCGTCCGTAGCGGTTCCAGCGTCTCTTGAAATTTCTCCCAGATGACGTCGATCTCGGCGTTGTTGGCGATGGATTTCAGGGTGACGTGGGGTACCCGTTCATAAACAAAGCCCTGACGGATGTCACCACGCGTAGGTCGGCTTGATGGCTCGGTGCGAGAGACCTCTGCTTCCTTGATCTGGCCGTCGCGGCTGTCGGCAAGGAGGTAGTAGGGGTACCGGGCGCCCATGATCCGGGCACGTGCCAACGCTAAGGCTACGCGGGAGGTGTCGATGGTGATCCAGCGGCGACCCCACTGTTCGGCAACATAAGCGGTCGTGCCCGCGCCGCAGGTCGGGTCGAGGACGAGGTCGCCGGGGCTGGTTGCCATCAATAAGCACCGTTGTACAATTGAGGTGGATGTTTGAACAACGTAAATCTTTGGATCATTTCGGCTTTGAATGCCACCACCAACATCATCCCAAAGATTTGTGAGACTCAAACAACCGAAATCTTCAAAGCACTTTTTGAAGCGGATCGTTTTACCTCCTCGAATCACTCTTCCCGCGGGAATCAAGCGCTTCTCAATAAGATTGGCATTAGTTCGCCAGTGACCTGCAGGTGGATAGTATGTCTCGCTCCTAAACGAAATTCCCCGCATTGTATTTTCCGAACCATCACCCCGCGAAGTCAGGCCTTGATCGGTAAAAAAACGCCACTCGGGACCAAGTTCACTTTCGTTGTCTGATGAGGAGACTCTGATGGTTTCTCCTGTCTCGGTGTTCTCAGCAAAGTTGTATCTGGTCGCTCCTTTTTCACCACGTTCGAGGACCTTGAGTGGATTATAAAAGCGAATACTTTCATGTTGTTTGGCATACCAAAGAATGTAGTCGCATGATGAGTCGAGTGTTACCGCTCCAGCACTCTGTGTGGTCTTATAGCTAACCATGCTAACATAATTCCCCTCCCCAAACACCTCATCCATTAACGCCCTTACCCGGTGGACATTCTCATCCCCGATCTGAACAAAGATCGAGCCGCTGTCGGTCAATAAGTCACGTGCCACGGTCAGCCGATCTCGCAGATAGGTCAGGTAGGAGTGAATCCCGTCCCGCCAGGTGTCGCGGAAGGCCTTCACCTGCTCGGGCTCGCGGGTGATGTGGTCGGTATTGCCGTCTTTCACATCCCGGCTCGTCGTGGACCACTGGAAATTGGAGTTGAACTTGATGCCGTAGGGTGGGTCGATATAGATGCACTGCACCTTGCCCCGCAATCCCTCCCGTTCGGCCAGGGACGCCATGACCTGGAGACTGTCGCCCAAGATCATACGGTTGGACCAGTTGGCGTCGTGCTGGTAGAATTCGGTCTTGGCGGCTTCCACGGGGATGCCGTTGAAGTCGGCGAAGAGGTCGGTCTGGAAACCGGGATCTTGCTCTTTTACCCGTTCGGTCTGACGGATCAGATCGTCGATGAGGACCTTGGGATGGACCTTCTCCTGGATGTAGAGGGGCGGGGCGTGAACCACGAGGTCCGACCAGTCCTGTTCGTCCTTGCCGCGCCAGATCAGTTGCGGGTCGAGGTCCCGGTTGCGGTCCGTCTTTTCTTTTTCCAGCCCGGCGACGCAGCGCGGCATGGCCACCCGGATCGGATGCTGCTCCTCCTTGCCCATGACGGACTGAAACTCGGCGGTGGGGATGTTCTTGCGCCGGGCCTCCTCGTGGGTAATGGTTTCGACTGTTTTTTTGCTATCCTTGCTGGCCATGGATCTTCCTTATTCATTCAAGGTATGATTCGGGAAAGCGGCGTCTCGATACTGTTATGAAATATGGATCAATGGTGGCAAACCTGTAGCGTCAGGCGCTCCGCCTCACTGCACACCTTCAGCAGGCTGAGGAAATTCTTGAGGGTCGGATTTCCTTTCGGGCCGAGCATGCGGCGCAGGCTCTTCTCGTTGATCTCCAATTCCCGGGCGATTTCGGCGATGGATTCGGTGGCGTTCAAATAATCGCGCAGCAGCGCTTTGCCTGTTTCCATATCGTCCATCAAGAAGGCATTGGTCGCCTCGATGATCAATTCACTCCTGAAAGCCGGGTCCGCTTTGACCCGCGCCATGACTGTTTCCCTGAAATCCCTTGTCAGCGGCATTTGTCCGGTCTCCCCTTATGGCTGTTTCTTTCTCTTCTTCATATGCCCTGCTCGCAGATAACAAGTAACATAGGTGTTACCATTTGTAAAGACTCTTTCTTGGCGTCACTTAATCATTCACGATTCTTTCAATCATCTTATTGAATTCCGCTTCGACTTTTGCTTCGAAGTCGGATTCGATCTGATAAACCTCGGTGAACTCGGCGAAGGCCCAACGGCCGTACTTCCCGTGGTTGTTCACGCCGGGGACCCAGTAGGTTTCCATCGTCGATTTCTTCTCCTTGGCGTCCTCCCGCCGGTAGCCTTTGATCTCGACAATCAGATGCAGCGGATCGTTCTCGCCGTGGCCGTCATCGACGAGGACGATAAAATCGGGCAGGTAGGTGCGCGTCTCCGATCCGTACCGGTAGGGTACCTCCAGGCCGAGGTTGTGGTTCTTGACGTAGGCTTTAACCCGGGGGTGGGATTCGGCCACGCGGCAGAATTCGGCCTCCCAGTCGCTGTCGAGGATCACCCAGTTGATATGACACTTTCGTGCATCCGTCTCCCAGCGGTCCCTGCGGGACGTATTGAAATTCACATACATGGTGGAGCCGACGGGATTGTAGGGGTCAAAGACAGCCTTGACAGGTCGTTTGCCCAGCAGAGAACGGGTGATGCCGGCGGTAATGCGTTCGCAGGCCATGTCGGCCAGTTCCTGGTATAACAACTGGGCGGGGTACGTGCCGCCCCTGCATTTCAGGCAGGTATCGAGCCACTGCTTGGTGATTCGCTTCAATTGACCGAACAGGTGCAGCTTGGGCTCTTCGCCGGGGTCTCGCCATTTGGTGTAGAGCAGACGCCGGGCGAGATGAAAGAGGAGCGTGGAGCGCCGCAGATCGCGTGTGTGGACAAGGTTCAGGTCGATACCCTCCCCGATGATCCCCTGATTCATGGTAATCGTCGGCCCGACGAGGTCCGGCGTCAGTTCCAGCTCGGAATCGGCGTTGAACTCGGCGGTCAATCTTTCCTCGGGCAGTTCGATCCGGTAGCCCGCGACGCGGGGGAAGCGGATTGCGAGGTGATCGCGCTCGGGGCGCATGGCCTTGACGCGGATGGTTTCCCGGGGCGGCTGGGGCGGCGCGATGACGGGCTTGGCCGTGAAATCGAAGGGCACCCCCAGCACGTCTGCGTACTCTACGTTGAACAGACCGTCATCGTTCAGATCATAAGACTGGCGGCGGAGGGCGCGGCCGATGACCTGCTCGCAAAGAAGTTGCGTGCCGAAAGCGCGCACGCCCAGGACATGGGTGACGGTATTGGCGTCCCATCCCTCGGTCAGCATGGAAACCGACACGACGCAGCGGATCGAATCGCCAAGGCGCCCTTCCTTGCCCACCGTGTTCATGACCTCCCGCAGCAGATCCTGATCGGTGAGGTTTTCGGCCTGGCGGCGGTCGCCGGTGCGTTCGATGATTTCACGGCGGAAACGTTCGATCTCAGGGGAGGCCATTTTCCGGAAGTTATCGTCCAGGGCGTCGCCGGACTCCAGTTGTTCGCTGTCGATCAGCAGCGTCCGCGGGCGACCGAGCTGGTTGCCGTGCTCGTCGAAATTGCGGAAAAGCGGCAACCGTCCGTTTTCAAGGCTTGTGGAACCGTCCTCATTCTCACGGAGGAAGCCGGCGATGAAATCGTAAACAAGCTTGGATATGGCGGTATTCTGACAGACGACAATGAAGCACGGCGGCATGCGAACCCCGTTTTCTTTCCATAAGTTGAACGTTTTTTCATAGTGTCCGTAAAGGGCCTCCAGTGCGGTCTGGAGCCGGGCGGGCAGTTTCAGGGGATCAAGGCCGGCCGACTTGTCCCGTCTCTTTTTGGGCATATCCTTGCCGATGTGCTGCCAGAGTTCACGAAACATGGGCATATCCCCGCCGGGGATATTATCCGCAACGGGTACGCGGGGGAGTTTGACGATGCCGCATTCGATGGCATCCATCAGGGAAAAGTCGTTCAATGTCCAGGGAAACAGGGTGCCCTCGGCGTAACCGGAACCGCGTAGGAAAAAAGGCGTCGCCGACAGATCGATCACCCGCGTGATGCCAAGTTTGCGCTTGACGATTTCAAGACCGGAGATCCACAACCGCGCCGCTTCGTTGTTCTTTTCCGCCTCTTTACGGGCATCGCCTTTCAGGTCGCCTTCGGCGGCCTCACCCGGCTTTTCCCGATAACAGTGGTGCGCCTCGTCGTTAAAGACCATGATGTTCTTCATGGCCATCAGCTCGGGCATCACCCGTTGAATCATCTGGCCTTCCGTTTCCAGGGTGTCCAACGCCTCGCCCCGTCCTTGAAGGAGTGAACGGCCACCTTTCGAAAGCTCCAGCCGCTCGCGCAGTTTGAAGGCGTGGAAATTGGTGATCACGATTTTGGCCCGTTCCAGATCGGCGAGCATGTCGCCGGGAACCAGCTCGCGGCTTTCATAATAGCTGTCCGGATCATTCGGCCGCAGTACGCGTAGCCGGTCCTTAATGGTCAGGCCGGGGGTGACAACGAGAAATCCGCGGGTAAATCTCTTCCCGGTGGACCGGCGCACGGCGTTGATGGTCTGCCAGGCAATCAGCATGGCCATGACCGTTGTTTTTCCTGCGCCAGTGGCGAGTTTCAGGGCCAGGCGCAGCAGCTCCGGGTTGGCGCTGTTGTTGGCATTGACGAGGTGCTCCAGAAAGACTTTTCCGTTCTTTCCTGCGCTTGGAGCGACTTCCGTCAACCAGATGACCGTCTCGGCCGCTTCCACCTGGCAGAAGAAAGGCCGGATGTTATTGAACCGGTGATGCCGCCAGTGCTGAAGCAGTCGGGCGGTTTCGGGCGTTACGTGCCAGTCCTTCGGGTTCGGCAGGCTTCGCCATTGATCTACATGTCGGCGAAGTTCATTGATAACAGGCGTTGGATCGTACTGCTGTTCCTGGGTGGAAAGCCCTTTGCCTTCGTCGAAAACAAGGTTCTGCTGCTTATTTGTCCCTTTGCGCTTCTTGGGTTTTGGTATGGGGGTGATGTATTCGGCGCGTCGACGACGCGTGATAATTTGCTGTGTCGGCTGTCCCTGATCGTCGAGTTCCCAGTGCTGTTTCGGGTACTCGTATGGAGAATTGATGACAGGCCTCTCGAAGAATCGATTATCCATGCTAACCTTTCCTTCCGATACAAGATCTGTAAATTCAGGTGCCTGTGTCTTCGATCATTGCTTTTTTTGTGCTTATTCTCCCGATGATATGCTTTATGTTGTGACACCGTTAGATTGCCACGGTATGCTCGTCCCTAAGCGGATCGCTGGCATCTCATACATCAATCCTGAACAAACATCAAGATATCATATCAATATTCCTTCTAAAGTTCTATAATTGAGAGAATTTGCAGATACAAGCATACAACGTGTCATCATATATTTACATGAGTAGAAAATAACCCATCTAACTCCAGCACCTTTCAAAGCGCATTCAATAATAAAACCGAATGGGTATGCTGTTGACTTGTATTTGCTATACGTAAAGCCGATCTTCAATTCTGTATCGTATGCCCGGGCACCTGTTCACATACAAGTCCGCATATTCGAGTTTCTCCTCGAATCAGCAATTACCACCTGAAAGGTTGGTTTTTCTTAAATGTCTATCTCTTGAGGGTATAAACTACCGTGGACTCTGCCCAATCGGTCGGTTCTATCTGATTAAGCCTTCTCACAAGATCACTGATCATCCCCGTTGACTTAGCGTCATAAACCTGAAAAATACCTTCTTTAAATCCAAGTGGAAGTAAATCTTCCTTTTTACGGGTGGCAATGATCTTGATTCTCTCTTCCGCGGAGGATCCCTGGTAGTCTGGAAGAAACATGGCCTTCAGGTGAATAGGACTTCCTTTCGGGGGAAATTCATGTGCTTTTCCAGCTTTTGTAAAATGATCTTGGATATTTGCATTTGGCAGAAGCAATGTAACAGAGCCGTCGGCCGCAATGGAGAAGATATAAACATAGGAATCCTTGCTGACCTGATAGAAAATCTGAACATCCTCACCTTCTTTTAAATCCGTTTTTGAAAGCGATAGCTTCGCGGAGAGTCCTTCCCCCTTCTCGGGATAAACCGGCTCAACAAGGGCCTTTATCTTTATCCTGTAAAGGTTTCTTTCTATTGCATCCCAATCGGATGAAATGATTTCTTCCCTCGTAATCTTGCCTCTGACGGCGGCATAGATCAGATCTTCGACAATCTCACTATTGGAGACCAATGTATGGGATTTGATAAATGTCCCAACTGCTTTTTCTATTGCTTTGTTTTCCGCATCCCGTTTGGCTCTGTTTCTTACCTCCTTCGGCGTATCCATTTCGCCTTGGTATGATTCACCATCAGTGGTGACCCAAACGGGTTTCTCGGCACTAGCCACGAGAGGCATAATGAGGAGTAAGATTGTAAGAAAGAGTATCTTTTTCATCAAACCATTTAATTTTTCTTCGGTATAATCAACTGTGGCTTCTGTTCGTTGTTTTAGGAAATCAGGTTACACGATACCCGTTAATTCTCAACATCAATGCATCCCATTATCTCTTTTGCTGAACACTGCGGTAAAATTATAAAATCATTCTATTTGTGTGTCAATTGTTTTAAAAGTAATCATTACCAGTTGAAAGTGTTGATGCAAACCGAAAACGCCTGATGCTTTGGTAGGAGGAAGGCATCGTCAAACCGTTGCAGCCACCTACAAAGGCGCACATCACTATATAAACAGCAATCAATCATTATCATTTGAAAGGTGCGACGATTGAGATCACCTGCGGCTAAAAGCCGTCAAGTGCATTGAATGGTTGGGCGATTTAGCCCGCAGTTGCACCAGCCCAACAGAGGAACACAGCCACACCAATCAAATACCCGAAGTCATACCACCCGCCAGAGTTCGGAAATGCATAAATATGACAATGGGTGAATGGACTGCCAATGAAAATAGGATGTTCCCTTTGACCTTACACAATGTCCCGCTGTTTCTCCGAGATTCCGGCATTCTCATTTTGACAAACTGAATCTGCCTTTTACTTTCTCTAGATCCGGGCTGATGGAGGGGCTTTGCTCGACGTTGAGCCTTTTTGCCTCATCTTCCACGCGCGGCGCGATGTATTCATAAATCGCCGCCATGCTCTTCTTCCCGTCCCCGATCGCTTTGAGCAGATAGTAGGTAAGGACGCCGTGCCCCTTGTCGGGTGATGAGGCGGAGATCTGGTTTCCTCGGGTGGCCGTCAGCACGACCATATTGGGGGAGAGACTCGGCGCCGCGGCCGTCATGACGAGAGGCCTTGCGCCTCTGGCCAGAACGCTTCTTCCGCCTGCGCCTGAAAAGCAGGAATCCAGAACCACGATGATTTCTTTCGCATTCAGCTTTCCCAGGCTCTGGTAGAGCCGCTTCAGCGGATAGCCGGTCACCGGCAGGTAATTGGGATCGCCGTCATAGGGGACCAGATAGGCGTCGCCCGCGGCAGGCTCGGGCGCACCGTGACCGGAAAAATAAACAAGGACTGTGGCGCCTTGCTTGACCCGGTTCGGCAACCAGGCTTCAAGGGACTTCTCCAAGTCCGTCTTAGTCGCCTTTTCGTCAGTCAAAAATTCGATGTTTCTCTCCTGGTATCCCAATGCCTTCAGGTAGGCTTTCATCAGGGTGGCGTCCCGCCCGGAGTAGTCGGCTTTGGGCAGGCTACGGTAGTTCTCGATTCCGATCACGACCGCGTAAGCATCGTCCCTCGGCTCCGCTTTGATAGCGGATGGAATACTGTCCACATCGGAGCTGCGCGGAACGTGGCCGCCCCTGCCTTTTATGATTTGGTCCGTTCGCCCGGCCTGAGCCAGATTGATGCGATCTTCCCTTATTTTTTCAATCAAAGCGGCCCCGGCCTTGTCCAGCCTGTTGCTGCTGCTGTTCATCTTTCCGATGGCCTGGTCGGCATCGGCGCCCCTTTCCAGAAATACCCGCACCGTCGAGGCGTGACCGTGATGTGCCGCCCACATCAGGGGCGTGTCCCCGCCGAATTTACTCTTGGTCATATCCGCGCCCCGGTCCAGAAGGAGTTTCACCACCTCGGTGCGGCCGTTGCCCGCAGCCAACACCAGCGGCGTCCCGTGCAGGGAACTGCCCTTATTCACATCCGCGCCCCTGTCGAGGAGCATACGGACGGTTTCAAGAGAGCCGTTGTAAGCCGCCTGCATGAGTGGAGTGAATCCCCTGAAATCCGTATTGTTGATATCGGCGCCGCTTTTGAGCATCTCATCAATGGTTTTTCTGTCGTCGTATTCCGCCGCGATCTGCAATGTCTTCGCGCAACCGGATAAAAAGAGCAGGAACATGCACAAACTAGCAACACACAAAACCTTTTTCATGTCTTCTCTCCCCGCTTCGATTTTCTTTCGCCCCTGCTCATTGGACAGACGCGCAACCCAGTTGAGTTGTTGATAAGAACTTGCTTTTGACGGTTCGGAGTATAGGGGGGCCATTTTCTCGCGTCAAGGGGTATTTTTCACCGAAAATCAGCCGAGGCGATACCTTTGGGTGAGGAATTGGGTGTGGCGGCAGTCTCTTTTAAGCAACGAGCTCTCTTTTCGGCGGAGTTGCCCGCCGGGAAAGCATTTTGAAGCGCTTTTGGGACAGACCTCTGCTGCGCGCCTCAATTTTTCGAAGCGTCATGCCTGGATGTAATCGTCCCAGGAGTATTGAGGATCTCCATAGAAGTGATCGGCATGGGCGGGGATCTGCGAGACGTCATCCGTAATGGATGGGGCAGCCGACCTGCCTGCGTTATGTATGCAGACCGGTAGGCAATGGATTTTCGGCGGTGGCCTTGCTCTGACAAGCCAGATGCCCAGATGTTCGAGGATGGCCCGGATCACCTGTCTGTCTTCGATGAAACTGATAATCCGCATGGTCCCCCGGCACTTCGGGCAGATCAGCGGGTTAGCCTTGTAACACCAAAGTGAACGGAATTGTATTGATAACCGATCGAAAGGTTGCATATGATGGGAAATATCATTCTTGTTGACTACAGGAAGGAAAAGATACCACCTCCTGGCAAAATAATCACGCTCAAAAGTTAGCACCTTTCTTCCCGAATTCAATGCCATGACAGGATCAGACCACCCCTCGATTTGTATTTGGAACCTGGGAATCATGGCTTAAATAATCTTACGTTTCATATTCTTCTTGTCAATCCATTCCGAAATTATCACCCCTATCCTTGATCATATATTGTAGAAGCCTACACTTCCAAAAGAATTAAATCATAGTTATGCGCAGCAATAACCTCGCCGATACTACCGACAAGATGTCCATCAGGTGTAAATTTTCTCCCCGGATATAAAGACTCAAGCTCTGCGACAATTTCATAGAGTCGCTTTATTAGCTGAGGTATTTTATTTCGGTTCTGATCCATCATATCCTCAAGCGAACGGCGAGTTGAGCGGTTCGACGGCAGGCTGCTGGCGAAAACGCTCGAACGATTCGCGCGGCAGTACAATTAATATACGGGATAGATTTTCCCCCCGCTTTGTCAATGGCCTACACTATGTCATCGACACATAGGTATCAGTCGTTAATAATTATAATTTTCATGCTTTACGTATTCGTCTTTAGAATCACGATAGACTGAATCCAGATATCATCAAAAGTTGATTACTAAAGAGAAAATGGACACCTCCCAACCTCTGACAAAGCTTGAATTCAAAAAAAATATTATCATCCATATCGTGATCTCCGATAGATCAACATTTATCACCGCCCATCGTTAGCCATCGTTTTCCATCACTGTCAAAGGCTCGTTTCCCAGGAATGCCCGATTCGGGCATAGCGTAAATATATAATAACATTAATTTATTTGTATGTGCATCAAAAATTTGAGAAGTCAAAAAATGACCGTAGGTCATAAAGTCGGCAAATGGTAAAGGGTGAGCGGTTCAAGAGCGCAATATTCATTTCGTAAATTATTGGGCATCTTATGACAGCTCCATGCTGGGGCGCGTTTCACCGTTGCCGCTCGTATCTGAGCCGCCTTCGCCGGGCGAATTGAGGAAGGCATCCGCGGCATCCCTGAGGGCGGTGACGGAGGCGGTTGCGGCCTGGATGTCTTCGTCCGACCAGTCGGCAATGTTGGTATTCGCCAGTTTCTCCCGGCTCTTGTCCAGGGTTTGACACAGGGAGATCGCGGGAGAGAGGCGCACCCTTTTGGGTCCTTCTCCGCCCAACTCCTTGGCCATCTCTTCCTTGAGCTTGGCGTAGGCGGTGATCATGGCCCGTTGCTGGGTCTTCCGGGAGATTTCGAGGAGGCGGGTCTTAGGGATCTTCCGGTCGCCCCGGCAGTCATCGCGGATCTCCAGGGGGAGGCGCATCAGCGAGAGGGAATCGCCGACATTGGTCCGGGATTTGGCGAGGATGTTCGCCAATTGCTCCTGGGTGTAGTTCTGATCCTTCATGAGGCGCTGGATGGCCTCCGCTTCCTCGATAGTGGTGAGATCTTGCCGTTGCAAATTCTCGACAAGGGAGATCTCGGCGTGGTTCCCTTCGACGTAGATGGCAGGAAGAATAAGGAGGCCGACCTGCTTGGCCGCCAGGTAGCGGCGTTCTCCGGAGACGATAAGGAGGTAGGTGCTGGAGGAGGTGACGCGGAAAAGGAGGGGCTGGAGAATGCCGTACTTCTTGATGGAGGCCGCCAACTCGGCAAGGGCGTCGGGGTCGATGACCTTCCGGGGCTGGTCGGGGTCGGGTTTGAAGTCAATGATGGAGATCTGGTACAGCTTGCCTTTTTCGTAAGTTTGAGCCATCGGAATATCTCCTTTCAGAACCGGTCAGAACCGGATTCCGATAAAAGATTTCGTGAATTACATGGGGAAAGCCCGGTCCCACACTTTCCATCCACATCCTCGCAACGAGGGTATTGTAACAGCTTTTCATCAGATGGTCAAGGAATCTCCAGGATGTGTCTCCCAAGTGGCAATCCCAATTTTATCTGCATCACCATTGCCTTTTTCGTAGGTCGCCATCATCTATCATCTATCTTCCTCTCTGTGTCGCCGTCGCCAGGGGGAAATCCATGCCCCGGGAATCCACCACCGGATATTGGGCTTCCTGTTTATACTTCTTCGTGATTTCAGGAAGTTGCTCCTCCACGTAGCTCATGAGCTTTCTGACGGTGAAGGCCATGATGATGACCGGTTGTGATATGCCGGCACAATACAAGGAAACCTCCGGGGGAGGATTGGCCCGGTGCTGCTGAAAAAGGATAAGATGATGAACGACAAGACGCCTACCCTGCAGATTATCAGTATCGGATTCCTTATCGTGGGGAATCTGATTGGTGCGGGCATTCTCGCCCTTCCCATTAATACCGGGCTTGCCGGATTTTTCCCGTCGGTTGCGGGACTCATCCTGACCAGCGCGGCCATGTACTATTCTTCCGTCATTCTGAGCCGTGAGGCGATTGAACGTAAGGAAAGCACGTTCAACTATCCCAGTCTATACCGCCATTACCTGGGGCATACGGGGGAATGGATCGCCATTCTCGCCAATCTCATTATCCTCTACGGCCTGCTCACGGCCTATCTTACCGGCATCACGTCGATTGTCGGCAATCTGTTTCATCTCTCCATATCGCCCGTGTGGATCATGCTGGGTTTTTTTGCGGTTGTCACGGTCATCTCCATGGCCGGAATCGCCGGGATACAGAAATACATCGTCATGCTGATTCTTTTTGCCGTCTTTTTCCTGCTGGAAATGGCGCAGGAAACAGGCATGTTGCGCATCGATTTCGACGCCGAGTACTGGAAATAGGCGCCGGGATGCAGGTCAATGAGGATGCGTTGAAGGGAACGGGGCGTCGTGTTCAAGCAGGACGACCGTTTCAATGTGGCTTGTCTGCGGAAACATGTCCAGAGGGGAAACTTTCCGGAGCGCATATCCGAAGTCGGCTAGGAGACGCAAATCTCTGGCCAATGTGGTGGGATTGCAGGACACATAGACGATTTTCGTAGGATGCAGGGCATTCAGTGCGGAAAGCGTTTCCGGCTCCATGCCGGTTCTTGGCGGATCGACCAGGATTACATCCACGGGGATGCTTTTGCGGATGAATCGGTCCCGGAGGACATTCCCGATGTCGCCGGCATAAAAAGTTGCCGACCGGATGCCTGCCCTGCGCATATTTTCTTCGGCGCAGCGTACCGCTTCGCCTTCCGCTTCGATGCCGTACAGGTAGCCGCAGGAAGGAGCTAAAAAGAGCGAAAACAGGCCGGAGCCGCAGTAACCGTCGATGACCGTTTCCGTTCCTGAAAGGCCGCAGAACGCTTCAACGACCTGTACCAACTTTTCCGTCAGAAAGAGGTTTGCCTGAAAAAACCCATGGTGCGGGACAAGCATCTCCTGTCCGGCAACCCGTCGAACAATGCGGGCGTCCGAGCCCTCTTCTTGCGGAGCGGACCACAGTGCGAAGCGTCCAAGCCGGGAACCTTTGCGTCTTTCCTGCAACAGAAACGTGTTGATACTCTCATGGACGATTTCACAGCGCTCCAGATCGATGATGTCGTTGGTTGCCCTGGCCGTAAAACCGATGACCCGATTCCGTTCCCTTCCTCTTTCAGCGTGAAAATCGGCCTTGCCGCGGTAGCTGTATGCCTGCGGCGATGGAAGCGTATCTTCCAGCGGGATATTCTGAAATCGTCCGATCCGTTCAAGGGCGTCCCGGACCTGCCGGTTTTTGAGAACGAGCTGATGATCGTAGGCGATGTGCTGATACGAGCAGGCGCCGCAACGCATGTAAGCGGCGCACCGGGGAACGGTCCGGAAGGGCGAGGCAATGTGGACGGATTTCAGGTTTCCGGTGGCGAATCGTTTCTTGACAACGGCTATTTCGACGGATACCGAATCCCCCTCTACCGTAAAGGGAACAAAGACAACCATGGTTCCGTAACGGCCGATCCCGGCGCCGCCGAATGCCACGGAGTCAATTTCCAGATCGATTTCTCTTCCCCGTTCCAGGGTGTTATTCTGCACGGTCATCCTGCCTTTTTAACCGGGAGCGCAGACCCGCAAGCCCCGCCCTGTAGGCGAGGAAAAGGGGCGCCATATGAAGCAAATACCTTCCTTATTGTCTCGCGGAAGGCTTCGATATATCTGTCGCAGTATCGGGAAGGGGGTCGTTTCCCGTGGTTCATGGGATGATTCAGGGGGTGCCTATATTTCTATGATCTCCAGAGGATAGGGCGTGAGAATCTCATACCCGTTTTCGGTGACCAGGATCATGTTTTCGAGGCCCACCGATCCTTCTCCCGGAAAGACGATCTTGGGTTCTATCGCAAAGATCATGCCTTCCTCCAGCATTGAATTTAATATTGATGAACTCGTAAAAAGTAGTATTTGTTATTTGTAGAAATAAATCGTGACATTTATGTTTTTATACTGACATGAAGTTCCCCTCGGGGGATTTTGGGTCATCTGCTTGTCCCGAAGATACGCCTGACAAGGGGATACCGGATGTCAATTGAGCTCTCGGGGCAGAGCTCCTGGCAGCAATAGCACCGAATGCATGTCTTATAATTGTGCGTGGGCGGTTTCTGTCGATCGCCTGCAACCCAGTCGATCGATTTGGGCTCAGTGGGACAAATCGTCACGCACACGCCGCATCCCCCACACTTTTCCGCATTGATTACGGGACGGGGAACAAAGTGATTACTCAAGAAACGCATAATGCCTCTATCCCGGTAGG
>Ga0302248_1001026_pt1 | contig 22607 bp, 19 predicted proteins | sample AAG_UR_Leu_MG_FD_193528 | JGI IMG/M metagenome (GOLD analysis project Ga0302248, IMG submission 193528) | Enriched activated sludge microbial communities from anaerobic digester in WTTP, New Holstein, Wisconsin, United States - AAG_UR_Leu | ecosystem: Engineered > Bioreactor > Anaerobic >... | reverse complement strand
GTAGTTTGCGAAGCAATATGACTGATGCTGAGCGGTTGCTCTGGTCGCGTATCAGGAAAAAACAAATCTCCGATGTGCAATTTTACCGTCAGAAAAACATCGGCAATTACATTGTTGATTTCTATTGTCCTCAAGGTCGGCTGGTTATTGAACTTGACGGTGGGCAGCATTATGAAAAAGAGGGAATGAAACGAGATCAGGAAAGAGATTCTTACCTGCAAGCATTGGGATTAACGGTAATGCGCTTTTCCGATATTGATGCTTTGAGAAACATAGACGGAGTTGTTGAAAGGATTTATGAACACTTGAAAAATCCACCCCAGCCCTCCTTTAGCAAAGGAGGGAACAAAACCTCCATTTCTCAAAGGGAGCTTCAGATGCAAGAATCAAGTCTCCCTTTTCTAAAGGGAGATTTAGAGGGATTTTAACAAAGAAAGGAACAAACAATATGGGAAGCAATGTTTATGTCAATGGACAGGGGTGGTCGCACAAGGGAAGCGGCGGTACTGCCATGAACACCGCCCCTGATGTCTGCTGGACACAGATAGGTCTTGCGGTTGTTCCGATACCGTATCCCAACGTCGCCAAATCAAGCGATCTCAAGGATGGATCGAAAACTGTGAAAGTGGAAGGCCAACCCGCCGCCATTGACGGTTGCAACTACAGCAAAAGCACTGGCGACGAAGCGGGGAATAGAAAGGGGATCATCTCCGCCACCAAAGGCGACAAGGCTGAATTTACCAACTACTCTTTTGACGTCAAATGCGAAGGCAAAGGCATCTGCCGTAATGGTGATCTAATGTCCATGAACAACTCAAACACCATCGGTAGAAACCGTGATTCCAGCGCCGAGCCGCCGCCCCCGAAAAATCCTCCCCCTCCTAAAGACACGATTCGCATCAAAGTGGTGGATCACTTGTCCTGGAGTGCTTATGAAAAAGAATCAAAGCGTTTCAAGATGGGCCATGAAGAGAACAAACCCCTTTCTGACTTCAGGTTCAAGATCAAACTTCCTGACGGCAGTGAAGTTGAAGCGACGACAGACGCTAACGGTATCATAGAACTTAAAGATCAGGACCCTCATGGAAGATATGAAATTACCCATATCCCGGATAGTGCAAAGCTCAACAACAACCACTATCTTTTTTCCCATGCGATCACACCTTTAAAGAAGCGCTGAAGGGAATCCAGATTTTAACGAAAGAGAGAAATGGCGATGATTAAGACAAAACAAATTCAAAAACCAGCCGTCAGTGCGGAGGATTTTAAAACGTCGTTGCAACCGCCGCAAGAAGAGAAGCAATTGACGGAAAAAAACGATCCTGGTGGCGAGACGGCAAATTCCAACAAGGATGACGTTGTCACGGGTGTAGAATATCTTGTTAGTGTTTATCGTCCAGTTATTGTTGTGGATTGTCACATGCACATTATGAGCGGCGGCTGTTCGCCCATGCCATTCCTCTGGAAGCAGCTTGCGGATAAATCCGTTGATGTTGTAGAAGCCATGCACCTTGCACGGGAAACAATAGAAGGCGCGGGGATGTTTGTCGGCACGGTAGCCGATCTTGTAACGATCAATCGGGATCAAGTCGAAGTGCCTGGCACCGGAGGCGCAGAAACAGAACACCGCAAGCATGCATTTGTGCAATCCGTTCCCACCGCGAAAAAAAACACATATGAGCTCGGTCAGTCATTTACCAGCGCTCGTCATTCTGATGTTTTGGGCTACATCCAGAAAGAGGAATTTTACAAGGAAGCTTTTTCGCGACAAGATGAAAACCTGCTGATTTTCCTTTTGTGTGTTGCCATGCCCATGGACATGGAATTTGCGCATATAGACGGTTATTACGGATTAAAAGTCTATAATGCCGTTTATAAGGATAATGGACAGAGCAAAGAGATAAAGCATTACTGGACGCCGCTGCATGGCCGGTTTTTCAAAAAGAAACGTGACGAAAAAACCTATTTCCATCGCGATAACCATCCGTTGAACGGCGCAAAAATGGATGAACTCAGCGAAAGCGCGTATAAGAACGTCAAACCGATTATCAAGCGCGAAGGCATACCGGGCGTCTATTATGATGACAAGGGACGCGATTACCGGATTACAGTAAAGGCCACTCCTTGCATCGTGCCGGACTCTGAAACAACCAGATATGAACAGTGGGAAAAACAGCTGCAATATACTGAACTGGCCATGATGGCCGACCCTTTGAAACTTTTGCCTCTGTTTCATTATGATCCAAGACGCTGGCAGATCGCGGATAATCCCAAGGGAAACACCAAACCATTTATAAATGTCGGTGAAAGCGGTCTCTATATGGGATTCAAGATGTATACCGCCCAGGGGTACCGCCCCTGGGACATGCGTCTGCCGATCATGAAAGAGTTTTACAAGCGTTGCTGTGTCGAATCAGTTCCAGTCTTAAACCATTGCACACCGGAAGGGGCGTACAACTTTGACCGGGAAGCCTATTATGAATTCCGCCATGAAAACGACCCTGAAGTCGATGCGCAAAAAGCGGCAAGTCAAGGCGACGCCGTGAAATATTTCAATGATCATTTCGTATCGCCCAATGCCTGGGAAGAAGTATTGAAGCAGGAAGTTGACGGCACACCCCTTAACACCCTGCGAATCTGTCTGGCGCATTTCGGCGGCGCGGTGGATATGTATGACAAGAAGACAAAAGTAAGAAAGCCGCTATCCGAAACCTGGTGTGGTCAGATCATCAATTTAATGAAAAATGATGCATATCCCAATGTATATGCGGACATCTCATCATCGTTTGCCAATGAAAAGTTCCGTCAGTATTTTAAGGATGTCGTTTATGCCGATCCGGCGTTTGAGACAACCATTCGTGAGCGGATTCTGTTTGGTTCAGACTGGTATATGACCCTGCTGGACAAAATTGAATACCTGGAGTATTGCAGAGTGGCTAAACAGTTTCTAGATGAATTCGACACTAGCCTCTGGCTTTACTTTACACAGGCAAACCCCTACCGGTTCTACCGTCTTGACGAAGACAGCCAGATTGGCAGGATCGCGAGAAATATTATCGCTAAGAGGCAGAACGAAAAAGATGTTAGAGAAGTGTTGGAACCTTTATTGCCCGATAAAATAGATGAAATCACTGCCCATGCCGCATACATCATGAACGCCAATAAGCCATTTGAAAAATATCAGGAGCGGGGCGGACGAAAATGAAATGCAAAGCGCATCTGAAAAAAAGACTGTGGCTGGGTCTGATTGCACTGGGGACTTTTTGCTCACTATCAACCACGACTGTATATGGGGGAGGAAACAGTATGATGGACTATTTATATGACTTCAAAGATTCAATAGCGCTGGAGCCGGAAATGTTCAAGATTGAAGCAGGCACGACCCTGTCGCTGTTTCCGGTTCCCATGGATAACGCCGTTGGCACAAATGATATTCGCAATGCCGTTTCGGTTCTTTCGTTTGCGAAGGGGAAGCTATCCGTTGATCATTCCTTCAGACGCTCCCTTCGGGATATTCAGGGAGGCGGAACGTATCTGCCCGTAGTCAGCAAGGACGTGATCGGTTTCGGCCAGACAAGAGCTTTTTATCTTTTCAACTTTAAAACCGGAAAAGCGGAAGAATACCGGATTGTGTTCTCGCTGGACGATACGATAGAAAAAATTGCCGTGGCCGACGCGGAAAAGCGGAGGTTTATTTTTGAAATCGAATCCCATCGGCACGGTTCGTCCGATCCTTGGGATATCACGAAGTCCTTAAGACTTATTGAACTAAATAAAAAAGAAGTCAACTTGGTCAAGCAGGTGAAAAAGGAGTCTGGCTCAATCTGGATTAAAGCGTATGAAAGAGTGTTTTTGTTGTATTTCGATGAAAAGGAAATCAAAGTATTTGACATGAATCTGGAACCGTCAGAGCATCCATTAGCGGATGCAATCGATCGAAAAAAAAGTATGCTTGATTTTACGAGGTTCCAGCCGCACCCACTTTTACCTTTTGTGATTCTTTATGGTGGAAAGGCCATGCCTGATACTCTTCTGATTTGGGAACAAAATAGGAACTTAAATCCACAACCCTTAATAGGAAATGCCAGGCAGTTTTCTTTCTCCCCTGATGGCAAGTGGGTTGTCTTTAAAAGGTACATGGGCAGAGACCATGAAAACACCTACCTCATGCCGGTATCCGATAAGTACCCGAACTACCTTGGCTCGCCGATTCTGTTATTTAATGGTTTTTTCAATGAGAAGAATTTTGCTTGGACCGATCATCCCGTAAGTTTTGTCGGCCACAATGGCAGAGCCCTCTACCGCTGGGAACTGACCAAAGAAGCCCAGAAGAAAATGATGGGCGATGACTACGATAAATACGAAACCTTCCATGACTGGATCGTCACGAAGGATTTGGAAAAACTCACCAAAGAAAAGAAACAGGGGCTGAAGTAAAAGAGAAGGCGAAAGACGAAAGGATGCTTCGACAGGTTCAGCATGAATGGTCAGTTAAGAGCTCACCACGAACGTCCAGTAAGATCTCAGCTTGAACGTCTAGTAAAAGCTCGGCATGAACAGCCAACAAAACACCGTTCGTCCTGAGCTTGTCGAATGGGAAGAGCGGTGTTTGTCGAAGCCTGCCCTGAGCCCGTCGAAGGGGGCGGCGGAGGTGGAGAGTAAAAGCCGATAGCTAATAGCTAATATCTCGTAGTTCGTAGTCCAAGGAAGCCTGCCGCTTGTATCCCTCTTGATAGGGTGCTTATCTTTACAGATAAACTTCAAAATAAAGATCAGGCTGTTCAGAAAGGTTCAGATGCAAGGCGCGCGAAGAACCGGTAGGCGAGGCGTATATCGCCATACGTCGAACCGGACGGTTTGCCTGCGTAACGCCGCAGATGAGCCTTTATCAACAACCTGTGATGACCATGGACATGGAATACGCGCATTTGGACGGTTACTACGGCATCAAGATTTACAACGGTATTTACCGTCAGGACGATGTTCGCAAAGAAGATCCTGTTCATTACTGGTATCCCTATCACGGCTTGCGGCGGGAACTCTTCGGCGGGAAAGGGAATGACTTTGTGAGGATTCACCAAGATCCTTGGCATCCCGTAAAAACCACCGTGACACTTGAAGAACCGGGCAAAGACTTCAAGCCGTTGAAAAAAGAGATCAAGAAAGACAGCGGCGCTGTCATGACTTACACCACTGGTTTTAGCCCTCAAATGATTAAAATTGAATTTACCCCGCGTCTGCTGCATCATGAAGAGACCAAAAAATACGAACCCTGGCACCGCCAGGTGAAAGAAACGGAACTGACCGTTTTGACCAATCCATTAAAAGTGATCCCCCTTTACCATTACGACCCGCGTCGTTGGGAGGAAGTACAAAGAGACCGGGGGGGAAGCACGTATGGACTGGGACAAGACGAGAGCGGCGGCCAAATGGGCAATACCGAGCCGATGTCCAAAGTTCTCGGTGGCTTTTATGCGGGCTTCAAGATGTACACTGCGCAGGGCTACCGCCCATATGACATCAACCGTTTGCCGATTCTTTATGATTTTTACCGTCAATGCGTAAACTTCGATATTCCGATTATGAACCACTGCACACCGGAAGGAGCCTATACATATGACCGGTCCGAATACCTGAACTTTACACATCCGTACGACGGTTATGCCGACGAAGAGCAAAAGAAATGGAAGTATGATCCGGACATCGACACGAAACAGAAACACGTGTATGATCCCGTATCTTATTTTAACGATCATTTTGTATCTCCTAAAGCCTGGGTAAAAGTTTTGGAGGAGTGGCCTCGTCTTCGTTTATGCCTGGCGCACTATGGTGGTGACACAGTCCTGGGCCGGAAGTGGGGCGAGGTGATATTGAAGATGATGGAGACAAAGCGTTATCCGAATTTATATTCGGACATTTCGTCGTCGTTTGGTAAAGCGAGTTTCCGCGAGCATTTCAAGAAAGCCATCCAGGCCCATCCGCATTTGAAGTCGCGGATTCTTTTTGGCACGGACTGGTACATGACCGTGATGGATAACGTGCAGTACATCCAATTCTGCAAAGCGGCGAAAGAATTTCTGGACAGTTTCGACACCGGCCTGTGGGTGCGCTTCACGCTCATCAATCCGATTAAATTCTACAAACTCGATCAACAGCAAAACATTGACCGGATTGTGAATAATATAGTGGAGGCGGGGAAAAGGATAATGAAGGCCGACAGAAAGAAATATAATTTGGGAGATTTCAAAATTGACAAAAACGATGAAGACGAAATCCGTCAGCAGGCCGCATATATCAAGCGAGCTTACGAAATACATAAAGTTTATTGGGAGACGCCGGAGAATGCGAGAAAATAAAATAAAAAAAATCAATATAATGAAAACGGCAGGCACGATCTTAATATTAGCCTGCTTTGTACTAACAGCCACGACCGCTTTTGGAGGAGGAAAGAAAAAGATGGAACCTTTGTATGATTTAGGCACAGCCCAAAAGCTGGAGCCGAATGTATTCAAGATGAACAATGAGATTTACTTCCTGTTTCCCGTGCTGTTTAACGGAACCCAGTATGCGGCAACCAACAGTTGGAATAATGCGATTAATATTCTAAAGTTCAGCGGAAACAGATTCAGTAGTGATGAATATTTTCGCAATGCTTATGACAGCGTTAATCTGGAACCTACGGTGATTCCACCGATTGAAGACGGTGTGTTTGGTTTCGGCCAGATACGAGGTTTTGCCATCTTTGATTTGAAGAAAAAGAAGTTCAAAGACTTTCGTATCTTGCCGTCTATTAATGATACCATATCAATGATTGCTATAGCCGATGCGAGGAAAAGGTATTTTATCGTTGACATTGAACGTTATCCAAACAAGCCCAAGGATGCCTGGGATACGACAACCGTTCTGCGCCTGACAGATCTCAGTGACGACGCCCCAAGGGTGCTCAAAGAAATGGAGCTTGTAAGTAAAGATTATACATGGGAATTAGTTGATAATAAATTATTTGTATATAGCAGTAAAGAATTGAAAGTATTCACACCACAGTTTGAGCAGTCCAACCATCCCTTGGCGGATGTTTATAAGAAATATCAGAACAAAATAAATTTTCTAAATATAGCCATACATCCGACGCTACCTCTTGCATTAATTACAGACGAAGAGAAGCCCGGGTACATTTTAACCTGGGGTGATCGCAAAAACGCAAACCTCCAACAAATTGCCGCAAGAGGTTCCTTATTCAACTTTTCCCCTGATGGTAAATGGGGCGTCTTTAAGGGCAAGCACTCCGGTCAAGTGCGCACCTACCTCATGCCCATATCCGAGAAATACCCATACTATGTCGGCACGCCGATGCAGATATTTGAGTATGCGTTCAGAAAATTTGCAAGCACCTGGACCACCAATCCCATAAGCTTCATTGGCGTCCGCTCTGGCGGAGAGCTTTACCGCTGGGAACTGACCAAAGAAGCCCAGAAAGAAATGATGGGCGATGACTACGACAAATACGAAACCTTCCATGACTGGATCGTCACGAAGGATTTGGAAAAACTCACGAAAGAAAAGAAACAGGGGCTGAAGTAAAAGAGAAGGCTAAAGGCTAAAGGATGCTTCGACAGGCTCACCACGAACGGGTATTAAAAGCTCGGCATGAACAGCCAGCAAAACACCGCTCGCCCTGAGCTTGTCGAAGGGGAAGAGTGGTGTTTGTCGAAGCCTGCCCTGAGCCCGTCGAAGGGCGGCGGAGGTGCCCCGATTCATCGGGGCGGAGGTGGAGAATAAAAGCCGATAGCTCATGGCTCGTAGTCCGTAGTCCGTAGTCCAAGGAAGTCTGCCGCTTGTGTCCCTCTTGAGCGGGTGCCTACCTTTACAGATAAACTTCAAAAAAAAATCAGGCTGTTCAGAAAGGTTCAGATGCAAGGCTCGCGAAGAACCGGCCGGCGAGGCGTATATCGCCATACGTCGAACCGGACGGTTTGCCCGTGCAACGCCGCAGATGAGCCTTTATCAACAGCCTGTGATGACCATGGACATGGAATACGCGCATTTAGACGGCTATTACGGATTAAAAATCTACAATGCAGTTTATCAGGATGAAAAGATCATTCATTACTGGACGCCGCTGCATGGCCGGTTTTTTAAGGGAAAGCGCGACGGCAATACCTATTACCACAATGAGGACCATCCCCTGGCCAGTGCCAATATCGATGCGTTAAGTAAAAGCGCTTTTAAAAACATCAAGCCTATGATTAAAGAGCATGGTCTGCCGGGCCTTTATTTTACGGATGCTGTTGATGACGACGGCAATACAAAAATGAGTCAAGGCATCCCAATGAGTGTCAAGGCCACCCCCTGCATCGTGCCGAATTCCGAGACGAAAAGATACGAGCAATGGGAGAAGCAGTTGCAATACACGGAACTGGCCGTACTGGCCGACCCCTTGAAGCTATTGCCCCTTTTTCATTACGACCCGCGTCGCTGGCAGGCCTACGGGCTGGGTGGGAATACCCAACCGTTTAAATATGTTCATTTCGGAGCTGATGAAGCCATTTACCTGGGCTTTAAGATGTACACCGCTCAGGGTTTTCGCCCGGCGGATTTTCAGCGCCTGCCCATCTTGAAGGATTTCTACCGGCGCTGCGTTGTGGGAAACATTCCCATCATCAACCACTGCACACCCCAGGGCGCACCGACGTTCGACAAGAAGCAATACCTGAAATTTCACCATCCTATGGATAACGATCATGATATTAAGATCAAACAGGACAAAAGCCGGGCCATTATCGGGCTTAAGCCAGGCGTCTATTCCAATCCGAACGAATATTTTGAAAAAGAGTTTATCTCCCCCGAGGCCTGGAATAAGGTTCTCGAATCGAAAGTCGGCAATACCCGGTTTGATACCCTTCGGATCTGTCTGGCTCATTTCGGTGGGGGGACGCATCTGGGGCTTAAGTGGTGCGACCAGATAATCAGGTTGATGAAAGACTTTGACAATGTATATGCTGACCTGTCGTCATCTCTGACCAATGATGCCTTCAAGGATCATTTCAAGCGTGTTGTATGTACGGACCCTGAATTTAAAACAAGAATCCGTCATCGGATTTTGTTCGGTTCGGACTGGTATCTGACGCTTCTGGATGGTAAGGATTATCTGACCTACGTCACCGAAGCCAAGACCTTTCTGGATGAGATTCACTGGAGCCTGTGGACACGGTTTACCATGTTGAATCAGTATGAGTTTTTCCTTCTTCACGAACGGATTGAACTTATCGCGCGCAGCATGATCAGAAGAAGGCAGAAAATGGCCGAAAAAGGCATTGTGGACGAGGAGCTGCGAAAAGGATTGAGAAAACTGGAAAAAGAACAAATCGAAACTATCCATAAAGAAGCCGGTCACATCCGTGTTGCTTACCGGCCGTTGAAGACGATTGAGAATTCGCAGCGAAAGAAGAAACCGGGAGACGGGAAATGAAATCTGCTAAATCGGGACACAGGCGATGTCTGAATGTCATAGTGTTATTCATCGCCGTGCTTTTTATGATTGCAAGTCCAACCTATGGAGGGAGTAAAAAGAAGATGGAATCCTTATATGATTTTAAGAATGTTCAGACCATAGCACCGGTGATTTACAAACATTTATTATCCGGCGGTGGAAGCGTTCCCTTGTTTTCCGTACCGTTTGACAATGCTGTGGGAACGAACAATGTCATCAACGGGATCACTGTGCTATCCTTTCCGGAGGGTAAGCTGTGTAAAAAGAACTACTTCAGATGGCAGGTGGAGGACATGCGTGGATCGGGCAAGTATCTGCCGTTGATTTCGGAACATGAAGTGGGATTTGCTCATGACCGTGTATTTTATCATTGCAATTTCAAGACAAAGAAGTGCCGCGAGCACGATGTTGTTTTTTCGCTGGACGAGACGATAGAAAACCTGGCCGTATCTGATGCACGGAAGAAATGGTTTATTTTTGAGGTGAAGTCCTACAACAGTCACTCCGAAGATCACCGTGACAGCACGTATAACCTGCTACTGGTTGATCTGTCTGGCAAGGAACCTAAGCTGATCAAGGAACGCGATATCGGCAGGGGTTCCATCTGGACGGCGGCGTTTGACCGGGTGTTTTTATGGCATTTCAACCGGAAAGTATTGGAGGTGTTTGACCTTAATCTGGAACCTGCCGAGCATCCGCTGGGGGATGTGATCAAAAAGAATAAAGACAAACTGGATTTCAACCGAATTTGTCCACATCCATCTCTTCCCCTTTCACTGTTTTCCGGTGGTGAGTATGGCGCCATGTTCTTAATTTGGGGTACAGACAAGAAAAATACAGCGGCACGTTTATTCGGTGGGTCATACGATTTTATTTTTTCTCCCGATGCTAAGTGGGTAAGTTTTAGTAGAGAAGATTATAGAGCGCGTAAAATTGAAAGATACCTCATGCCCGTCTCCGAAAAGTATCCAAACTACCTGGGATCGCCGATCTTTCTGGTAGATGAGGCATTTCGTCCCCAATTCTGCACATGGACAAATAATCCCATCAGCCTGGTTTGCGCGCATTCCGACAGACTCTTCCGCTGGGAACTGACCAAAGAAGCTCAGAAGGAAATGATGGGCGACGACTACGATAAATACGAAACCTTCCACGACTGGATCGTTGCCAAAGATTTGGAAAAACTCACGAAAGAAAAGAAACAGGGGCTGAAGTAAGAGCTAAGGATAAAGGACGCTTCGACCAGCTCAGCGACCGGAGGCTAAAGGATGCTTCGACAGGCTCAGCATGAACGACCAGTAAAAGCTCAGCATCAATGGTCAGTGAAGAGCTCACCACGAACGTCCAGCAAAAGCTCAGCATGAACGGTCAATAAAGCGCGCAGCTTAACCTTCGTGTCCTCCGCGGGCGCTTCGTCCGGCGCATGCCGTTGTGGTGCAGGACGGCTGTCATTCGCTGGTGAATGCCGGATGTCACGAAGTGGCGGAGGTGGATGGGGTTAAGCGAGCACTTGACCATGGTCTGTTTATGCAAAAGCACTTCACATGCCGTTTCAAATACTACTGGGCTCTATGTAGAAGGGAGTTGTCTATGAAAATATTTCATAATATTGTTGTCATCGCTTCTTTTGTGCTTTCTATTCCCTTAACGGTAATAGGAATATACACGGCATTCACGTGTATGGCACGAACAACAGGTGCTTATAGTGTGGGAGCAATTGCAGCGGCCGCTGGGGCGTTTATCGGTGTTTTGATTATAATCGCGGGCAGCGTATTCTTATTTCTTTCTTTCTATAGCATTGCACACCCATTGAGAGCAGGAGTTGTATGGGTTGCAATTGTCATTGGAATTACACTCTTTATTATTAAGGGTGCGCAGCCGGATATCTCTATCTACTTGGGGCTACTCATCTTTTTATTATGCGGCTCCTGCCTCATCGCCACAGGAATATTTATGCATTAATGTAGCAGAAAGCCCGTTGCGCCACTGAGCGCACCCCCGTCATGAATCATTGCACGCCCCAGGGCGCTCCGACCTTTGACCGTGATCAATACATAAAATTTACACATCCAATGGATTTGCCGGAATTCAGGATAAAGAAACTCGATGCGGTCGGCGATGCCTTGAAGTATTTCAATGACAACTTTGTTTCACCGAAAGCCTGGAAGCCGGTATTGGAAGAATATCCCACCCTCAGGCTTTGCCTGGCGCATTTTGGCGGCGGGACAAAACAGGGACTTGAGTGGTTTGACGATATCATTAACTTGATGAAAACATATGATAACGTATATGCGGATATTTCTTCGTCGATGGCCGATCCGAAGTATAAGGAAAAATTCAAGGCGCACTTCAAAGACTGGCATGGAAAAGAGATCAGGAATCCAAAAAGCAAAGTCCGCGAGCGTATTTTGTTTGGAACCGATTGGTACATGACGCTGCTCGACGGCGTGGACTATCTGGAATATTTTGCTGAAACCAAGAGCTTTCTGGATGAATTTGACAACGATTTGTGGTTTCAAATGACACAGGTAAATCCCTACGACTTCTATCGCCTTGACGAACAAATCGAACGAATCGCCGGGAATATTGTGGAAAAGAGGAAGAAGGAAATCTCGATTAAAATCAAAAAAGGAAAAGAAGAGATTGAGAAGGTGTTACCGAAGCTCCAGCAATTCCAGATTGATGGTATCCTTGATGAAGCCGCCTACATCAGAGCTGCCAATCAGTACTATGTCAAATACAAGGAGACGCCATGAAAGCAAGAAATTGGATGAGCGTCCTGTCTGAAAAGAGATGGTTTGTCTTTCTGACGTTGACCATCATAATTCTATTATCAACCACGACCGTTTACGGAGGGAGAAAGAATACGATGGAATATTTATATGATAATTTTGGAAAAACGGAAGCTTTGAAACTAATACCGAAGATTTATAAAATAGACACCCGTTCCAGCATTTCCTTGTTTCCGGTGCCGTTTGACAATGCCGTGGGAACGAATGATTTAAGAAACGCCATTACAGTGATCTCGTTTCCCGAAGGAAAACTGGACATGGAGAATTACTTTAGAAGCCTGTTTGGCGATGTCCGGGGCGGCGGGACGTTTCTGCCGGTGATTCCGCCGGACAGTATCGGCTTCGGCCAGACAAGACGTTTCCTGATGTATAACTTCAAGACCGGCGGACATAAAAAATTCCGTATTGTACCTTCCATAGATGAAACCATTTTCAATATTGCCATAGCGGATGCCAAAGCGAAAAAGTTTATCTTCGAGATCAAGGAATTTGACAGAAGCTCGGAAGATCATCGTGACAATACCTATTTTCTCTACCTGATGGATTTAAGCGGTGATGAAGTCAAAGTACTCAAGAAAGTAAATATTGGCCAGGGATCGATCTGGGCCGTGTCTGAAAGCAAAGTATTTGTGTGGTACTTCAATAAAAAGATCATGGATGTCTATGATATGAATCTGGAACAGGCCCAGCATCCGATTGGCGAGGTAATAAAAAAACATAAGGATAAAATTGATTTTAATCAATTGGCGCCTCATCTGACGTTGCCTTTTGCCATTGTTGCCGGGGGCGAGTTTGGATCGATGTTCATTAACTGGAGTGATAGCAGAAGTCAAAAAGCATGCCTTTTGCTAAGTGGAGCGACCCAATTTTCCTTTTCCCCCGATGGCAAGTGGGTAACTTTCAAACAATATATCAGCCTTCGCGAAGAGCGAACCTACCTCATGCCCGTATCCGCGAAATACCCCCACTACCTGGGCTCGCCGATATTGCTGGTGAAAAAATATTTTGATCCGCCTCGTTTTGCATGGACAAACAATCCTGTCAGTTTTGTCGGATCGCGACTGGAAGAACTCTACCGCTGGGAGTTAACCAAAGAAGCGCAGAAGGAAATGATGGGCGATGATTTCGACAAATACGAAACCTTCCATGACTGGATCGTTGCCAAAGATTTGGAAAAACTCACGAAAGAAAAGAAACAGGGGCTGAAGTAAAAGAGAAGGCAAAAGGCTAAAGGCCAAAGGACGCTTCGACAGGCTCAGCATGAATGGTCAGTTAAGAGCTCACCACGAACGTCCAGTAAAAGCTCAGCACGAACGTCTAGTAAAAGCTCGTCCTGAGCTTGTCAAAGCCTGTCCTGAGCCTGTCGAAGGGCCCGTCCTGAGCTTGTTGAAGGGGATGAGCGGTATTTGTCGAAGGGCCCGCCCTGAGCTTGTCGAAGGGTAGCTCACAGCTTTGTAAAAGGATGTATTACAAATAAAAGGAAAGGAGGGATGGAGGAGGAAAATAATAACAAACCAGGCGGGGAGGAACACTTTGCGGCAAAGGGAGATCCTGCTTGAGGCATGAGATGCCCCCGACAACGGCATCATCCATGCCAAACCAACAGGTTCCCAGCCGGATATTGAAAAGGGGCAATATCAAAAAGTGTTGTTACAGATGAATAAGTCCCGCCCCGGTTTTATTTTGTAAAAAATCTATTGCAGAAGCAATAGATAAGTGCTAGTTACACCCACGATTCACAAAGTTTAAATCGAATACGCGTATTTTACAGTCGGTAAGAGTTTAGGTGATGGACGGTTCGGCCGTTCCGTTGCTTGATCTTATATAAAAACCAACTTTAGAAGAGGAGGAAATTGAAATGCCATTACCAGCACATTTGACATTGACGGGAGAGAAACAAGGCAAGATTGACGGATCCTGCGAACTGCAGGGCAGAGAAGGGAGCATCATGGTTTATTCCATGGAGCACGACATTCACATCCCTCGTGATCCTCAGTCCGGATTAGGCAGTGGTAAGCGTATTCATGGTCCACTGACCGTCATGAAAGAATACGACAAGAGCTCCCCCAAGCTGTATCAGGCACTGTGCACGGGCGAGCACATGAAGAATGTAGAGATCAAATGGTATCGCATCAACAAGAACGGATCCGAGGAACATTACTTTACGCACGTATTGGAAGACGCCATTGTTGTTTCGATCAAGCCCAGCATGGTGCTGGCGTTCTTGCCGGAGAACGAGCCATACCGTCACATGGAAGAAGTTTCGTTCACCTACAAGAAGATCAAATGGACGTGGGAGCCAGACGGCATCGAAGCCGAAGATTCCTGGACCGTGCCGCGGTAGAGAGGTTGACGGAACAGCCTCTGCCGGTGGATCGTTCTCACCGGCGGAGGTTATCCGCCAGGTGGAATATAGCCGGTAAACCGGGCAGCGAAAGATGCACAAACCGTAAAGCGTGTGCGGTAATGATCCTCGCACTGAAAAAAGGTTAAACAAAAAAACAAGAGCCTTGCAAGGTATCTGTTGTTTGGAGTGACTTTCAGCCTTGCAAAGTGCGATGCAGTTTAAGGAGTTATCGATGCCTCCAGAAAAGTCGCCTATACAGATGGAAGCAAACCGGCAAACGTTATTACTGATACAAGAAATCAACCAATACCAATATCTGATGGACGCGGGCCGATCACTGCAAAACATACCCAGCATACATCGTCCGATTCCCAATTTATACATAAAAAATTTGGATGACTGGGTAATATCCCGCCAGACTCTTGACGGAGATTTTGACCTTGACGAACTGCTGGCCCGGGAGCTTGCCACGCGGGTTGTGAACAACCTGCTGGATGCCGAATGGCTGAAGGATTATCTGAATTATCAACCCGGCGAAGAAGCAGGGTTCGGTGGAGTATTTAAGGATGCCATATTCGGCAGCTCCAATATTTCAGGCAACCTCAATCAAGCCAGAGGAGGGCTGGAAGCGTTTATGTCCTCTCACAAATTTCAAGAAGCTGAAAAGAAAATCAAATCCGGGAAGTTTAACGGTGTAAGACTTAACGAAAACATGACTTTGTATAATGCCGACAAAAGTGGAAAGGGTTCTCCCCGTTTACGTCTGCGTGTAAGAGGTCTGGACGTGAAAGTTATCACGCCACTGCTGGATCCTCAGATGCTCAAAACCAATCCACAAGCAGTACGCATTTATAAAAGAGGCGGCTTTAGCGTGCGTGCCGATGTGATAAAAAATCAAGGGGGCTTATCCGGTATTACCGGCAGGTCTGCCATGTTGAATACGAGGATGGCAGGCGGCATATTGACCTTTGCACCAAGCACTGCAATTGATCTCTATCGAAACTTCAACGACGGCCAGTTGGACGGTCGCCAGTTTGTGATTGATCAGGCAAAACATCAGAGCGGGAATCTGGTGGGATGGGGGGTAGGTACAGCGATTGGCATCGCTGGAGCTGCTGTTGGCGCTCCAGTTGTCGGTACCATCGTGGTCGTTTTTATATTAGGCATAGGTGTCCAGGCACTTTGGAATTATAGCGGTATGGCTGACAACGTAGGCCGTTTAGCAGAAAAGCAAATAGGAAGATAACGATGTTGTATTCACTTCGCAATGCACCCTTCATGTCAAAATTATGTTATGCGTTTTGCGGTTTGAACGTATTTGCAATAGCGCTTTTTTTTGTGGTGATGTGCTGTGAAAGCCCGAAACACATACCGTCAGAAATTTTGCTTCCTGCCCTATGTCTTGCTGCTGTCGCGGGGATTGCCCTAGGTCTGTATTTGAGCTATCGCGCAGAATTCTCTTCGTTGTATGCCATTTTCATATCGCCGTATTATGTTGGTGTGCTACCAATTCTCATGGGAGGCAGCATTGCTGCATTCGCCTTTTTGCTGGCAGGACGTCCAGATGTTCGCTGGTTTGCCTTTAATACGAATGCATTTTGTATGCTCTTAACAATTGCTATGGGCATGCTCTTGGAAGCGCGCGCACTTGGATTGTTAGAAGGCCGAAATCGTTGGCGTGAGGAAATTGACAAATATATTGATTATTCAAAATCCCAAGTCCAACCGGAATTAACGACCAAGCCTCATGCCGTGAGCATTAAAGATACATTCTGGATAGCAGCGGTGGGAATAACAAATATTCCGTTATTATTTGAACTCTATGGCGGGGGGCGGGCGAATGCAATTTTTTTGGCAGCCCCTTTATCAATTATAACTTTTTCTTATCTTAACATTAAAACCTTCGGGCCCGCCCTTGTTCGCATTCTCCTTTTGCGCAAGATAGAAAAAGAGGTGGGCTATCGATTCCAGAATGCCGACTATGAACAGATTCAGGAACTGCGGCGCGGTTTTTTTCTGTCCCGCTGGCTGATGAAAGACTATCGGCCGCCGAAGGTGGAAAGCTTTAGCATTACAGAGTCGGATAATTCCAATCTGCCTGTAGAAACAAAACGAAAACGCAAAAAGAAAAACAGACGTTAATAAATTATCAGGGGGGTGATGTCATGAACATCCTGAGCAACATTGCAGAAGCACTGGACCAAAGCAAGATCAGATTCAAAATCCCGGGGGCGGATTGCCGTTTGGCCGTCAGGTCATTTAGTATTAACGAAAGGATATCGGACTGCTTCACACTTTCGGTAAATCTTGTCGGTACGGACGAAATCAAGGAGCCCGAGAAGCTGCTGGAGCAGGAGGCTATTCTCACCGTGTCCGGCGAACCCGACGACCGGCATTTTCACGGCATAATAAACAACTTTGTTCTATCCGGGACCAATGGCCGGTTTTACTTATATGAAGCCAGAGTTGTTCCATCGTTGTGGTTTTTGACGCTCAATCAGGACTGCCGTATTTTCCAGGAGATGACCGTGCCCGAAATCGTCAAGAAGATTCTTGAAGAAAACAAACTGGACTCTGAGAAATTTCAATTTTGGCTGATGGGAAAACATGAACCACGCAGGTATTGCGTTCAATATCGTGAGACGGATCTGGCCTTCATTTCCCGGATTCTGGAAGAAGAGGGCATCTACTACTTTTTTGAGCATTCCGAAAACAAGCACCTGCTTATTTTCGGCGACAGTACCATGGCATATAAACCCGTCGATGGTGATACCGTCATTGAATATAGATCGGGGGGCGGTATGGTTGCCACGGAAGAAACCATTTTTTCTCTTTTAATGGCCCAGACCGTGAGTTCCGACCTGATTGTCCAGACCGCTCATAATTTCAAAAAACCAAGTATGTGGCAGGAAACCAAAGCTGAAAGCAAGAAGAACACAAAATATGAAATTTATGATTTTCCACACAACTACGGTTACCCTGAGGACGGCCATCGCCTGGCGAAACAAAGACTTGAAGAACACAAAATGCTGGAACAGGTGGCGAGTGGTTCCGGGAACTGCTCCAGACTGGCACCTTGCCGCATTTTTACCTTATCCGGGCACGACTATTCCTGTTGGACAAAGAGTATGTTCTCATAGACGTCCATCACAGCGGCGAGCAAACGCATGTACTTGGCGAGCAAACGGGAATCGGGGGAGACTTTACCTACAGTAACAGCTTTACCGTTGTCCCTTCGTCCGTCACGATTCGACCGGGTAAGTCTATCCCCAAGCCTTACATCCACGGCCTGCAGTCCGCCACCGTCGTCGGACCGGAAAACGAAGAAATCTATGTTGATGAATACGGCCGGGTGAAAGTCCAGTTTCACTGGGACCGTCTGGGGAAGCGCGATGAAAACAGCTCCTGCTGGTTAAGATGCGCCCAGACCTGGGGTGGCGGCGGCTGGGGCGCCGTATTCATTCCGCGCATCGGCGACGAAGTACTGGTGAGCTTCATGGAAGGCGACCCGGACTGGCCGATCATCACCGGCAGCGTCTATAACGGCCGGCACACTCCCCTTTACGATCTCCCTGCGGGAAAGACGCGCACTGTCATTAGAACCAGAAGCACGCCTAAAGGGGGTTACGAAAACTACAACGAACTGCGCTTCGAAGACAGGGCCGGAAACGAAGAAATCTACCTACAGGGCGAGAAAGACTGGAACATCCTCATCAAGAACGACAAGGGGCAGACCATCGGCCATGACGAGACCTTAAGCGTCGCCAACAACCGCACCAAAAGCGTCGGAGTGAACCAGACCATATCGATTGGTGCCAATCACACAGAAACGATCGGCGCGAACAAAAATGAAACTGTTACCATCAACAAAATGGAAACAATCGGCGTTGCCAAAGAACTGTCTATCGGCGGCCTGTATCAGGTGTCGGTAGGCGCGGCGATGAACGAGACCGTTGCCGGGGCGAAAGCCGAAGAAGTCGGTTTGACGAAAGCGGTTCTGGTTGGTGTGAACATGACCGAAAAAGTCATGGGGAATCGATCAATAAGTGTTGAGAAGGACATGACCTCAACTGTTAGACTCAACAGCACATTGAAAGCTAAAACCATTACTCTGGAGGCAGAAGAAGAAATCATTTTCAAAGCCGGTAATTCAACAATTACGATGAAATCGAGCGGAGATATTGTTATCGAAGGTTCTACCCTGACCGAGAAAGCTTCCGGAGAGATCGTTATCAAGGGGGCCAAGACATCAATAAACTGACATGAAAAGATCTGAAGATACAAAATTACCAATAGATGAACGGGTTGTCATAACCGGCGTCGGTCTCATGTCACCTATAGGAGCTAGCGCCTGGGATACGGCAAAGGCGCTCCTTGACAGCCGCTCCAGATATATGTCTCACGAAACAGTTCTGGTTGCCGACAATCCGAAAGGTTCTCTTTTGAGGGGTGCAACCATCAGCCGTGTCGGCGAAGACCTGATTCCACACAGTCTTACCGGAGCGAATCGCTTGTCTGCTTTATTGATGCCGGCCATTTCTCAAATATTGGCCGATCTACCGACCAGGTACAAAAATGAAATCGAATTTAAGATAGTGCTTCCCGTGGCCGGATATGAAGAGGTTATTCTAAACGAACTTGCACAAAAAAATCCAGGGATCCGGTTCTCTACAAATTCTTTCGTTGTCGCGCGACATCCGAGAACGGAATTTTTCAGACAAATTGATCTTATTTCGACTGCGACTCTTTCTGGTCAGTGCAAATATACCATCGTGGCATGTGCCGATTCTCTGTGTGATACAGCAATTCTCAACAACCTGATGCTGGAAGACCGGCTTAAAGACGCTATGAATCCCTATGGCATCATGGCAAGCGAAGCAGCCGGTGCCATTTTGCTTGAGCGCGAGTCAACAGCGCGTGGGCGTGGCGTGGCGATTCTGGCCGCGGTCACGTCCCGTGGTGGTGCCACAGAGCCGGCCCCATGGACGGACGGCAAGCCATCCAAAGCCCTTGGATTGACCACAGCCTTTCATCAAGCCTTTGAAAGACTCGATGACAAAGGGCGCGGCGTGTTACACGTAATCACTGACGAAAATGGTGAGCGACAGCGGGCTCTGGAATGGGCTCTGACAAAGGGGCGCATTTTCCCGAATCCCTCAAAACAAAGATATTTATGGACTCCGGCAACAGTTGCAGGTGATGCGGGCGGCGCTCTTGCAGCGATTATCCTGGCGTATGGTTTTACCAAGCTGATTATGAGCACGCCGCCGGGTGAGCGCATAGCTATGGCCGTCTCCGACGATAAAGGAGACAGGCAAGTTATGTGTATTGAGCATGTCGAGCAGCCTGAGCGGGACGTACTCTTTTCCAACCTGCGTCTGCAACTGGCCGGTCAGCAAAAAGAAACGGAGGTTAATTGAAATGGGAGCAACCGTTGCTGTCAATGATCAGACCGTTGTGCATAAAAACAGCGGCGGAACCATTGTCGCTTCGCCGGATGTCTGTAATACGCCAGTAGGTCCGGCTGTCGTTCAGGTTCCTTACATCAACATAGGAAAATCATCCGATACCTCCCAGGGCAGCAACACTGTTACTATGGACGGTAACCCTGTTATGCTTTCCGACAGTGTTTTTGACACCAGCTACGGTGACGAACCCGGAAAGCTAGGCGGTATCGTATCCGGCACAAATAAGGGGAAGGCGAAATTTATCACCACTTCCAACGATGTTATCGTGGAAGGAAAAACGATTGGACGGCGGCTGGATGCTATGACCAGCAATAGGTCGGGCAGCGGCAACACACCTCCGTCAGCTTTGCAACAACAAAATACCAGCGCGAAGGAAAAGGACGGTAACGGCTACGACCTTGTTCTCTCTTTTAAATTTGAGCATCCAAACGAAACAGCCACGCTAGATGACCCGCGACTTAAGTTACACTATACGATTTCCGGTCCGGAGACATTTCAGTATAAAGAAAAAGAGGTTTACAAGCTTGTCGAAAGGAAAATGGCTCAAACGGGAACATACTCATTTACGGTTGATGATTCTATGCTGGAAGAGATGTCGGTCACCCAGGAAGCAAAAGACAAACAACCCACATGAGGACATCAAAAATTTAGCTGATTGCTAAGGTGTGAGGCTGACTCGGGACAAAAGAGGCAGGACGATGGTAAAAATAATCAAACCCTGCCTTCCTTCAGGAAAGATTGCTTCCTGGGGCAAACTATCCCTGTGCTCCGCTGCTTGAACATCGCGACGCCTTGTCTCTGAGCCTTTTTGAACAGCCTGCTCAAAAGTGTGCTTATTTATAAGTAACATGGAGGATACATGAGAAACACTTTAAGATTGCTGTTGATTACGCTGCTGACCGGCCTGCTGCTTTGCAGTTACAGTGACGCAGCGATGAAGAAGACACAAAAACCAATGCCAACATCGAAAGGAGCTGAACATAAGATGAAGACCTATTACATGGGGAGATTCGCCATTGATCTGCCGGAAGATTTTAAGTTGGAGATTCAGAGTAACCGTTTCAGGCGGGTAGAAATTGAAGAATATCCAAACTTGAAAGATGCAGAACAAAAGTGGAAAAGTCGTCTTTCAGAAATAGAAAAATTAAAAAAGCCGGAAGGCGTCAAAAAGATTATCATCAAAGAACAACCAATCGAGAGATTAGGTAAATGGGCAAGAGGGGTTTTATACTATAGCGATTCTTTTGCTGATGATGAATGTGCTTGGGAATTTTTAGTTTCCTATGGACGCGGCGCTGTTCTTTTTTCGCTTAAGGGTGGCCTATTGGAAAAAGAAAATTTCATGTATGGTCGCGTCTTGGAAGTGTCCAAGGCTTACAGTCCCCGTCCCTTTCTGAATCAGCCAGCCAATCATCCGTTTTACACTGAACATGGTGTCATCGAGCTTCCCTACAAACGCCAGGAAAGCACCTATGCTCGTTTTGCCGGGCCGATGGATATGAAATTTAGGATAAGGATGAACGAGACGCATGAAGTTGAAAAAGTGGGCGTTTTGGATCGCCTTGTGGCATCGCTTGCGACGAATTTTGCGCCGGGAGTTGATGTGGAAAAGATCAGGACAGGAAAACGAAAAGTATCAGATATGGCAGGTCAGGAGATTATTATACGAGGGACTGAAGAAGGGCAATCTGAACTATTTTTTGCATGGGATTATCACGGGAAAGAGGAATCAGGAGAGCATCCTGAGATCAAAATAGGTTTTGAAGGTGATGATGGAAACCTTGTGGAGAAAACGCTGCTGTGGGACGCGGCCCTCGATTCATTTCGTCCCGCTTATAAACGTTAATCGTAATATATGACCTGGGAGGAACTATCATGTCCAACGGACCCAATATAATCAAAATAAGAGCGCGGGATTTAAAAAACACGATTGAAGGCCTGGAAACGGAAAGACAAAACCGCATTGTCATTGAGCGGGATGTTTTACCCATTATCTTCATTCCCGGTATCATGGGCAGCAGGTTGAAAAATAATGAAGGAGATATGATATGGGATCCGGACAACAACTGGTTCATGCTAAAAAATTATGGTCTGTTATGGATGGCAACAGCCAAAAGCCGCAAAGAACTGGTCATCGGCAAGCAATTTTCTCCTGAGTATCTGGAAATCCTGCAAGATGACGCCATACAAACAAAGCGTATTGCCGACCCCGGCGGCATAGACAAAACCCGTAAGGAACGAGGCTGGGGCGGAGTATCGTGGAGCACCTACGGCGACATCCTCAAGGTTCTTCACAAACGCCTGTGGGATGAGACCGTGAGCCTCTTTTATGAATTTCCCGTTCATGCCTTCGGCTATAACTGGACCGCCTCCAACGATCTGGCCGGGAAAAAACTCGTCGAAGAGATAGACAGAATCATAAAGCTCTATAAAGACAAAGGCCGTCACTGCGAGAAGGTCCTTTTAGTCACCCACTCCATGGGTGGCCTGGTGGCGCGCAGTGCTTACAT
>Ga0302248_1001023_pt1 | contig 22654 bp, 25 predicted proteins | sample AAG_UR_Leu_MG_FD_193528 | JGI IMG/M metagenome (GOLD analysis project Ga0302248, IMG submission 193528) | Enriched activated sludge microbial communities from anaerobic digester in WTTP, New Holstein, Wisconsin, United States - AAG_UR_Leu | ecosystem: Engineered > Bioreactor > Anaerobic >... | reverse complement strand
CGTCATGGGACATGGCCAGGAGCATGAGGATTTCAAAGTCGGAGACGTTGCGGGGATCGGCGTTGTTGAGGAATTCGAGGAAGAAGACGGCGGTCTCCAGGGCGATCCCCTTGGCGGCGGTGTTCTTCCCCAGGGGCGTGGGGATGAGCCGGCCTTTGGCGGTCTTCTCGATGAGGCCCCATTTGACGGAAAGGGTGATGGTCTCCTCGACGGCCTTGTCGTAGTCGGCGTCGGTCATTTCGGTGTTCCAGAGGGTCCGGCCAGTGAAGGTGCCCTTCAGGAAGGTTTTGATCTCCACGGCGTCGTGGCAGATCTCCGAGGCCACAAGGTTCAGGATGTGGCGGTCCATCTCCTTGCGGTTCAGGGCGGGGGTCATCTCCTCCAGGCGGCCGTTGACGTAGTGATCGGTGTAGAATTTGTGATCCACGTAGGAGGCGGTGACGAAGAGCGCCCGGCCGTAGTCGGAGACGAAGCCGTAGCGGGCCACCCGGCCGCCCATGTTCTCGTAGTCGGAAACGAGGATGCGTTCCTTGGAGAGGCTGCGCGTGTCCCGGAAATACTTCCAGCGGAGCGGCGTGACGATGGCATTCTTCATGGGGAGATTGAGACCGACGGCGAGGGTGGTGGTCGTGCAGAGGAAGCGGATCTCCCCCTTGCGGGTGTAGCGTTCGACGATGTCCCGCTCCTCCCAGGAAAGGTCAGCATTGTGGACGGCGACGCCAGTGTTGGGAAAGGTGAGGAGCATGTCACGGGAGACGCTCTCTTCGAGGCCGCTCATCTCGGCGATGGCGCCGGCGGCGGGCGGAAGATTCAGGGCATGGGAGAGGTGGTGGGCCAGGGCCTCCGTCGTCGGCTTGTCTGGCAGGAAGACGATGGTCTGTTCGCCCTTCTCTTCGGCGAGGTATCTGGCTGTTTCCACGTACTGACCCGCTTCTCTTTCAGATTTGAGAGGGAACCACTCCTCTTCGCCTTCATTGCCGCTGTTGAATTCCCGGTAGCGGAACTTGCCGTCAAAAAAGACGCCCTGGTACGCCTCACTCCTCATGCTTTGCGCGCCTTGCCTGCGAATCTTTTTACGAAGCCTTCGTTCATCTTTTCCGGTGATCGTACCGGTCGATTGTAACGGCGGCGGATCACCCATTCAAGGCCCAAACGACAAAGAGGAGTCGTATTATTTTTTCATAAGGCCGGATTCCCTATTCGCAATGTTAGCGGATATGCTGACGCGATGAGATTCGCTCCGTTAAATACCACTATTTGCTTGATATTACAAAGAATAAAATTGACATACTCGAAAAAGAAAAAGGCATCGCCGGAATTGACCGGGATGCCTTGCTGGGGGAGGAATGACTCAGCCGCGTAATTGTTCGACGGTGACTCCCAACGCCCCGGCCAACTTTTCCAGCGAAGCCTTGCGGAGCTTCTTTTCTCCCGATTCCATCTGCGAAAGCGCAGCTTGGCTGATTCCCATCCTTGACGCGACCTCTTTTTGGGTCAGCCCTAAATATTCCCGCCAAGCTCTTGCAAGGGTATATCCCTTGTCTATGGAAAGCCACACAACATCATTTGGGATGTTGCCGCTTTGGGGAATCCGCGGACTTTTCGGGAAAATGCGCCGCAATGTAGCCGCTGCCTGGTTAGAAAACACTGTTTTTATCAACGATAATTCATCGTTTGAGAAAGGATCGATTTATGGTGAATTCTACAAGAGAATTGCTTGTTTTGGAAAAAGATCTGCATGAACGGATAAAGTTTCAGGCGACCCGCTTTGGCAATAGCGCCTCTGCCTATATGCGCATGGCGATGACCGAAACACTCGAAAAAGATGAAGAAACGGAGATACCGCTAAAATATCGATCTTTATTGCGAGGAATGTGTGGGTTGTCGGACAATGACTGAATGGTTGCCTTTCGTATATCTATTTGAAACGGATAATGTTTATCGGGATGTAGATGTGAAAGCACGATAGGCAGAAGAGGGGATGGATGACACGACCCTTTTCTCTTCCGAAAGTCTGCCGGAGCTCCGGCAGGGGTTAACTATTGGAATTGTAAAGCGAATTGACGAAATATTTCCCCGTTTTTATCTGATCCATCGAGGAGGCGAAGGGGCAGTTTTTTTTGAGTGACGAGACTCGTCGCTCTGGAACCTCATGATATTATTTAGGAAACAACCGACTGCCAAAAAATTTTGCCCGTCGAAAAATGACCGGCGGTCAGGAACCGGTTTTATCCTCTGGAGGACAAATGGACATCCTCCTCAAGGTATTTTGCCCTGTGACAGCCCTGATGAAATTTGTTTTGGGAAGGGGCGTCACGCATGTGTCGCCCCGACGAGGAGAGAAAGAAATGCCCGCAGCCTCCTGTTTCCGACTTCAGGAGGTGACAGGAGGCGATAGGGCAATACCGCGCAGAAAATCTCTGCTTCCGGGCGTCCGAGGGAAGCGATGTCGCCCGGAGGCAGAGCGGGGAAGAATGAAGACCGGAGGGAGGCGGCAGTCACTGCGCAGCACGTGTCTGCGGCCTCCCGGAGTACCAGCAGGAAAAGCAGCCGGAAGCCGTGTCCCGTTCCGGGCGAAGCGGAGCACGGGTCACGGCGAAGGCTGCGATAACGCCCGGCCTGGGCAGTCTGAGCAGAGCGAAGTCTGCCGGGACGAGGCAAAAAGAAAGAAAAGGTTCGACAAGCCGCAGGGGCAAAGCAGTCGCCGCACAGCGGTCGTCTGCGACGCCCCGGAGGCGATGGTTTGAAGATGTATAACTGAATAAGAACGACTTGAAGTGCTACGGATTTTTCAAGACATCGTCGTGGTTGCCCACAACTCTCATGAAAATAGTGTCTTCCACGATTTCAAAGGTCAGCCGATAAAAATCATCGACCCGCACTTCCCAAATATCTTCTTTGCCTTTAATCTTTTTCGTATGCAGGGATGGATGTTTGAAGTTTACGGAGAGCTGTCCAATCTGTCGATCAACCTTGTCCTGGATTGCTACGGGTAATTTTTGATACCTTTTTTGAAAGCTTTGATTTTCATGACCTTAGCGCCCGCATAAGATCTTTTGCGGAACCGTCGCCGACAACACGACCGGCCGCCTTATCTTTATCGGCTTCTTTTTCCTCTTCCTGCCATTTCTTCGTCCAGAAATAGGCCTGAGTTGGGTCAATTGCCTCTTTTGCCTTGATAAAATGCACAAAATTAAGAACCTCTTTCAACTTGCTCGATGACAGATCACTGATTTCCTGTAGAATCTCTTGTTTATATCTGGATAAGGCTGTTCCCATTTTCATTTTTCTCCTGTGGTATTTATCACACCCCATCTTCCAGAATCAGCTCCACAACCTCCTTCAGGTTGTGATTCAGCTCGTTCAGGGTTTCCCCCTGGGAATGGGCGCCCCTTAGTCCCGGAACGTAACCGACAAAGAAACCCGTGTCTGGACACTTCTCGATAACAGCAGTGTATGTTCTCAAATTACTTCTCCTTCTTTGATTCGTCCTACCTGATAAAATGAGTTCTTTATAACATAAAATGTATGAATTCCTCGGAAATGTCAAGAAGTAAGGAAATTATAACTCACCCTGGGCCTCCAGCCGGATCGAAAATGTACCGGATAGAAACCCCGGGCGCGAAGGCCGGCTCTATGGCCGGCGCGGACCTTGCCTCCCAATTCCTGAATCCTACTTCTAAGACATCGGCCGTGAAGATCGAGTAGGTTCTTCCCCTAATCGTCCCAATGGACTCACCTTGACAAGCGCCGAAAAAAACCTAACTTATAGTTCAACTCACCGCTGTCTTAACGTTGAATTTTGATGATGCCGTAACTTCCTAAAATAAAATAGAATATAGCGCAAAATGTCATTTATCGATTTGAAATTTTTTCCCGGGATACGCCAGTCTTTCTCATTAATGCATGAGGAGGGTGTGCATGAATTCCGGAAAAACGATATTTGCCCAATTGATGGACTTAGCCCCCTTTCCCGCATACGAGTTCCGAAAATGCGTAGATCAATACAACGGCAATCGCAAGGTGATAAGCTTTACCTGCTCGGATCAGTTTCTCTGTATGGCCTTCGCCCAGCTTACCTAATTCTACAGGTTTTGAGCGTCACTCTTTTCGAGAAAACGCCCATTTCTCAGGCACTTTCAAATGCCAGCTACACAAACCAAGAGAACTGTCCCAGCAACCAATTGAATTTATTCGATTAACCTTGGGACAGCAGTGAGTTCTGTATTATGCAACCATGACAGAGATATTTTGATCGCTTGAATTTTCCATACATGGGCCGAGACATGCTTACATCGATGCCGGACAGCCTTTTCATCGGTAAAATTATAGGCACATTTACTGCGACTGAAGCCGACCTGTTGATAAGGGTGCATGACTTCGCAAGAAGAAAGACATCCGGGGTCTATTCAACACCCTTTCAAGCTGCCGACCTGCTTCTCGAACAGGATGCGGATGCGATGGCAATCACCGGCGCCCTGCTAACCCCGCTCTTGTGGAAAAAAGTCACCAATCTTGATGAGATAAAAAACCTTTTCGGAACGGGAATCGCAGCAACGATTGAAGATGCAGACTTCATTGCCCTTTCCCAGTCCGAAAACCATCACGATGTCCGCGGGCTTTTGGCGTCTCTCGGCGGTGTTCCCGGTAGAGCCCTCTTATTCATCGTCTTTCGTCTGATAGCTCTGGAAAATGCAATCAACGCGCATCTGTCAACCGGCCGGCAAATGGCTCAAGAGACACTCGACTTTTTCGTGCCCATTGCCGACCGCCTCAGTCTTGGCAATCTGCGCCGCCGGTTGGAAGATGTCTGTTTTAAAATCATCGATCCGGCGGACTATGACCATTTGCAGAAAATAGTCGCCCCGATCCAAGTTGACGACGACAAATGCCTCCAGATCTTAGTTTCCGGCATCCTGCGGCTCCTGACCAACAACGGCATCCAAGGCCGCATCCAGGCCAGAACCAAGAGTATGTACGGTATTTGGCGCAAGATGAAACGTAAGGGCAAAACCCTGGATGAGATCATGGACCGCATTGGTTTGCGGATCATCGTAACCTCGGTTCTCGACTGCTACACAGTTTTGGGGTTGCTGCATGCCCATTTCAAACCCATTCCCGATACGTTCAATGATTATATCGGTCTCCCCAAAGACAACGGCTATCAGTCCCTCCATACCTGCGTCTATCCGGTGCGTGAATTATCGCATAAGCCCATCGAATTTCAGGTGCGCACCGAATTGATGCATATGGAGGCAGAACACGGGGTGGCGGCTCATTGGCGTTACAAGGGCGCAAGTGCAAGCGTGAAACGGGCCCGCCAACAGGCGCAATGGATGGAAGGGCTTTCGCGTCAGCACAAGAGAGCGGAAAGCACCGAGGCATTCATCAAGTTGCTTTATCAACAGGTGTTTCAGGATTCCCTTGTGGTTTTCGGCAACGGTGGCCGCATTGTCCGTCTGGCGGCAAAAGCGACAGTTCAGGATTACCTCAATATCACCAACATGAAAGTTCCCGGGGACGCGGCAGTAAAGGTAAACGGCAAGCCCGTCGACATGGACCAATCCCTTCGGGACGGCGATTCCATTGAGGTTGTCGTTAACGGCGGGCAAAGAGACAACGGCCATGGCATTGATTGGATTCTTGAGCATGCTTCGCAGGGCATGCGCGAACGGCAGAGCCACGTCGATGGACCCAACTGCTGACTGTATGCCATCAGTTAGGTTCCATTGCAGGAAACAACGAAAGGAGGAATGACATGAATCAGTCGTTGCGACGCGATCTATACCCAAGGAAAGTTGCCCTGATCGGCAATTACCTGCCACGTCAGTGTGGCATTGCGACCTTTACCAGCGATTTGCTGACGTCTCTGATTGAGGAAAACCCCACCGGCGAACACTGGGCCATGGTCATGAATGATGTGCCTGAAGGATATCGCTACCCCTCTCAGGTGAGATTCGAAATCAATCAGCACATGCTCACGGAATACCGGTTGGCCGCGGACTTCCTGAATATGAACCGTGTCGACGTGGTTTGCCTCCAGCACGAGTACGGCATCTTCGGTGGCGAGAACGGAGATTACCTTTTGGATCTGCTGAGCAGCCTGCGCATGCCGCTGGTGACTACCCTACACACGGTGCTCCAGGAACCGACGCCCGGCCAGATGGCCGTCCTCAAACGCACCGCTCAGCTTTCTGACCGCTTGGTGGTCATGAGTCGAATGGCAGCACAAATTCTAAAGACAATATACAGAGTTCCGCCCGAAAAGATCGTCATGATTCACCACGGCATTCCAGACGTACCCTTTATCGACCCCAATTTCTACAAAGACCAATACGGTGTCGAAGGGCAAAAAGTCATTCTGAGTTTCGGATTACTCTCCCCCGGTAAAGGGATCGAATCGATGATCGAGGCTCTCCCTGCAATCGTTCAAAAGCATCCGGATGCCGTCTACCTGGTACTGGGTGCGACCCACCCCCATGTAAAGAGAGAACAGGGCGAATCGTACCGCTTCTCACTGCAGCACCTGGCCAGAAAATTGGGGGTCGACGGCCACATCATTTTTCACAATCGCTTCGTCGATCTGAAGGAGTTGTGCGAATTCCTTGGGGCCGCTGACATCTATGTTACGCCCTATCTGAACCGTGATCAGATCGTTTCCGGAACGCTGGCCTATGCCCTGGGCTGCGGCAAGGCGACCGTTTCCACCCCCTACTGGTATGCGGAGGAAATGCTGGCCGAAGGACGGGGAAGGATCATTCCTTTTCAAGACCCGCCTGCGTTGGCCGCGCAGGTGAATGAGCTTCTTACCCAGGAGGTGGAACGGCACGCCATGCGAAAACGTGCGTACACCTTCTGCCGGGGAATGATTTGGAAAGAGGTCGCTCGTCAATACCTGACGGTGTTCAATGAGGTAAAACGCGAACGGGAACGTTCTCCAAGGCCGGTTTTCCAAACGAAGACAGCGGGGAACGTTCCTCTGGAGATTCCCCAGCCCAGGCTGGATCATGTGATTCGTCTGACGGACGATGTCGGCATTCTGCAGCACGCGAAATTTATCGTGCCGGACCGGCATCACGGTTATTGCACCGACGACAATGCCAGGGCGTTGATCGCCGTCCTGATGGCACAGGATATGATTTCCGACGGGGGAAACGCAGCCAATCTGGCTTGCACCTATATCAGCTTCCTGCACCATGCGTTCGATGATTCCAAAAATCGGTTCCACAACTTTATGGGCTACGATCGAAGGTGGCAGGAAGAAGTGGGATCCGAGGACAGTCACGGACGTGCGATCTGGGGCCTGGGAATAGCAGTGGCCTTGGCCAGATCGGATGATATTCGGGCGGCGGCACAGACCTTATTCGAAAAGGCGCTACCCACTGTAATCGATTTTAGCTCGCCGAGGGCGTGGGCTTTCGCCCTTGTCGGTATCAAAGGCTATTTGAGCAGGTTCAGCGGCGACAGCGAAGTGCGTCGCATTCGGGAGAGATTGGCGGATAAACTTCTGAATCTCTACAGGGCAAACGCTGGCGACGGCTGGCCCTGGATAGAAGACAGGGTTGCTTATGCCAACGGCAGAATTTCCCACGCCCTCATCCGGACCGGCCATTGTCAGGGCAATGCGGAGATGCTGGAGGCGGGACTCGCCAGCCTGAAATGGCTCATGGAGATTCAGACGGATCCCAAAGGCCACTTCGTTCCGGTGGGCAACAACGGCTGGTTTCTCCGCGGCAACAAGAAATCACGGTTCGATCAGCAACCCATAGAGGCGTTGAACATGATCGAGGCCTGTCGCGAGGCCTATGAAACCACCGGCCAGGCGGAGTGGGTATCCTGTGCCCAACGCTGCGTAGAGTGGTTTCTGGGACGCAACGATTTGAATGTGCCACTGTACGATCACAAAACCGGCGGCTGTTGTGACGGTCTGCACGCCGATGGTCCCAACCGGAACCAGGGTGCGGAATCGACCCTGGTCTGCTTGCTGTCGCTGCTTCATTTCAACCATTTGCGCAGCCAGCAGATTTCCGTGGAAGACGCCGGAGAAACAGTTCAAGAAAACAATCCTGCGGTAGTGACGTATGGCCAATGAACCCATTGTCATGATCAGTTCCTATCTGCCTCGCCTCTGCGGCATAGCGACTTTCTGCGAGGAGGCCAGAGAGTTCATTCAAAAGGCCAATCCCGAACGGGAGGTCCTGGTGATCAGCCACACGGATGGTCAGGGCGAAGGCGTCTTTCCTCTCATTGATATGACGAGGGCCGATTGGTGGAGGACGGTAGCCGAAAAAATTGAAAAACTGGATCCCTATGCCGTGCATGTCGAACACGAGTACGGCCTCTATGAATACCGCGATCCCCGGGGAGTTGGAGACGGAAACGAAGGATTCCTCAACCTTATGGAAGCCATCGGCAATTTCCCCATTGTCGTGGAACCCCATACGATCCATGGGCGGCTACGGGACTTCGAGGCGGATTTCATCTACAAACTGAGTCAGCGGTGCCATGTACTTCTCTTCAAGTGTCACTACCAGAAGTGGCGGCTGGACTGGACGTTCCACGGACGAAACTGGCCCACGCCGCGCAATATCATGGTTGTGCCCCACGGCGCCCGGGCCGACAAGCGATGGGGCATCCACGAGATACCGGAACTGAGACGGCAATTTGGTCTGAATAAAATGGGTCTGGCCGAGCACGTTGTCGGCATGATCGGATGGATTCAATCCAACAAGCGTTGGGACATATTGCTTTCCATGTGGGAGAACATTCATGATGAGATAAAGGCGCGCACAGGCCAGAATTGGGACTTGCTGGCCGCCGGGGCCATGCGCGATGCCGACCATCGTCAGGATTATGAAGAATGGAAGGCGGAAGCGCTGGCTCTGGAGAGCAAAGGACTTGCCCACTATTACGAGTTCATTCCCCGGGGAGACGACTACTACAAGATGATGGCGATCTGCGATTTTATCGTCCTGCCCTCAACCGATGAAACGCAGTCCGGCACACTGGCGCGCATTATTGCCTTGAACAAGCCCTACATCACCACCGCGCCGATGGAAGGGCTGACCGCCCAGACGCTGGAAAGCGAAGGCGGTCTCTTGTTCACGACAAAAGAGATGCTCCGGCAGAAGGTGATCAAGCTGGCATCGGATGAACGACTGCGAATGGAACTTGGCGAGAACCTCAAGCGCTATCTCGACAACGTGGTTTCCTGGGAGGTGGTGGCGGGGCAGTACAATGAGGCCTACACGCTGGCGCGCAAGGCCTCACAAACCGGTCAACCCGCTGTCCTCGATCTGGAATTTTAATCATATGTGAAGGAGGGTTATGGAATACGATGGAGCCGCAATACAAGGAGCTTATTACCCGATATAAGGAAAACCCGATCATCGAGGCAAAAGACATCCCTTACCAGGTCAACTCCGTGTTCAATGCAGGGGCCACCCGATTCGGCGAGGACACCCTCCTTCTGATGCGCGTCGAGGACCGTCGCGGGCTCTCTCACCTGACGGCGGCGCGCAGCCGGGATGGGGTATGCAACTGGCGGATCGATGCCAGGCCCACTCTGCCGACTGCGCCCGACATCCACCCCGAGGAAATCTGGGGGATCGAGGATCCCAGGATCACCCGCATCGAGGAACTTGATTTGTGGGCAGTGCTCTTTACGGCCTATTCCGAGGGTGGTCCTTTGGTTTCCTTGGCAACCACAAAGGATTTCGAAACCTTTGAGCGCAAGGGGGTCGTCATGCCCCCGGAAGACAAGGACGCAGCCCTGTTTCCGGTGCAGTTCCATGGCCGGTGGGCGATGCTCCACCGGCCAGTGCCCGGCCAGGCCGGCATGGGAGCCCACATCTGGATATCCTTCAGTCCGGACATGAAGCACTGGGGCGACCACCAGATCCTCATCCCGGCGCGCCGTGGGGGCTGGTGGGACGCCAACAAGGTCGGCCTTTCACCGCCCCCGCTGCATACCGAAAGAGGATGGCTGATCCTTTACCATGGGGTCCGCGATACCGCGGGCGGATGCATTTATCGCCTGGGGCTGGCGCTTCTCGATCTTGAGGACCCGACCCGCCTCCTTGCGCGATCCGACGAATGGGTCTTTTCTCCGGAGGAAGGCTACGAGGTGGTCGGCGACGTGGACAAGGTGGTCTTTCCTTGCGGTTGGGTGGCCGATGGAGACGATCTGCGGCTCTATTACGGCAGCGCAGACAAATGTATTGCCCTGGCCACGGCACGGATATCGGAGCTGCTGGATTGGCTGGAGCACCATAACGAGGTGAAGGGGAGGCCCCGTTGATATCATGAAAATCGCCATGCTCTCGCCCATTGCCTGGCGCACGCCCCCACGGCACTACGGCCCCTGGGAAAACGTGGTTTCCCTGCTGACTGAGGGGCTGGTGGCCCGTGGCGTCGATGTCACCTTGTTTGCCACCGGTGATTCGCAAACCAAAGGTCGGCTCCAGAGTGTGTGCCCGAGGGGCTATGAAGAAGATCCAGACATCGTGCCCAAGGTCTGGGAGTGCCTCCACATATCCACGGTGTTCGAACAGGGCGATCATTTCGACCTGATTCATAACCACTTTGACTACCTCCCCCTCACATACACGGCGATGACCTCGACGCCGGTGGTGACGACCATCCATGGATTTTCGTCTCCGAAGATTCTGCCGGTATATCGGAAGTACAACAGAAGGACCTTTTACGTGGCCATCAGCGAGTCCGACCGATCCCCGGATCTGGATTACATAGCCACGATTCATCACGGCATCGACCTCGACCGGTTCACCTTCCGGCCGAAGCCGGGCGACTACCTGCTCTTTTTCGGGCGCATTCACCCGGATAAAGGGACGCGCGAATGCATCGACGTGGCCAGACAGACCGGGATGAAACTCATCCTTGCCGGAATCATCCAGGATCGCGAATACTTCGACACTCAGGTCAGGCCGCATTTGGATGACGGCCGCATTGTCTACGTCGGGAGTGCCGGGCCCGAAGGACGCGACGAACTTCTCGGCGGCGCTTATGCCCTCTTGCATCCCATCCGTTTCAATGAACCGTTCGGTCTTTCCGTCGTCGAGTCCATGGCGTGCGGCACGCCGGTCGTAGCCTTCAACCGGGGAAGCATGCCGGAGATCATCGCCGACGGCGTCACTGGGTACCTGGTGGGCCATACCGATGAAATGGTTCGGGCCGTTGCTCGAGTGAAGGAATTGGACCGCCGCACCTGCCGCCGACGGGTAGAAGAGCGGTTCAGCGTCGAGCGCATGGTTGATGATTACGTCAGGGTGTATGAGAAGATTATCCGGCAGACCCGACGAGAGGACCATCGGCCCTGGGGATATTACGAGATTCTTTCGGATAGACCGGATCACAAAGTCAAACGGATCACCGTTTACCCCGGCCGGCGCCTGAGCCTCCAACGCCACTTCAGACGTTCGGAGCATTGGTTTGTGGTGAGCGGCACGGCAGTAGCAACGAGAAATGACGAAGACGTTGCCCTGGCGGCCGGCCAGTCCATCGATCTGCCAGTCGGGACATGGCATCGCGTCCGGAACCGGGCTGCGGACGATCTGGTCTTCATTGAAGTCCAGACTGGAGACTATTTCGGCGAGGACGATATCGAAAGGGCGCAGGATGATTACGGCAGAGCGAAATAACCCGATCGTCAACCGTTATGCCGGAAACCCCATCTTGACCAAGCGCGATGTGCCTTACGCCGTGGAGACGGTTCATAACGCGGCCGTGGTCAAGCACGCGGGCAAGTACGTGATGCTGTTCCGGTCGCATCTGCGAAACGGCCGTTCCGTCATCGGTCTCGCAGAGAGCGCCGACGGCTTCCACTTCTCGGTCAGACCGCAACCATTCCTGACACCTGCCCGGACGGGACCCTTTGCCGTTTACGAGGAATACGGAGTGGAAGATCCCCGCATCTGCGCCATGGACGGCGAGTATCTTATCACCTATTCGGCCTATTCCCGGCACGGCGTGCGCGTGGCATTGGCCAAGACGAACGATTTTGAGCACATTGACCGGATTTCCCTGATTACCCATGCTGATTTCCGGAATGTCGTCATCTTTCCCGAGAGAGTGCGGGGGCGATATGCCCGCCTGGATCGGCCCCATACGGAAATTACGCCGTGGTCGATCTGGATATCCTATTCGCCGGATCTGGTGCACTGGGGCGACGCCAAGGTGGTCATCAAGCCCATGCCCTACCACTGGGATGAGATGAAGGTCGGGCCAGGGGCCACGCCCATCAAGACCGACCGTGGCTGGCTCAATATCTATCACGGCGTCTTCAAGACCATGGACGGGGCCGTGTACCGTCTCGGTGCGGCGCTTCACGACCTCGGAGACCCTTCACGGGTGCTTGGCGTGGCCGATGACTGGATACTCCAGCCGGAGGATCCTTGGGAGATCACGGGCTACGTGCATAACGTCGTCTTCTGTTGTGGCGCCGTAGCTGAAGACGACGGGTCGATGAAGATCTACTGGGGAGGGGCGGATACGGTGCTGTGCGCCGGAACCGCCGTCATCGCCGACCTGGTGCATCTGTGTCTTTCCAATCCCCGTAGCCCCTTCTGACCAGATCCTTCCGGACAACGCCGCGGACCTTATTCCCCTCATGAGGAACCTCTTCCCGAAATCGGGAATCTCTGGGTTGTCCATCCCGTCCCCATAGGTTTAGAAACGGTTGTTCACGCGATGGACGATAGCCGAGGGCCCGTTCCTCCAGGCTTGCGAAAAGCCGTTTAATGTCTGTGACGATGGGTCTTGCGTTACCTTTTCCATGGCTCATCTGCATTGCGTCTAAGTCTTCTCGGCGCCTTTCTTGCTATCGATTATGGCTAAGCCATAAAAAGAGATCTTGAGTAACGTCTCTCCAGTGCTTCGGTGGGAATATTCTCATATTCCTTACAGAATTCCTCCCATGCCAGAGAAAGGGCTTCGCGGAGCGCTGTCAGTGCCATAGACTCAGATTCGAATGTTTCCTTCATTAAGTCATGGATAAAGGTTTCCCTGAATCCGGCCATCCGGTACGGCGGCCCTTGGTCGTTTTGGCGGACCAGGCGAAAGAAACGTTCCGCTTCCTTCCTGGTCAGGGGCTCCGGCGACGCCTCGCACCCCAGGAGGGACCGGGCCCAGCGGTTGAAGAGCAGCGGATGAAACGTCTCCGCCCAGTCGGGCAACCGGGCGTTTTCTCCCCGTCTGACGGCAAGGTCCATCAGCAAGCGGTCGAGCGCCTTGACCTGTTCGAGTCGCCGCTGCGTCAGCTCCAGGTCCTCGACTCTCCTGAAATCGCGGCACGGGTTCCGTTCGTCCCCCCCTGCGAAGCACTGGGGACGGAGGGCGCAAAGGCCGTCCAGCGTCTCCTCCCAGGGAGCGCACCAGAAGGCGTTCGTTTTTCCCTGCTGGAGGAACAGGCTCTTCCGTCGCCAGCGCTCGGCTTCCCAGCGCAGCTTCAAGGCAAAGCCGTAACCGACGCGGAAAACCACCAAAAGGGGATTGTCCCGGAGCAGCGTTGCCGCCGCCTCGTCATCTGCGCCGCAGAGCCGCTCCAGGGCCAGATTCACATAGGAAGCCGCGCGCACGCACGATGCGGAGAGCCGTTCGGAATCCACGTCCCCGCCGGATGTGTCGGCGGCGACGATCCGGTTGCACAGGCCGGCAAACTCCAGGCGGAGGCGGTCCTGAACCAGGGGATCGCCGATCCTTGACAGCGCCGCGGCGAAGAGCCCTCCCTCGCCTGCATGCAGGAGCGGCGCGACAGGGATGAGCGCCCCCTCCCCGGGGTCGCAGAGCCGTCCGGGCAGGAGCGGCGGCGACGAGGCGCAAAGGGCCTGCGGATCGAGGGGGGCGTAGACGGCCAAGGCCTCTTCGTAAGGGAGAAAACCGTGTTCGGCAAGGCGGCCGTTGCGAAGACGGTAGAGTTCCTCCTCGGCCTCGGCAGGCACTAGGGCGGCCAGGCCGTAAAGAAACGCCTGATAGGCCTGATGATCCCTCCCGGCCAGGATCCGCAGCAGCCTTTCGATCCTCTCGCGGTCCGCACTCTTGAAGGGCCGGATGAAGAACCGGCCGTCCAGCGTGAAGAAGCCCTCAAGGAGATCGGGTTCCTCGTCGCCGTCCTTGACCGCCACCTCCGCCCGCTCATGGAGGAGCAAGGAGAGCAGGGCGCCGTCCCGGCCGATCAGCCATTCGGCGAACCGTTCCGGATCGGCGGCAGCCAGCTGGGAGAACCACGACAGCGTCCTATCGCCGTCAAGCCGGTCCCGGTGCCAGGTTTCCAGGTCGAGGAGGTATTCCCACTGCGCCTCCGTGGCGAGCTGCAGCACGGGAAGGCAATCCCCTTCGCCGACCCTCTTGACGATCCAGTAGAAATCCTCTTCGGGAAGGCGGCGAACCAGGGACTCCGGCCGCTCCTCGTCCAGGATCCGGTCGAGCAGGGCGCTGCCGGAAAGTTTCAGGAGCGCCTCGGCGGGAGGAGTGGCTGCAACAGCCGTGAATGCGGGAATGGTTTGATACGCTTCTCTCATGGCCCGAACAAAGGGAGGGACCGCTCCCCGCCCGAACGGGTCGGAATGCGGGGTGCGGCTTCAGGGAGGTCAATCGTAATCGCCCATGTCCGGCGCAGCAGGGGGCGCCGGCGGGTTTTTCTTCTTGGGTTTTTCCGCAACCATCGCTTCGGTGGTCAGCATCAGCGAGGCAACCGAGGCGGCGTTCTGAAGGGCAAACCGGGCAACCTTCGTCGGATCGATGATCCCAGCCTCGATCAGATCGCCGTATTGCCCGCTGTCCACATCGAAACCGTAGGCCCCTTTTCCGTCTTTCACCTTCTCCACCACGACGGAGCCTTCATACCCTGCGTTCGCGGCGATCTGACGGAGCGGCTCTTCCAAGGCGCGCCGGACGATGTTCAACCCCTGTTGCTCCTCATCGGGCAATTTCGCATCCGCCAAGGCACCGATGGAGCGTATGAAGGCCACGCCGCCGCCCGGAACAATGCCTTCTTCAACAGCAGCTCGCGTGGCATGCAGGGCATCCTCAACCCGCGCTTTCTTCTCTTTCATCTCGATCTCCGTAGCGGCGCCAACTCTAATGACCGCCACGCCGCCCACGATCTTGGCGAGGCGCTCCTGGAGCTTCTCGCGGTCGTAGTCCGATTTGGTCTCCTCGATCTGCGCCCGGATCTGCTTCACCCGGCCCTCGATGTCGGCGCACTTGCCCGCGCCCTCCACGATCGTGGTGTTGTCCTTGTCGATCGTCACCTTCTTGCAGGTCCCCAGATCGCTGAGCTTGACGTTCTCCAGCTTGATCCCCATGTCTTCGGAGATCACCTTGCCGCCGGTGAGCACCCCGATGTCCTCGAGCATGGCCTTGCGCCGGTCCCCGAAGCCCGGGGCCTTGACAGCGGCGCATTTGAGGGTTCCGCGCATCTTGTTGACCACGAGGGTGGCCAGGGCCTCGCCGTCTATGTCCTCGGCCACGATCAGCAGGGGCTTGCCCATCTTGGCGATCTGCTCCAGAATCGGCACCATGTCCTTCATGGCGCTGATCTTCTTCTCATGGAGCAGGATGTAGGGATCTTCGAGGTTCACCTCCATCTTGTCGGCGTCGGTGACGAAGTAGGGGGAGATGTAGCCCCGGTCGAACTGCATCCCCTCGACGATGTCGAGGGTCGTCTCCATCCCCTTGGCCTCCTCCACGGTGATGACGCCGTCCTTGCCCACCTTGTCCATGGCCTCGGAGAGCATCTCCCCCACGGTCTTGTCGTTGTTGGCCGAGACAGTGCCGATCTGGGCGATCTCCTTCTTGTCCCCGACCTTCTTGGAGATCTTTTTCAACTCGTCCACGACCAGAGAAACCCCCTTGTCGATCCCCTTCTTCAGAGCCATGGGGTTCATCCCCGAAACCACGAGCTTCGATCCTTCACGGTAGATGGACTGGGCGAGAACCGTGGCAGTGGTGGTGCCGTCCCCAGCCTTGTCAGAGGTCTTGGAAGCAACCTCCTTGACCATCTGGGCTCCCATGTTCTCGAACTTGTCCTCCAGTTCGATCTCCTTGGCCACGGTGACGCCATCTTTTGTGATCTGCGGAGAACCCCAGGATTTATCGATAATCACGTTGCGACCTTTGGGGCCCAGAGTGACCTTCACCGCGTTGGCGAGTGTATCGACCCCCTTCATGATGCGCCCGCGGGCTTCCATATCGTATTTGATTTCCTTTGCAGCCATGTCCTTGACCTCCTTGCTACGATTCGATGACGCCGAGGATGTCGTCCTCTTTCATGATCATGCGTTCTTCGCCGTCGATCTTCAATTCCGTGCCGGCCCATTTGGCGAACAGCACGCGGTCCCCCGCCTTGACGTCCAGGGGGATCAGCTTGCCGTCCTTGTCGCGTCTGCCTGGACCGACCGCGATGACCTTGCCCTCCTGGGGCTTTTCCTTGGCCGTGTCGGGGATGATGATCCCGCCTGCGGTCTTCTCCTCCGCGTCGATGCGGGCAACCACGATCCTATCATGCAACGGTACCACCTTCATATCCATAACCTCCTATCATAAGAAAAAGATAAACGGGCAACATGGCCCTTTGCATCAGCGATCCAGATGATTAAGGGAAGACCCAACCGGAGGGGCTCCGGCCGGGCAAAGGGGTTTCCCCCGGCGAAAAGGCCGGGGGAAACCAACGATGCACAAACCACGCCGTCGCACGATTACTCCGTCTTGACGGCGATCTTTTTTGCCTTGGCCTCTTCCAACCGGGGGAAGGTCACGGTCAGCACGCCGTTTTTGAAACGGGCGTCGACATTATCCCAGTCGAGGCCTTCGGGAAGCGGGATGAACCGATGGAAGGCGCCGTAGCTCGTCTCTCGATACCAGTTGTCCTTCCCCTGCTCTTCCTTCTCGGCCTTCTTCTCCCCCTTGATCGTCAGGCCGCTGTCGGTGAGGTTCACCTCGACATCCTTCTCATCCATCCCAGGCAGCTCGGCCTTCACGGTAATCTGCTTTTCGTCCTCCCGGACGTCGACCGAGGGGGTAAATGCCCTCCAGCTCCGCCCGCCGTCGAAGGGCGACAGGTCGAAGCCCCGGGAAAAGTCATCGAAAATCCGGTTCATCTCCCGATGCAGGGCGAGGAAGGGGTGTTCCTCTGAGCGTCGCAGGGGCGTTTCACTTCTCCGCCATACGGTGGGCAACAGGTTTTTAATCATATGCTTTTCCTCCTTTCCCTTTCGGAATATTTGTTTGCAACACTATGATAGTGTTGAGTTTAATGCGTTTTTTGGCGTAAAATAATCACCGATTCGGCCTTGTCAAGAACCTCTTTTTTCCTTTTCCAATCTCTCAAATGTCTTGAGCAATTCGTGGTCATACCCTTGAATAATCAGCGACTTCCTTTTCAAATTCTTTAATTGCCTTGTCAGTCAACGACGGACGGATGGTAGGTATTATCCGGAGCAATGTTTCCGTTGTTACTCGATAGTCCGCTTTGGTGGCCAGCTCCTGTTCAAAGGCATACTGGGCGATCTTCTGGAAAAGGTATTCAATATCCGCAGGGGTGAAGCCGGATGTCATTACCGCAATCCGATCAAGGTCTATCTCGCCCGTATTCAGTTTGGAGACATGGTTGTTCAGGATGGTCTTAGCGCCTTCCCTGTCTAAGACACCTACTGGAATTATGCAGTCAAATCTGCCTGGGCGAAGCATCGCTTCGTCCAATTGTCGGATGTAGTTGGTGGCGCATACGAGCAATATCCTATTTCCTTGACTTTTCAGCAGGGGCACCTGCTTGAGAAACTCGTTGGTGATGGATTTGTCAATCCGGTCCGCGTTGTCGCGGCTGGCAGCGATCTCTTCAAACTCGTCAATGAAAAGGATTGCCTCGTCCAAGCTCCGCGCCTTCTCCATAATCGATCTTAACCTGGCGCCGGTCTTTTCTATTCCATCCGTCATCAGCATGCTGGGAACAATCTCGACATACCACCAGGAAAGAACCCCTGCAATCGCCCGTGCAAAATGAGTCTTTCCCGTGCCGGGAGGGCCGAAGAAAAGAATGGTCTTAGGGGGAACGACGCCGTGCTTTTTGGAAAGGCCAGCCTCGGTCAACGGCAGAATGATCCGGCGGTTGACGAGTTGTTTGGGGGGTTGAGAATCGGCTATAGTATCCCATATGTTTCTCCCGATCGCCTGAGCCCCCATTTCGTTTAAGATGTTCCTGTGTTTGTAAGTCGTATATTCATCGGGTGCCAGCTTGACATTCTCCAAGAAATCGATACTGGCGGGCCGGATTCCGACGGTTCGCCCCACCTTTTCGGACAGGAACCATTTGTGGTTTAATATCTGCAGCCAGAGGTCTGATGCGACTTCCGGGTCAATTTTCACTCCGCTAAGCTCGAAGATCCGGCTTGCGCAATCTTCGGGCGAAAGGGCTTCGTTCAATTGTTCATTCATATGATTCACCGTCGATGATCTCAATGGAATCGCCATCGCGAAGGAACCTTTCCAGGTCCGCTATTTTCCCACTCACCTTAATAGCAGCGCTTCCGGAGACTCGGGTGTTGGATAGGTTCAGATAATCAAGGACCGTGGCTTTGTCCGGAAGGCGAGTAATCCGCCCTCCTTTGCCAAAAACCACTAGGTCGTCCTCTTAGACCTGACGGTGCAGCGTCTCGATAAAGCCTTCGGCGCTTTTTGCTTGTTCATGTTGCCGCACCAATCCTTTCACCCATTGGTCTTCCACGGGATCTTTTTCCACGGCCGAAGCCTTGCCTTTATAGAGCCAATGCGCAGCCGCGCCATGCTCGGCCTTCACGATGACCCCTTTGTCGTCCTCACGGACGTCCACGGCAGGGGTAAAGACGCTCATCCCCGACCGTTGTCCAACGGCGACAGGTAGAAGTCCCGGAAAAAGTCGTCGAACATCCGATTCATCTCCCGATGCAGGGCAAAGAAGGGGCCTTCCTCTGCGCGTCGCAGGGGCGTCTCGCTTCTTCGCCACAGCGTGGGCAACCAATTTCCCATCATACGCGTGTCCTCCTTTCCCTTTCGGTATATTTGTTTGCAACACTATGATAATGTTGAGTTTATTGCGTTTTCTGGCGTAAAATAATAACCGATTCGGCCTTGTCAAGACCCCCTTTTTTCGTTTTCCAATCTCTCAAATTCCCGGAGCAGTTCCTCCTGTCGCCGCGTCAGGTTCGTCGGCACAGTCACCACGGTTTCGATCACCTGATCGCCGCCTGCCTCTCCGCGCAGGCCCGCAATCCCCTTGCCCCGCAGGCGAAAGCGGCTTCCCGACTGCGTTCCCCGAGGGATCTTCAAAGACTCCCTGCCGCGCAGGGTGGGCGCCTCCACGACGCCGCCCAAGGCGGCCTGGACGAACGAAATGGAAACACGGCAGTGAATGTCGTTCCCGTTTCGTTCAAACAGCTCGTGCGGCGCCACCTCGATGAAGACGTAGAGATCGCCGCTGGGGCCGCCCGATGCGCCTTCTTCGCCTTCTCCCCGCACCCTGAGCCGGGAACCGGTTTCCACGCCCGCCGGTATTTTGACCTGAAGCGTCTTGGTCGTGAGAACCTTTCCCCGGCCGGAACAGCGGCGGCAGGGAGTGGTGATCATGCTGCCCCGGCCCCGGCAATGGGGACAGGTGGTGCGGATGCTGAAAAAACCGCTGGTCTGGGTCACCTGGCCGCAGCCCCCGCAAAGATCGCAGGTCTGGGGCGAGGTGCCCGGCGCGCACCGGGACCCGCCGCAGTCGGGACAGACGACCGACCTTTCCACCTCGATCTCGACCCTGGTCCCAAGCGCCGCGTCCAGGAAGGAGACCTGCAAATCATGCCGCAGGTCCGCGCCCGCCCGGGCGGCGGAGCGGCTGCGGGATCGCCCCGCACGGCCGCCGAAGAAGTCCCCGAAGATGTCTCCGAAACTTGAAAAAATGTCTTCGAAGTCCGTAAAACCCCTATAGCCGGCCCCGTTTAAACCCGAATGACCATACCGGTCGTAGATATCTCTTTTCTCGGGATCGCTCAGGACCTCATACGCCTCGGCCGCCTCCTTAAATCTCTCCTCCGCTTCCTTGTCCCCGGGATTGCGGTCGGGGTGATGCTGCATGGCGAGCCGTCGATAGCTTTTTTTGATCTCCTCCAGCGAGGCGTTACGCTCCACCCCCAGAATCTCATAATAATCACGCGTTGCGATCATCGGGGCTGCCGTTTCCTCCTGCAACGATCTTCCTGATCTCCTCCAGCATTGCGCCGTCGCCGCCCTTCTCGAAGGCATGACGGGCAAAAAGGTATTTCTTCAGGGCCAGCGCCCGCCTGCCGAGCCGGTTCCAATCCTCAACGGAAGGCGGCGCCCCCAGGGCCTTGGCTGCCTGCTCCATGAGCATCGCGTCGCCCGAGGAGACGGCCGCCGCCACGATCTCCCGCAACCCCGGTCCGTGCTTTGCCTTTTGATAGAATTCCAGGGCGTCGAACAGGCGGTCCGCACGTCGGCATCGATCCCCGTACGCAACGAGGACCTCTTGGGGAGTCTGTTCTATGTGGATGAGTTTTTGTCTTTCCCGGTAATCTGGCAACTGCGGATTCATACCAAATAAACGAGCAACAACATACACTTACAAAATTAGATAATATTGCTAATCATCCCAAGCGGCTTTGTCAAGGGTCTGGCCCGACATTTTTTTCGGCGCCGCAGCAACCTTGCCCTATCGGAACCGCCTCTCGCAGATATGGGGTTTTGTCTTGTGATGTGGGTATTGGGAAGAGCGCCCGACCGGACGAACCCGACCGCAGGGCGGGACCGTCCGGCGCCCTGGAATCCGCTTTAGCGGTTTCGAGGGCGAGGGTGTAAACCCGGGAGCCGTGTCTCGTCTGGAGCGAAGCGCAGGGCGAGTCACGACAACCGAAAGGAAACTGGTCGCCCGCCTACCTGCCTTTAGATCACCTTCCACCAGGGCGCGGCCAAGACCCTGGGGGTCAGCCATTCAATGGCCGTCCCGTTGTGCAAGAGCAGCCCGGTGCGCGCATCGGCGCCATACTCGTTCTGGAAGGCCAGCAGATTCGCCGCGTCGCCGATCCGCGGACGGCTCGTGGACTTGATCTCGATAGGCAGCACCTTCCCTTCCGTTTCGATCACCAGGTCTACTTCCTCCCCTGCCATGGTTCGCCAGAAAAGGATCTCCGTGTTCTGGAGCCTGCCGCATTTCCAGGCCATCAGGTCGAGCAGGATCAGATTTTCGAGATGAGCGCCTGTCGGCTCGTTCAAGCCGGCCAGATACATGGCCAAGCCCACGTCGCCCCAGTAGAGCTTCGGCGACTTGAGAAGCCGCTTTGTCCGATTCACCGAATAGGCGGGCAGACGGATCAGGAGGTAGGAGATCTCCAACAGGTTCAGGTAGCGGTGCACCGTGGGCTGCTTCAACGAGAGATCGCGGGCCACTTCCGTTTGATTGACCAGTTGCCCGAGGCGCAGGCAGGCCGCCCGCATCAGCCGGCGGAAATCAGGCAGGGCGGCGATGGAAGAAACCATCTGCAGATCCCGCTCCAGGTAGGTGCGCACATAGCCGTCGAACCAGACCATCCGGTCCACCGCCTTGGTCATGTGCACCGCCGGCGTGGGGAAACCGCCGCGCAGGGCCAGATTCTGCCAATCCTCCGGCCCTGTTGTGTCCGCGCTGAAGAGTTCGGGCCATTGACCGTCGTCCGCAGCGACCAGTTATTCCCAAAGCCCGCAACGGCCGAGGCCCAATTGCTCGCGCCGGGTCATGGGCCAAAGGGTCAGATAGCTGGCCCGACCAGCGAGCGACTCGGAGATGCCCTGCATCAAAAGAAGGTTGGCCGAACCGGTGAGGATAAAACGCCCGGGCCGTCGGTCGTTATCGATCGCGCGTTTCACGGACGGGAGCAGGTCCGGCTCCCGCTGGACCTCGTCGAGGGTCACATTGGCCGCACCCTCCAGCAAGGCCTCGGGATTCCGTCTCGCCAGATCGAGGACGTCGATGTCGTCCAGGGAATAGTAAGGACGGCTTTCCGGCGGCTGCATGCGCACCAGCGTGCTTTTGCCGGTCTGCCGGGCGCCGGTTACCACCACGGCGGGCATGGCACTTAAGCGTTGCGCCAAGGCAATGGCCATACAACGGGAAAATGTTTTTTTATTCATGGCGTGAATTATATCCATTCACGGGGGATTCGCAAGGATTTTTGCTGGGCGGGCGACAGGATGCCGCGATCTTCAATCGCTCCCCAGAGAGATTGACTTTTTCCGCTACACTTTGTAGATAATAGCTATGAAAGTAGCGAAAGCAGATCCGGTCATCCACGGTCTACTGTCCGAGGAGCAGCGGCGGAGCCGGGAGGTCCTCCAGGCCCTGCAGGCGAAAGCCGATAAATTACCTAAAGGCGCTCTCAATGTCCGCCGGAAGCAGGTCCTGGGGAAGGAGTACCTTTACCATTACCTCGTCCGTCGGGAGGGCAAGAAGATCGTCAATCAGCATATCCCTGAACGGGATCTGCCGGCGCTGCGGGTGCAGATCGCCGAACGGGAAAAATGCCGGGCCGAGATCCGCGTTTACAGACAGCGCCTGGCCTATCTGGAAAGGCTTCTCCGATGAACAAAGACGCGATGGGCCATCGTAACGCCGCCACCAAGAAAAAGC
>Ga0302248_1001019_pt1 | contig 22696 bp, 27 predicted proteins | sample AAG_UR_Leu_MG_FD_193528 | JGI IMG/M metagenome (GOLD analysis project Ga0302248, IMG submission 193528) | Enriched activated sludge microbial communities from anaerobic digester in WTTP, New Holstein, Wisconsin, United States - AAG_UR_Leu | ecosystem: Engineered > Bioreactor > Anaerobic >... | reverse complement strand
TGTCCAGATTCGCGCTCATCGCTCCTCCCGGTTTTTTAAATTATCAACCCCTATATTTTATCTCAGGATTTGTCGTCAATCTTTTTTTGCCGCCCAGCGTGGAGAAAAGCCAAGTTTTAACCCAAATTTGCCGATTATCGGCCAGCCGGTTGGCAGCTCGGGCTGTCCGCCAGCAACCAGCCCCTCCGACTCGCTCTTCACGATGCGGATCTCCTTCTCCTGGTTGAACTGGTTGTCCGTGCTCTTATACACGATGTCGCGCTTGTTCGCCGGCTTCTTCACCAGGCTGATGAAAGCCACCTTCAGTTTGTTCAGCTTGGCCATAGGTTCCTACTGTTGTTTCCTTGGCTGTTCTTTTTCTTATCACCGCGCAGCCCCAAAAAGCGCTTGCTCAATCAGCTCCGCGGCTTTGGATTCCAGCAAACCCATTCCCCAAACCCGGTCAAGTTTCCTGTGCATATATGCAAAATACTTTTCAACCCCCTATCCCACACACACTTACAAAGCACAAAAAAAGCCCCGGCAAAAGCCGGGGCGGAAAGGTAAAACTCACAAATTATTTAGCGCTTATTTTTACAAGCGAAGATAACCTCTCGATAACGAACACTATATGGAATTATATGAAAAGCACGATTGTACTGAAGCCGCTCAACAACAGGCGTAAAACATGCGAAGAAAAGGACAATTTGCATGCCATATTATCTTCCTTTACTTAGCTGTCGGTTATGTCTTTATGCTTTTTCATTCGGCTGACATTTAACAGCCAGTCTTTATAAGCTCATTAGCTTTGATTTGGCCTCCTGTGCCTTTGATAAAATTGCACCAAGGTCGGCATACTTGAAAAACGCGGATATAGCACCGATACGTCCAACAGAGGAAAAAGCCGTGTATTCCCCCTTATTGACCATAAAGCCGATTTCAAATCCATCCTTAGCACGAAAAATGTACTCCGTATAAGGCATATTTTTGTCGCTTCCCTTCTCATTTTGAATCTGCACCATGTACTGTAAGGCAGTTATCAGAGCATCCACCTCCTCCTCGTCCAATAAAGCGCTCTGTTCATCCGTGCTGTATGAACCTCTTTTTGAGCTGCTCAATTTCAGCCCTTTTAACGATACATTTCCGTTTGGGTTTGTCAACCTCAATATGGAGAACTCCAAGTCTGATCCATATTGTCCCTTTACCATGCCTATCTCAAAGAATTCCTTGATGATCAGTATCCCTTTTTGGGATTGGAACTCCTGGATTCTGGAGGTTCCTTCCTCTTGGGCATGGATTAAAACCATACTTACAAGCAACACTAAGGTCCAGATTAAACGTTTCATTTTTACTCCTATTTTTATCTATCTCTCTACGAGGATTTCCTTATCACCACGTAATTCCGGGCTTGCTCGGAATCTAGAAACCCTGCCCCTTCGGCCAATATCGAATCTTCAGACACCCCAAACTCGCCACCCTAAAACCTCTTCCTGCACCTGGGGCAGTGAGCCTGCGTTTTCCTGTCGTCCTCGTATTTCGCCAGCGCCCCGAATCCCAAAACGCAGATCACCGCGAAAATCGGAAAGGTCCCATCCGCCGCGTTCCCCGACAAAACTATCCACACCGGCACCAGGATCAGCGCCACCAGTAGTATCACCACCAGCGGATTCAGCTTCCGGTGAAACACCTTCGATTCAGCAGTGTACCCGCATCGCGGGCATGTGTACTCAAAATACTCCCGTTCCTTTTTCATCTCTTTCTCCTTTACTGCCTTATCGACCCCATCCTGGCGTCCAGCGAGCCCCGCGAGCATGGACGGCAGGACCCCTTCCCACGATCTCCGCTACCACGGGCAAACGCAGTGTGTCCGCCATATTAAGCTCTGCCGCAACAAGCTCCTGGAACATCGGGCCCTCGCTAGTTAGATGCCAGTTGAGATTGACTTGGAAATGCTCGCAGATTTTGGAAAGGTAAGCTGAATCAGGCAACCTCTTTCCACCCTCGTAGTTTGAGATTGAAGCAGAATTCACACCCAAAGCACTTGCATACTTTAAATGACACACTATCTGTTATCTCGTATCTCTTTGATTTTGTGTGAGATATCGCTCATTAAACTTACCGCCTTCAATGTTTATTGTATCTTGTCTCTATAACTAAAGCCTACAAAATGAGGTATCAGAATGAATGTCAAGCACAAAGTTCAGGGCGCTGTTTCGGATGTGTCTGGAATGCCTTCTATCAGCTGCGTAACAATATATCTGCTTAGTCAAAAAGGCAAGGGGTTGCGGACATCGGATAAGCTTATTTCGTAGCCTCTTCTTCTAAGAGCTGTGCGCCTCGGATAGCGACTTCGGTTATCTGTTCATCCATCTCGGAAATCCGATCCCACACATAGTTGATCCATGTGGAGTCTTTCTTGATTATGCCTTCTTTCTCTGCTAATATTCCAAGTAGAAGAAACAATATCTCTTCAACGGCCGGTAGTTTGAATTCATGTTTCATATTATCTCCTTTTATCTATCTGTCAGCACCTCCTTACCACGCTATGCGATTCCCAAATATCGGAGCCTGTCCTTTTTTCAATCATCCCAAGGAGGCAAACTCCATGAACGACCTCATCCTTTCCGCCGCCGAGATCAGGGCCGAGTTCGCCCGCCGCAAGATTTCCAAAGCCCAGCTCACGTGATGGTTTCGTCCTTTGCCGCATCCGATTTGCATCCGCTTCGCCTCCCCTTAACTTCCCGTTTGAGCCGCGGGAACTCAACGGGAAGTGAATGGGGTGTGAAAGAGAAAGGGCAAATGGGGAGCAGATCAGGGTTAAACAAAGCTCGTAAGGGGTTATGGCAAAAAGGGCTCAGGTGTATCGGGGGCAGTCATTCCCACAATATTTGAACCTCAGCCGGAAACAAGCAAAAGCAAGGTAAACAGGCAGTTCCGGTTTACACGGATTCACGGATCGGACTGATTTGCTGATTTATGTTAGTGCCGAAACCGCCTGCTGCCTATTTGAAGTAATAGTAGAACCCGATCTGGGGGATGTACATCACGATGCGCTGTTCCCAGTTGTAGGTGATGGGCAGTTCCAGGGCCACGCGGAAGTTCTTGCCCAAACCAAGTTCCACGCCCAATCCGGCGCCGGCTGTCCATCTGTGCTCCAGCTTGGATTTGCTGATAGGTTCGCTATTGTCCACGGGTTCGTAGTGGTCCCAATCCAGAGTATCCTCAACCGTAACCCAGCGGTAGTCTTTTGTGAAAGTATTCTGCCGATAATACTTGTAGGAGCCGCCGGCCATCACATAAAGGCGGCCGCGGTCCTTTTGCATCAAAACGTCGAATTTGTCGAGGGTATAGATGTAGTTGAGGCCGAGATTGACCACGTTGTAGCGCCCGTTTTGGGTGATGGTTACCAGAGTGTCGTAAGGAGCGTCTTCAGACCCGGACTCGATGTCTCTATACCAATAATCGGTGTAATAGTCATTATACCAGTAAGTAAAGCGAGTGGGGAAATAGACGTCGTCATCGCCCCAGGTGCCGGCTCCAAAAGTGGTTTGCAGGCCGTGTTTTTCGCCCATGAAGCGCATGGAATAGCCTGTGCCGCTTTGGGTGCCGGCGTGGAGGCCAACGGCGGTTTTGGCAAGGAAATCCTGGGCTGAAAGCGAAAGAGTTAGCAGCAGCAAAGCTGTCAGGATCAGGCTGGGTTTTATATTCACGGTTCACCTCTATGGTTGATTTGAGCCATTGGTTCCGCCTATGGCATAAGTGTCAAGAAATTCCGAGCAAGACTCATTCGCGAAATGGCTTGGCCACGAATTACACGAATTGGGGGAAGAGCGGTTCTTTTATGTTCTCTACGGATGCAATTCATTCAACTGATGATACGGATTTACTTATCCAAGAGAATGATAGGCACACGCAACATAAACCTGTCGCGCCCCTTTTTCGCAGCCATTTCCTCTTGTTTGGGCGGCGAACATGGCCAGAAACAGGGCCAAATCCAATTTGCTATGCAGAATCCTTTTGTTTTTCTATGTTTTCCTCTGGCGGGGCTAACGGCTTGAGAAAGACGAGACGGTCGATTTTCAGAAGATAGTAAAGCAGCGCGCAACTGAACCAGACAATGCCTCCGGCCCAGAGCACGTCTGAGAAAAAGTGGCCGCCCTGGGTCATGCGCACAAGGCCCATGCCAAAACCGTAGAGCAGTGTGATGATGAAGGCCCAGGCAGCGAGACGGGGTTTGCGACCGCGGAAGATGAAGTAGAGGGCAAAAAAGTAAAAACCCATGGAGGCATGGCCGCTGGGAAAAGCTTCGCCGGTACTGGCGTGATCAATGGTTAGAGGGGCTTCGTAGGCAAACTCGCCGCCGTAGAGGGCCAGTTGGTTGGGACGGGGGCGTCCCCAGTATTGTTTGAAGACAGCGTTCACCAAAAGGCTGGGACCGAGCAGCATCACCAAGGCTAGAAACAGGCCGGAGCGGCGCCATCGGGCCAGGTTTCGGGAGAAAAAACCCACCACAAAGACCACCATGCCAGTGATGGAAACGATGACGGCGGGCACGGTGCCGTATTTGTAGATGAAGTCGAACCATTTGATGTGGTTGCCGATCCAGTTGCCATTACCGGTGTAGAAAGCATCCTGGAGGCGCAGATCAAGGCCGCGGGAGCGGATCAGCCAGGTACCTGCTGCCAGGATCAGCGCGGGCAACAGGAAATCCAGTATCAAAACGATATGGCGGCTCCAGTGAACCGCCATACCGTCTGTATTGTTAACCGGGTCGGGGGCAGTCTGAACTTCAAGGTTCGGTGCTCCAGGCTCCGGTGGTTTAGTTGTCTTGGTTTTCCGGTTCGGCTGGGGTTTCCTCAGGGGTCTCGGTGATCTCTTCGGCCGCAGGTTCTTCCGCGACAGGCTCTTCTGTTGGGGTTTCTACTGTTTCCACAACCTCTTCAGCCACGGGTTCTTCCGGGACTTGTTCTTCTGCTGGAACTTCTTGGGTTTCCACAGCTTCTTCAGTCACGGGTTCTGCCGGGACTGACTCTTCAGCAGAGACTTCTTCTTTTTCCACAGCCTCTTCAGTCACAGGTTCGTCTGCGGCTGGTTCTTCTGCCGGGACTTCCTCGGTCACGGTCTCCACGGCGTCAGAGCCGTCTTCAGCAGCAGTTGCTTCAACCTGAGTTTTGGCTTCTTCGGCGAGCTTGGCGGCTGCCTCTTGCTTCTGTTTTTCACGGGCCAGGCGATCGGCGCGTTTCTTTTGCAGACGGGCAATGCGCTCGCGCATATATTGCTCGTGGATGGCGATGTATTCTTCCTGGAGTTTGGGATCGCGGGAGAAGAAGAAGGCCTTCACGCTGAGGATGAGGCGGCGGTTTTCCATATCCAGTTCGATCACCTTGAGAGGCAGTTCCTCGCCGACATGGAAGGCTTCCTCAGAGTGTTCCAGCTTGGGAATGGCGAGGTGGGAAATGGGGATGAACCCTTCCACGATGTCTTCGCCGACCTTGATGTCCACCAGCACGCCTTTGGGAATGAGTTTGCCGATCTTGCCTATCACTTCGGTGTTGATGGGCAGGGATTCGTTCAGATGCTCCCAGGGATCGGGATGCAACTGTTTCACGCCCAGGGCGATGCGGTGCAAGGCACGGTCGATCGAAAGGATCACGGCCTCCACTTCCTGGCCTTTGTGGTAAACTTCGCGAGGATGGTAGATGCGCTTGGTCCAGCTGATGTCGGATATGTGGATCAGACCATCGATGCCGTCCGCAACTTCAACAAAAGCACCAAAGGCGGTGAGGCTTTTCACGGGACGGGTGATAACACTGCCGACGGGGTAATGGTCCTCGATCGAGAGCCAGGGATTGGCTTCCATCTGCTTCATGCCCAGGGAGATGCGACGGTTTTCCTTGTCCAGTTCCAGCACGATGGCGTTCACGGTGTCGCCCACCTTCACTATCTTGCGGGCGTCGGTTATTTTTTTGGTCCAGCTCATTTCAGAGATGTGCACCAAGCCTTCCACGCCGGGTTCAAGCTCCACAAAAGCTCCGAAGGATTTCACGCTGACCACTTTGCCGGTAACGCGCACGCCCTCGGGGTATTTGATGGCCACGTTTTCCCAAGGATGCGGCACCAGTTGTTTCATGCCGAGGGAGATTTTATTGGTTTCGGGATCGAATTTGATCACTTTCACTTTCACCTTGTCGCCGATGTTGAGCATGTCGGTGGGGTGGTTGATCTTGCCCCAGCTCATGTCGGTGAGGTGGAGGAGGCCGTCGATGCCGCCCAGATCGATGAAAGCGCCGTATTGGGTTATATTTTTCACCTCGCCGTCAAGCTCGATATCCACTTGGATCCTGGAGAGCAGTTCTTCGCGTTTGATTCTGGCTTCTTCTTCCAGTACCATCTTTCGGGAGAGGATGATATTGCGGTGCTCCTCGTCGATGTTCATCACCTTGAACTGAAGTTCCTTGCCGATGAACTGGTCGAGGTTGGGAATGGGTTTTATGGACATATGGGAGCCGGGTAAAAAGGCATCGATGCCCATCACGTTCACGATCATGCCACCCTTCACGCGGCGCCGGATGGTGCCTGTGAGGACTGAACCGTCGATGGAGGCCTGTTTGATCAGCTCAATGTTCTTGAAGTAATCGGCTTTGCGCTTGGAAAGCGAAAGCCTGCCTTCACCGTTGTCCAGATCGTTGATGAAGACCATGATGTGGGTGTTGACTTCAGGAATGCCGGTGTATTCGAATTCGCTGAGCGGGATCGCTCCGTCGCTCTTGAAGCCGATGTCCACCACCACGTCTTTGTCATTGACGCTCACCACGACACCTTCCTTGATCTCACCGCGGCGGAAGCTGGATTCGTGCTCTTCAAGCAGATACATCAACTCGTCATCCGGATGCTGCTCCGCAGGTTTGTCTGCTTGGGGCTTGGGTGCCGGCGTTTCAGGCTGCTTTTCAGCCGCGGGAACAGGTTCCATTGGAGATTCAGGTTGTTCTTCAATCACAGGTTCCACGGGCGTTTCAGCTTGGGGTTCAAGCTGTTCTTCGGTTGCGGCGGCTGGTTCTGCCGGGGTTTCAGGCTCCGCCGGAGTTTCCGGGGTGACCTTGGTTTCATCAGATTCTGTCGTTACCTCGGCAATAGGTTCCGCTTCGGGTGCCGTTACTTCTTCGGTTGCTTTTGACGTCGTGCCTTCCCCTTCCTTCAGGATTTCTTCCGGAACGGGCTGGTCTTGGTTTTGATCATGATTTAACATGATTCCTCCTTATACGTGGGTATTTCCTCAAAGCGGCTTACCGCTGTGGGAATTCCCTTTAATGTAAAAATCTTTAAATAAACATCCAGGATGGCTTCCTCAGGAGTGGAGGCTCCGGCAGCCAGACCAATGCTTTGTGTGTCGCCCAGATCAGAGAGACTGAGCTCAGAAGAGTCTTCGATGTGCAGGCTGCGAGCCTCGCGGGAACAGAGATCATTCAGCATCTTGGTGTTGGAGCTGTTGCGTCCGCCGATCACAAGCATCAGGTCTGAAATCTGGGCCAGCGCCACTGCGGCTTCCTGGCGCTGAGCGGTGGCGGAGCAGATGGTATTGAAAACTTTGAGTTCCAGGCAGCGCGGCAACACGCTCTGGACAAGGGCTTGCAGGTTAGCCAGTTTCTGGGTGGTCTGGCAAACAATGCACAGAGTTTTCCAAGGTCCGTCGCTGGGAGACTCGCCCGGCTTGATAACTTGGGTAAGCGAATTTCCGTAGGAAAGCATGCCCTTCACTTCAGGATGCTCAGGATCGCCAAGGATCAGCACGGGGATTTCGGCCTGGGCTGCCACCAACTGCTGAGCGCGCTCCACATAAGGGCAGGTGGCGTCAATAATCTCGCATCCGCTGGACTGCAGGGCAGCCAGGTCCTGTTTGGAAACGCCGTGTGAACGCAGAACCACCTTGACACCGCTGATCCCGGTGGCAGAATCAACACTGACGATCCCTTCTGATGCCAGGTCGCTTACGATGCGGGGATTGTGGATCAATTCACCCAGCGTGCGCACTTCTCCTCCGGCGGCTTTGGCCTCACGGGCCATGCGGAGGGCGCGGCGAACTCCAAAACAGAAACCTGAGTGCCGGGCCAGCAGGACTTTCATAGCCCCTCCAGCCTGGCCAAAACCAGACTGTGAAGCGTATCCACCTGCTCTTCGACGCTCATGTCGCCAGTATCTATCACGATGGCGTCCTCTGCTATGGAAAGAGGGGCCAGGGCGCGGCCGGCATCGTTGCGGTCGCGTTCTTCCAGTTCCCTCAGAACTTCGTCATACTCTTTATTGATACCCTTCTTTTGCAGTTCCAGCCAGCGGCGCCGGGCCCGGATCTCCGGGGAGGCAGTGAGGAAAAACTTGATGTCGGCATCCGGGAAAACGAAGGTGCCAATGTCGCGTCCATCCAGGATCACGCCGCCCCTGGCTCCCATCTGGCGCTGGAGTTCCACCATGCGGTAACGCACGGCGGGGAGGGCTGAAATATCAGAGGAAAGCTTGGATATGGCGTTGGCGCGGATGTCTTCCGAAACGTCTTTTTCTCCCAGCAGGATAACGTTTTTCTCGCCGGAGGTCTCAATGCGGACGTCGATGTCCTTCAGCATGGCGGCCACGGCATCTTCATCTTCCAGACTCACACCGCTAATCTGGGCTTGCAAAGCGCAGGCACGGTACATTGCCCCTGTATCCAGATAAATGTATCCCAGCCTGAGCGCCAAACGCTGTGCGGCGGTGCTCTTTCCCGAAGCAGCGGGACCGTCAATAGCGATGATGAGTTTCTGTTCCATACCAAATTATCCTATTTTACCATATTTTTACGCCCCCAATATTGCGTCAATCCTTTTTTTGGCATTCATCCAATGGGCAGATTCTTTGTGAAATAGCCAAGAAATAGGCTCGGAACCAAGAGGAACAATGGGTAGCTGTTAACTTGTAACGAACAGAGTTAACGCAGACTGGGAGGCTTTGTTTCAGTGTATGGCGGTCACACGGAAAAATCCTCGGGGTTCGTCTGAAACGATTTCCAGTTCCAACGCTGTGGTCTCTGTCACAAGGGAATATTCACCTCCAGGTCCATCCGTGGCTTCGACCCGGTAAGCGTTGGCGCCGTTCACAGCCGGCCAACTGAGCAGTAGAGCGTTTGCTGATCTGGTGAGGGTAGGTTGCGGAGCGGCAATGCCGGTGGTTACGCTGATTTCGTTGGAATTGCCGAAACTGCCGTAACCGAGATCGGCGCGGACAACGTAACAGTAGGTCTCACCGGGGGAGAGACCATCAACTTCATAACTGGTGGCAAGTCCTGCACTGAGTCCTTCATATCCCGGCACCCAAACAACCGTCTCCAAAGAGTGCGAGCCCAAGTGATGGTAACTGTTGACGGGATAACTGACCCATTCAGTGGCAAGGGTGGGGAAACCGCTGACAGGATTTGAAGTAACGCCGCCGGTGACACTGCTTTTACGAACGAGGGTCCGGTCTTTGGTGACCAATGTTCCAGACCCCCAATAGGATCCCGGGTCTGTGCCAATGCGGCCAAAGATGTCAACATATGTGCCGGTGGAATGTTTCTTTAGCGCGATCTGGTCGTCCCCGTCAAAAGATGTGACCGAGCTGTTTAGCAAGTCGCTACGGTCACGAATAGCCGCAAACGAACCGGGGTTTGCTATCACGTAAACTTCACCGTTTTCCAGTTCTCCCGAAAGGTCCAAGCTTTGATAGGGGACGGTGTATGAATTGGGGAAAAACTCTACGCGGTAATCGCTCAGATCCACAGCTGATCCTGTCCCGTTGTATATTTCAAGCGCTTTGTTGGAGCCTGTTCCCTCCAGATATTCCGAGAAGAATAGATCGCTGGCGGGGCCGTTATCCCCGGTTTGATAAACGTCCAGCCAATAGCCGGTTGCGCCAGGGAGCGCTTCCCAATTGGCTGTAAAGCTCTCGGTGCTGACATTTGTGGCCGGGATCGCCACAGGTATCGAGGAAAGCTCCTCCAAATCGGCAAAGATGGCAGCGCAGGCCACCCCAGCTTTGATCACTTCCGCGCAATAATCGATTTCCAGGCTGTCCACCACATCGTAAATTGTATGATAGATTCCGCTATCCATATCCACCTCAAAGAAATAGACGATGTTGTAGCCTTTTTGCCAGTAGGGATAGGAATCGCTGCGGCTGCTATTGTACCAACCCATGTCAGCATAGGAATCCAGGCTGGTGTACTGCTCGGTGATGCCGATGGCATAGTCTGTGAAATTCAGGGAACCGTCGTAAGGGATTTGGCGCACCATCCACTCAGAGGGGTCATGCTCGTTGTTGCCGATCATATCGAAATTAATCATCAGCCGCACGTCCAAACTCTCCGCGTAAGTGATTGCAGAATCGTTGTAAGAACCCCACAAACCCAATTCCTCACAGGCGAAGGTTATGAAGCGGATGGAAGTTTTGGGCTGATGGTTGTTTTGCTGCATCACCCTCGCGATCTCCATCACGGCAGCAGCCCCGCTGGCGTTGTCATCAGCGCCGGGAGCGAAATTATACTTGTCGTTGCTGGTGGAATCATGATGTCCGCCGATGATTATGTACTGGTCCGGATATTCGGTTCCGGGCAGGGTAGCGACAACGTTGTACTGCTGGTAGTTATTGTAGCTGAACTGCTGTAGTTGCACGTCGCTGATCCCATAGGAAAGAAACTGCTGCTGAATCCATTGTGCCACCGGCAGACGGGTGTTCGTATACGCGTACCGGGTGCCGAAATCCTGCAGATGCTGGATCCGGGCCAGAATAGAATCCGCGCTGACGCTGGCAACCAGTTGAGCCACGTCGGCTCGAAATTCCCCAGTCCAGGGCGGCAGGATTTTTGAAGCTGTGATACGCATGGGGGAGAGGTTTAATTCCGTGAAGTGGCTGGATGATCTGCCCCGCAGTTCTTCGCTGCCCAGATTGCTGGCGTAGAGTAAGGCTGAATCCAGCTCCAGCAGGATATTTCCGGACTCCCGGAGTTTTTTGGCATCCGCAAACTTGGGTTCGTTTAAGAGGTAGAGATGCTGGCGGGGCGGGTATTCCGACAGCATCAGGGCGTTTGAAAACACAGTCCCGGGGCTCTCCGGAGGAACGGCTATCACATATTTGGCGTCATAATGCAGGATGGAATAGCCGGCTTCGTCAAGGGCGAGGATGCTGGAACGCAGGTCCCGCGCCGGAAACGTTTCCATAAGAGATGAAACAGGGATGCCCAAAATCGCGCTGTGAGCGCCCAAGCCGGTAGCCAGCAAGAGCAGGCACAGGGTTAGATATTTTGTCATGGCAGCCTCCTTTTTGGCAGCAATGCTTAGTTGGAATTTCTCAGCATGATCCTTTTTATGGGAATAAGAACGCTTTCGCTGCAATTGCGGATGATCAGGTTCAGTGCGTCGGGCGAGATGTTCACCGCTGCGGCGATTTCCGCCAGACGTTGTTTTTCGTTCAGCTCCAGGCGTCCATCGATCAGGGTCACGCATACGATCTTCTCCATCAGGGCAAATTTATCATTATCCTGCTGGGCAACGTATGGCTTTCACGCGTTTTTCGAGTTCTGTTTCCGCGGAGCATCTGTTCCGCGCGAAATCGAAAGGAGCTTCCGCCCCATTTTGTTTTGCTGTCATTTTTTCTCCTCATCTGGTATGTTGTTACATTTACCGGAGTGGCCTTGCAAAGTTGGCTCGGCCGCTGCTTGGGAGTCAAGTAACATTATGCGCTGGGGAGGATATGTGTCAAGGGAAAAGGTCCATCAGCCAAAGCGCCAGGCAAATACGGCTCTTTTTCAAATCGGGCAGGTAACGTCCTGGAACTGTGTGCGATAGAGGGACTGTAAAGAGACCTGTCACTCCTCGGAAGAACGAAGCGGTGTGGTCTGGCCGTTAAGGCCCTGTCTTGTGTTTCAAACACGCCTCCCGCACAATGCCCGCATTTGATACGAGAATTGTTCGAGGGGCGTGGGAGAGGAATGGAAGCGAGCGCTAAGGGCCTGACCGGTAGGATATTGCGGTGGGTAAGCGGGTATGACTCTCCTTTATATCATGTTGGTGCCCAACCAGAAAGCAGTTTGGAGGGCGATAGAACTCCCTCAAAATCTGTTGCCCTCCGGTCTTTATTGACTTGGTTTCAATGAAAGCAAAAAAAGCCCCGCCGGGTGGCGGGGCATTATTTATTCACCGATGATTTTCACCAGCAGGCGCTTGCGGCGCATGCCGTCGAATTCACCATAGAAGATCCTTTCCCAGGTGCCGAGGTCCAGCTTTCCCTCCGTAACCGCCACCACCACCTCACGACCCATTATCTGGCGCTTGAGGTGCGCGTCGGCATTGTCCTCATAGCCGTTGTGGGCATATTGCGAGTGTGGTTTTTCGGGGGCAAGGCGTTCCAGCCATCTCTCAAAATCCTGATGCAGGCCACCTTCGTCATCATTTATGAACACGGAGGCGGTGATATGCATGGGATTCACCAGGCACAAACCTTCCCTGATGCCGCTTTCGCGCAGGCAGTCCTCCACTTGGGGGGTGATATTCACAAACTCCCTGCGTTTGTCGGTGTGGAACCACAGTTCCTTGCGGTAGCTGCGCATCAGTTGATCGGATTTTTCTCTATTTCAGTGGCAAATTCAGCCGCGGTGTCGAACACGTAGTCCGCGCCCGCTTTTTCCAACGCTTCCCGGCCGCTGAATCCCCAGGCTGCGCCGATGGAGATCATTCCGGCGTTTTTAGCTGTTTGCACATCCACGGGGGAATCGCCCATGAAGGCGATGTTCTCGGGTTTGCATTTCAGCCTCTCAGCCAGTTCCAGAGCGCGGGTGGGATCCGGTTTCATGGGTTTGTCAGGCTGCTCCCCACTGTAGATGCCAAACGGGTTTTTGCCCAGATTGACCATCGCGCCACGGAAATAATGGCGGATCATCTTTTTGGTGAAATAGTGGACCTTGTTTGAAAGTATGGCCACCTTGATCTTGTGGGAAACGCAGAGCTGGATCAGATACAGGATTCCCGGGTAGGTCTTGGTGTGCAGAAACCAGCTTTCCTCATAATTGACCCAGAATTTTTCCGCTACCGCTTCAATGTCGGCTTTTTTCCGCCGTGACGCCGGTAAAACTCTCTCGGTCAGTTTAAACAGCCCATCGCCCACAAAATCCTTGTATGCCTCCAGCGGGTGTTCGGGTAAGCCACTGTCGGCCAGGGCCTTGTTCATGCTGTCTGCGATGTCTTGCAGACTGTCCAACAGGGTTCCGTCCAGGTCGAAGATTACGGCTTTGATTTTGTGTTTCTTTTTCATGTGTTGGCACTTCCTTCGTTGTTAATAATTATAGGTTTGGATGCCTCTCCCGCGTAAAGCGATACATGCGGGAAAGGAATTTCGACATTGTTGGTGTTTAGAGTCTCCTTGATGCGGATCATCAGGGAAGATTTAAGATCAATATAATCATCAGTTTTGCCCCAGACGCCAAAAAGAAAATCAACGCTGTATGGGCCAAAATCATCCACCGCGATCAGTGGAGCCGGCTCTTTCAGGGCCAGCGGTTCAGATGCCGCGATTTCTTCCAGCAGCCTGCAAACCTTGTTCAGGTCTTCCTTGTAGGCCACGCTAACCTTGATGTTGATCCTGCGCGAGGGAAACCTTGTGAGGTTGATTACCTCTGTCTTGATCATGGTCTCATTTGGTACCCGCACGAACTGGTTGTCCGGGGTTTTCAGCTTCAGCGAGAGAAGGTCGATGCTTTCAACGGTTCCGCGGATTCCCGCAACCTCGATAAAGTCACCCGCCACAAAGGGCTTTTCCGAGATCAGGAAGATTCCGCTGATGATATTCGACACGCTGGTCTGGGAGGCAAAACCGATGGCTATGCCAACCACACCAGCCGCGCCCAGTAGAGCTGAAAGCTTGAAGCCAAATTCGTTCAGGACGCTCACCAGCAGGATCAGCATGCTGAGATAATACACAAAGCGCACGATCAGAAGTTCGCTCTGGGGCGAAAATCTGTTCGTGACGATCCGTTTGGTGAGTTTCTTCAGCAAAACGATCAGAGGTATGCCGATGGCTAGGGTGAGCAAAACACGTAAAACCACGTTCATCCTTTCCGGAGTAGCATACTGGCTGAATAAGTTTGTTAAGTCCATCTAATGAATTTAGGCTCCTTTGTTTGTGCAATTTGTTAATTTCACAAAGCCACGATTTTGAAAGGCTGTTATTTGTCTATCTTTTTTTAATAGGTTACTCCATTTCCAGACAAAAACAAACTAAACTTGACATCGAGGCCGCTTTTGAGAACTTTGCATCCATCCCCCAGCCAAGGAGCAACCAATGAAAATAGCCCAAATCGTTGGCGCCAGGCCCCAATTTGTGAAATTGGCCCCGCTTTCGCGCTTGATCCGAGAAAGCCACACTGAGATAATCATCCACAGTGGCCAGCATTACGACATCCAGATGAACGATGTTTTCTTCCGGGACATGCAGATACCAGCACCTGACCACAATCTGAACATTGGCTCCGGCAGCCAGGGGGTTCAAACTGCGGAAATCCTATCCGCCCTGGAAGCAGTTTTGGAGAAGGAAAACCCCGATTGGGTAATTGTTTACGGTGATACCAACACCACCCTTGCCGGCGCTTTGGCCGCTGCCAAACTCGGGTTGAGGACAGCCCATGTGGAAGCCTGTCTGCGCAGTTTTAACCGGGCCATGCCTGAAGAGATCAACCGCGTGGTGGCTGACCATCTTGCTGACCTGCTTTTATGCCCCACCCCCACGGCTATGGAAAATGCCCGCCGTGAAGGACTGCAAGACAAGGCCCGTCTGGTGGGCGATATCATGACCGACAGCCTGAAACTGGGTCTGGAACTGGCGGAGGGCTTTTCTGACATTCTAGCCGATCTTTCGCTCCAAGCTGGTTCGTTTTCGCTTCTAACCCTGCACCGTCCTTACAATGTCGACGATCCCGCCCGTCTGGAGCACATCCTGAAAGGCCTGAACTCTCTGGGCAAAACCATCGTGTTTCCAGTTCATCCGCGCACCCGCAACGTTTTGGCGCAGCTTAATCCCAAAAACTTTTCCTGCCTGCGCTTCATCGAGCCTCTCTCTTATCTGGACTTCATCAGCCTGATGGGCGCGTCGGACATGGTCCTGACCGATTCCGGCGGCATCCAGAAAGAGTCCTACATCATTGGCAAACCCTGTGTGACCCTGCGTTCCGAAACCGAATGGACCGAAACCGTGGACACCGGCTGGAATCTCCTCCTGCCCGTGGATTCCAGCTCTTTTCCTAATGCCATCCTGGATTTTCAGCCCCCTTCAGAGCGTCCCGACCTCTACGGCTCCGATGTTTCGAGAAAAATCCTCGATGTGCTGGAGCAATGAATTCCAGGGAGTGACCCATGTCTCATAAAGCACATCTGATCTTGATCGGAGGCGGCACCTGCAGCGGTAAGACAACCATCGCCAAAGCCATCGGCCGCCGTATCGGAAGCCTTAAAACAGTTATTCTGTCCCATGACAACTATTACCGCGACCTTTCCCATCTGAGCCTGGAAGAGCGCGCGAAGGTCAATTTCGATCACCCCGACTCCATCGACCAGGATTACCTGGTCCACGATCTCAAGCTGATGCTGGCCGGCGAAGCGGTCAACGTTCCGGACTACGATTTTGCCACCCACAGCCGCACCGAGGGCAAGCTCTGCATCGCCGGAGCCGAGGTGATCATCCTCGAAGGCATCTTCGCTCTCTATTACAACGAGCTGCTAAACCTCTCCGACCTTAAGATATTTCTGGATTCTGATTCCGACATCCGCCTCGCCCGACGTCTCCAGAGGGACATCTTGCAACGTGGGCGCGACGCTGAAAGCGTGCTCAACCAGTATCTAGAAACCGTGAAACCCTCACACCAGGCTTTCATCGAACCAACAAAAAAGAACGCCGACATCATCGTCCCCGGCGAAAAGGAATTCGACCGCGTGCTTTACTTGCTCAACGGCTATCTCCAGCACGTGATCGGCTCCAGATGAATCATGCACCTGGCTGGGCTCAATGATTCGAATTAGGACTTGACAAAATCTTAGCACTCGAAAAAGAGGTTTGCTAATTACGTCTCTCGCGTTATCATATATGCAGATTGAAAAATACATTATGGAGGAACCAAATGAAACTCAGACCAATTGAAGAACATCTTGTGGTGAAGCCAGATAGCGCCATCGCTGAAAAGACCGTTGGTGGCATCATCATTCCCGACACCGCCAAGGAAAAGCCCCAGATCGCCGAAGTGATTGCCGTTGGCACCGATGAAGACCTGCAAAAGATCGTCAAAGTGGGCGACAGGGTCCTCTTCGGAAAATACTCCGGCACCGAGATCGAAATCGAAGGGGAAAAACTGCTCATCCTTTCCAAGGACGATATTCTTGCCATTGTGGAGTAATGATGCTGGAGATCACAAGCCATAATTTCGAAGCGGAAGTGATGCAGTCCGAACTGCCCGTTCTGGTTGATTTCTGGGCGCCCTGGTGCGGTCCCTGCAAGGCTTTGGGGCCAACCGTGGAAAAGATCGCCGCCGAAACCGAGGGCAAGGTTAAGGTTGCCAAATGTAACATCGACAGCGCCCCGGATATCGCCACCCGTCTATCCATTATGTCCATTCCCACCCTTTTGGTCTTCCACAAGGGTGAGGTTGCCGCGCAGCTTATCGGGCTGGTGCAGAAAGACAAGATCATGGACAAACTCCGTCCTTATCTCTAAGCCACTCCCGCAAATAATCCCGCGCCCCGCTGGACCAGTTCCCCGGGGCGTTTTTTTACCCGACTACAGACGGAAAGGCATGATATCCCTGTTTTTTTGGAGAGCTGGTTATGGTGAGAACCGCAGATACGGATGGGAGATATAAGTCCCGCTGTAGTCGATGCTCGTTCCTTGCTCGACTCCAGTAAGGTATTGCCGGTATTACAGTAGTCTGAAAACCTTATCAGGCCGCCACTTCGTCACGCGGGATGATCTGGGACGGCAAAACCTCAAGCGGTTTTGGCAAAGGCGGCAATGGACATCTCTGTCCCGCTTTGTGGGTTTCTCCCTGCACGGTGTCCCAGGCTATGGTTTGCAGCAGCAGAGCATGCGCGGGGCTGATTTCCGGAGGGCGGTAGCTATTGCCGACGGGATTGATGTTCCAGATTCCGGCCAGCATGGTGCAGGCCACCAAGTAGGTTCCGTAGATGCTGGGATGGTAGTTGTCCGAGGCATACAGACTGAAGGAAAGCGTATCCTGGTGGGCGTTGTGGAAAGCCACCCCGGCCGGCAGGACCAACGCGTCCAGATAGGCGCCAATATAGTAATACGCGTCCCGTATGGGTTCATACATTTCCGGATTGTTACGCCAGGCCCAGGTCATGTAAAACCCTGTCAGGGCTCCGGCTTGGTTTATGGCAGTGTTGAGTTGGGCGGCGTATTGGTAGAAGAGGCTGGGATCGGTTTGTGGCCGGCTGCTTTGCTCCTGAAGGACCACCAAATCCCAATCCCCTGTGGCGATGGCAGTTAGTGTGTTCGGATCGTTGCAATGGTTTTCCAGGGTGTAGCCGCCTCCGGTCCGGGCATCCACAACGACACGCCATTCCGGATGCGCCGCGTTGACAAGGGCCTGTAAATGGGCATCCACGCCTCCATTGAAATAGGTATGGCTGTTTCCAACCAGCAGAACCCGCCGGCTCTCTTCGTAGGGCAGGCCCCAGTTGATCGTGACCTCCAGGCCGCCGGGGACGAAGTGTAAAGTGATATGGACGGTCGTGGTTTCGCCTGGTTTGACAATCCCGGTTCCGCTTCCCGTGGCGATCAGCAGGGTATCGTTGTAAACGGCGACATCGATGGCGTAAGTGCCCATCTCAAGGTCGGTAAATGTTCCTTCAGCCATGCTTCCTACAATTGGAAGGTTCATTTGATGGGAAAAACCGCCCTTGGTGATGGTCACACTCACCTGCGTGACGTTCAGGCCATGGGCCAGGGCCGGTTCCAGATTGATCCGCACGGGCATTTCTCCGTGGGCTTCAGGCTGGGTGCCGTGTTCACAAGCGAATAGCAACAACAGCGGAATTAGCAAAAGTAAGGGTAATCTTTTCATCTAACTCTCCTGTTCAGGAATGGTCCCTTCGGTTCTTTGACTGTTCCGAAGACCGTTTTCCAGCGTGCTGTGAAGCTTGATGTTGTCAAGTTTTTTCACGTCCTTACATTCCCCGTTTTTAGGGTAGGGTATTATTAAAGGGTTCATTTTTGTCCACAGGCCTATGTATAGATTGATCTTAACCCGGTCACCGGACTGAAGCATTCACGCGGAAGCATGGTCAACATATAGTTAATGGAGCCATAAATGTTTAGCCACCGTAGTATCCTGTCTGCCAGGTCCTGAGCGCTCTTGGTCATCCCCCTCTAACGCTTCCCGCCTAATCCTCGCATCAAATGCGGGTATCTTACGGGAGGCACATCAGGGACGAGGTAAAGGGCCTTAACGGCCAGCAGGTAACGCTTCATCCGTGTGGCTTTATACCCCACGAATATGCTTTGCTCGCTCGCGAAAACCCCGGAACCGGGACGACGGCAGTTCCACCCACTCCATTTGAACATGAACCTTAAAAAAAGAAAGAGGGATGCGGGTTTGGAGATAGTGCTTGACAGAATTATTTGGCCAGATTTCGATAGCTTTTCAAAGGATACCGTATGAACAAGAAACGCTTCGAAATCGTCGAAGAGCTAGATCCGGCAAGTGTCTCGGGCGTTCCTGACGTGCATAAAAAGCACTATGAGAACTTGGGGTACAGACCTTACCGGATGGGTGACGGCAAAGTGAAGTGGCTTACGGAGGGGGAAAAAGCTTATAATAAAACGCGAGGAATGCCAGATCCGAAAAGGAGATCGAAAAAAAAGTTTCATGCCTCAGACGGCAGATTGAGGAGAAAGCGGCGCGACAAAAAGACGCTTTGGACCTTTATCTCCGAATACTGGGTGTTTCTGGTTATGGCTGCGATCACAGTGATCGTGCTGCTGATTTGTTTGCGCTGAGTCAGAAATATGATGTTTACTATGGAGTAATTTAATGAAGATAATGTTATGTAACGATGACGGAGTTTTCGCTCTGGGCATCAGGACCTTGGCCACTCATCTCAGGGAGGCCGGGCATGAGCTGATTATCGTGGCGCCGGACCGGGAACGCAGCGCGGCTTCGCATTCGATAACCCTGCGCCGGGACTTGAGAATGAAGCAATTGCAGCCAAATGAATACAGCGTGGACGGCACCCCGGTGGATTGCGTCGTGGTGGCCACCCAGAAAATCCTGAAAGAAGTGCCGGACCTTGTTATTTCAGGCATCAACGCCGGGCAGAACATGGGCGAGGACGTGCTCTACTCCGGAACTGTTGCTGCCGCCTTGGAAGCCAGCCTCTTGGGCTGCAAGGCCATAGCCGTTTCCATCAATTCATATCAGGGGCAGAATTTTGACACAGCAGCCGGCTGGATGGTGAAGCTGCTGGAAATGGGAGTGGACACAATCATTCCAGAGCGCGGTATCCTGAACATCAATTTTCCCAATGTGGTCTCCTCAGAAATAAAAGGTGTCAGGCTAACCAACACGGGACACCGCAAGTATTACAATTTCATCAAGGTGATCGAAGAACTTGAGGACGGCTTTGTTTACCGTATCGGCGGAGACCTGCCCGATTGGGAAATCCAGAAGGGAACAGATGCCGAGGCCATCGCCGATAACTTCATTTCTATCACTCCGTTGGGAGCCAGCCTTACCCTTGGCGACGCTTTTCCCAGCATCCTGGAATGGCTGGAGACCAACTCCCTGCTCCGGATTGAGAATGCCTGATGCGGTTTGAAGACCAGCGAGCGCTTTTGGCGAAGGACCTGGCCCGTTCCGGGATCACGGATGAACGGGTGTTGGCCGCTTTCGCCAAAGTGCCCCGTGAGGTCTATGTGTTGCCTCAATACAGGGATTACGCTTACCGTAACCAACCTCTGCCCATCGAACTGGCCCAAACCATATCCCAGCCTTTGATGATAGCCATCATGCTGCAGTTTCTGGAACTCAGGGATACGGACACAGTGCTGGAAATCGGCACCGGCAGCGGCTATCAGAGCGCCTTGTTGGCCGAACTGGCAGAAACCGTCTGCACAGTGGAGCGTCTGGAAGCCCTCTCTCTGAAAGCCCAGGGCATACTTAAAGAACAGGGTTATAAAAACATCCATTTCCGCATCGGCGACGGCGCCCAAGGTTGGCAAAAGGCCTATCCAGCCTTCAGGGAATTCAACAAGATTGTGGTAAGTGCCGCTGCTACAGAGATTCCCCCGCGCCTCAAAGAACAACTGGCAGTTGACGGAATTCTGGTTGTGCCCGTGGGGAGTGGTTATTACCAGATCCTGAACAAAGTGGTCCGCACTGCCGAAGGCTTCACCACCAGCGAACACGGCGGCTGCACTTTCGTGCCGCTTATCAGCACATAAAGGAGGATGATTTGGCTTCAAAACTATTGCTTTGGTTCAAGCGTCTGTTCACTGCCGCGGATGCTCACAGAGAACTGCTGCGCTATTTTCTTTTCAAAGATCTTACTTCCCATCAGCGTGCTTTGGTGGCCGGTTTTCTGCACAACAGGGAATTTCGGGCTGGGGAGAGTGTTTTCGAGCGTGGCAATCCGCTGGAAGTGATATATTTCGTGGAATCAGGCGAAATGGAGGTATCACCCCTCTTCGAGGGCGAAGGGTCGACTGTGCTGAAAAAGAACCAATTCATCGGTGTGCTGGACCTGTTTTCCGGCAAAAAACGGCTCAGCAGCGTCAAGGCTCTCACAGACCTGAAGCTAAAAGCCCTCTCCGTGGATGACCTGCAGGAAATGCTGGCCCGTGACCCTGCCCTTGGAGTAAAACTCCTTCAAGCCTGCTGCTGCTTCCTGGGTGGATACATCCGGAGCCGCATCCACTAACAAGATCATGAACTGGAACCGGCTCATCTTCACCATCATCATCCTGGCAGCCTGCATACTGGCCTTCATTTTTTATCGGCCGCTGCTGATGTACCTTCTGCTGTCGCTGGTGTTGGCCTATTTTCTGGATCCTGTCATTACCTGGATGGAATATAAACGAGTGCCCCGATGGCTGGGAACGCTGATCATCTATTTGGTCATCCTGGGCTTGCTGGCTTGGTTGATCGCAACCTATGTGCCAGTGCTGATCCGGGAAGGCAATCAGTTCCTGGACCTGCTTGGCCGAACAGACAGACCGCTGCTTCAAACGATCCTGGATTTGCCCGGCTTCAAGTCGCTTCACGAGTTTGTGGAAAGCCTCGACCATTCGGTTCCCCAGATGGGTTTGCTCACTCGGTTCGAGACTTTTCTGGAGACCGCAGTAACCAAGATCAGTGAATTCCCCCAACTCCTGATTTCCAACTATCAGTCCATACTTGGCACTCTTGCCATGGTGCTGATGGTGCCCATCTTCTCATTTTTTCTGCTTAGCGACAAAAAATCCATCCGCCGCGGCATGATGAGCCTCGTGCCAAACAAGTATTTCGAGATTTCACTGATCCTGCTGAAGAAGGTCGATGAGAACGTGGGTAATTATCTGCGCGCCATCCTGCTGGAGATGCTGGCAGTTGGCATCATGTCAACAATTGCGCTTGGCATGCTTGGGGTACCCTACTCAGTGGTGATCGGCGCCATCGCCGGCTTAACCAATATCATTCCCTACATCGGCCCCTGGCTGGGAGGCTTTATCGCCGTCTTGGTCATCCTGTTCAGCGGCATGCCGTCGGTGAACATTCTCTGGGCCTGCATTGCCATGTTCCTGGTGCAGCAGGTTGACAACTACGTGGTCTATCCCGCCATTGTGGGAAAAACCATGAAAATGCAACCTTTGTTGGTGATCCTAACGGTATTGGCCGGCAGCTATTTTGGCGGCGTGTTCGGCATGCTGTTCTCCGTGCCTTTGGTTTACATGATCTTCAGCCTGCTCACGGCTACCCAAAAGTATTTGAAAGAATTCCGTATTATCTGAATTGAGGTATAAATGAGTCTGATCGACAAATGCCACTCCTTCCAAGACGCCAAACGCGCTATCGCTGCCGGCTATTATCCTTATTTCCGGGAAATATCTTCGGAACAGGATACCGAGGTTATCTGCAACGGCCAGAAAATGCTTATGCTCGGTTCCAACAGCTATCTGGGGCTCACCACTCATCCCAAGGTGAAGGAAGCCTCCATCGCCGCGGTGAAAAAATATGGCAGTGGCTGTGCCGGATCGCGCTTCCTGAACGGCACCCTGGACATTCACATCCAGCTTGAGGAGGAACTCGCCCGTCTCGTTGGAAAAGGCGCCGCGCTGGCCTATCCAACAGGATACCAAGCCAACCTGGGCTGCATCTCCGCGATAGTGAACAGAGACGAGTTCATGATCACCGACAAGTTTGACCATGCCTCGATCATCGACGGCTGCGCGCTCTCGCTGGGCACCATGCTGCGTTACAACCACAATGACATGGCTGCTCTGGAGCGAGCTCTGAAAAAGACAGAAGGTAAAAACAGCCTGGTCATCGTGGACGGAATTTTCTCTATGGAAGGCGACATCGCCAATCTGCCGGAGATAGTGAAGCTCTGCCAGAAATACGGAGCCAGCCTGATGGTGGACGAAGCCCATTCTCTGGGCGTTTTGGGTAAAAAGGGGGCCGGCGCCG